>Ga0315903_10010094_pt1 | contig 11322 bp, 12 predicted proteins | sample LakEriMetagenome_7_FD_203524 | JGI IMG/M metagenome (GOLD analysis project Ga0315903, IMG submission 203524) | Freshwater fungal communities from buoy surface, Lake Erie, Ohio, United States - Buoy 2 MA119 | ecosystem: Environmental > Aquatic > Freshwater > Lake | place: USA: Lake Erie, Ohio... | reverse complement strand
CGCTCTCCCCGTTACGGATGCGCTTGGCGGCTAGGGTAAGGATACGGGCGGCAGCTTCATTGCTCTGACTGAGCGCCGGATAGTCCGCAGGCTCAGCAGCGTGAACGCGGTCTAGCGGGTTGCTGAAAGGCGTCATTCGACCTCCTCCGTATCGTCCACCACAACAAGCGGAACGGGCGGATAATAGGCCAGCAGGACTTCGGCGCTTTCGGCGTCCTTGCCGAGCCACATATAAGGCGGGTTCATACATCCTCCTTCAGCATCGACATTCCGCAGCGGATGCGGCTCACCTCGCCATGCTCCCGGCTGTAGATGATGGCTTTCATATCCCGGCCTGAGCGGTAACCCTGGTGCCGGTGCCAAGCGTCATTCGCGGCCAGCGTCCGGTGCGTTTCAACCGTGCAGCCCGGATAATCCTTGGTCTGGTCGTGGTGGAAATGCCCGCAGTGCCAGACGCGCCAAGTTGCCGCCGCCCATTCCTCCGGGGCATCCGTTGCCATAATCAGCGGAAGATCTTGCAGCTTTGCCCCGTCGCCATGTGTGGAGCCAATCAGGGTCTTGCCGAAGCGATAGTAATAAAAGCTGGCAGGCGTCATTTCGACTTCAACACGCGGCTCGGCGTGGAACATCGCATCTAGGGCCAGCGACAGCATGAAGGCTTGGTGCGGGTCGTGGTTGCCCCGGTTGTTCCGCACAATCACCTTCGCGTGTTTTTCCAGCAATCGCCGAATGCAGCGGACCATTGCTCTAAGCCCGACTTGCGCGATAAGCTGAAAGCGCCCATCAACGTCGAGCTGGTTGCCGCTATGCGGGGTGCGGTTGTTGCTGTTATCAGCGTGGTAGAAGTCACCGAGGTTAAGCAGCATGGCGGTTTCGCTGGACGGGGTAAGCGCGCAAAGCCGGTCCACCGCCGCGAAGGTCAATTCTTCCGCTATCTTGAGGTCGAAGTCCTCCCCCACTTCCCGCGCCCAAGTAAGCAAGCCGAAATGAGGATCGCCCATGGGAATGAGCGTCAATAGGTCGCGGTCGTAATGGTCCGGCAGGGGTGTTGCGGGAAGCAAGCCCTTAACGTCCTGCGTTATGCCCTCAATTGCCGCCGTAAGGGCGTCCAGGGCCTCTTGCTGGCCGGGGGACTGTCTTTCCCAAGTCCGTTCGACCTCGCCCATGGGGCCGCGCTGGACGGTTACTTTGCCCATAAAGAAGCCGGGGGCCGTGCCGCTCTGGAAATGGCCGGGGGCAATCCCCCTGCGCGCCGCCTCCCTTAGCCTATGGTTGAACGTAGGGCGCGGGATGCCGAGCGCGTTTGCAGCTACAACGGCATTGTTGCCGTTTGCCGCATACGCCTCCGCAGCCTCGCGAAGCTTATCTTCGCTGAGTGGCGGTGTCGGTATAAATCACCTATGGTTTGGGCTTGCGGCCTAGAAGCCGTTGAACCGTGGCCGTCTCAAGTATCCGGATTGCCGTCCACACGATGGTCAGCAGGGCGGCAATGTTAGGCAGCATCTGGAATAGCGTCCCCAGCATGGTTCCAATGGAAAGGGCGTCCAGAAGCTGCTTCATGCCTTCAGGTATATGTTTCCAAATGTCGTGGTCGTTCATTTCCGCAGCACCTCGTGCTTGACGGTTTCACCCTCGCGCCAGACCTTCCATTGGCCCGGTGTGGCGATGCGTTCGGCCTGCTTGAGTGAGACCATCCAGATTGCTTTTTCCATAGACATTGACCCGGCTCCTTATGGGTTGGTGTAGGCGGTGTTGTTCTTGTAAATGTCGGCAGAGATATTGAGCGTGCCCGCGCCCTTGTCCCCGCCCGTTGCCGTGGGGGTGTAAGCCGAGTTGAACTTGAGGACGTTCGTTGTCGCGGGGAGGTAGCCTGTCAGCGCAGTCGGCGCGTTGCCGATCATCACTGCGTCAGTCGTGCCGCCGAGGGTCGCACCGCCAGTGGTGTTGCCAGCAAGGTCGTTGCCGTTAATCACAACGTCATCATGGCTGGTTGCAATGCCGTAAAGCTGCGAAGTGTTGCCGCCAAGGTTTGTCGCCGCATTGCCGGTAAACACCAGCCTTCCGCCTTGGGACAAAACGCCATTACGCCGCCCCACAGTCAGCGATTGCCCATTATTGAACACATTGCATCCGCTCACAATCAGCGTCCCGCCGTCGTGCTGAATGCCGTCATAAGCATTGTCGTCGATGGTTGACCCGTAGATCGTAACGTCAATATTATTGGCGCTTATTTCAATTCCGGAGGCGGTGTTGCTTGCTGGTGTTCCCAGCGTCGGGCCGGTCGGATCGCGGCCATTACGCTCGAAGAACCCGCTAATGCGATGCTTCCCGCCGTAAGTGTCCAGACGGATCGAACCAGCATTGTCCGAGCCGAGAAAGGCGTTGACTATCCGCAGATCAAAAATCGGGGTTGTGGCATTGCCAACCAGGTGCAGGCCGCGACCGGTATTGGCAAACGACTTGATCGAATGGATTGTGCCAAGGATCAGGCCAGCAGGGCCAGCAGTGCTTTGAACGCGCCACCCGTCAACCGCGTTGCGGTCAACCAGAACGTCATTTACCTCCCATTGCGACGGGCCATAACCAACCGAATTAGTCTGATAGACGCCGTATTGCAGGTTCTTGTTGCACCGCAGACCATGGATCAAGCCAGTGTCACAGGTGCCGATGGTCAGGCCATTGTAATGCCCCTCGCACCAGATGTCCTGAATTTCGCTGTTGTCGGTTGTGCCAAGAAACTTGACACCATCTGCCCCAGAAGTTGCCACCCCGGAGCGGGTAATCTTGAGGCCTTCGATAGTGTAATTTGCTACCCCGTTAGCCAGTGTAATCGCTGACTGCGTGGTGGAGTAAATCTTAATCTCGGTTCGCCGCGAACCTGCACCGATCAATGCTTGTCCAATGCGGCTAAGGGCGAGCGTCGAATTGATCCTAAATGTTCCGGCAGAAAGCTCCACAATATCATGTGCAGCCATAGCGGCCTGAATTGCGGCAGTATCGTCCGTTACACCATCCCCAACCGCACCAAAGTCCCGCGCGTTCACAACGTCCCGAAGCTTGGCCTGAACCGTGCGGGCAACCGCGCCTGTTCCGGATTGAATGAAGCCGATAAAGGACGAGCCATCCGAACCCGTCAGGCCGATGCCCACCGGGTCAAAGTCATAAACCGTGGTCGCCTCAGTGCCATCTTTCAGCACCGCGCGATAAATCTTGGTGGGGTCCAGGTAGATCGCCGGGAACAAGCCCGCGCTATCCGCAATGACCGGGTTTGACAGCGGCGTGGTTAGATCGCTGTCCACATAGATTGACTGCGGCGTGGTCCCGCCCGTTGCGTAGAAAAACAGCTTCGCAAGCGGTAGGGGGTTGCCATCCGTGTCGGTCGCCCGCGCGGGGTTCGTAAACAATTCGGCCATGTATCGTTTCCCAACGAGAAAGGGCCAAGGTTTTCACCCGGCCCGGACTGTGTTATTGCTTAGGTATGCAGACGCTTAGACGGCCCCGCTTTTGGCTGTGGGCGCTATTGCTGTGGTGGTTTTACCCGTCCGTTGTCTTCATTCTGAGCGGCGGCCTGTCCGGGTGACTGCGCCATCTTGGCGGCAACGCCCTTTAGGTATTCTTCGATTGCCTTGGCGTCCATGCGGGCCATGCTGTTGCCGGACGCGATAGCCGACAGCTTTGCCATATGAGCATTAATTGCTGCCGGGTTCGTGGTGCGGGGGGCTGCGGCAATCCACTTGCTAATGTCTGCCGACAGAAGGGCGCGGGCCGAGATAATGTCACGGGTAGCCTTTGCGGCGGCGGGAACGGCTGCTGCGGCAATCACACCGGGCGACTGCATGGCAATACCGGCCCCAGCCCCGCCTGCACCGACGAGCGAATTGAACAGCCAGGAGCGCCAGTCATTGGCAACGCCAGTCCCCGACTTGCGGCTATTCATGGCGCTGGTTACGTCCTTAACGTCGCGCGAGACAATGCGTAGGCGCTTGATAGAGGCGGCACCTTCGTCACCAAAAATGACCCGCATTGCGCCTTCCGGAAAGTCGCGCTCTTTAGTGTTACTTAGGAACGTGGCGACCGAGAATGGCTCATCGGGGCTAGACCGGCCAAGGGCATTCGCGAAGGTTGCTGCAACGTCCTTTTTCTCGTCAGGCGTCAGACGGGCCATAAACTCGCGGACGCCGTTAGTGTCTTTGCCCTTGACCATGCCGGTAAGGTTCTTCGCCACCTGATCGGCGGATAGGGTGCTGTTGCGCTTGCCGATGATTTTTTGCAGCGTTGCGGTGATGTATTCTTGGCGGGCGCGATAATCGGTGTCGGCCTGCTTGAATAGCTTAGCCGCCGCGCCCTTACCCTGCTGGGCCAGACCGTCCGCAAGGTCGTCTGCGGCTGAATCCATGATGCCAAGAATGCGGGCCTCGTCCTCGCCAAAAACCAAATCGCCCTTGGCAATTTCCTTGCGCATCTTGGTTCGCATGGAGCGCAGGCCATCGACCGAAAGCGGCTTGGTCAGGTCGCTGCGGATTTTCTCAAGATAGGCAATTTCGCGCTCGTTGATGCCAGGGGTTTCCTTGAGGCGAGCGATCTCTGCGTCAGCCTTTGAAAGCGCATTGATCGGCGCGACCTTAGCGTCACCAGCGGCGCGCTTGGCGGCCTCATACTTTGCGCCGAGGTCTTTGCGGCTATCTTTGATAAACCGCTCACCGGCAGCGCGGTAAGTGTTGCCCGCCGTTTCGGCGTTCATGGCGTTGCCGCCCTGACCAAGCTGGCCGACGCGGTTTTCAATCTGGCCTTCAATCTGCTGCATCCCGCGCTGGAACTTCGGGCCGCCAACAATAGAGGCGTCAACACCCGTCACGCGGTTGCGCGCGTTAGGGTCGGCCATAGCGCGGTTGTAGGTGATGCCCTCCGCAGCAGCGGCTTGCGAGCCTTCCGTGGCGCGCTGAATATCAGCCGCGTTAGCCGTCGCCCGATTGGCCGCCATGCTTTCCAGCTTGTTAGCGCCCATCTGGACGCCGCCACCCACCGTGCCGCCAATCGCCGCGCCAAGCAGGGCGTTGCCGGTGCTGCCCACAAGCCCCTCGCCGCTGCCAAAGCCGTAGAGGCCTCCGAGCGCAGCACCAGTTCCAGCGGCCTCGCGAACGGTCATGGGTGCGGCATTCAGAGCATTGCCGCCAGAAGCCAGCGCGCCGGTAAACTCAACAGCAGTGCCAAGCGCCCCGCCACGTTCCCGCGCTTGGTTTAGGCGGTAGTCATAAGCCTGATTTTCCTGCTGATACGCCTTGATCGGATCATTGCCGGTTAGCGCGGCACCGATTGCAGCGCCAATACCGGCGGACTCATCCTGTAGATTTAAAGTGTAACCCTGCCTTGCAAGGTCAAAATTGTCTGCCGGGCCAAGCGCCTTGTCTTGTTCCGCCGCCACCCGCTTAATATCGGCCATATAGGCCTCTTCGGCCTGCGTCGTATCAACGCCGCCGAAAGCGTAACCCTTGCGGGCGCTGTCCACCATTGAATTAAGGGCTTCGGGCGCGGGAACTGGAATGTTGTTCTGCTGATACCAGCTTGCAACATTTTCCGGCGTAAGGTTTGCGTTGCCTTGGTTCTGATTAAAGAACCCTACAATCATCGCCTCTTGGTCGGGCGTGATGCCGTAGTTCTTTAGAACATAGCCAGCGCGGTCAAATGGATCGGTATTACTGCCGAACTGGATTTGCGTTCCAACTGGAAGGCCGCCGCTTGTTTCAACAGAGGGCTTGTTGCCCTTGCGCTGCTTGTCATACTGCTGGAAGCGCTCAAAATAGGCGTGACCGTCATCCGGGCCGACAACCTCATACGGGTCATAGTTATAACGCTTTGCAACCTCACTGTGGAACCCGCGCAGTTGGCCGTAAATCTTGCGGCGCTGGGCAACCGAATTAATGATCTGTTGGCGAATGGCGGCGCGGGTTTCCGGCGTGTAGTTACCGGCACCGTCCATGCCAAACTGCTTCTTAGTGCGCTCAACTGCTGCCTGGAACCACGGCTGCGACTCCGTGATCATTTGCTGTTCCGCCTCGCGAACAACTGATTCCGGGTCCATTGCCTTGGCGAAGGCGTAAGTAAGCGCAAGGTCAGACTGCGGCCCCGCGCCCGTATCAAGCGCCTGCCCAAGCTGACCCAGTGCTACGCGGTAGGTCTTGACCTCTGGAAGCTTGTTCCAGTCGTCACGAAGCTTGCCGACATTCGCAAAACGTTTGTCGTCGCGGTTGAAGGTGTCGTTCTGTGCCTGGCGCGCTTGATCCTCCGCAGCCCGCTGCTCGCCAGCCTGCGCACGAGCTTCCGCTGCGGCCTTGGTCGGGTCAGGCGTTCCAGGGATAACGCCGGGAGCGCGGGGGCGCGAAACAGTCGGCTGCGCAGCCTGAGAACCCGGCAGGAGATGCCCAAAAACGTTATCTTGCGCCATTACGGTTTCATCCCCCAAGCCTGGAGCTGCCTAAATACGTCATCAACATTTGCACCCTTGCGCACAGCCTCATGCGCTTCCGCCCAAATCTGGTCGTCGGTTTTTCCTGCTGGTTTCTGCGGGATAATTTTGGGGGCGGCAGGCGGAGGTGTCTTGTTGCCCCCAAGGTATTCTTGCACGGCAAGCGGGTCTTTGGTGTTGACAAGCGTGTTATCGCGGGGGACCGGCTGATAATTGGGCTGAACAAACTTTTCGTATTCGTCCAACTGCCCAGCGACCGCCAAGGCCCCACGAAGGTCCGCCTCCGGGTTCCCGGAAAGCTTGAACTGGCTTGTATCAATGCCCTGCCGCTGAAGTGTCGCAAGCGCCTGCTGCAAAGCTGGCCCCTGTTGCTCCGGTGGCAGAGGCAGGATTGAAAACGCCTGCTGGGCAATCATGCCCATGACACCATCAAACTGCTTTTTGCCGTCTTCGCCCAGTTTCATGTAGGTGTCGCTATTGAAATAAGCGACCTTCTGGCGGGCAGCGGCGCGAACTGCCGGGTCCGGGTTGGCAAGGGCGTCACCAAGGATTTGACGCTGCTGGGCCTCCTGCTGAAGCTTTGCCTGTTCTTGTTGCTGCTTCTGAAGCTGGCCGAACAACTGCGGGTTATACCGGGCGATGGTGGCCCAGTCCTTGCCCATGTCGCGGTTGTGCTGGTCGCCAATGCCGGGGGTCATTCCGCTCATCGGAGGAAGTGGCATACCGCCCGGTTGTCCCGGAATGGTCGGCGCACCCGTTGGCGCACCCATAGGCGCGGGCTGTCCGACCGGAACGGACTGGCCCGGAATCTGCCCGGTCAGAATGCGCGAAGTCGCGTTGCCCACGCGGTTGTCAACGATGTTCTGGCCGATCTGCTGGCCCATCGCGAAATAGGCCAGCGCGTTGTTGTTCCGCGCCGCAGCGCCCCAATCAATAGCCATTACTTACCCCCCAGCTTGAAGAGGCTTCCGCCAACTGCCGACAGCGCATTGCCGAACGGGCTAGTCTTCTGCATCGCAGCGTTCGCAAGGTTCTCGCCTTGCTGCATCTGGATATTTGCCAGATTGTTGCCGAGGCTCGTTGACACGCCCGCTTGCGCCGATGCGGCAGTTAGGCCCTTGTTCGCCTGCCCGCCGAGCATATTGAAGTAGTTACCAAACTCGTTGCTGGCGAAGTTCTGGCCGTATTCGTTAATGGCCTTCATCGCCGCGCCAGACTTGAGCGTCCCCGCCCCGGCATAGCCCGAATTTACCGCGTCCATGCCTTCGCCAAGCCGGAACTGGTAGCCGGTCGAATTGCGGAACTGGTCAAAGGCCGCGCGGGCCGCATCGGTTGAGGTCTGCGGGGCGGGCGTATTCACCATGCCGTAACCACCACCGAAGCCGCCGCCGTTAAAATTGGAGAAATTGCCCAAAAGGCCGCCATCGCCGATCTGCGAGTAGTCGTTAAACCCGCCGCCGCCAAAGCCGCCCATCATTGGCATTTGCTGCACCATCTGCGGGGCCGACTGTTGCCCGCCACCCAGCCCTAGCAGCGCATTAATCTGGTTATTCGCCGCTATGCCCGACTGTTGCCATGGGGCAAGGGCCTGTGCGCTTTTGTCATAGTTTTCCCGCAGAACCGCCGCAGAGGCATCGGCAGCCTTCTGCGTAGCGTCTGCCGCCTTGCTAGCCGCCTTGTTCTGATTGCTACCGGAAAGGACTGCGCCCCCCAAGGTAGCGGCGGCAGCGATAGCCGTTGCAAGTGCCATATTTAGAGCCTCTTGATGTAAGAGTTTTCAGAAGCGCGATACCCGCGCCGTTCGTAAAGCTTGCCCATCCGGTCGCCATTCAGGCGGGCCAGGGACTTCATTTGCCAAGTCGTGCAGCCGCGCTCCCGTGCCGCGCTCTCAAGCCCCACCAGCAGCTTCAGGCCGGTCGATTGCGGGGCCTTATCCGATACCCACCAGAACAGTTCCTCACCGCTCAGATGGTCGCGTTTGAAATAGACCGGCGAGACGATCCCAGCACACATTCCAACAATGCCGTCAAAGTCAGCAACCAGAACAATCGCTAGGCCCGTATCCATGAAGGCCCGCAACGAGGCTTCGCAATCGGCCTCGTCATATTCCAGAACGTCAGACCAACCGGCCTGATCGAAGAACGCCCGCCCCAGCCTTGCAATCTCCGGTAGATCGTCAGGCGTGGCAGGCCGGATCAAGGAATGACAATCCCGCCAACACCCGGCGCGCCAACATAGCCCCCATCGGTATCGGGTGCCGCCGCTGCCGGGGTTGTTACCGAGCCGACAAGGTGCCGGTCGCCGGTCTGTGCCGCCGTGCTTTCCGAAGTGGTCGTTTGATAGGTTACAGCCCCACCAGCGCGTGAGGCTTGATCGTAATAGATGTAATAGAAGGTCGAATAGGCGCGCCCGGTCAGGGTTGCGCCAGTCACTGCAACGCTCGTTCCGTCCCCGTAAACCCGCGTATGGCCGCTGATCGTGATACTGGCATCAGCCCCGGCGTCGGTTGCCGTAATCGTGATACCCGTCACGCCGCTGTTTGACAGGGCCGATTGCGCAGCCGCATCGTCTGCCGCGCCTTGTGCTGCTGCCGCCGCCGCATCTGCCGCCGCCGCCGCCGCATTGGCCGCATCCGCCGCGTCCTGTGCCGCTTGAATAGCTGCAACGCTATCGGCAAGGTCGTTAATTGCCGTTTCCAGTGACTTGGCGAAGGTATCCCACCATTGATGGAAAGCCCGGTCAGGCAGGCCGTCCCGCCCCGCGATAGCCGCAAGACGCTGAAGGCGGGGAAGCTTGAGCGCCATTACAGCCCACCAATCCGCTCGTTGACCAGAACGTCCGAAACGCGAAGGTCAACCGGGTCTGAGCAACGAAACTCAAGCAGGATGCCCGGACGCGAGGCAATTCCGCAGGCCAGCCATTCTACCCGCTTGCGATAGTTGCCCTGCTCCCCAAGCCTTGCCGTGCGCCAGTTGCTCCACGTTTTCCCGGCATCGCGCGAGGAACGCATTTCGATGATTGGATTGGTGTAGTTGCCGACCAGATAGCCGGTCTGGCCGACATTTGTTCTAGCTTGGACGCTGGACAGGATAACCCCGCCCGCATTGATCGGCACACCGGCGCGGAAACGGCGCTCAAGGGTTGAGCCGAGGTCTTCCCAGCCGTTGCCCCATTCCATCGTCGTGCCGTCAACATACGAGCCAAACACACCCCCGGCAAAGCAATGACCCGCGAAGTTATCCAGTTCCACGCTGTCAAAGGTTGACCACAGCCGCGAGCGCAGCGACCAGACTTGCGTTTCGTTATCCAGCGTAAGGGCGAGAAATTCCGTCCCTTCAAGGTGGAACGTCCACAGCTTTGCGGTCGCGCTGGCCTCAATCCGTGCCTCAAGCCCCGGCCCCGAAATGATGTTTTCCGGGCTTTCAAGGCAGACTTGGTGCGTATCCGTCACCCATGCAAAGGTTGGGCCAATCAACGCCGCACAGCCCGTTGAACGGATGCCTCGGCGATAGGTCCGGCCTTCAAGCACCTGAAACGGCAGGTCCGGGTCTGGCGTGTTGGGCCAAAACTCAACCGTCTCGCTGCCGAACAGGATGAGGCTGTCAGACCATGCCAAAACGTCCTTGAGCCGGTCGGGCTGCTGTTCCGCCGTGGCAAACGATAGCGCGTCAATCGTGGTGGAAAGAACGTCTGACCAATAGAATTTCTCGGTATCGCCGCGAATGGCAACCAGGCGCGAGCCAAGGACCACAATCTTGATGACCGGCGCACTATCGGGGAACGTCACCGCCGAAAGGGTTGCCCCGTCATAGACCCAAAGCGAGGCCCCGCCCGCGATAAATAGCTTGTCTTCAAAACCCGCCATTGAAAACGGACCAGCGCCGTCAATCGAACCGATAGCAACGCCTTCGCGGTAGAGGTTTCCGCCTGAAACCCCGTAAAGCGCGCTATCAAGCACCCCGTCGCCCTTGAACAAGGCTTGCACCGGGCCTGCGCCCATATCCACAACCCGGTCAGTCAGACCCGGACGGGATTGCAGGACAACGCCGGTTTCTTCAGTCGTGGCCGCTTCCGCAAACATATTCACAACGGGAAGATCGGGCATATCGCCCCGCGTCCGCTCGTTTGAGGAAGTGCCGAAAGCGAGGCGCATCAGTAATAGACCCCCGCCGCACGATCTTCGGGCAGGTTGGCGGTCTTGATGTGCTGCATCCCGCGCACCGCATTGCTGGCAATCGTTACGCTGATCGGCAGGTCGTAAAGCTCGGCAATCTCGACAATCAGGTTGTTCTTGATTGCCGACAGGAACGAGGGCTGGACCCGCAGAACGGTTGCCTCAAGAATGGGGTAAGTCGCCCCAACCGCCGCGCCGGTTGCATCCCATTGGCGAAGCATGTCTTCCAGACGCTCAAGGGCGTCTGACATGGCCGAGGCTTCCGGCGTTTCGTCCTTGCCGTAAATCTTGCGGAGCGCAAATTCGCAAATCTCGCGGGCTGTAGCCCCTGCGGTATTTGCTACGATAGGAAGGTAAATCGTTTCGGTCAGGGTTTCGCCCTGATCGCTGGTCGCCTCAAGCGTGAAGGTCGCAGTTGTCCCCGCCGTGCCGCCCGAAACGTAAAGGACAACGGAATTGTCCTCTAGGCTCTGGTTATCAATGACGGCTCCGGAGACCGAAGCGGTATAGCTGCCCAGCCCGTCGCCATAAGCAAGCGGGGGCGACCAGGTGTAACGATATACGTCACCCGGTGCCTTGGCGGCCCAAGTCAATGCCATTAGCGTCTCCGCGAAACTGCTGAACGATTAGGGCGATAAGATGCCCCGTTGCGATTAGTCCGGTCGTTCGCTGCCGTGCGATTGAC
>Ga0315903_10010093_pt1 | contig 11324 bp, 8 predicted proteins | sample LakEriMetagenome_7_FD_203524 | JGI IMG/M metagenome (GOLD analysis project Ga0315903, IMG submission 203524) | Freshwater fungal communities from buoy surface, Lake Erie, Ohio, United States - Buoy 2 MA119 | ecosystem: Environmental > Aquatic > Freshwater > Lake | place: USA: Lake Erie, Ohio... | reverse complement strand
GTTAGGAAAAGCGAAATCAGGACCCACGCTTATGACCTTGCCTGTGATAGGATCAAACACTGCCACATATACAGTGGGTGCTGGACGATATGATGCCATCCATTTTTCAAAATCTTCTATGGTTTCTATAGTTTCCATGCTATTTCCTCTAAGATGTTAATTACTTCATCGGTGATTTTATCTTTTTCTACGTAGTGTACAATGTCATGCTGTTGATAATTTCCGATTTTTAATTGAGCTTTTTTGTCAAGATAAAATCCCACATGGTTGCTCCAGGTGTCTGCAGGCCAAGGCCAGTTCTGTATCATAGGTTTCATATGAACAATTCTAGGAAACTCTAATGGGTATGCTATTTGATCTTGAATATCTAAAATTTTTGCTGCCAGAGCAAATGCTTCATCTGTGCCTACTACCTTGGGTTTATATTCTGATAAAAATACATTGGCAAACTCCACAGGATTTTTGATGATGTGTCTACCCAGATCAAAAAAGTCTCGAGCTAATTGAGAGTCTTTACTGAAAAAGGTCCACATAGAATATACATCAGGCAAATGATTTTTGTCAAAGCATTTGCGATAAGTTCTGTCAGTGACTGTCTGTGACCTATAGGTATGAACTCGGTTGGCAATATACAGCTGAGAATTATCAACATGATAATCAATCCAATGGCTGTAATCACGCATGAACAGCATGTCGGCATCTAGGCATACTGTGTGGTCAAACGGTGTCAACTGATCCATCCAGCTACGCCCATCCCAAAACGTTTCTTGATCCCATTCTATAACATGATCAAACACCCACGGACTCTTTAACTTTTCAACTTTACTTTTATCATCAATTACCAGAGCAACTTTGTCATAGCCCGGTTTCTGAGTGTTCTTGATGCTGAGTGCAAGAGCGTAGGCCATGCTTAGATAATCAACTGTGTCATGTTCTGCAACTATCAACAGATATCCAAAATTCATATCATCTCCAATAATTGCTGTTTGTGTCTCACAATACTTTGTTTATTCATGATATGAATATCAACATCACGTACGGCAGCAGCACAATATGTGTTGTCTAATTTATAGTCAACTAAAAATTTCAACGTAGATCCGTCAACTTCGTATAATATGTCTTTGTCTAGGGCTGATAGAATTGCCGGCAGTCTGCCTAAGGTAGTTTCTTCAAATCCATCTAACAGATGTTTAGCAACACTGAAAGCAATGTCATTTCTAAACTGTCTATGATCGAATCTAAAAACGTCAGAGTAATACAGATAATTTTGTTTGACGTAATCCACAGTGTCAAAAAACAATTTAGAAACAGGATTTTTAGTAAACATCACTGTTGTGGCCCAATATAGTTTCACTCCGGTTTCGGAAATGTTGACATCAAGGTATCCCAATCTGTGTTGGCTGTAAATATCGTTGATAGATTCTCCTATCATAACGTCTTGGTCAACATCCCAATAGCTGTTGAGATTATCAGTGAGTATGAAATAGTCACTGTCAATCAACAGTGTGCGATCATAGGGAGTTAACTCCCACGCTGAATGCCTGTTGGTGTTAGTGAACGGCACCATCTGACCGTTGATACCGTCCCTGAGAAATCGTTGATTACTGGTTTCTGGTTTTTCAGTTAATATAATCTTGTCAAATACGGTGTTGGCCAAATCAAAGACCGAGCTCTGTTTCATCCACTCAACTGTGGTAGAATCAGTGACTAAACTTACTGGCACTGAAAGATGTTTTTTAGCCAAACCGCCGCTGATTATGCTGAGCAAAGCATAGTCTACTGTGCGATTGTTATGCGCATAGATCAAAATGCCTTTGTTCATGACTGTATTAGCTTTTCCACAGATCTGCTTTTTTTAATCTGTTGATATTGAGCGAAATATTCATTAGTGACTTCAAAATATCTACTGAATATTTCGTCGCAGAATGCCTGCACGTCACTGATCAACACGGGATTTTGATTTACATCAAGCAGTACTATATCGGTGAGTCTGCCTTTGGCACACAGCATTTCTACAAAAGTCAGCAAATCTCTGTCAATGCGAAATATGCCACCACCGTGGCCGTAGTTGAGTTTGGCTTCAGATCTTTCTTTGAGGATTTTTTTCTGAATAGAAAAAGTCTGTTGATAATTGGCAAAATCCAAAGCTGCTTTCAGCTGCTGTTGCATACATTCTCCTAATATAAACTGCGTAGTTTATTTATAGGAGTAGGTATGTGCTGGATTAAAAATAGAAGAACAGTTTCATACGAGCAGTTAGATTCTGTACTATAGTCTGAAGTTGATCTACCGGGATATCAACAGAAGCTGAGCCAAGAGCGTCATGCTTGGCCAATAGCATAGTAACAGCTAAAACATTTGTGCTGCTAGACATTTTTAGATGAGCAGCCTGTGCCACACTAAACCCGCTGTCTGACCAGTTCACAGGCCCAAACACAGAATTCCATCTAGGATGTCCTATCAACATGTATAGATCGCACACAGCTGGGTAGTAGATTGAGCCGAAATATCCAGCCGATGATCCGCCAAAACTAACTCTTCGATATGCATATACCTGGAAACCATTGACTGTGGCATTTTCATAGATAAACCCGCTGTTGTAACCGTTAAGGGCTCGATATCTACCGGTTTTCCCCCATCCCACTGTTCTGTTGGATCCCGGTCGATACCCGAATGCTGTAAGAGGACGGCTGGTAGGATAGCTGCCAGCGGGATAAGGCACAAATGGCGGACTTGGATCTGGTGCTGGATCATCATTTAAAACATATACACCATTTGCCACTCGCTCGGTTGGGGCAATATCCTGATCACCATACCCGAAAGTTTTCACATAAAAATCACCATCATATACTGTGGTAGTTTTAGCTACTTGATATCGAATACTAACAGCCGTGGCAGGTTCTGCACCTGCTAGGGTGCCCGTATACAGAGCAAAAAAGTCTGAGTCATTGCAGGGAATAGTATAATTTCCGCCGGCGCCGGTGAACATGGTATTTGTGAAGGCGGCCCCGCCGCTCGCTATATAATGATCGAATGACACAGAGGGGCCGTCCCGACCATCTAATCTATATTGGCCGTAGCCCGATCCGGGAGCAGCTTGAATAGGGTAATAGTATTCAGTGAGATAGTTATTGAGATCAAAAACCAAACTGTCGAAGAATATCGATGGTGAATATGTGGCTAATGCTGCAGGGGCTGTGTAGTCAGATGATATTGCACCTATGCCTAACGTGGGCTGTGATACTGTGAACACTGCGCTGCTGGGAACCATGATTCCAGTTGCATATCGTAGATTACACGATACAGTAAGTGTGCCATCTACTAAATCAGCAGGTGGTACATTATCTGGACCAAACGCTCTGCTAGGAGGAATTCCCACTACTGCATCAACGTATCCGTCTGTGAATACCACACGGATTTCTCCATAGGCTGCGGTACCAGTTGAATTGTTACTGACGTCAGTGACCCGAGCCTGTAACTGTATGTTGTTAGCGCCATAAGGACTGGAAGCTGTACCAGTATAGTATGTTTGAAAAGTGCTGGTGCAACGATACCAATTTAAGCCATCGCTGGGTGTAGTGCCAGTGCCGGGGTTATTTCCCCCAAATGTCTGTGTGCCTACTGCTGTCAACAAATTTGTCCATGCTGTGTTTTGAGCACTGGTTGTGCCACCAGTTCTAGATGAACTGATGCGTATCTGGCCGCCACTGTTGAAAAAATATCTAGCTTCGTTGGCGCTGCCGAAATAAAAGCCGATCACGCAACTCACAGTACCATTCCATGCAGTGGTTTTTGTCTGTGATATAGCAGCAGTGACTACACTTTCACCTGCGGCTACTGTGAATCTGTTGTTTGTGATATTGTTAGCCCAGTCGTCGTACTGTTTCTGTGGAACATCTAGTGAGCCAGTATCTGGGGTAAAGTTTGAAGTATATCGAATAGTGTTACCCTCAGCTACCTGAGCTGTGGTGGGATTTGAGCCATTGATATGTTTGTAGGCATTGATCACATCATATCGAAGGTTAGCCCATTCGTTGATAGTGACTTTGTTGCCTTCTGCTACAGCAGAACTATTGATTCGTGCCTGTTGGCCCCATCCGAAATTAACAGACCCGTTACCTAAAACGGCAACTATCTTGTTTCTGATATCGTTGTAATCTGCTTGAAGTATTTTGCTATTGACAGCTGGCATAGGAATATTTACTTAATTAACTGGCGGAGATAGCAGAAAGTGAATACGAAGGACTGGTTACAGTAAACGGCAATGAATTTGGTTGTAACAGTCCTGATGCTTTTAATTCTTGTACGGAAATTGTCAACGTTCCGTCCACTGCATCGCCTGGTGGAAATCCCGCAGCCGAAGGTGTAAACCCAGTGGTAGGCACCGGCAATGTCCCTGGATCAACATACGAATCTATAAGAGTAATTCTAATCAAAATCTGTGTGGCTGTGCCGGAAGAATTGTTAGATACATTGCAGCTGGCTTCTAATCTATAACTGTTAGCGGAATACGGTGTACTGAGACTGTTGGTGTAAAATAACTGATATGAATTAGTCAGTGTATAAAAATTTACGTTGGGATTAGTGTCAGCTCCAAAAGATACTGTGCCTACACTGGCTAAGAAATTCTTCCAGGCATTTACTTGAGGAGTAGCAGATCCGCCTGTGATCTGCGAAACCGCTCTGATTTTTCCGCCGCTGTTAAAAAAATATCTTGCGTCAGTGGCAGTTAAAAATGTCACAGTTACTACCGCCTGCGCCTGTGTGATCCATGTACTGCTGTAAGTGGTATTTCCTTTGGCAGCAATCACTGATTGATTTCCAGCAATGTTGAATCTATTTGCTATTGCCTGTTCCATCAGGATATCATAATTGGTGTTAGGAGAACCCGGACCGTAACCAATAGGATCGCCTACGTTCACAGTGGCTATCAGCGGTACAACACCGTCTTGATGTAATCGGATATTGATAATATCGTATCGCAGCGCATCCCACTGTGCTTTAGTTACAGTATTGCCAATAAACACATCGGAAGATTGCACTGTTTGTCCGTAGCCTCTGGTAACGGATCCAGTGCCTAATATAGATTGGGCTTTGTCCTGTATAGTGACAAACTGGGACGCCCGGATGTTTGTACCTGAAGTCATTACAGTACCAATGCCTCAATAATTTTTATACCTTCATTGTCGTTGCTTTCTAAAGCCACCGCAAATACACCGCTGGAATGAGGGACTGCAATCATTGCACACCCATCATTGGTCGCAATTAAATCGTCGCCTTTCTTTACACGACCTATGACTTTAACTGGTACACGACCTTTTAGAGCAATGTATGTGCCGCCTTCTAAATCCTTGTTCATCATAAATGCTGGGTTAGTGCTTACTACACCAATTGCTCGTTTGCCCCATGCACATGCTGTGACTTCTTTGTCTCCGCCAATCATAACAACTGTGCCTGCTTCGTAATCTGCATCGGCCAAATATTTTTCTGCTAAGTCAGCGTATCGAGCTGCGGTAGCTGTGCCATTGAAGATATTAGCAGTGATGTTGCCACTGACATCTCTGCCTACTATACTGTAAGCTGTGGCTGTAAGTCTAGCAGTTCTATAATGTGTACTGGCTGTGCCATCAAACCATGTAGGATCTGCTCTGGCGTCTGTACGATCGAGGAATGTTCTGTCTACTTTATCAGCTATACCTACAAATTGATTTGCCAATATATTGCCGCTGCTGTTTCGCACTGCCACTGTGGCCACGGCTGTACCTGGAACAGTAGCACTGCCTTCTAATCCGTTAAGAGTACCAGAATCTGCAGCAGTAGCCGCTGATCCAGTCACTGACCCAGTTAACGTTCCTACAATGTTAGCACCAGCAAATCCTATCTGTTTGGTAGCTGCATTGATCATAACGTTGTTGTCATTAGCTAATACATTGCCTTTGTGACTGCCAGTGGTATTACCTGTAACTGCACCAACCAAAGAGCCTGTGAACGTGGTAGCATAGACGTTGCTCCACGCTAGGCCTCCAGGTATTTCGGTGCTAGACGGTGCTCCTAAAGTGTAGACATTATTAGCTCCAGGCATCAGACCAGTTTTTGTAATTAAAGCTACGTCTCGTTCATCTGTGGTTTCGGTAACTGTTATTCTAAATGTGATGTCATTCCCTAGACGGTTTTCAACTATAACATCGTTGCCACCTTCTACACGTATTCTAAGATCGTTACCATCGCCGACTTGAAATCCTGGATCTTTGAAACTGACTTCTGAATTGAATGAGCTTTCACCTGTTTTAATATATTGATCAGCTGTGAATCCTCCCAGTTTGGCAGCATTTGATGCTGTTCCCCAAAAGGTAAAATCGTCAGTGGATACCCCAGTTTGAGACTTGGCCAGCGTGACCCCTTTCTTTATCACTGTGAAATCATCTATGGCATTTTTACTATTGTCAAGAGTGAAAGCAGTCTTACTGACCACTGCTATGGTTTTATTATCTGATATGACTTTTAATATTGTGTGGGGGCCTTCTGCGGTGCTGATAGTACCGTAGACCACTGCAGGGCTTATTATTGAAGTACCTAGGTCTGGACTTGCTATTGGACCGATAAGGGTAAATTCTGTGCCAGTGTAGGTGTATAACTGTTTGGCTCCTGTGTCCCACCAAAAGTCGCCTGCTACTAACCCACTAGGAGCAGTAGCACTGGCTTCAGCGCCGCCTGCAACTTTAAATCTAGTACCGTCATAGAATTTCAGTTTTTTGGCAGCTGTGTCAAACCAAATTTGACCGGTAACGGATTTTGGTGGCGCTGTGGTATTAGCGAAATTTTCTAGTAAATGTACAAAATTCTCATTCTGCACTTCCCCGTAGCCTGCGTAATTTTTACCAACTAATCTTAGATCAGTGGTGGTATCGATTGTGCCGTCAGCTACAGACGTTAAAAACACACCGTTAAATTTATTGACTTCATATGCCATGCTGTTAGCCCCTAATATCTTGTATTTATTGCTGTTATGTTATACGAGCTGCTGCGGCTTCACGCTGCTGCTCAAGTTCTATGTACTCTGCATCTGACAAACTGGTAGCGATATTCAATGCTTTTTGTCTAATATGTCTAAGAATCTTCCAATCTGTGCTGTTTAAAAATTCTCTTTCTACAGCATTTTTCTGCTGTTGTTCTTTTACAGATAGATTGTAATCTGAATTAGTTATTACAGTTTGTGTCGCTATATCAAATTTATGGGTAGTAGCTTCAATTTGACTATACTGAACGTCGGTGATTTCAGTTATCGTTACAGAAGAAGGAACATTCGGCCTGTAATTTAATACACTTATTACATTATTATTTTCGATACATACGTAATACATTATTATCTCCAAATGGCCAAATAGTTTGCTGCTGGTGTAGATCGTTGTTCTGTGTTTTGTACATAAACTCGGATTCTATTGCTGAGATACGAGTATGAGCAACGCATTGAGTCATCTCCGTTTACGCCGCCGGCAAAATGTATAGCATGGATAGACGGAATAAATGCACGTAAATTGCTCATAGTCTTTCCAGCTGGGGGGAATACGTCAAAGTAGTTGGCACCATCATTCCAAGATCCTACTTGATTGGTAAATCCCGACGTGCTGTATTGTGCTCCTGAAGTAAACACTAAATCATTTTCAGTGGTAGATATTTGCTTCCAAGGACTCCATGCAGCTGTGTTGCTGGTATCATCATTGACTCTGAAATACAATCCGGTAGGAGCAGTTTCTTCAGAATTCCAATTAAACGCAATCTGTCCTGAATACACACCGCTAGGCCCGTTTACTGTGATGCCTCCAAAATATGCACCTGGAAAATCAGTACTGGAATATGCTGAAAACCCTCTTATAGTTTGCGGAGGGAAGGACTGTGGACCAGGACTTTGAACTCCGTTGGCAAAGAAATCATAATAGCTTGCGCCTGCAATCGCTTGATCCACGTATAACTTGTTTGTTAAATGATTATTAAATGTCGGAACTGCATCTGATAACACATTACCTCTGGTAACATAGACTCCGCCGCTGGCATCTAATTCAATTAAGTCGCTGACATCGTTATTGACATACAATCTCAATCTCTGTGCTTCGCCGCCGGCGGAATACATATCGATTCTTCCAACATCACCACCGCCACCATATTGGTCGTTTGGCCAACTTATTACACCGTTGGTAGGTAAACTCAAATTTGCTGATACTGTGCCTGCTGAAAAATTACCGCTGGCATCACGTGCTACCACTTTGCTGGCTGTATTAGCTGAAGTAGCATCTACAGATATTGTTACTGGTACTGAAGAATTAAAGAAATTCACACTACCACTGGTAGTAGAATTGGCCATGTTGATAAAGCTGCCTTTGTTTAGCTGCTCTAAGATTAATGGTTCCCATGCTGGGCCGCCCGATCTTGCTCTTAGTACTGAGTTGTCTGCACCTAATCCCAAAAAGCCTGTGACTCCTACAGATTGCTGGACTGCAATAGCGCCTAACCCGCCGCCAACAATATTGGTAGCATTAGTAGACAATGTAGCTGTGGCAGCATTTCCGAAAAAGTTATTGGCATAGATGCCGTTGAATTTATAACCTGTAATACCAAGGTTGGTGTTGTTATCGCCTATCACTGCTGGAGCATTTGGCCCGCCAAGACTTAACGATGTTGCAGAATCCACAAAGTTAATATCAGGTCCGCTGCCGCCCATGTCGAAATTCAGTCGACCAGTAGTTGATCTAATTGTCGGAACACTAGAGTCTACAAATACTCTCAGCTGTGTGCCGCTGCCTAGAAATATACCGCTGTCATTAACGGACAAAGAACTCAATGTTCCTACTTGGGTCAGTCCACTCAGTGTCACAGAATTATTAATAGAATTACCTGTTAATGTTTCTGCGCTGGCTGGCACCGTAATATTATTACTGCCGTCAAAATTCACACCGTTTATAGATCTTGCTGTAGCTAATCTCGTGGCTGTAGCAGCATTACCTGTGAGCTGTGCTCCGACAAATTGGTTAGCCTGGACGATGTTGAATGCACTTACACCGCTGCTGGCAGTGACATTACCTGTAAGATCACCCACAAAGGATGCGCTAATAGTGCCAGCTGAGAACCCACCTTCTGAATTTCGTGCTACTACCTTGCCTAATAAATTTGCCGAAGAAGCATCTACACTCCATGTGCGCTCAACACTTCCGTCGAAATCAGCTCCTGTGATATAGGTGCCTTTTTTCAACGCATTAGTAGTGTTGGCAGTGACTGTGATATTCGACGACGCATTAAACGGCACACCGTTAATCAATCTTGCGGTGGCTAATTGATCAGCAGTAGCAGCGTTGCCTGTGATACTGCCATTGATTTTAGCAGTCTCAGATAAATTTATTCCTGCCTGTAGAACGTTGCTAAATCCAGTAACTGAATTATTAGGATTGATAACAAATGCTGAAGCAGTGCAAATAGCAAATGCTGTGCCATTGGTTTCTAAAAAGATCACAGGGCGAGGATCGCCCGCAGTATTATCCAACGAAGCTGATCTAGCTCTGGTTGAACCAAACCCTGCTACAGCCTCAGGACCGATAAATCTCCATTCGGTGCCAGTATATACAAACAGCTGATTAACCGGAGTTTTCAACCATAACGCACCTTTATTATTGTTAGTCGGTGTTGTGGCGCTGACTGTTGCTGCACCAATAGGATTCCACTGTGTGCCATCGTAGGCGTAGGCAGTGCCATCTGTGGTGTTGAACCATATCTGTCCGACAATCGGTCTCGAAGGAGGAGCTGTGTTGGCAAAATTTTCTAAGAGAAATACAAAATTTTCATTCTGTGTTTCGCCGTAGCCCACATAGTTTCTACCAACCAGACCGAGACTGGTGGTGGTATCTAATGTGCCGTCATCGAGCACTATTAGTTCTTCGCCACTAAACTTATTAATTACATAGGCCATTTAGCCGCTCCTAATTCATTATGGAGGAAGCACTGTGTCTGATTGCCATGCCCACACGCCTCCTACTATTTGAAACAATTTAATAATTCTTGTCACAGACACACTAGATGCTGCAATAGTAGCTGTCGGAAAACTTATATTGGTAATGGCCAAACTGCTGGCGCCGCCAAGGTTAGTTAAAAACGCTGCTGTTGAGAATGCTGGCGGAAGAGAATTAATCTCCAATGTCTGTGAGTTGTTGCTGATCAAACTACACAGTAATCTTGCATATGTTCCTGTACGATATTCGGCCACCGGAGCAAGATTGTTTAGTATGTTAGCAATTATGTATGTGTTGGATTTTCCATCAGATATATCAATAGAGAAAATCAACGGTCTTGATTCTATTCTATTATCAGTGTATTCTTTGGTCGCAGCATCTTGAGCAGAGGTCGGATTAGCCATACCTGTGATTCTCGGCGATCCTATCAACACCACATTACCTGTACCATCGGGTTCTAATTCGATATCAAAATTGCTCGACACTGTAGAGATTCTGTGATTTTCCAGTCTCAGTTGTGTTACTGCCGGGGCACCAGGTCCGATGTTAACCACAGTTTGTGTACCAAATGAACTCACGCCCGGAATACTGGTAATGGCCGATCCAAGACTGTTGCCATCTATAACTTTGGTTCCGCCTACGTATAATGCTTTACCGGCTGCTAAATTCACTGTTTCTGATACATCTAACCAATTGCTGGCATTTGAGTAAGCAATAGTTTTATCTGTGGAGCCTTTGATTGTAATACCTGCACCGTCGGCGGTGCTGTCAGTAGGACTGGCCACATTGGCAATTATCACATTCTTATCTTCTACTGTAAACACACTGGTATTCAATGTAGTTGTGGTTCCTTCTACTGTGAGGTTACCGGCTACTACTAAATTTCCACCAATTTCAACTGTGCTTGCAGAAATAGTAGGATATAACCCTATAGTTCTTGCAGAAGCATTTATCACTACAGCACTTTCTTGGGTCGCTGCTCTATTCACACTAAGCGTAATATTCTTATCTGAAGAAGAATTAGCTAAAACCAAGTCACCGCTGTTTACAAATAATAATCCCTGACCTGCTGATCCTACTATTAGACCTGAATCTACAGTGATTTGCAGTTGTCCATTGATTGCATTCGAACTGTCTGTACGCACATAAGTGGTGGCCGATGCGCCACCAAGGCTATCGCTGTTAGTACAAGTAGCACGTATTTTAAAATTTGCTAAGGTGCCTACGTTGAAACCAGGTTCAATACTGCCGGTAAACCCAATAATAGCGACTTTAGGTGTAAAACTGTCTTTGGCAAATATACCTAACAAAATACCATTGTTGTACAAA
>Ga0315903_10010090_pt1 | contig 11326 bp, 7 predicted proteins | sample LakEriMetagenome_7_FD_203524 | JGI IMG/M metagenome (GOLD analysis project Ga0315903, IMG submission 203524) | Freshwater fungal communities from buoy surface, Lake Erie, Ohio, United States - Buoy 2 MA119 | ecosystem: Environmental > Aquatic > Freshwater > Lake | place: USA: Lake Erie, Ohio... | reverse complement strand
AACCGCAAATCTTACAACACAATACAAAATTCAATTGCTGCTGCAGGATACAAATTACTTAACAACGAAATTGGGGACAACTCAATTACATTAACATACAGTAACACTAGCCATATACTGACAATATTAACCCGAAAACGTGAATCTGAAAACGAAGATGATTTTAGTTCAACATCATATGAAGTCATAATAACAAAGAAAAATAGTCATTTCGACTACGATAATGGCATTAAAAAAAAGTTCTATTCCGATGGTACACTGAAAGAGGAATACACTTTGAAGGACGGCTCATTAAATGGCAATTACAAGCAATTCCACGAGAACGGCAAATTGAAATTAACCGTAAAATTCGTCAACGGAAAACGAGAAGGGCTGTATCAAGAATTTGACGAAGAAGGCATCATTACTATAAAGTTGAATTTCAAAGATGATATAGAAAACGGCAAAATACAAAACTTTCAAAACGGGCGATTACATGAGGAGTATCATGTAATCAATGGTATTAAATCGGGCAAATACACATCGTTTTATTATGATGATAGCTCAAAATTAATTATGAGTCAAACAGGTCTGTTTGAAAACAACTTAAAGCAAGGAAAATGGAAAAATTATTATTTCCAAAATGGATCCGACACAACAATAGAATATACTAATTACAAAGACGACAACAGACATGGAGAATCCTTGAATTATATTGGGAGCGACACCCTAGAAAGGGCCAACTACGATGAAGGTTACCTGTATGGAAATTTCAAACGTGAAGTATTCGTAAGAATGTTTCAAGGTGACGAATTTAAGGAAACGGGAATGTGGGTGATTGATTGCGAAGGTAGTTATACGTATGGAATTAAAAGTGGTACTTGGAAATATTACTCCCTAGGTCAACTAAAAGAACTAGGAACATATACGAATGGAAAAAAAGATGGAATTTGGGTATCCTATTTAACTGCAGGTGAAAAAACCGGGGAAATTCAACGTCAAACTGAATACTTACATGATAAGAAAAATGGCAAATCAACAACCTATTTTGAATTAGATTTAGAACCCGACACTAGTAAAAACCACACAATCTACAAAATTATCACAACTCCCATATTTGAAGAATTATATTATAAAGATGACCTTGCGTTTGGTAATTATTCGAGAAAATCAAACACTGGACAAATTGTCGAATCTGGTTATTACATAGACGGAAAAAAAGAAAAGACTTGGTTTATGAGAAATGATGATAATTCATCGGAAACAACAAACTATAGGAATGATAAAAAAAATGGAGAATGTATTCTAAGAGATTCCAACAATTCTATTATTGTTGTTGGCTCATACTGGAATGACGCAAAATCAGGACCTTGGAAGATCATCAATAAAGACAGTAGCTACCTAATCATAGAATTCCAATTCGACAAATCTATTTCAAATTCCTTTTATGATAAAAAAAACAATTTGATTTATAAAGAATACTTTGAAAATGGAAAGATCCGAAAATCAGATTACTTCCAAAACGGAAAACTACAAAAATCGCAACTGATCAACCCCAGTACTAGTGGCTACACCATCTACGAATCATTATTTTCCGCTGTCAACCCCGACACTATAATTTCATTGACTTACACTTTAGATAGCGACCAAGAATATGATCGTTTTATTTTTGATTCACTAGCCATTCGTCACGGAGATTTCAAAATAAAAGTAAAGAATTCAATTACACATGAAGGTGAGTTTTGCAATAATTCTCCGTGTGGACATTGGACAACCTACTATACAGAACAAAACGTTTATTCAACCAAAATATATGCTCAAGGAATCGTTATTGAGGAATTCTACTACAATCTAGCGAACAAATTAAAATATAATGGAAAACTCACAATTGAAGCAGAATCTGAGCGAATCACCTATAAAATAAAAGACGGCTTGAAGGAGGGTAAATCAAAAATATACAACTTAAATGGAAAGTTAATCGACACCATTGATTACAAAAATGGAATTAAAACAAGTAACAAATAACAAATATGAACTTATACATAATAATTTCGTTATTAATTTTCCAATTCACACCAGTAAAAAACAATAATAAATCTTTAAACAGTAGGAGTAAAATTACAATACCACAGCTAAATAACAAGTTATCATCTGAATATGGAATAGACAATGGATGGTACGTTGCAACTGTCAAATACCACAACTTTAATAGCGGCACGTTCAGCAGATATCGGTTAAAGGTTAAAGTTGAATATGATCGGGTAACAGCGATTGACTTTGGCAATGGTGGCTCAGTACACTCAGGATATAATAGCTCAGGTTACTTTTACAGTGGAGGTTATTTATCATTCGATAAAGATTACAATGGCGAAATAACTTCAGCTTCTGCCAAAGTAAAGATAATTGAAGCCAATTCAAACTTGATTACTTTTGATATTACTATTGAATAACCTCCAATAATCAGACAACACCCATCCACACCACCTAAGGCACTATACAATGCCATTTTCTTTTGTACGTGGGTATTATAACTTTTTTTATATCATCCTGAAGCATTTGTTTGTCCAGACTTAAATCTGCAACCAACTTCTTCAGTTGCTGATTTTCCTCTTCAAGTTGCCGGAGTTTACGGAGTTCTGACACACCAATTGATCCATACTTTTTCTACCAGCTATAGAAAGTGGCTTGGGGAATTCCCATTTGGCGAGAGATCTCATCCACCCGCTTTCAAGTCTCGAATTGTTAGATCTCAAAAACAATCTAAGCTTCAGTAAATTTTAATTTTTTAATGGTAACAGATTAGTTTTTTTCTGTTTTTGTTCCCCTGAAAACTCTAGTTTAGAACAGTGTGATTTTTGGGAAGAGGTCAGACTCATAACGCCTTTATTTTGATTCGATTAATTCGCAATTGGCAATATGATTACAATTTCTAGTATACCAATCTAGACCCATCGCCTTGGCTAGACCCATTTCCCTGACTTTGATAATCTTAGCACAATCCAAAGTATTGATTAGTTTATCTCGACTCAGCGTTAATTTGATATTTTCATAATCAACACCGTCAAACATATCAGAATTTTGCTTCAATTCTAATATTTTGAAAACCCCCTTAAATTGCATTTTCTTTTTACCAATTTTATTAAAATACAAAACCGGAGGCATCATACAATCATTACCTTTTAATAGAATTTTCCACAAACGGCAGTTCCCTTGGTTTTGAGGATGCAAAAATTCTCTACCCGGCTTAGCATCACCATGATAATAGAGTAAATTACTATTTTCATCAAACGAATCAGACCAAATACTAGCACTGTTATCTTTCCGTTTCGAAAGCGTCGAAACAAAAATAAAAAAAGCCGGAACAAGCATTTTTTTCGAACTGAATTCTAGAGTTCTAATCCCGCGATAATTATTGAATGGATTCTTATTACTATTTAATTCACCCTCAGTCGCCATCCAACGTGAAATTTGATCATGTACAGATCTTACACTCAGGAAATCGGCATATACGGCGTCAATATCATAATTTGAACTTTTTGATTGCTCCAACAAATGCACTTGATTGAAAAATGTATTTCGAAATTCGTTAATTCCAGAAATTACAATTTTCTCATTATGCAAGTTCAATAATTCAATACCAGAATTTTTGGCTTGTTTTTGAGCTGCTAAAGAAGAATAGAAGGAAGAGTTTTTATTGTTAATTACGCGGCTCAAAAACCCCAGAGGATTCCAAAAAACAAATACTTTATTCTGCACATCTATACCAACTGGTATAAACTGACCATGCATTTCGTAATTAATTGATCCTGAAAACTGAACACGAGTGGAATCTTTATTTGGCAAATGTGCACTGGATATTTTTTTTGGGCATAGATAGTATTTTTTCTCACCATAAATAAATTTCAAACCGTATGGATTTTTAACAAGTGACAAACAACTAATCTTGGACTCCTTTTTTAACTCATCCATAAGATTGTCAACCAATATAAAAAAAGAATCTTCCTTTTCATTTTGCGGACCTTCTTTGGTTATCGCTTGACTTTCTTTACTAATAACTCCAACATCTTTAGAAACAAAAAATTCCAGTACCCATTTCCATAATCTGCCAATCCAATTCTCACCATTCTTTTCTTCTTCCCTTAATTGTTCATTTAGTTCTATCAAATTTGGTACTTCTCTCATCACTGACTCCGGAACCCCATGTTCTTCAGTTATGATTTTATTTTTCAAATACAACACAATATCACTAATCACGGAAATCGAATTAGATTTTTCTCCCAAAAGATTCAATACTGACTGTATCTGATTCGATTTTAAAAATTCAAAAATTATTGTTATTTCGTCATTTTCCAGATCAATGCCATAGGTATCAAAAATATATTTTCTAACAATAAATAAATCTTCCATGGTTTTTACAATTTATCTAAATCAATTGAATATTTAATACTCGTAACAGAACGATGCAAATTATCAATACGAGAAATTGGCAATTCAAATGCTCCTAACATTTTTTTGGAATTAAGACAAATATTCATATCGAATTTAAATTCTTCAACTTCCAGTATTTTGTCACCTAATTCAGAATAAAACTTCTCCTCAAAATCGTATTTATATTCAATTGGTAATTTTTCAAAAATCAAATACATCAATAATATCAAATTATCTGACCCTTCTGAATTTATTACATAGGATACAAAGTTTATTTTCTCTATTGGTTGATTATTATATACTTGATTATATTCAACCATAATTATTCGGTTGCCTTTGCTCGTTTTGATTTCAAAGGCAGTGTCATTAACAAGAAAATCTAATTTTTGGAATTCACTCGAACGCCAACCAAGGTAAGTTTCGGTTGTGTTTTCAGAATAATACAAAAATAATAATTCTCCGAGCAAGCCTTGTAGCGTGGTAGTTGAAATCTTTGTCCTATTCTTTAAAATGCGTATTATCCGCTCCAGTCCAACTTTAAGTTTCTCACTATTATATTCAAAAGACAGATCCTCAATTAAAACAGCCATTATTCTAATTGTGAATTCAATCTCTTCCTTAGATGTTCCTGCAACTTTTAAATAATCATAGATTTCTGAAAAAACAACACCGTTTTCATCTATCAAATCTAACTTTTGGTAGAACTCGGCTTTAAAGCCAACTTTACTAAATGTACCGTATTTCCGCGACGACAAAGTTGATTTGAAGAAAAAGTACGGACTTCCATTCATATCTAAACCTATTTTAAAATTCGGAAATGTCGCACAAACAATAATTTCATCACCAATCACAGGAGCAACTGATGAATTAATTTTCTCAAGTATTTGTCTAATAATCAACATCGTCATATACTGTTTTGAAATTATATTTCTTATTAACTCTAACCGCACTAAAAAACAACAAATCCGCTTCGGTTTCCAACTTTGGAGAAACCGAATGAACTTGAACAGTGATTGGATATTTAGAATTGAATATATTGTCGTCTCCCAAATAATTACTATTCCTACCCACGGCTAAATCGACACTCAGGCTTCCATTTTTATTATCGCTTACACGTCTAGATCGGCCTAATCTCAATAAATATTGGTCATAATTCATGACAATAAGTTCGAATTCTTTCTCATTTACTAAATAATCTGCCAAGACTTGTAAAAATGCAATTTTTTGATACACTCGTAATTTCGACTCAACAACATTCATATTATAAATCAATTCAAATATTTCTAAATATGAAATGACAAAAACAGCATGTACACCATCCCTGTTGTTATATGAGTAATATGCAGTAGGTGATGTATGATTTTTGAGTAAATCATCAATGATCTCACGCGTCCAAACTGCAGGCTCCCCAGTTTTCCATGAACTAAATTTCACCCATCCATCGAGTTTGATATTATAATAATATCCGGATAAAATAGATTTACGAGTTAATTCCATATTATCACCAATCTCAAATAATGAATTTTTTAGAAACTGCTCCAACGAAGTATCTTTTAACTTTTTCCGAAAACTCTCTTCATGTTTAACATAACTAAAAAAATCATCCCTAGTTTCAGAAGGCAAATAAACGCGACAATATTTTAAATAATCTCTCTTATATCCGAAAAAACGAGCCCGCTGTTGAAGTGTGTCAGAATTTGACTTAGCCTTACTTTTTCTGGTTAAGTAGGTTGTGATCAAATTTTCAACAGTATATCCTCGGTTCAACATTTCGCCGCCGACTAATATGTTTAATGTATTTTCAGACCAATCAATTTGCGTATATTGACCCTTAATGACCTCGTATATTTTTATATCAATTAATATTTCCTTGATACCATTCAAGACTACAGCACTGGTATAATCTAAAATGCCCAATCTACTCATGGAATCCGAGATATTATTAATTACAAAATGATAATCAACATCCGCGTGATCATTGATTTTAATCAACACTTTTAATTTGGAGATAAAATCAAAAACCCAGTTATAATATTTTGAGATTATTACATTTTCTCTCCCTGGATGAATAAGCATACTGGTAAAAGGCAAGGAACAGTCTAAAACAGTTAGGCAACTAGAAGAAACTAAATAATCCCAAATCGCATTATTCAATGAATCAGGACGAGATACCAGTTCATTATCCTTTTTTATGAATATATCTTTATCTGGAACATTAACAACTAAATCAATAGTATTGTCAATGAAAAATGCCAGGCCACCAGTGTACTTAATACCCGGGGTTAGAATTTCGCAAAACTCAGGCTTTAGCATATCATTCATAGCAATGAGCATAGGTCCTTGTGGCGTTGCTGTATATTGAATATACGAATGCAGAACAATTGACTTTCTCAGTTTAATAATGGAGGCGTATGTCGCGGTCTCTTCTTCCAATTCTTTTTTGAAATTTGAAAACCCCTTACCATTTAAACTATATTGATCAGCTTCGTCATCAATTATTAAACAACTCAAATTTTTAGAAACACTTTTCAAACTCGAAAATATTCCTTGTAGTTCCTTTATGTGTTGATAATGCTTTAATACTGTTATTATTATCGTCCTATTATCTTCTTCTAAATGTGATTCTTTTATCTCACTATAATCGAAATCCTTTTTGGGATTATTGAATATTTTGAAATTTTTCCTACTTATCCTATTTGTTAGGTCAAGATCCTTCTTTAAACGATTATATGTCTGCGACAATAAATTATTCGCCACACCGGCCAACACAATTACAAACTTATAATTATTGTCATTGGCCAAACTAATCAAAGTGGTAAAAGATAAAGTTTTACCACTTTGCACATAACCAACAACTAACCCCGTTACTGGAGAACCATTTGTCAATGGATCCGCGCATTGTGATAAAATTCTAATTGTTTCAAATTCTAAAGTTTTTCTGGAATCATCATTCAAAAAAGTCAATGATTTTAAAAATCGTTCCGTTGATTCGCCAGCAACAGGTATAAACTGATCTTGGGGCAATTTAATTCTCTCTACCATGAATCTCTTTTAAATACTTATTGAAATTATATCGAAAATCACTTTGATCCTGCGAGGCCATCGATGTTTGAATATCCGATAAAACAACGACTGTTAACACCTCTAAGGTTGCTTCGATAGCCGCACCATCTTTTTTTGGATCAAAAGACATAAAATAATCATGTCCTATATTAATTAAAGCTGTGTATTTATTGTCTAATTTCTTGATCTTGTACATCCGAGTATCTTGCACATCACGCTCAATTTTCACCTCCACCGAAATCGTTAAGCCATTTGCCTGAGTCATATAAAAGTCCTTGAATTTATCAATAATTTTTGATGTATTTAAAAAATTTGATTCAGTATCCAAATTTAGCTGGGGTTCTTTTTTTTCAATTGAAACCTGCCTACTTAATGATGTAAAATCTGTTTTTCTTTGTATCTCCTCAATCGATCTCTTAACTAATAAATCTGTTTTATTAACTTCATTTTCACCTAACTTCCTATTTGAATCATTCTTTTTTCGATAATTCCTTCCTTGGCTCAATAATTCAGTACATTCATCTTTGATTAATAAAAGTAAAGCATCCAAATCCTGAACATTAGTGAAACTACCTTTATTAAAACTTACATCAAAACCGTCAATATTCAATTCGCCAAAAAGTAATCGATAAAGAGAAGAACCAGGCTGGCCAAATAAAAATGAAGGAAAATACTTCTCGTCATGAGATCCTTGAATTATTCTACCCCGCCGAAATAATGAAAGGCCATTATGGCGCTGATCCATTTTATCCATTAACGCTAAAAAACCATAAATACGATAATTTTGACCTAACTTAATATCAACATCCTTCCTCCATTCTCTGATGTCGCCCTTTTCTCTGTTATGAATATCCTGCTCTCTGGCTTTAAGTACTAACGGCTCATCAAATGTCAATTTGTCACCATTAATCGTTATATCTACAACACCTTGGCGCAAATAATTTCTATAGATATCTGAAAGATGTTTCTCGAGTTTTTCAATTTGCTTGTGGTGTATGGGGGCATTGTCAGGATTTAAATTTGATAATACAATTTCCGTGTAATGCAAATCTTTACTGACTGTTTTGTTTTGAACGGTTAAATCTTCCAAACCCTGTTCAGTTACTTTTATCCGATCAAATTCAACAATGCGCTCTACACCTTCACCTAACGCAACTGATCTAACCTGATAAAGATCACAAAACCACACCGCGGCAACCTTCATTCCCATTCCAAATTCGTTTAAACCCTCGCGATTATCAGGGAGCTTTCCAGGCTTAAAGGCTTTAATAAAATTCTCGTACGAAATCCCACCTGCATTATCAAAAATGCGTATATAATTGGGCTCAATATCAATTATTATTGAAAACTTCGAATTTTCAATATTATATAAACTATCTAGTGAATCCTTGTTATCAACATAACTTTGAATTGCGTTATCCACAAATTCCGACATTGCATACCAATACTTATATTGTAGATTTCTAAATGCGTTATATACATTTTGATCTAATGAAACAGATACCTGCGAAATGAATTTATTTTCTAACATGTGTAAAAACCAAATTTAACAATTCTTCAACTACTTTAACATTGACTGCGTTACCTAATTGTTTTAAAGACATGGATTTATTTGTTGACAAAACAAAATCATCAGGAAATCCTTGAAGTTTTTTCAATTCATTCATTGTCAATCTCCGTTTTTTCCAACCTATTATTTGGGTATGATTCATGGCGACTAAGGTAGAAAAACTATTTGGTCGTTTTACCCTGATACCACTGGGACGAAATTGAATAATACAGTCAAATAAAGATTTAAAATCATTACCACATTGCCACTCGAACTTTCTGTGCGTTTTAATAACTTTTTCGAGATTATTATATTTCAGTTTCCAATTGTCAATAAAAACCTTATTTTCCTTGTAAAGTTGAACATTCTTTTTAATGAAATCCTGTTTCCATTTGGGGAATTCTTCATAATTTCCTGAATACTGAAAAAAATCATACCAAACTGGGAAACCAATCGTTTTAACTTTAACTCCATTTCTAAATTCGTTCCACATATTGAGGACATTCAATTCATAATCTGTCAATTTCAAAGTACTATCTTTAACTCTTTTATCAAACTCAAAAACAGTTTTCACATGTGGACTATTATTTTTATTGATTAAATAATGAGGAGGCAATTCAAATTCCATTATGCTTTGATTACCCATAATTGCTGGAATAAATAATCGCTGCCTTTGGACAGGCATTCCTATCTGAATTGGCGATAATTTAACGGGAATTACAGGCATATGATATCCTAATTTTTGTAGCGATTTAATTATTACTCGATAAGTATTTCCATTATCATGAGTGATAAAATTTGATACGTTTTCAAGTATCACATATTTTGGTTTGTGATATTCCAATATACGGATGATATCAAAAAACAGCGTACCCCTTATATCATCAAACCCTTTTTGATTACCGCCTTTTGAAAAGGGCTGGCAGGGAAAACCAGCACACAACAAATCAAACGGTGGGATATCAGATACATTTACTTTTGTAATATCATAAAAAGCGTTAATTCCAAAATTCTCCGAATACACGGCTGCCGTTAAAGCATTAATTTCAGATGCCCATACACATTTTGCATTTGGAAATATATTCGAAACTGCCTGATGAAAACCTCCGATACCCGCGAATAAATCAATAAAACGAATATTCTCCTTAAACATTTTCCGCAATATACTAAAGATAAATTATTTCTTGAAAAAATGAATTTAGAATCTTTATAAGATGCCTAAAAGAAAAAGAAATAACACATGACTACCAGCTCGTATTAACTGTCCTTTATCCTCACGATTTTAGAAATGAATTTAAACCAAATAAATGTTCGATAACTTTTCACAAATCGAAGATTATGAATCTCAGTTCACTGAAATTTCTAATGACTTCAATTTTGAAATATCATTAATAAAATCATCAAATCAACTCCCCCATTATAGAATCATAGATTTCAAATCGAGCAATTCCAACTTGGCTATACGAATTAATGGCGGAATAGCACATGGATTCAATCTTGTCGATCGGTGGCTAGATCTTGAGTTGGAAAATGTTACATTTCCGTTAAGAAAAGTAATTGATCACGATATTATCTATTACATTTCCTTTTAAACCAAAATTACATTTGTATAGATGGATATTGCATTAAATATGTTCACCACATCTCCACCACTAGCCTAACATCAACCACCTCCAAAATCCCGCGGCGGATGAATTGGAACTTTTTCGTGCCGAAGGAACCATCGTCAGCCACGTTTATACCCATGTCGCGGAAGTGCTGTACATCCACAGGATCGCAAGCAAAGACCAATCGGGAACTATGGGTACCATCGCGAAGAAACACCTTCGTCTTGAAACCGTTCATCAACACCGACATTGCCTTTGAAAACTCATCCCCTTCGCATCCCTCATCACCAACTCGCGGAAGATCCGCCTCGGACAAAAAACGCTCATCATCCGTAACCCTGGCTTCCAATCGTGCCTGCTTCAGATAATCCGCCCCACCTTCGCCCAGTAGGTCTAAACCCTGCTCCAAGTGATAGAAATATTTTTTGTGCGGCGTGAGTCCGTCCTCCACCATATCTGGATGCGCCACATACACATAGGCATTCACCGCGGTGCCATCGTTCAACTGCACCAACATCTCCGTGCGGATATAATGTCCACCCCTCACCCCTTCATGTCCATCCAAGGCATCAATGCCAGGGCGATCCACTTCGTACAGAACCCCTACCACATCATAACCCCGCTCCGCCACAACATTGGCCACGCCATGTCCGGGATACTTTCCAGAAATTTTGTTAAATACCAAACGATGTCCGTGAAG
>Ga0315903_10010089_pt1 | contig 11327 bp, 11 predicted proteins | sample LakEriMetagenome_7_FD_203524 | JGI IMG/M metagenome (GOLD analysis project Ga0315903, IMG submission 203524) | Freshwater fungal communities from buoy surface, Lake Erie, Ohio, United States - Buoy 2 MA119 | ecosystem: Environmental > Aquatic > Freshwater > Lake | place: USA: Lake Erie, Ohio... | reverse complement strand
CCGACAATCCTTTAAGTTGCGCCAAATACATGCATTGTTCCCCGACGTTCATCTTTTTGTAGAGACCTCTTTCTTCGGGCAAATAACCAATGTGTTCCACATCGCCCGGCTGAAGTGGCTTTCCGTTGAAAAGTACCTCGCCTGAATCAGGTCCTGTGATCTGATTGATAATTCGAATGAGAGAGGTTTTGCCTGCACCATTCGGTCCTAATAAACCGAATACACTGTGCTCAGGCACAGCAATACTAACGTCGTTGAGCGCTTTGTGTTTCGCATATGACTTGTGTATGTGACGTGCCTCGAGGGTGTACATGGGAGGGGGGTTAATGATTACGGATTACAGATTACGGATTACGAATTTCTTTCGAAGGCCGAAATAGTGTTGAGCAGTTTGGTTATTCGTTGAGTGCGTCAATCACGCCTTGAGTTATGTAGACGAGCTGGTCTTCGGTCAATTCGGTATGCATGGGCAATGAAATAACGTTGCGTGAAAGCTCTTCCGTTACCGGGAAATCTCCCTCTTTGTACCGAGAGTCTGTGTAGGCCTTCTGCATGTGCATAGGGACAGGGTAATAGACCATCGATGAAATTCCTTTCTCTTGCAGTTTTGCTTGAAGAGCACTGCGGTCAACTCCGTGCAAAACCATCGTGTATTGGTGAAATACATGCGTGCTTTTTGGGTCACGCACGGGTATGGTAAGTTTAGGGTGATTGGCAAATGCACGGTCATAGAATGCAGCTGCATGCTGGCGATTGGCGATGTAGTCATTGAGGTGTGCCAGCTTTACCTTTAGCACTGCCGCTTGAATGGTATCAAGTCGTGAATTAACACCAATGCTGTCGTGGTAATACCTTACACGCATACCATGATTCGAAATCATGCGCAGTTTTTCGGCAAGCGCGTCATCGTTAGTGAACATCGCTCCTCCATCACCATAACAGCCCAAGTTTTTAGATGGGAAGAAACTGGTAGTTCCGATATCGCCCATTGTTCCGGCTTGTTTGCGCGTGCCATCATTGAATGTGTAGTAGGCGCCAATAGCCTGACAATTATCTTCGATAACAGCTAAATTGTGCTTTTTGGCGATAGACATTATGCTTTCCATATCAGCAATTTGGCCAAACAAATGAACAGGAACTATGGCTTTTGTTTTCGGCGTAATCGCTTTTTCCATAGCCTCCGGATCTATGTTATAGGTGCCTGGCAAAGCATCAACCAACACAGGAGTAAGCTGAAGAAGCGCAATGACCTCGACCGTTGCTACAAACGTGAATGATGTCGTGATTACCTCGTCACCCGGTTTTAGGTCGAGCGCCATCATGGCAATTTGCAATGCGTCCGTGCCGTTGGCGCACGGAATGACATGCTTCACTCCCATATACTTTTCGAGATCTGACTGGAATTCTTTGACTGCAGGTCCATTGATGAATGTTGTGTTTTCTACAACATCCAGGATTGCGCGGTCTATTTCATTTTTTACATGGTGATACTGGGTCTTAAGATCGACCATCGGAATGTTCATCATACTGCTTCTCTGTAATTTTTGAAGTGACGAAGATAAGATGAAATGAACCCCATCAAGGGTGTCTATACACGTCTAATTTCGGCTTTCTCAGCGCCAAAACTTGATGAGGAGAATTTCAATAGCCAGGAAAATGAGCGCCCAAACAAGCAAGCTAAGCCAATACTTATGACTATCATCAATCGAGCCTGCTCCGGCTGAAACCGTTTCTAAGTCACCCTCCAGCAACGACCAATTCGAAAAACGCTGCTCTGCCAGTTTTTCTTTGAATGTGTTGATTGCCATTGTCTCATTGTATGATTCGGCCCTGTTGAAGTTAAATGCCAGGGGTTGAATAGCATTGCCACCCCAATTCAAGGTGTAATTGCCGGCGGCACTCAGATCACTGTGTACAAAGATCTCAACTTGATTTCCGGCATTCCTGTGCTCGGGTATCACTTCAGCATTGCTTACGATGTTTTGGATTCGAAAGGTTTCTTCCCCTTGAAGCTGAATGTTGCGCAGGATAATAGCTTCTTCGCGACCCAGCGTATAACTCAGTTCTGATGAAGGCTGAGAATATTCCGCCATCCGTATGAATGTGGCAGGAAAAAATGCATGCTGTGTGAAGTTTGTCTCTGCGGTTGATAGTGAAACACACGAAAAATAGAGTCTTCCATGACCAATGGAAGAAGAAACCAGAAAGGGATTTCCATTTTGAAGCGTGAGCATTGGTTCTGCCCATTGTCCGGAGGTAAGAGAAAGGTTGAAATAACTCGTTGCATTTGGCAAATCAATATTCCCCGAACTTCTCTGAAAAGCATCTTTGAATATATAGTGTTCGTAGTTGACACCCGTAACCTGAGCAGGCGCAATAACCTTTTCGCCAATGCGTCCGGCTTTCCATGCTGCTAATGCATTGTTGTACTCTCCAAGCTCGATTTCAGATGCCGGTATTACGGCAACCGACCCCCCTGACTCCATGAACTTGTTCAGTTCCGATAACAATCCGGTTGACAGATTTCGCAATTGGTTAACGACAATGAAATTCATTCCCGCGAATCGACTAAAATCAATGGCATTTTCATTCATGCTGCTCCACTCGTAAAATGGATCATCGGCAAACACAGCTCTAACCGCTTGCGTGGCAGCGGTATTGCCCAATATTTCAAGTACCTTGATACGCTCGGCTACGGAGTAACTGAAGTAATAGGCATCATCATTCGTTATCGAAGCATCATTGATTACCAACGAGCAATGCTTAAAACCCGCTTCTGTATTCGTGTATGTAATGTCAACGGTGTTGTGCGAGGAGGCGGGTATCGATGCGCTTGCAACACTTTTTTGCGAGCCGTTGATAATGAGTTGTAAGGGGATGGTTTCAATGTCTTCCGATCCCGTATTAACAACGCGCGCATGCAATATTTCGGGTTGATTGATTTGACGAACGGGGGTTTCAAACCATACAGAATCAATGAAAACGTTGCTTGTAATTTCGGGTAATTCAGGAACCACAGTCACTCGCATCGCTGTGTCATTAGTTATCTCCGGTACATCGGTTACGGATGCTTGCAAATCCGTGAGAATAAACGCGTGTCGCTTTTCCAAGCCTGAAGTAACGAGGGCGTCGCGCTGTCGAGTGGCTACTTCGCTCATCTTTCGACTTGCAGGTGAGAGATCCACTTCCTGAATAAGCGATGTCATTTCCTCTTTACTCACCAAGCGTTGGTGCCTGCCTTCGAAGTCACTCGTTAGAAGCTGAAACTTGTCGGAAGGCGCAAAGGATTCCACAATTTCCAAGGCTTTATTTTTCGCCAGGTCGAGCATTATGCCATCTTTGCCGGCGCCTTGCATACTGAAGGAATTGTCGATATAAATAGAAACAGCTGTTCCTCCTGGTTTTTCGACCGCTCCCGGTTGAGGTAGGTAGGGTTGAGCAAAGGCTAGTACAATAGCAGCTACAGCTAGCATGCGTGAAGCAAGAATGAGCAAATGCTTTAGGTTTCTTTTGCTTTGGGTTTCTTGCTTGATTTCCTTTAAAAAATCGACATTCGAGAAATACACTTTCTTGAATTTTCGAAAATTGAATAAGTGCACGATGATGGGGATTGCTGTCGCAATCAACCCCCACAACATTTCAGGATGCACGAATTTCATAAGTGCGGCGAAGATAACAGGTGGGAGCAGTTACAGCGCAGTGCGGTTGGGAAAAATGGTTAATGGCGAACTACGGCGCAATTGTTACCCATTCGCCTTTGGCCACACTCCATTTTTTAATGTACCTCCCCCCGCAAAGTCATACCTATAATTGGACTGTTTTGAGATTTAGAAACCCATGTTGCAGAAGTAAATTCTGTGTTTGATTCCGGATTGAAAACACTTACGAGCGCACCCTCTGCAACGGCAAGCGCTTCAGTACCAAGAATACGTTCAGGCCCGGTCGTGAATTTCTCGATGATTTCCTCCGGGCTCATGTGCTTTTCCAATGCGGTGAAAGCAACACAAAAACTCGCTTCAATTGAGCTTATACCAAAGTTGGCGTCTTCAAATTCTCGAACCTTGTGTTCCACATCCTCCGGACAATGATCGCTAACAATCACATCGATGGTTCCGTCTTTCAAGCCTGCAATGAGCGACTTTCGGTCTTCTTTGCTTCGGAAGGGTGGAATAACTTTATAATTGGAATCGAACCCCGTGAGGTTCTCCTCAGTAAAAAGCAATTGATGAGCTGCAACGCCACAGGTTACTTGAAGCCCATCGCGCTTGGCTTTGCGAATGAGGTCTACACTGCGTGAAGTCGATATCAGCATGAAATGCAAGCGACCACCACAATAGCGCAGCAACTCTATATCGCGCTGAACACGAATTTCTTCTGCCTGATTGGGAATGCCTTTCATGCCGAGCGTTACACTAACTGGCCCTTCATGCATTTGTCCGTTGCCGTTTAGACCTCGATCCCACGGAAGAGCCATGACCAAACCGTTGATATTACGGGCGTATTCTAAAGCGCGACACATCAGCTCCGTGCCGATATTACCTCGGTCATCACTGAATGCAACTGCACCAGATTGCTGCATGTCGAACATCTCAGCGAGTTGCTTACCTTCCATTTTTTGTGAGAGGGCTCCAATCGGCAATAATGAGATGGATGGCTCAGATTGGTTCTGAATAAACTGAATAGATGATTTGCTTTCTATTACCGGTTGGGTGGATGGAAGAATTGCCACCCGAGCATATCCTCCCCTGCGTGCCGCATGTTTTAAACTGTTGAAGTCTTCCTTGTATTCTGCTCCGGGTTCGCCGCTTCGCGCCGTTAGGTCTGTCCAACCGCGACTAACTATAAAGCCTTTTGCCTGTATAGACTTGACTCGCGAATCTTGAATCTCAGGAGATATGGAAACAACTCGGTTTCCCTGTAAGAGAACATCACGTTTCTTACCGTGATGGACCGATGTGGGGTCGTAAATCAGTGCTGACTTAAGAAGTACTTTCATCATACTGAAGCGCGAATATACACAGATTCCGATTTATGAGTTTAAGCAATCAAATCGATCCTCACTAATGTTATCATTTGTTACGCGAATGCTTGACATTATCTTCCGCCCTAAATTACAACCATGGTTCACGAGTTAAGCAAACAAAATTCGATTTTTAATCAGTTCATGCGCGAAATCCGCGATGAAGATATTCAGAAGGATTCCATGAGATTCCGACGCAACATTGAACGTATCGGTGAAATTATGGCCTATGAAATTTCGAAGACTTTCGATTACAAGTCACAAGAGGTAACAACGCCGCTCGGAGTTGCAGAGGTTAGTTTGCCCTCTTCCAATCCTATGCTTTGCACTATTATGCGTGCCGGATTGCCTATGCATCATGGCATGATGAACATATTTGATCGTGCAGACTCAGCTTTTGTTGCCGCTTTTCGCAAACATGATGCGGCGGGGAATTTCGAAATTGAAGTCGATTACGTTAGCGCACCACCGCTGGATGGTGTTGAATTGATATTGTGCGACCCTATGTTGGCTACCGGTTTTTCGTTGGAAAAAGTGTATAAGAAGTTGATGCAGCGGGGCACACCGGCGCGTGTTCATATCGCATGCGTTATTGCTTCTGAAACCGGATTGCAGCATTTACGTAGTAAACTACCCGAAAGTACACGCTATTGGATTGGGGCTATCGACAGTGAGCTTACGGCTCATTCGTATATCGTTCCCGGGCTTGGCGACGCAGGCGATTTGGCTTTCGGGATAAAAGAATGATGACAGATTACTTGCTTCGAGTTATTGGTTGGTGGCTTTTAACCATCCTGAAATTTCTTTTTGTACCCTTTGGTATGATGCTGAAGCCAGCGATGGGTGAGAATTGGTCACTTTTTGAGGTCATTCTCATCACGTCAACCGGCGCAGCTCTGGGGGTTTTCATATTCTTTCATTTCGGTGAATTCATCTTCAATTGGCTCGCTCACCATTTCAACACCAAAAGAAAAATATTCAATCGCAGAAATCGATGGTTTATCCGTGTAAAGAAACGCTGGGGAATCAATGGTCTGATGCTGATTGCCGGACTTATCTCAGTTCCAATCGCTTCTGTTCTGGCAGCCAAACTTTATCGCCATAATCCGAATGCGCTTCCTAAAATGATTATTGCTTTTTTTCTTTGGAGCGTAGCTCTGTCCACGTTGGCATTTGGTATGAAAAAAATCGGACTCACATTTTGAAAAAATATACGCATCTCTTTTTTGATCTCGATGGCACTCTTTGGGATTTAAAACAAAATACTCGTGCTGCTATGGAAGAGTTGTTTACTCTTCACAGTCAGCAAATAGGTCACCTCGATTTCGAATTTTTCTTTCGACGCTATCATCATCACAATGATCATGTATGGGCGCTCTACCGACAAGATAAGATCAAAAAGGAAGAGCTTCGCTATGTCCGTTTTGAGCGTGCCTTCGCGGATCTGAATCATCAGGCATCATTTGATTTTATCGATCAATTCTCGCTCGATTTTCTGGAGGTCGCCCCGCGCCAATCGCTTACCATGGATGGTGCCCATCAATTGCTGGATTACTGCAAGGAAAAGTATACCATGCATATCATCACGAATGGATTTGTGGAGGTACAGGGCCATAAAATGAAGGCCGCCTCGCTTGAAGGCTATTTCGAGCATGTAATCAATAGCGAGCATGCGGGTGTGCGTAAGCCGCATCCGGATATCTTTCATTATGCTCTTCAAAAGGCGGGCGCTCGTGTGGAGGAGTCGCTCATGATTGGCGATGATTGGGAGGCTGATATTTTGGGAGCACGCGATTTCGGTATGGATCAGGCTTTTTTAACCGTGAAGGAAGTGGAGCAGAATGCTGCGAATGCCGCACACGGCAATGGCGCTGTGCGACACAACTATAAACCAACCTATACCTTACATTCGCTAACAGATTTGATGGAAATACTCTAATAAACACTTTTTATGAGCAACAAAAACGAAAACGGTCAACAGCAGTTGAATATCGAATTGAATGAGGAAATCGCACAAGGGATTTATTCTAACCTCGCCATCATAACTCATTCTCCGGCTGAATTTGTGGTTGATTTCATTCGCATGATGCCGGGAGTTCCAAAGGCTAAAGTGCAGTCGCGTATAATTCTTACGCCGCAGCATGCCAAGCGTCTTATGCATGCATTGATGGAGAACATCAATAAGTATGAATCGCAACACGGAACCATTAAAGATGCTCCTGGACAAGACCCTATGATGAACATCGGATTCGGTGGCCCGCAAGGAATGGCTTAAGTAATTATTGAAGGCGAAGGATGAAGCTTGCCCGCTTCGCCCTTTGCCCTTATAGCTTTACGAGCAGGTCTCTCAAACGACTGCTGTAGCCGAACTCATTATCGTACCACCCAACTACTTTCACCATATTGCCGATTACGGAGGTGAGCTGCGCATCCAAAACGCAGGAGGCTGAATTACCTATGACGTCGACTGAAACAACCGGGTCCTCTGTATACTCGAGAATTCCCGGCCAACGTTCTTCAGCGGCTCTTCGAAAGGCGGCATTGATTTGTTCAATCGAATGCGGATTGCGAACATTGCATGTGATGTCAGTTAGTGAACCATCGGGCACCGGTACGCGAAAACCACACCCTCCCATCTTATCGTTCAAATGTGGAAATACACGGGTTAGCGCTTTGGCAGCGCCTGTTGTAGTTGGTATGATAGAAAGACCTGCCGCACGACTTCTGCGAAGGTCTTTGTGAGGTGAATCATGCAATCGCTGATCGCCGGTATAGCTATGCACCGTCGTAATGTAGCAGCTCTCAATTCCGCATAGTTCATCAATGAGTTGAACCATGGGGGCCGCATTATTTGTAGTACAAGAGGCGTTGGAAATTAGTGTGTCACTTTCTGAAATAAGGTGATCATTAATGCCGAGCACAATAGTTCGGATAGTTTCGTCTTCGGGTGGTACGCTGAGCAACACGCGCCTAACTCCTCCTGAAAGATGGCCTTTCAATGAATCACTTGTTTTGAATTGACCGGTGCACTCCACAACGATATCGACTTGGTTGTGATTCCAGGGAATTTCCTGCGGGCTTGAATAAGAATGAAATGGAATGGATAGCGATCCGATAGTGAGATACTGCCCATCCGCCTTTACTTCCATTTCGGTTGGTCCATGCACAGAGTCATATTTGAATAAATGCGCTAGAATTTTACAATCGGCCAGGTCATTTATAGCAGCAATTTCGAACCTGTCATCTTTCAGTAGTATGCGCGCGAGTGTGCGCCCGATGCGCCCAAACCCATTAATCCCAATGCGCTTTCGTTTTGAGCTTGATTCCATCAATTAGAATAGATGTTTCTCGGCATGATAGGAAGAGCGAACGAGTGGTCCGCTTTCCACATAACGAAATCCCTTATTCAACGCATATTCTCTGTACTCAGCAAATTTTTCGGGCGTTATAAAAGATGCAACTGGCAAATGCTTGGGTGTTGGCTGCAAGTATTGACCAAGTGTGAGAATATCCACATTCACGGCTGCGAGGTCGTCAATTGTTTCCAATGTCTCTTCCTCTGTTTCTCCAAGGCCTAACATTACACCACTTTTTGTGCGCATACCTCCTTGCTTAAGTCGAAGAAGCGCTTCTAAACTGCGATCATATTTTGCCTGAATACGCACCTGCTTGGTCAGCCTGCGCACGGTCTCCAGGTTGTGCGAAACTACTTCCGGTGCCGCATCAATGATGCGTTGTAGGTTTTCCCATTTGCCCGCGAAATCAGGAATGAGCGTTTCCATAGTGGTGCCTGGAGAAACCCTTCGCACAGCTGCGACAGTATTGAACCAAATGTCGGAGCCTCCATCCGGAAGATCATCGCGATCGACCGAAGTAATTACGGCGTGCTTTACACCCATGAGCCGAATTGATTCAGCTACTCGCTCCGGTTCGTTGGGGTCTGCCGCTAAAGGCCTGCCCGTTGCAACTGCACAGAAGCCGCATGAGCGTGTGCAGATATTACCAAGAATCATAAAAGTGGCAGTGCCTTCTCCCCAGCATTCGCCCATATTGGGGCAATTGCCGCTTTCGCAAATGGTGTGAAGTTTATGTTGGTCAACTAATCCACGAACCTTTCGATAATTCTCTCCGGTGGGTAGTTTTACTCGAAGCCATTTTGGCTTCGGAACACGCGTTTTTTCGGTGGTGACTGGTGTAGGGGAATCGCTCACTTCTGATCGTATTTGGTACCAATGAAAAAATTGAGGTACAATGACAAGAACAACTGATGGTTCTTTGGGTTCTTGCTTTCATCATTGTAAATCGCCATGATGGGAATTCTCCTGCTAAATGCATCAGCCGCAATGCCTGCCTCAATTCCCTTTAACCGTTCTCGCTCGTTACTGTATTCAAACGTAAACGAGAATTTTCCGAAGGCTCCAGGCTGAAATTTAAGTTCGTCAAAGCCTCGTAATGAACTGGCCCGGCCGTATATGTTGTCGATGTAATGGACGTCCGGATCGAATTTTTCTACCTCGAGATACGGCTGATTGTTTGGCTCATCCATGTAGATAATCTCCAAGTATACCGGCTTTGTAAAACCAAATGATGGCCCTACCATCCAGTTGTATGAGATTTGAACTCCGCTATGCCTCAGTTTTTCCGTAATTATTTTTTTTCTTCCTATTTGAGCCCGCGCTATATAAAAGTTGTTGAGCTTGCCGTAATAGTAGGGCCTCGCGTTTGGGTCATTCACCGGATTCCATGTTTTGGTCTCCTTCTCATGTTTCACAAACATCAGGTCCGCTCCGAAAATCCATAGATGGGTAGCATCGGTGTAGCGTCCAAACTTGGTATTTATTCCATAGCCGTTTGTATTGAGATTGATACCCACTTGACGCATCTTCTTGTAAAGTAGAATATCACTTTCAGGAATAGGCTGCGACAGAGCATGCATACCTACACCCAGAATAAATGATATAAACATGAAACGCATCATTCCAACTTCAAATGTAGCATACTCTGAACTGAACTCATCCAAACCTGCTTTAGTTTTGAAACAAAATTGATCCACATCATGAACCCCGGAATGACCATTTCATACCAAGGAAATCTTCGCAATAGAGCGGAACATCTAAAGTCAGGTAATACGTTAATTACGGACGCTCCGGTCGACAACCATGGCAAGGGTGAAGCTTTTTCACCTACCGATTTGTTATGCACTTCTCTGGCTTCTTGCATGGTCACTTTGATTGGAATTACCGCAGAGTCAAAAGGAATAGAGCTTGGGAACGTGCGTGCAGAGATTGAAAAAGTAATGTATAGCGAACCAAGAAGAGTGGGAGAGATTCACATCACTCTGTATCTGCAAGAAAAAAATTATTCGCAAAAGGAAAAATCAATGTTGGAAAACGCTGCGCTAACTTGTCCTGTAGCCAAAAGTCTTCACCCCGATATTAAGCAGGTAATTGAGTTTATCTACTCAAACTGATTAGTTGGATTGCGGCAATTCAACACGGTTGTAGGCAGCGCAAGCATGCTTGCGTCGTGCACACGAAGAGGCCAGTAACACAACTGCCAACAACAAAAGAGTAATCCATCGAGAGTTTTTCATTTCCGTATCCTGATTTAGGGATTAACCCAACACGACAAAAATAGGAATCTATTCGGGTTGCACAATTTTATTCTGTATGCTGAATTATGAACATTGTGCACTTTTAGCATTTACCTTCTTTAAACGCCTTTTCGCTCACAGAGATCTAGTTTGAATCTCTTTGATTTGAATAATTGTTCAAAATCATCGATGCAGCTAATACCCACCAACCGTTAATTTTGCATCCCGATGAATCGCTCAATTATTCCTGCAGTTCTATTGCTTCAAGATGGTACCGTTTTTCACGGAAAATCATGCGGTAAAATGGGTACCTCAACCGGTGAAATTGCCTTTAATACGGCCATGACAGGCTATCAGGAAGTCTTTACTGACCCCAGTTATTTCGGGCAAATTCTGATTATGGCAACCGCCCATATTGGTAACTATGGCGTTCATGATGAAGAGATTGAATCTGACAATTGCAAAGTGTCAGGTCTCATCATTAAGAAATTCTCTGATATAGCCAGCCGAATTGGTCCAATCGGTACGCTACAAGATTATCTGGTCCGTGACGGCGTAGTTGGTATTTGTGATATCGACACGCGCGCTCTCGTTCGACACATTCGTAAAGCAGGTGCCATGAATTGCATCATCTCTTCCGAAACAACAGATATTGATTCGCTGAAGACGCAGCTGCAAAGTGTTCCATCCATGGATGGCCTTGAACTCAGTAGC
>Ga0315903_10010088_pt1 | contig 11327 bp, 9 predicted proteins | sample LakEriMetagenome_7_FD_203524 | JGI IMG/M metagenome (GOLD analysis project Ga0315903, IMG submission 203524) | Freshwater fungal communities from buoy surface, Lake Erie, Ohio, United States - Buoy 2 MA119 | ecosystem: Environmental > Aquatic > Freshwater > Lake | place: USA: Lake Erie, Ohio... | reverse complement strand
GTCGCTCCGACGAGTTCGGCGAGGCCCTCGTCGAGTTGGCCGTCCTTCGCCCGCGGCCGAAACGTCTCTCCGATGAGTTCATTGAGCAGCACGTCCGAACCGAGGCCCGACGCCTCGAGCGACCACGGCACGTCCATGGCGATCTGCCGCGCCCCGACGTCGAGCACGATCGTGACGTCGCCGGCGGGATTGAAGCCGGCATCGGAACCGGCCGCCTCCTCGCGCCAGCGTTCCACGACCTTCTCGAGCAGGCCCCGCGCATCCTCGGCTCCGGTGACGCTGTCAACGACCACCACGCGGTAGTCGCGGCCGCTCTTCTGCTTGGCCTCCGCGATCGCCGCCCTGGTCTTCGCGAAATTGTCTTTCACCCCGCTGACGAACACCCGGGGCGGGTCGTTGCGTGAAGGGGCTGCGGGAATCGCTCCCTCCTCCCCATGGGCGACGGCACAGATGACAGCGACGGCGAGGCCGAGCAGCCGCTCTCGCATCGGATTCATGGCGATCCAAGCTCCTGGAGTCGAACAGGGGAAGTCGAACAGGCCTGCGGACCGGTCAGAGTGTAGCCGGGGCGACACCGTCCGCAGCGACCGGCAGGCAGACGCACGGCAGCCCGCGGCGGGCGGCGGCCGACTCCACGGCGGCCACCACGGCGGCACCCCCGACACCGACCACGGTTGCCGCGCCGAGCGACTCGGCCTCGGCGGTGATCGCGGTGACCTCGGCGTCATCGGCACGACGTGCGGCGGCGAGCACCCGATGCACCCATCCTGCGGCGGTGAAGGCGGCCGCCCAGGCCGGCGCCGATGCCGAAATCGCGTCTGCATCGGCGACGATCAGCACGGGGCCGACACGACCGTCGGCACGCAGCCGGGCCACGAGGTCACCTCCGCTGCTTCCGTCGCCGGCCGCCATGGCGATCAATACCCGCCGATCTCGTCGGCCGTCACCCGGGGCGGCGTCATCGGTCCCGGCGATCCAGCAGCAGGACGCGGCATGACGGGCGACCGCGGCGACGGCATGAAACCACCGCGGGCGGTTCCACGCGTTCCCGAGAGCACCGGACGCCCAAACGCGGGTCGAGGAAGGCCGGCGTTGAGATCGGGCTTCGGCGCGAGCGACCCATACCCGGAGCGGGCCGCCGGCGCGCCGGCCCGGATGCCGCCCGTCAACGATCCGGGACGGGAACCCGGGGCGGACGGTGCAGGAGCCGCGGGCAGCGTGCCCGCCGACTTCCCGGCTGCAGAACCCGACGGGGTGCTCGAGGGCGTTTTCATTCCCGTCGTGCCACTCGCCGCGGGGCCGACATCCGGAACGCGTGTGCCGGGAGGAGCCTGCTTGTCAGCCGACCGCGGCCGCGGTTCGGGCGGCAGGTCGGTGCTCGGAGCGGTCGGGTCCTCGGGCAACTCCTCCGGCATGGCGTCGGCGACGCCCCGCGGCTTACCGGTGAGCGGATCGATGCCCGATCGCATCTCCATCTCCATCCGCGCCCGCCGCATCCGGGCCCGAGCCACGTTCGCCTCCGAGGCCTCGATGGTGCCGTTGCCGTCCAGATCCCACTGCCGCACCAGTTCCTCTCGCGAGATGCCGATGGGAGGCGGTTGCGGCACGACGGCCTTGCTGCGAAGGCCGCCCGTCGGGTCAATCTCGGCGGGGCCCTCGTCGCCACGGGATGGGATCGCGACGCCGAAGCCGAGCATGATCACGGACATGGCAAGGGAGCGGCGTGATGGACGCACGGCGAAATCTCCGGGAATGGACGTGGCGATGCGCGGCTGGCCATCATCCTACCGGCGGCGCCGAGGCCGTCGCCAGCGCGGCGGCAACCCGGGCCGCCGCAGCGGCCTCGTCGCCGCCGCACGCCGCGAGTTCCCGGGCCGCGACATGGCAGTGGACGCGATGGCCCCCGACCGCGATGGGCGGAGGATCGATGGTGCGGCAGACGTGTTCGGCGAGCGGGCACCGCGGGTGGAACCGACAGCCTGCCGGAGGCCGCGCGGGGCTCGGCACATCACCCGTCAGCACGATCCGGCGCCGCCGCTGTCGGGCGTCGATCGAAGGCACGGCGGAGAACAGCGCGATCGTATAGGGGTGAAGGGCGCGGCGGCGCAGGTCGGCCGCCGCGGCCTGCTCGACGATCCTTCCCAGATACATCACGGCCACCTCGTCGGCGACGTATTCCACGGCGGCGAGGTCGTGCGAGATGAAGAGGTAGGTGAGCCCCAGCCGCTCGCGCAGATCGACGAGGAGATTGAGCACCTGGGCCTGGATCGAGACGTCGAGCGCCGAGATCGGCTCGTCGAGGACGACGAACTCCGGCTCGAGCACCAGCGCCCTGGCGATCGCGATCCGCTGCCGCTGGCCGCCGGAGAACTCGTGGGGATACCGGTCGAGAGCGGCGGCCGGCATGCCCGTGCGGTCGAGCGCCGCCCGCATGCGATCCAGCCGCGCCGCCGCGTCGCCGAGGCGGTGGATGACGAGGCCTTCCTCGAGGATTCGCCGCACGGTCATCCGGGGATTGAGCGAGCCGTAGGGATCCTGGAACACAATCTGCATCCGGCGACGAAGCCCGCGGAGCGCCGCCCCACCGAGGCCCCTGACGTCGTGCCCCGCCACGACGACGCGGCCGCCGGTCGGCTCCACCAGCCGCAGCACGCTCCTGCCCACCGTCGTCTTGCCACAGCCGCTCTCGCCGACGAGTCCGAGCGTGCGGCCCCGAGAAATCGAGAAGCTCACGCCGTCAACGGCCCGCACCGAGCCGACCTTGCGACGCAGCAGCCCGCGGCGGATCGGAAAGTGTGTCTCCAGATCGCGTACCGCGACGAGGGGTTCGGCCGCGGCGGTCATGCGGTGATGATCTCCACCTCGGCCGGATGCGGCTCGCCCAGCCTGGTCGCGTAGTGGCAACGGACGAAATGGCCGGGCTCCACCTCGCGGAGCTCCGGCGGAGCACCTCCGCAGGCCGGGCCTTCGGTGCCGTCTGCGGCCCGGGCGTGGACGCACCGCGGATGGAAGCGGCAGCCGCCGGGAAACCGCGTCGGCGGCGGGACCATCCCGGGAATCGTCCGCAGCGTCGGCCGGCGGCCGGCGGCGGCGTCGAGATCGGGCCGCGCCGCGAGCAGGCCGATCGTGTAGGGGTGCAACGGACGCGCGAAGAGCACGTCGGCCGGAGCCCGTTCGACGATCCGGCCCGCGTACATCACCGCCACGTCGTCGCAGGTCTCCGCCACCACGCCCAGATCATGCGTGATCAAGAGGACCGCGGTTCCGAGCCGCCGCCTGAGATCCGTGAGCAGGTCGAGGATCTGCGCCTGGATCGTCACATCGAGCGCCGTCGTGGGCTCGTCGGCGATCACCAGATCGGGCTCACAGGCAAGCGCCATCGCGATCATCACCCGCTGCCGCATGCCGCCGGAGAGCTGGTGCGGGTATTCGTCGAGCCGCCGCTCGGGGTCGGCGAGCCGCACGAGCCTGAGCATCTCGAGCGCCCGAGCCCGCGCCGCCGCCCCGCCGCCGGCGCGATGCAGAAGCACCGCCTCCGCGATCTGGTCGCCCACGGTGAACACCGGATTGAGGCTGGTCATCGGTTCCTGGAAGATCATGCCGATCCGGCCACCCCGCACTGTCCGAAGTGTCGGCTCGGGCAGCGAGACGAGGTCGAGCGGCCCCGCGGGTGCGTCGAGGAGGATCGAGCCGGACTCGACCACCCCGGGAGCGGCCACCAGCCCGAGGATCGACATCGCCGTGACGCTCTTGCCGCAGCCGCTCTCGCCGACCAGCCCGAGGGCACGGCCCCGCTCGATCGACAGCGAGACGCCGTCGACCGCCGGCACGCGGCCGTCGGCCGTGTGGAACGCTGTCACCAGGTTGCGGATCTCGAGAAGCGGCATGCGGACTACTTCCTCGCCTCCCGCAGCCGTGGATCGGTGGCTTCCTGAAGCCCCTCGCCGACGAGGTTGTAGGCCAGCACGGTCAGGAAGATGGCGACGCCGGGAAACACGACGAGCCACCACATGGCGAGGTTCGACCTGGCCCCGTTGAGGATCGATCCCCAGCTCGCCGACGGCGGTGGCGGCCCGAAGCCGAGGAACGACAGGCCGCTCTCGACGAGGATCGCCGCGGCAATGCCGAACGTGATCGGCACGAGGATCGGCGCCAGGGCGTTGGGCAGGATGTGGCGGAGCATGATCCGCAGTGGTCCGGCGCCGGCGGCCCGCGCGGCGGTCACGTATTCGGCGCCCTTCAGCCTGAGGAACTCGCCTCGCGTGAGCCGAGCGATGCCCGTCCAGCCGGTGCAGCCGATGATCGCCATCGTGTGCCAGATCGTCGGCTTCTCGATGATCGCGACGATCGCCAGGATCAGGACCAGCGTGGGGACGCACATCACGATCTCGGTGACTCGGCTGGTGACCGCGTCGACCCAGCCGCCGAAATACCCGCCAAGGGCGCCCACGCCGATACCGATCGCGGCGGCCAGACCCATCGAGACGAAGCCGACCAGGAGCGCGACCGTGGTGCCGTGCACCATCTTCGCCAGCACGTCGACGCCGGCCTGATCGGTGCCGAACGGATGGGCCCGGCTCGGCACGCCCTTGTCCATCGCGGGATTCTCCGGACGTCCCGGCCACTCATCGGCGCGGACGGCGCGGTAGGGATCCTGGAACACCAGCGGCCAGATGGCCCAGCTGTCGGGGTCCTTGGCCGCGAGGTTGCGGGGATAGGTGCCGCGAAACTTGTCCTTGGCGAAGATCGCCGGCTCCAGGCGGCGATCGAAGTAGCCGAGGCAGGGTGCGTACAGGCGACCCTTGTAGCGGCAGAGCACGGGCTTCGTGCCGGCGATCGCCGGCGCGAACACCGCGACGGCCACGAGGAAGCCCACGAAGGCCAGCGCGGCCATCGCCAGCGGCCGCCGCCGGTAGCGTCGCCAGGCCTCGCCCCAGAATCCTGCTGCCGACGCCATCAGTCCACGCTCACCCGGGGGTCGACGACGGAATAGAGCAGGTCGGCGAGCAGTTGCCCAAGCAACGTGAGCACGCTGAACATGAGCGTCAGTCCCATGATCGTCGGATAGTCGCGTTCGCGGATGCTCTCGAAGAACAGCCTCCCCATGCCCGGCCAGGTGAAGATCTGCTCGATGATGATCGAGCCGCCGACGAGCGACGGCAACGACAGGCCGAGGAGGGTGACGAGCGGGATCAGGGTGTTGCGGAAGGCGTGCCGGAAGAGCACCCGCCAGGGGCCGGCGCCCTTGGCGCGGGCGGTACGGATGTAGTCCTGCCGCAGCGCCTCGGCCATGGTCGCCCGGATGAATCGCGTGTCGTAGGCCAGGCTGACGTACGTCTGGCAGACCACCGGCAGCACCATGTGCCTGGCCACGTCGAGGATCCGCTGACCGAGCGGGGCGTCGGGGGGCAAGTCGGTCATGCCGAACAGCGGCAACTCCCAGGCGGTGCCCTTGCTCCAGACCGAGAACACGATCTGCAGAAGGAGCGCCGCCACGAAGGTGGGAAAGGAATAGAGTGCATAGAGCAGCAGGCTCACGCCCCGCTCGTCGGCCGTACCCGACCGCGCCGACGCATACAGCCCGATGGGGATCGCGAGGGTCCAGATCAGGAGGAACGCAGTGCCCGAGACGAGCAGCGTGGGACCGAGCCGCTCGCCGATGAGCGTGGTCACCGGCTGCTTGCGGGTGATCGACCTGCCGAGATCACCGCGGAGCAGATTGCCGGCCCACTGCACGTAGCCCTCCGGCCACGACTTGTCGAGGCCGTAGGCCCGCTGCATCCGCTCGAAGTCGGCGGCACTCACCTTGCGGCTGGGGTCCTCGCCGAGCTGGGCGGTGAGCGGGTTTCCGGGCATCGAGCGGGCCAGGGCGTAGACCACGACCGTGATCGCCACCAGCGTGATGCACCCCTGCACGAGTCGCCGCACCAGATAGGTGGCCATCGCTCACTCGGCCCGGGGCTTCCAGAGGCTCCCGGCCCCGGGGGAGTAGTGGTAGGGGCCGCGGGGGCTGAACACGTAGCCGCGCAGGCTCTTCGAGAAGCCGTAGAAGCTGTTGCGCCAGAACAGCCAGGTGTAGGGCTGGTCCTCGTAGAGGATCTCCTGGATGCGGGCGTATTTCTCGGCCCGCCGGGAGCGGTCGAGCTCTCGGCGGCCCTCGGCGAAGAGCCGGTCCACCTCGGGATTGGAATAGCCGCAGTAGTTCCGCATCTCGCCCGTCTTCCAGATGTTCTCGGACGAATCCGGGTCGGTGCCCGAGCCCCAGCCGGAGAAACAGGCCTGGAACGTCTTCTTCTGCATCATCTCCTGGAGGGCCGTCACCTCGACGGGCCGCACGTTGGCGATCACGCCGATCTGCTCGAGGTTCTCCTTCAGCAGGGTGCAGATCGCGATCCGGAAGGGCTGCTGGTTGACCAGCAGCGTGAACTCGAAGGGCACGAGCCGGCCGTCGAGCTCCTTGTCGCGGATGCCGTCGTTGTCGTGATCTGTCCAGCCGGCCTCGTCGAGCAGGGCCTCGGCGCGATCGAGGTCCTGCTTGTAGGGCTCGAGCTTCTTCGGCCCCGCCATCCACGAGCCCGATGGGAAGTTGCCGGCACAGGGCTGGTAGAGCCCGAGGCAGATCTTCTCGAGCATCCGGTCGTGGTCGAACGCGTAGCTCATGGCCCGCCGCACGCGACGGTCGGCGAAGAAAGGCTCGTCGATGTTCCAGGCGAAGTGAAAACTCACCCACTCCGGCGCCGTGGCCTTGGTGTTGAGCCGCTCGAAGTCGGCGTCGTCGGTCTGGGTGGTCCACTGCTCCGGCTGGAGGATCATCTCGTCGATCTCCCCAGACTTCAGCGCCAGCAGGGCCGTGTTGGGGTCCTCGATGATGCGGAAGCGGATGTCCTTGAAGTACGGAGGCTCGCGGACCGTGCGGCCCGCCACCGTGCTCCAGCTGTCGCGGCGTCGCAGCACGATCTCCTGGCCCCGCTTGCGGCTCAGGATCTCGTACGGGCCGCCCGAAACCGGCTTCTCCTCGAGCGTCACGTGCGCCGGGCTGTCCTTGAGGGTCGGGTCGTCCTCCCACGTCTTCTCGTAGACGTGCTGCGGGAGCACCGGAAAGTTGATGTTCCAGACGTTCGTCGCCAGCGGCTCCTTGTGGAAAAACACGAGCGTGCGATCGTCATAGGCATGCACGCCCTGGAGCTGATCGGTACCGTTGCGAACGGCGGGCACCGGCACCCGCGGGTCCATGATCACGCCGTAGGTGAAGGCGACGTCGTGGGCGGTGATCGGTGCACCGTCGCTCCACACGAGATCGTCCCGCATCACCACCTTGTCGAGCAGGCCGTCGGCGCTCGTCTGCCAGGAGACGACGGTCTCCGCGTTCGCAAACGGCTCGAGCGCGCGGTCGAACGAGAACAACCCGAACCCGGTGAGCCCGAGGATGTCGAACTCGGCACTGGAGCTGATCAGGATGGGATTGGTGCTGCCGAGGTCCCCGGTGACGTGCCTGTCGATGCGGGCGTCGAGGTCGGCCTGGCCCTCCTCCGGAAGCCGGCCGAGCGCCGAGAGGATGAGTGCGTTGGCCTGCGGCGAGTCGTTCCGCGATTGAAGCGCCTCGGCGACCGTGCCGAGCACGGGCTCCTTCGCCTGCTCATCGCGGAGAAGCAGCAGGGCATCCTTGACGGGCCGGTCGATCCACCGTGCATCGCGATCGACCACCTCGAGCGCCGGCGGCTCGAAGGCGGCGGCGGCCCGCGAGGGCCCCGGATCGAGCGGAGGAGCGGGCGTCGCCGGCGCCTCGGGCTCCGCCACCAGCCGCCCCTTTTCGGAACGGCTGCAGCCCGCGACCGCCGCCAGCACCAGGATTGCCATGACCAGCGCCGGCCCGCGCGGGCGGGAGACGAGGCCGATCGCCTGGCTGACGGGGATGGGCATGCATCGCCTCCGGACTGCGGAAAACCCCGATGCTACGTGGCCGCTCGGGGCGCGGTCAACTTTCACCCGCAGCGTCAATCGGGGAACTTGTGCCCGAGTTTCTCGCGTTTCGTGGCGAGGTACCGCTCGTTGAACTCGTGCACCGGCGGCAGGATCGGCACCTGATCGACCACCTCGAGGTCGAAGCCACCGTAGATGAAGGCGTCGGTCTTTTTCGGGTTGTTGGTCAGCAGTCGAACCCGCCGCAGGCCGAGATCCTTGAGCAGTTGGATGCCGATCCCGTACTCGCGGGCGTCGGCCTTGTAGCCGAGGGCGAGGTTCGCCTCGACGGTGTCGAGCCCCGTGTCCTGGAGCTCGTAGGCCCGGATCTTCTCCACGAGCCCGATGCCGCGTCCCTCCTGTGGCAGGTAGACGAGCACGCCGCAGCCCTCGCGGCCGATCATCTTCAACGCCAGGTGCAGCTGATCGCCGCAGTCGCACCGCAGGCTGTCGAGCAGGTCGCCGGTGAAGCACGACGAATGGAGCCGCACGAGCGGTGCGGCCGCCCCGGCGACGTCACCCATGACGAGCACGATCGGCTGCTGCGTCTCGAACTTCACCCCATAAGCCATGATCCGGAATCGCCCCCACCTGGTCGGGAGGTCGGCCTCCGCGATCCGCTCCACGAGGTTCTCGCGGGCCCGCCGATGGCGGATCAACTGCTCGATCGAAATGATCTCCAGGCCGTGCCGGGCGGCGAGTGCGGACAACCCGTCGCGGTCGGCACGATTGCCGGAATCGTCCAGGATCTCGCAGATCACCCCGGCCGGCGGGCGGCCGGCGAGCCGCGCCAGGTCGACCGCCGCCTCGGTGTGGCCCGCCCGGCGAAGGACGCCGCCCTCCTTCGCCACGAGCGGAAACAGGTGCCCCGGGCGGACGAAGTCGGCCGGCACGCTCGCCGGATCGAGAATGGCCGCCACGGTCGCCGCCCGTTCCGCGGCGGTGATGCCGGTCTTCGTCGACCGGTGATCGACCGGCACCGTGAACGCGGTGCCCAGCGGTGCCGAACTGGCCGCCACCATCATGGGGAGATCGAGCCGCCGGGCGACGTCGGGCAGGATCGACATGCAGACCTGACCACGGCCTTCGCGGATCATGAAGTTGACCACCTCGGTCGTGGACGCGTCGGCCGCGCAGACGAAGTCGCCTTCGTTCTCGCGATCCTCATCATCCGCCACGATCACGACCTCTCCGCGGGCGATGGCGGCGATGGCGGCCTCGACGGACGAGAAGCGGGTGGGCATGGGCGGGCACCGGGCGGGTGTGTGGGATCCATATGCATTATAGGATGCTCACGGACGCGGCCGCGGGGTGCCCGCCCGCAGCGCTCGGATCCGAACGATGCTCGACCGCGAGGAATACATCGAACAGGCCTACCTGTTCCGGTCGTTCGGGGAGCGTCTGGTCGCGGGAATCGCGGCCCAAGAGGCTCTCGTGGCCATCGGCCAGGAGGTGCTCGCCACATCCAAGCTGCCGATGGCCCTCGACTATCTCGCCAGCGAGCTGAAACTCGTGGGCACGCTGTCGACCGCGATGACGCGTCTGCCGCACTACTTCACGGCCTTCCAGACGTTCGTGATCGCCACCGCCGAGGAGGAAGGGGGCCGATTCGACATGCGAACCGCCCTGGCGATGCTCGAGCGGGAGGCGACCTACCGCGCCGAGGCTGTGACGCCGCAGGGGCTGTTTCTGTACCGCTTCGAATGCCTGTCGCGCAACCGCCTCGACTACGCGCGGGGCCTGGCGGCGATTGCCGACGACGACGTGTTCGACGCGGCCTGGAAGGCCTGGATCAAGATGGTGTCGCGGCAGGTGGGCCTGATCGACCTGGCAGACCTCGTGTACGTGCGGAGCCCCGAGTACTGGCGGGTCGAGAAGCGGGATGCCGCCGCGGCCGGCCGCCCCGCCCCCGAGCCGGATCGCGAGATCCTGTTTGGTGAGAAGGAGGGGCGGATCGCGCGGGCCAATCGCGGCAAGGACCCGATGTTTTTCTTCGCGGCACTCCAGCGGCAGCTCGGCTACCCGTCGATACCACGGGTCAGCCCGATCGCCCCGTCCGCCGAATCACCCGCGTTGCTGGCACGGCGGATCGAGCGGCTCGAGATGCGGGTCAAGCTGCTCGAGGAGGAGTCACGGGGCGGAATCGACCTCTCGCGATTCGATCCGAAGAACTTTCCGCTGCCGGGCCACGAATGACCGCCGCCATTCGCGCCGACCTCCTGCAGGTCGCCGAAGCCGCCATCGACGCCGTGCGGCCGGAGGTGCTCCTGCCGCGCCGGCTCGCGTGGCGGTCCGGGGAACTGGTGATCGACGGGCATGCGTTCGCCGTGCCGGTGCGGCCTTCCGGCAGGATTGCGGTGGTCGGCGGTGGCAAGGCGGGAGCGGGCATGGCCGCGGCCCTGGAGCGGGTGTTTTCGGGAGCCGAACTCGCCGGACTCGTGAGCGTGCCCCAGGGATGCGGACGACCGCTCGCGGATGTGGAGGTCAGGGAGACGCGGCTGCCGGGCGTGAACCTGCCGACCGTGGCGGCCGTCGCTGCGACCCTCGAGATGCGGCGGCTCCTCGCGGCGCTCGGGCCCGACGATCTCGCGGTGGTGATCGTGACCGGCGGGGGCTCGGCACTCCTCGAGGAACCTGCCGACGGTGTCAGCCTCGACGACGTGCTCGCGGTGACGAGCGGATTGGCGTCGGCCGGAGCCGACATCCGACAGCTCAACGTCGTCCGGCAGGCCCTCAGCAACGCCAAGGCGGGCGGTTTGGCCCGGGCATGCACCGCGGGCCGCCTCGTGGCGGTGGTGCTCTCCGACGTGATCGGCGACCCGCTCGACCTGATTGCCTCGGGCCCCTGCATGCCGGTGGCGATCGACCCGCAGGCGGCCCTCGCGATCCTCGACCGCTACCAGGTCACCGGACTGGTCCCGGCGGTCGCACGACACCTCGCAGGTTCGGCAACATCTCCGACACCGGTCGATCCGCGGAGCCGGAGCGGGGAGTGGACGACGCCTGCGGGATGCCGCGTGAGCCACGTTCTCCTCGGCAGCAACGCGACCGCCGTCGATGCAGCCGCGAAGCGGGCCGCGGCACTCGGATACGGTGTCACGATCCGTCATGCCACCGCGATCCGGGAGGCGGCGAACGAAGTCGGCCGGCGGCTGGCGTCGGAGGCATCGGGGCTGGCCGTGGCGGTCGCCCGCGACGGCCGGTCCCGGGCCGTGATCGAAGGGGGCGAGGCGGTCGTGGCGGTGCCGGACGATCACGGGAGCGGCGGCCGCAATCAGCAGACGGTGCTCGTGGCAGCCGACACGTGGCTGCGGTCAGGCCGGCTCTGGCCCGAGGGCGTCGGCATCGCGAGCATCGGCACCGATGGC
>Ga0315903_10010084_pt1 | contig 11329 bp, 19 predicted proteins | sample LakEriMetagenome_7_FD_203524 | JGI IMG/M metagenome (GOLD analysis project Ga0315903, IMG submission 203524) | Freshwater fungal communities from buoy surface, Lake Erie, Ohio, United States - Buoy 2 MA119 | ecosystem: Environmental > Aquatic > Freshwater > Lake | place: USA: Lake Erie, Ohio... | reverse complement strand
CCTGCGACGAGGTTTTGTAGTTTCCCTCCTTGAAACAAAGGCACTTGCGACACTAATTTGACAGCCTAGCAAAGCTCGTTAGGCTGATTGGATGGAGCACGAAAAAACACTTCGCGAGCATTGCCGCGAGATCGGAAGGCTAGGCGGAGCAGTAAAATCCGAAAAAAAAGCAGAGGCAGCGCGCCGGAATGCGTGCCAGCCGCGTCCTAAAGCACGCGAACTCAACGCGTTAAAGCGGGCAAAAAAAATTGCAAAAAATAGCTAGCCAAGCGTGTTTTGCTGCGTATAGTTAAGCCCATGAAAGAAACCTGCGCCTCGGCGCTCTCCACTACGGGCGAACCCAGTTTCGCATTGAACCAAATTGTTCGCGGAATTTTCTGCGGAGTATTTGTGGTGCTCGACCGCAAGTTTGACGCCCATGTAAAGCAATGGCTTTACATCCTCAAAGAAGTTAACCCTGCCAATTTGTCTGAATTGGCACCTGGGCAAATCGCCCTACACGAAGGCGACATTAAATTGTACGCCTAGGCCGAAACGCCCTTCGGGGCGTCCACCCGTGATGCGGGTGCTGACGAGGCCGTCAGAGTGAACCTAAACTGAACTGAACAAATGAGCACTTCCCACTATTCCTCTGGGCCGTATCAAGGCCCGCAAAAACCTCCAACACCGAACCGCCGCAAACGGTCCGTGGCCTACGCCTGCGGGCTTGGCTGCCTTCTGTTGGTTGACATTGTGGCAATCCAGCACGCTGAGTGCTTGGGCGAGGCACTGACTATCGCCGCGCTCATCGTGCTCACAATCGGAGCACTCTGGAAAGGAGACCTGCTATGAGCGGGCAAAACGGAACGATGAACGGCAAGCCGTGCTGGTCACCAGCAACGCGCACTAGTTACGGAATGCGGAACTGGACTTCGCAGGAAGTGGCAAAGGCGCAGTTGCTGGACCTGCCGCGCCTCATTCAAAGCGCGATTGCGAAGGGGCTGGTCAAATTACCGGAACCGGAACCTGAACCGGAAACGCACGAACAACTGCTGGCATCATTTCCGGCCGCCGTGGATGCTGCCATAAAAGCCGGACTCATCCAGCGACCCGAGCCGGTGGTTGTGCAACCGAAGCCGAAGCTGACCTACACGGGGCCAATGACGAAGCCGTGCAAGTGCGGTGCAGTCATCCACATCAACCTGACCGCATGCCGGGCTTGCCGGATTGCTGATCGCCCTAAGCAGCCGTGCGCGCACTGCGGCACTATGTTCCAGCGCGCGAACAAGGAGATCTGCTGCACTCGGGAGTGCGGGCGCAGGTATCAGGCAAAGCAGGTTACCGAGGCGGCATTGCGTCGGCAGCCAAGGCCGCCGCAGATTTGCACCGTTTGTGGCGTAGAGTTTCCGTGGCGGTACACGCGCACAAAATTGCCAGCCAAGACATGCACGGCACCGTGCACAAAAGAAGCAGCGCGTCGGAAAATGCGCGAGCTGGGAAAGAACAGGAAGAAAAACTGAACCGAACTGAAAGAATGAACTACGACGACTACATTTTAACAAAGCAAAAGACCGTGCGGGATGCCGGTTTTGAACCTCTGCCAATCATCGCTCCACTGTTTGACTGGCAAGCGCACATCGTGCGTTGGGCGGTCAGGAAGGGCCGTTGTGCACTGTTTGAAGACTGTGGCCTTGGCAAGACTGCTCAGCAGCTTGAATGGGCGAGCCAGGTAGTGCGGCACACTGGCGGCAGCGTGCTTATTCTTACGCCACTTTCTGTGGCGCAGCAAACGGCAAAAGAGGGAACGAAGTTTGGAATCCCGGTTTCCGTTGTCGAATCGCAGGACGAAATCGCTGCGCCAGGCATTTATGTGACGAATTACGAAAAGCTCGAAAAGTTTGACGCGGACCATTTCGCAGGCGTCGTGTTAGACGAGTCTTCAATTCTGAAAAACTTCATGGGCAAAACTCGAATTGCGCTCACGAAGGCTTTTGAAAACACACCGTACAAGCTCGCCTGCACCGCGACACCTGCGCCTAACGACTACATGGAGTTTGGGCAGCACTGTGAGTTTCTAAACGCAATGCCATCAAACGAGATGCTGTGTCGCTGGTTTATTAACGACACGATGAACTTTGGCAGTTACCGCCTCAAAGGGCACGCCGAGCGTGATTTTTGGGACTGGGTGGGAACCTGGGCGGCGTGCGTCGCTACGCCGGAAGACCTAGGTTTTGACGGTAAAAATTACATTTTGCCTAGGCTGAACTTGCAACAAATCGTGGTTGACGTTGACGACGTCGAAGGCGCTAGCGAAGGCGAGTTGTTTCGTACGCCGGAAATGAATGCCACGACAATACACAAAGAGATGCGTTTTTCCTGCGCCGCTCGGGCAAAAGCGGCAGCGGCGCTGGTGCAGTCGAACGAAGAACCGTGGATTGTTTGGTGCAACACCAATTACGAGGCCGACGAATTGCATCGCCTAATCCCGGAAGCGGTAGAGGTGCGAGGATCCGATCCAAGCGAGCTTAAAACCAAAAAGCTCGACGCATTTCAAACTGGAGCGGCTCGCGTGATTATTTCCAAGCCGTCAATTTGTGGCTTTGGCCTGAACTGGCAACACTGCCGCAACATCGCGTTTGTCGGGCTTTCGTACTCGTTCGAGGACTTTTACCAAGCTCTGCGGCGAAGCTATCGGTTTGGGCAAACAAAGGAAGTCAACGCATACATAATCAGCGGCAAAAACGAATCGCAAATTATCTCAACTGTGCAGTCCAAAATGGACGCTCACCGAAAAATGCAAAAACGCATGAAGCATGCAAGCAAGGCGCTCAGGAACGAATCAGAAAAGAAACTCAAAATGAATGAAACCATCGAAGCGTACACCGGGACCGGATTCACCGTGTACAACGGCGATTGCGTCCGCGTCGCAAAACAACTGGAAAATGAGTCAATCGACTTTTCGATTTACTCTCCTCCCTTTGCAAATTTGTACATTTACTCGGACGATGTACAGGACATGGGGAATTGCAAAGACGACGACGAATTTTTCAAGCAGTACAAATTCCTCATTGCTGAAAAATATCGCATTACAAAACCGGGATGTCTCTCGGCGGTGCATTGCAAAAATTTAGTCAATTACGCCAACCGCGACGGGATGGCTGGCCTGCGCGACTTTCGGGGAGAAATCATTCGCGCTCACGTTGAGCTTGGGTGGGCGTATCACTCCGAGATTACAATTTGGAAAGACCCAGTGATTGAGATGCAGCGCACAAAAGCGCAAGGACTGCTTTACAAACAGCTTCGTCAAAACTCGAAGTACACGCGAATGGGGATGGCGGAGTATCTTATCATTTTTCGCAAGTGGGGCGAAAAGATGAACGAAAACCCGGTGACTCGCACCAAGGAAGAATTTCCGCTGGATCAATGGCAAGAATGGGCTTCTCCAGTGTGGATGGACATTAATCAGACTCGGGTACTCAATGGTAAAATTGCTAGGGAAGATCAGGACGAAAAACACATTTGCCCGTTGCAGCTGGATGTGATTGAACGCGCCATTACGCTCTGGAGCAACAAGGGAGACCTTGTTTACTCGCCGTTTACCGGCATCGGTTCTGAAGGATACGGCGCTCTGACCTTAGGCAGGCGTTTTGTTGGCTCGGAACTTAAAAAGGCGTACGCAGAACACGCCGTCACGAACCTGCGAAACATCGAAGCTCAACCAAGCCTGTTTTAATGAAAATACGACACTCTTCACTTCCTAAATTGGCCTTGTGCGGGCAATACGAGGGCGCTCCCGGCACCTCGGAAGCAGCAGCACGCGGTACCATGCTTGACCGTGTTTTTCGGGACGCTTGGACTACAGGCGAATTTCCGCGTGACTTGTCCGACGAGGACGCTGCCGCAGTGCGCTGGGCAATCGACAGGTGCATCAGTTTAAACGGAGGCGCTGACCGGCTGACGACCGACGAGGCCGCCTGCAAAGTCCGCACTGGCGGGCTGGATCACGAGGGCACTGCTGACGGTGTGGCAGTGCGTGGGCAATGGCTGGTCGACATAAAAAGCGGGCAAGTTTACGATTACAGTGCGCAGATGGCAGCCTATGCATTGGGGCTGATGCAGACTCATTTTGTGGGGCACTGGACAACGCACTTGCTATTTTGCGACCAGCGCCAGGTTGTCAGTCGTCGGTGGACTTACCAAGAGGCGCATGACCTCGTGCGCAGCGTCCTAGCCAATGTCGGTACCGCTCCAAAAGAAAACGACTACTGCGGATGGTGTGCGAAATCTCTGACCTGTCCGGCTCGCGTTGCCAGTAAAGACAGCGCACTGGTGACAGTTGCCGGGCTTGCGCCAACGGTGCAGGACGAAGCGTTTTTGGCACTCCTGAACGACCCTGACCGACTAGGGCAGTTTTTGGCAGCTTGCCAGACGCTGGACGACTTTAGGGACGCGGCAAAGGAGAAGGCTCGCGGGCTTCTTGAGGCTGGCGTGAAAGTGCCTGGCTGGAGGCTGCAAAAGCCTCGTGCAAGCGAGTACATCGAGGCCGAACACGTGGCGCAGGCTGTCAGCAACGGCGTGCTGGGCGCCGGGGACGTAATCCAGGCTCAAGGCTCAATAAGCCTCAAAAAGGCTCAAGCTCTCTGGAGCGCAGCGGGTGCAGTGCTGCCGGATGAGATTGTGCAGCGCAAAATCGGGCAAGCTCCACTTGTTGCTTCTAAATAGTATGACAACTGAAGACATCATCAAAGACCTTCGGTATTTGTGTGACCAGCCTGCGTGTGCAGGCGTGTCTGAAACGATGACATTGGCAGCTAATGCTATCGAGGGACTTGGTCTGCGATTTGATGAGTGTATGCAAAAGCACAACGACACTCGCGCTGAGTTAGAGCGGATGAAAACAGAGCTGGCTCAGGCCATCTCCGAGCGCACGCCGCACGACTATGGCATTTTGCAAAACCAGCGCGACGATTGCCGTGAGAGGTTAGGAGTCGCAGCTAAAGAGGTTTTTGACTTGGAGGCAAAAGTGAAACTTTTGACTACGGAACGGGACGGATATTTTTCTGAAATGGAAAGGATGCAAAGGGGATGGAACGGCGCAAATCAAGAGGTTTTGCGACTTGAAGACCACCTTGAGGACTTGAAAAAGGCCGCCATCACAAATCTCACAGCCGCTGTTGCGCTTATCCGCCCAGAACCCTCCCGCCTTGAGATTGCGGCGATGTTTTTGGCAAATGACCGAGCTTATGAGGGGCCGACGATGGCGCTAAAACGAGCAGACGCACTCATTGCAGCAGCGAAGGAAGTGACGAAATGAGCATGCAAAAAAAAATCTGGCACCTGCGTCGCAAACTCCGCGACGAACGCGCAAAGTTCAAAGAAACATCGGCAAAACTTACAGACGCCCGGCAGATCATCGCGTGGCAAGGCGAATCCGTACGACTGCTTCGAGAATCGCTCAACCACTTAGAAAACCACAGCGTCCTTGCTCGTATCTGGGCGCGATTAACCAAATGAGTGCTCAAAATTGCATAGCTATTGATCCCGGCGTGGGCGGTGGAATTGCCTACACCGACACCGACGGCAGCGTACATGCTTTGCCGATGCCGGAAACCGTGCACGATCTACGCCAGACTTTAAGCGTCTTGTGTTACGGGATCACGGCGCCAACCGTGTTTCTGGAGGAACTTCCGAAGTTTGCCGGGAAAATGTCCGGCAGCTCAATGGCAACAATGTTCCGCAATTACGGTCGGATCGAGGGATTATTGGCAAGCCATCAGTGTCGGATTGAATACCTCAGACCGCAAGCGTGGCAAAAGGCACTGGGGCTTGGTGACAAAAAAACGCACGGGCCGCGCTGGAAAGCTCATCTCAAAGGACGGGCTCAGGCGCTGTATCCAACACTCACAGTAACGCTTAAAACCGCCGACGCGTTGCTGATTTTGGAGGCGGGAATAAAACTACGCAAATGAACCTGATACCATTCGACCAGACACGATTGATGGCTGAAGCCATCGCAAAATCCAAATTGTTCGGCATCCAGAACGCTGAACAGGCACTCGCACTTGGACTACTCTGCCAAGCCGAAGGGCGGCATCCAGCCGAAGCCGCCCGCGATTACCACATCATTAACGGCAAACCATCTCTTAAGTCCGAGGCAATGCTGGCACGGTTTCAGCAGGCTGGAGGAAAGGTTGAGTGGCACGACTACACGCACGAGGCCGTGTCGGGAACTTTTAGCCATCCGCAGGGCGGGAGTTTAAAGGTAGCTTGGACGATTAAAGACGCCGAGCGTGCCGGGCTCACATCAAACCCAACCTGGCGCAAGTTTCCGAGACAAATGCTCAAGGCACGGTGCATTTCCGAGGCCGTGCGCGGAATCTTTCCAGCCGTGCTTTCGGGACTGTATGCACCCGAAGAAGTGCAGGAGTTTGCACCGATTCAACCTGACCCGGAGCCGACACCGACCATCACCGTCGAGTCTGAAACTGTACAGACAGACTCCGAGCCGGTACAGTCCACGGTCCCTCCCATGCTTGAACGCATCCCGCCCATGCAGCGCCTGTTGTCCGACAAGACCAAGGCGCAGCGTGAAAAAGTCACACAAGGAGCCATCAAGCGCGGTTGGATTCAGGAGGGACAGACCTATGTCGACATCCCGGCAGACATTGCCGCGCAGGCAATCGCATTCCCTGAGCGTTTTTTTGCAGCTTTCGGAATTTAACCACAACACATATGCCATCACTAAAAATTGAAACTACTGATCAACCCGCGCAGATTGAGGCGGGAATCCACCTTGCCCGCATCGAAACCGCGATTGAAGCGGTGTCAAAAGCCGGGAACGAAATGCTTCAACTTGAAGTAAAAGTGGGGCCGCTGACTTTCCGGTCGTGGGTTGTTTTTACGGCGAAAAATTCTGACAATGTCGCACGATTTGGACGAGCCATCGGGAAAAAGGTTATCGAAGGCAAAACGCTCGTGATTGAGACCGAGGATTGCGTGGGCAAAATGGCTCGCGTCGAACTCGGGCCCGGCGAGCGCATTAACGACAAGACCGGCAAGCCGTACCTTGAGATCAAACGCTGGCTTCCGCTTGCAGCCAATGCCGATCTCGATGCTGACGAAATCCCATTTTAATAATGAGCGTCAAAGATACACCAAAGCAGCTTTCTGTTTCTCAAAAACGAAAAAGCGAAATGGAAGCATTGAGAAACCACGCTGCTTTGCATTTGCTGGCAGCAATGGTTGCTGATCCGAGGTCAAAGAATTGGACTAATGAGGAAATGGTTGGCGATTCGGTGCATATTGCTGATCTCCTTGTTGCTGCACTAAGCCGCAAAAAATAATCCGCACCGGGGGCCGCGCATCCGACAAACGCGGGCAACTGAATGAACAAAACTGAACTTAACGAAGCCAACCGGATCGCCGACGAACTGATGGAAACGCACTTGGCGCTGGTGAACTCTGGACAACCTGGTCTTGACCCGCACGCGATGGACACGATCAGACTCGCGCGGGCGATCAAGCTGTTTCAGGCCAAGGCAGACCCTGACAAGTCCGAGATCGGACGCCGTCAACGGCAACACGAGGCAACGCTCTAACGGATGAGCACTCAACAGATCCCGCAGGCTGAGCAGGCCGAGCGGGCGGTGCTGGGCTGTCTCTTATTTGCTCCACATACCGCATTTCCTGCGGTAGTAGCGTCTGGGTTGACCGCAGGTGATTTCCTGCACCCGATCTACTCGACCATCTTTGCGGGTATCCAGTCCGCAGCCGATGCCGGTGACAGTCTGGACCCGATTGCGTTGGCTCACAGGCTGGCCAGTAAGGGCGTTTCTTACCCGCTGCTGACAGATTTAGCAACGGGGATGCCAAGCCTTGCGCCGCTGCCGGGATGGTGTGGGATGGTGCTTGAGGCATCCCGGCGGCGGCGATTGCTGCGGCAACTCACCGAAACGGCAAAGGCGATCTCCGAGGGCGCACCAACAGGAGATGTAGTGGCTGACCTCGGCAATGCCGTCACGGTCGCGAGTGCAGAACAGGGGCTTGGAGATGTCAAACAGACCAGTTTTGACGATCTGTTGACTTACGACACCGCCGCAGATCCCAACACGCTTTTGGGCAACCGCTGGCTTTGTAAGGGCGGATCATTACTGATCAACGCGCAGTCTGGAATCGGCAAAAGCTCATTGACGATGCAACTGGCAATTGGCTGGGCGCTGTATGGCATTAAAGATCTTGAGACTTTTGCGGAGAATCTGACTTTTGGCATTAAGCCTGTAAAACCGCTCAAAAGCCTGATTTTGCAGGCCGAAAATGATATCGGGGATCAAGCCGAAATATTGCAATCGGTGATTTGTAAATACGGCGGCAAACTTTGCGGTGAACACGAAAAGCAAGTATTGAATGAACGGCTGGTGTTTTACCGTGACAATGTGCATTCAGGCTCGGAGTTTTTGCGCGTACTGGAGGCGCTGGTGGTAAGGCACAAGCCGGATGTGGCGTGGATTGACCCGCTCATGTGCTACCTCGGGGACGACATCAGCGATCAAAAGGTTGTCACCGAATTCTGCAACGCGCTGAACCGCATAAGCAGCAAAACAGGAGTGCTGTTGGTGCTGATTCATCACCTTCCAAAACCGAGGGAAGGCACAGCACGAACGGATTCGGATCTGGCCTATGCCGGGTTCGGATCGTCGGCATTGACCAACTGGGCTCGCGAGGTCGTGACTTTGCAGCGGATGGAAACCGAGCCAGGGCAACCGCCGACCTGTTCGCTGACCGCTACCAAGCGCAGATTACGCGCCGGGATGGGCAAATGGGAAGGTGGTGCAACGGCTCAAATCTACATTCGCCACAGTCTCAATCCGCAAAAGGAGGGGATGATTTGGCAGCAGTGTGACAAGCCGGAACCGCCGGAGGAGACCAAAAAACGAAAATGAAGCCACGATCTGAGAATCCGCGAGACGAGGGGCCGTTTGCTTGGCAGCACCGTGAGGCTGCCGTTGAGGCGGGCAAACTAGGCATTAACGCATACGCAATTTACTGCGCTTTGACGCACTTTCAGAGCGCTGCGGCGACCGAACACAAACGCCGGTTTTCGGTTTCTTACGAGCAGCTCGCCGAGCATGTAGGATGCTCTCGCGGGACCGTCAAAACGGCACTTGATGCGCTCGAAAAGGCGGGATTGATCCGCAAGTTTTCGGGCTCAAACGGAGCACACCGGGCAACCCGAAACGCCTTTTTTTTGGCGTCGATTAGCAGTACACCACATGGACGCGGCAGTACACCAGATGAACGGCTCGTGAGTACACCACATGGACGGCTCGTGAGTACACAGTTTGGACGCTTTAATAAGAAAGAGAACAACTACTCCGCGCCGCCTCAAGCGGCAGCGGGAGTAGTAGAGAAGGAAGAAACCGAGCCCGCTCGCTCGCGCTTGAGGCGCAGCAGCGGCTCAAAAGAACCGGAGCAAACTTTCGAGGATTTTTTCTAAACCAACCGACACTCCCAACCGATACAGACCAATGATCCCCGACCTGATGAACGAAATCGAACGCTACCGGCAACTGGTGGCGCAACCCTGCATCGAGTGCGATACCGTGACCCCGGTGCGCATCGCAAACCTGCAAGCACAGATCGCAGCACTCCGCGAACTGCTCCGCCAAGCTGACAGTCTCATCGAGACTTTTCCGAGGCATTACAACTCGGCTTCCGAGCCCGACGCAATCGCCTACATGATCCAGCGGGATTGCTGGCAAGCATTTCAGGAACGCTGCTGGACGGTTCGAGCTGGAATCCGTAGCAGGCTTTCCAGCGCACAAAATGCCGGTTTCTGATGCCACTTCTATACCAACCAATATGACCACACTACCACCGCTTAAAAAACTGGCCTACACGGTTACCGCAGACTACCTGCCGTTCCGGCGCTGGCAAGTTGACGCTTACTCGGCCATGGAAGCGTGCATGGATGTCCATGCGTTGACCGAGATACCAATAAATCAACTGGAGGCTGCAAAATGACTGACAAACAAATAAACGCTGCGATTGCGCGAGAGTGCGGGTGGACGGAGATTAGAGACAATGTTGTTGGCAAGGAGCCGGGCGAAACAGCCAACAGGGTAATGTTTTTGCCAAACTACTCAACGAGCCTTAACGCAATGCATGAGGCAGAGCAAATACTAACCAAAGACCGCAACTTATATCTGAACACTCTTGCCGGTTTAGTTGAAATTGATCACTTGCGCGGATTGGATGCAGACTGGCCGTGGGTGTGCGCAACAGCTTACCAACGCGCAGAAGCGTTTTTGCGGGCGCTGGGTAAATGGGAGGAGAAGAAATGAACGAGGCAGGCGAACAGATTCTGTTGCACAGGATCAAGTCACTAGAGTGGCTGTTAGATCAAAAGACTGAGCAGGTTTACAGGTTGGAAACCGCACTTAAACGCATCCGCGACTGCGATTTTGTCATCACACTACCTGACCGCATGGACGCGGTGCGGGCTATAGCACGGGAGGCACTGCAATGAGCATCAAACCATCTGAACGATTAGAACACACCTTGGCACTGGACACGCTGGCCGCACAATTGGCTGACACTCAGCGGCAGCTCAGATCCGCACAACGCAGGATAGCGGCACTTGAAATACAGATGCGCCGAGAGGGCTGGACGCAGGCTGACCTTGACGACATTGAGCCTGCCGTGCATCAATGATAGAGACAGAGCTTGCCAAGCCTTGCGCTCAAACCGGCGAGCCATTACTTCCGCGACACCTGCGTGGCCTGACCTTGTTGGGCTAAAAGTGGAGTGACAGCAGGAGAGACTGCCCGAACTCGGCCAGAGTGAGTGAGTCTTGCCGCTCATAAAACGATAGCAAGACTGGCAAACGCCGCAAGCCACAGCTAGGCGTGACAGCTCGGAGAGACGAGCACCTTTTGCAATGACTGACACAGACTACTCAGCAGGCATTGACGAACTCATCGAGCTTGGACTCACTCACGACCAAGCCGAGGATGTTTGGGTTTGGTATGTCAAAGCATGTCGTCAACAGATGCAGACGACAGGCGGCGTGGTGGTGATTCGGTTGCTGGGCTACATGCTAGATGCCACGAGCCGAGCCAACTTGCAACTGCGGCTCACTGGGTTGGCATTTGGCACGGGGCTCGGGCACCTGACTGGTCATCGAGATATGAGCCAGGCTGCGGCGGAACTGGGAGTCAGCCATCAGGCGGTGGAACTGGCTGCAAAAAAGGCAGCGAAGGCGATTTTAGGGTAGGTCAAGGGCTGGCCTACCCCCCCTCCCCCCTTAAGGAGTCTCCTACAGGGGGTTTTCTTCGGGGTGAGGGCAGAGACG
>Ga0315903_10010076_pt1 | contig 11335 bp, 10 predicted proteins | sample LakEriMetagenome_7_FD_203524 | JGI IMG/M metagenome (GOLD analysis project Ga0315903, IMG submission 203524) | Freshwater fungal communities from buoy surface, Lake Erie, Ohio, United States - Buoy 2 MA119 | ecosystem: Environmental > Aquatic > Freshwater > Lake | place: USA: Lake Erie, Ohio... | reverse complement strand
CCTGACTCCTGTGCCCGAGCCGCTGCGCGACCGGGTCGCCGCAGGCTTCCGCAAGGTGGTCTCCGGCGATCCGACGGGCGCACCGGAGTGGGCGCGCAGTCTGGCGCACGGCGAGGACGAGGGCTACTTCGGTCCGCGGTCGGCACCGTGGTTCGTTCACGGCTCCCTGCCGACGATCGTCGGAGGAGTGCGCGCCCTGCTGATGCAGGCCCTGCACCCGGGTGCGCTCGCGGGCGTGCGGCAGCACTCGCGCTACCAGCAGGACGGACTCGGACGGCTGGCTGGCACGACGCAGTGGCTGACCGTCGTGACGTTCGGCGACACCGCCGCCGCCGACCGCGAGTGCGCGCGCGTGCGGGGCATGCACCGCAAGGTGTCGGGGATGTATGACGTCGACGGGCAGGAGCGCCCCTACTCCGCGATGGACCCGGACCTCCTGCGCTGGGTGCACATCGCCTTCACCGATTCCTTCCTCGCGACGCACCGGGTATGGGGCGGACCGATCCCGGGCGGGGAGGACGCCTACGTGCGGGAGTGGGCCAAGGCCGGTGAGCTCGTCGGCGTCACCGATGCGCCGCGGTCGGTGGCGGAGCTCAGGCAGCAGATCGCCGACTTCGGCCCGGACCTTCGCGGCGGTGCCGACGCACTCGACACCGTCGAGTTCATCCGCAACCCGCCGCTGCCGCTGGCCGGACGCCCCGCGTACGCGCTGCTGTTCGCCGGTGCGGTGTCGACCCTGCCGCCGGAGCACCGACGCCTGCTGAACCTGCCGACCATCCCGCAGAGAGTCGTGCGACCGGCCGTCTCGGCCCTGCTCGGGGGGCTGGCCCTGGCCCTCGGGCCGTCCTCGCCCTCGCAGCAGGCCGCCGAGCAGCGGCTGACCCGGATCGGGGAGCAGCCGCAGGCCTGATTCGGGCTGACCTCGGCTCGAGTTCGGCCTGAGCCACGCCGGGCTCAGGGGGGATTTGGCCGAGCCGGGGGTCCCGGGTGATCATGGGACGGATGTTGCGAATGAGACGAGGCGCGCGCGGAGCCGCCAGACGTGCCGCGTTGGGCGCGGCCCTGCTGGCCGTCCTCGCAGTGCCCGCGATCCCGGTGATCCCGGCCGCCGCCGAGGAGACGCCCGCGCCGACGGCCACACCCGCACCCGCCGACCCGGCGGCTGCGCCCGCCCCCGTGCCCGCGGCCCCCGCCCCGCTCGTGATGCCCACCGCCCTCGGCTCGTGGTGCACCGCGCTCTTCCCGGCGATGAAGCCCAAGGCCCAGCGCGACAAGGCCCGGGCCCTGCTCGCCGGCACCGTCGACATGGGCAACGGCGGGACGTACAAGCTCGCCGAGCGCCCCAACTGGAAGCCGCAGAGCGGCACCGACACCTCCGGCGACCGGCATGTGCACTCCCTCGACTGGGCGCTGCCGCTGCTGTATCAGGGGGTGGCCGCGCAGAACCCGGCCATGGTGCAGCGCTTCCGCGATCTCCTCTACTACTGGATCGACGACCACAAGTCCGGACGCAGCTACTGGATCGACGGATCGATCTACGGCGGCCTGCGCACCCAGACCCTCGTCTGCGCGGCGCAGACGCTCAACGACCAGAAGATCATCGACGCGGCCCTGCGCGACTCCCAGACGATGATCCGCAGCTTCCGCGGCAACCGCACCGTTGCGACGGGCACCAACAACACCGATCTCATCCGCCAGACGGGGGCGCTCGCCGCCTACTGCTGGGTGCAGGACGCCCCGGGCATCACCCGCTCGTGGCAGAACATCGAGGCCCTCGCCCGCGGCCTGGTGCAGCCCGACGGCAGCGACGTCGAGGGCTCGCCCGGCTACGCCAAGTACATGGAGGCCCTGCTCACCGACGCCGAGCGCGCGGGCGCGACGTGCGGCATCCCCACCGACACCGTCGTCGGACTGCGCGGCCTGCTCTACCAGTTCGTCGCCCAGGCCTTCCGTCCGGACTTCAAGCTGACCTCGCTCGGCGACTCCGTCAACAGCGAGCTGCGCACCTCCTTCGGCGTCGGCGACTGGCGTGCCGACTGGATCCGGTCCGGCGGTGCGGCCGGAGCACCGCCCACGCCGGTCTACACGACCTTCGACGGCGGCTACGTGTTCGGCCGTGCCGGCTGGCGTCCGCAGCCCGGTGGCCCCGACACCTATTACTCCCTGCGCTTCTCGTCCTCCCGCCCCGACACCGCCCACACGCACGACGACGGAGCGGGGATGACGCTCTACTCGCGCGGGGTCGAGTGGATCGGTGACCCCGGCCCGTACCGCTACGAGAACGGCAGCTCGCTGCGCTACTTCATGAAGTCCCGCCCGGCGCACTCGTCGTTCACTGTCAGCAACGTCACGCGCACGAAGTCCGGCAACGTGCGCAAGGTCTTCGCCAACTCGGACTGGAAGACAGGTGGCAACGACACCACGTGCCTGCTCGACCGCACGTGGGGCACTGTCGCCGTCACTCGCTGCACCACCTACGTCCGGTCCATCGACGCGGTGATCGTCGCCGACTACCTGGATGCACGGAAGCTGCCCGGCAAGCGCAAGGCGATCAAGAACGCCGCGCCGCGCGTGGTGACGCAGCGGTGGCAGCTGCCGCCCGGCGTCGGCGCGCTGTCGTACGAGAACGACGTGCTGACTCTCGCTGCCGGGGAGTCCCGCCTCGACGTCTACAAGGCCGGTCAGGGCAACTGGGACATCAAGACGGCCAAGAGCGGATCCAACGCCGGGTGGTTCACCGGCGAGTGGGGCGAGCGCCTGCCCGGCGCGGTGCTCGCGCGGGAGGCGGGCATGACGCCCGTCAAGAACTCCGAGGTCCTCGTCACCGTGTTCGTGCCCCGCACGTCGGCGGAGGCCGTGCCCGTCCTCATCGATGCCAACGGAGTGACCGTCACGCGGAACGGGACGACCATCACGACTCCTCTCCCGGCGCCGCAGTAGATCCGCTGGAATAGTGCAGTGAACTCCTCTGCCTCGAACGCCGATGGATCGGCTCACGCCCGCGGACTCCTGCTCGACGTCGGCGTCGTGTTCTTCAAGTCGGTGTGGGAGATCGCCGACGACTACGAGCGCCTGCGCGGCCTGCCGCCCGGCACCGTGCAGGGCCGGGGACCGCTCGGCGGCGAGGACGCGCTGTGGGAGAGCCACTACCGCGGTGAGATCACCGAGCGCGAGTACTGGCTGACCTTCGCGGCTCGCGCCCAGGAGCGTGGCGCCCCGCTCGACGGTCATCCCACCCTGATGCGCGCGATGTTCCAGCAGCCGGGCATCGACGGAGTTCGGCCGGAGGGCCTGGCCCTCGTGCAGGCCTGTCGCGCTGCGGGAGTCAGGGTCGGCATCCTCACCAACGAGCTGATGGACTTCCAGGGTCGAGAGTGGGTCGAGGCGCAGCCGTGGTTCCCGTGGTTCCCGGTGCTCGTCGACTCCTCCGAGCTCGGGGCGCGCAAGCCGGCCCCGGAGCCGTACGAGGTCGCGATCGAGCTGATGGGCCTGCCCGCCGCCGACATCGTCTTCATCGACGACAACCCGACCTACGTCGACGGCGGACTCAGGGTCGGGCTGCGCAGCATCCTGCTCGACGTGCGGGATCCGGCGGCTGCGTTCCGCGAGGCGGCGGAACTGCTGGGCCTGCCGCCGGAAAGCATCGACGCCTAGCGCTCGCCCGGCTCAGTGGTCGATGTTGACGAGCTCCTCGACCTCGTCACGCCGCGGCAGCGACGGCACGGCACCTGCACGGGTGGCGGCGAGCGCACCCGCCGCGCTTCCCCAGCGCAGCGCCTCGCTCAGACTCCGGCCCTCGGCGATGGCGGCGGCAAGCACCCCGCAGAACGCATCGCCTGCGGCGACGGTGTCGACGGCGCGCACGGTGAAGGAGCCCGCTGATCCGCTGCGGGTGAGTGTCGACCACACCGAGCCGTTGGCGCCGCGCGTGACGACGACCGTGCCGGCACCGCGCTCGGCAAGTCGGCGGGCGGCGGCGGTGGCCTCCGCGGCGGTGGGAGCCGGCCGGCCGGTGATGAGCTCGATCTCGTGCTCGTTCGGCACCGCGATGTCGACGAGGTCGTAGATCTCGTCTGAGTAGTCCTGCACGGGAGAGGGGTTGAGGATGGTGCGGGCCCCGCGTGCGCGGCCGGTCGCCATGGCGGCGTGCACGGCATCGGCCGGCACCTCTCCCTGGGTGAGCACCACCGCGATGTCCGGGATGGCCTCCAGGGCCGCGCGCACCTGATCGGCATTCACCTTTGCATTGGCGCCGGGGATCACGACGATCCGGTTGGCCCCGGAGCGCTCGACCTCGATGACGGCAGTGCCCGAGAGTCCGTCCACCCGGGCGATGTGAGTGGCGTCGATGCCTTCCTCGTTCACGACGTTCATGAGGAAGTCTCCGGCGCTGTCGGCGCTGATCGAGCCCACCATCGACACGGGGGCGCCGAGGCGGGCCGCGGCGACCGCCTGGTTCAGGCCCTTGCCTCCGGCATGCCGCTCGAGGTCATCGCCGAACACCGTCTCCCCGGACAGTGGCATGCGCTCGAGATTGACCACGAGGTCCTGGTTGAGGCTTCCGACGACGACGACGCGACCGCTCATGTCGCCAGTATGGCGTCCGCACTGCTTCACGGCACCGGTAGCGTCCGGCTCACATCCTGCGGATACACATCGCGCGAATCGAGGGCCGCCATGAGCAGCAGCAATCCCTTGGGCGTGCACGCCCTGGTCTGGACGGGCGGCTGGTCACCCGACGAGGCCGAAGTGGCGATCGCGTCGACGGCGAGGGCGGGCTTCGACATCATCGAGATCCCGGCCCTGGATCCCTCGCGCATCGACGTCTCGGACACGGCTCGACGCCTCCGTGAGCACGGACTCGCTGCGACCATCTCGCTCGGCCTCGCGCCGGACTCCGACATCAACTCCGAGGATGCCGATCGCATCGCTCTCGGGCGTCGCACGCTGCTCGACGCCCTCGCGGTGGCCCGGGGCCTGCAGGCGTCCTACGTCGGCGGGGTGATCTTCAGTGCGATGACCAAGTACTCCGGTCCGACGACCGATCGCGCCCGCCGCAACAGCGCGTCGGTGATCAAGGAGCTCGCCCAGGAGGCGGCCCGCGACGACATCACCATCGGCCTGGAGTTCGTCAACCGATACGAGAGCAACCTGCTCAACACCGTGCAGCAGACCCTCGACTACATGGATCTCGTCGACGAGCCCAACGTCGTCGTGCACGCCGACGTCTACCACATGAACATCGAGGAGAGAGGGTTCCGAGCACCGCTGCTGCTCTGCGCGGACCGCCTGGGCTACGTGCACATCGGGGAGTCCAACCGCGGCTATCTCGGCCAGGGCACCATCGACTTCGACGAGGTGTTCGGCGCGCTCGCCGACATCGACTACTCCGGCCCGATGACCTTCGAGTCGTTCTCCTCGGCTGTTGTCGATCCGCAGTTGAGCACCACCCTCGCGGTGTGGCGCAACCTGTGGTCGGACAGCATGGACCTCGCGACGCATGCGCGGGAGTTCATCGCTGCCGGAATGGAGCAGGCACGCCAGACTCGCGGATCACGCGGGTAGCCGGCGAATAGTCTTCAACCATGACGATGCTCGGCATCGACCTCGGCACCGGGTCGGTCAAGGCGGCCGTGCTGGATGACGACGGCGTTGTCCTCGGTAGGGCCAGTCGCGCGTACGCCGTCCAAGCCCCTCGCCCGGGCTGGGCCGAGAGTGATCCGGGGGAGTGGCTTGCGGCCACCCGTGATGTCGTCGGACAGGTGCTCGACGCGAGCGGTGCGTCACCGTCGTCAGTCGGGTTCTCCGGCCAGATGCACGGCGTCGTGCTCGTCGACGACGATGGCAGCCCGCTGCGTCCGGCGATCCTCTGGGCCGACTCGCGATCGACCCATGAGGTCGAGCGCATGGGCCGCGACCTGCCGGCGGAGCTGATGAGTCGACTCGGCTCCCAGCCCGTCGCCGGATTCGCCGCCACGTCGCTGGCCTGGCTGCGTGCCCACGAGCCGGAGGCCTTCGATCGCGCGCGCACCGTGCTGCAGCCGAAGGACTGGCTGCGGGTCGCGCTGGGTGGGGACATCGCCACCGAGCCGAGCGATGCGTCCGGCACCCTGCTGTTCGACGTGGCCGCGGGGCAGTGGTCGGCGGAGGCCGTCGCCTGGGCCGGAGTCGATCCCGCCCTGCTGCCAGAGGTTCGGGCATCGGAGTCCGCTGCTGGCACCGTCCGCATCCACGATCGCGAGGTCCCCGCGGCTGTCGGGGGAGCCGACACCGCCTGCGTCGTCGTCGGCCTGGGCCTGGGAGCAGGTGACGGATTCACCGCCGTCGGAAGCGGATCACAGACGGTGCGGCTGATGGACTCCCCGCTGCTCGACGCAACCCTGCGCACCCACACGTTCTGCGTTGCTGGCGCTGCGCGCGCGGGCTGGTACCGCATCGGCGCGGTCCAGAGTGCGGGGCTCACGCTCAACGCCGCGCTCTCCTGGTTCGGTGCATCCGTCGAGGAGGCCGCCTATGCTCTGGCGGCCGGAGTGCAGGCCGACGATCCGATCTTCGTGCCGTATCTCTCCGGTGAGCGCACGCCCTTCATGACGCCGTCGCTGCGCGGCTCGTGGCACGGCCTGTCGCTCGCCACTGATCGCGCGTCGATGCTGCGCAGTGTGCTCGAGGGCGTGGCGCAGGCTGTCGCCCTCGGGGTGGATGCCGTGCAGGACTCCGGTGAGCCGCTGCGGTCGCCCGTTCCGCTCGTCGGCGGAGGCACGCACGATCCCGCCTTCCGACAGCTGCTGGCCGATGCCACGGGCCTTGCCCTCGCGGTGGCTGAGGCTCCCGATGCCGCGGTCGTTGGCGCCGCGCTCCTCGGCGCCGGTCAAGTGACGAATCCGGTCCGCGTGCCGCTCGCCGCACCCGTCGAACCGCGGCCCGATGCGGCCGCACTGCTGCGTGAGCGGCGGGGCAGGATGGTGGCCGAGGTCATGAGCGACCTCGCAGCCCTGCAGGAGGACTCATGAGGATCGCCATCGGCTCCGATCACGCGGGCTTCGTGCTCAAGGAGACGCTGCGCACGTGGCTCATCGAGCAGGGCCATGACGTGCTCGACCTCGGCGCCCACTCCGACGAGCGTGTCGACTACCCGCACTTCGGCGCACTGGTGGGTCGTGCGGTGGCCGCGGGCGAGGTCGAGCTCGGCGTGGCGGTATGCGGCAGTGGCCAGGGCATCTGCATGGCAGCCAACAAGATCCCGGGCGTGCGCGGTGGAGTGATCCGCGACGAGCAGGACGCCGAGATGACCCGGCGCCACAACGATGCCAATGTCGCCTGCTTCGGCGAGCGGTTCACCGAGCCCGACACCGCCATCGCCGCCCTCCGCGTGTTCCTCTCCACCCCGTTCGACGGAGGTCGGCACGAGGGCCGCGTGGAGATGCTCGGCCGGCTGGACGCCTCCAACGGCGCCGCTGACGTCTAGCCGGAACCGCACCGTCTACCCTTGCGTCGCAGGACAGGCCCTCCGTGAGGCCAGCCGCACCGATCGACCCGACCACCAGTCAAGGAGCATCCATGACCCGCATGCGCACTGCCGCCGCCCTCGGTGCCACCGCCCTCCTCGGCGTGGCCGTCCTCGCCGGGTGCTCCTCCTCCAGCGACTCAGGCGACGCCGCCGGTGAGGCCTCAGCGTCTGCCGAGGCAGGCGGCTCGACCGAGATGCTGCCCCCCGTGATCATCACCGAGGACCAGACCTCCGCCACCTGCAAGGTCGGCGACTTCCTCGACATCATCGTTCCCGAAGACATCCTGGCCGGCACCACCGTGGACTCCAGCGATCCCGCCCTCGTCGAGGTGACGCAGGCCAAGGAGGAGGGCGGTGCCATCTTCAACCCGGGTGGGAAGTGCCTTGCTGCCGGCGAGGCGACGCTGACCCTCACGGATCCGCAGGGCGCCACCCGCGACATCGCCCTGACGATCACGGAGTAGCGCCCACGGGCTACGGTCGCCGTCATGCCGATCGTCGCCCCGCCCCTCGTAGCCCTCGCCACGTGTCGTGAGTTCCCGCTGCTGGATGAGGATGATCAGCTGCTGATCCCTGCTCTCGCACGCGTGGGAGTCGATGCCGTGCCGGTGGTGTGGACCGATGACTCCGTCGACTGGTTTGCGTTCGACGCGGTCGTGCTGCGCGAGACCTGGGACTACTCCGAGGTGCGGGACGCCTTCCTGGCCTGGATCGATCGCGTGGCAGCGCAGACGTTGCTGCTCAACCGCGCCGACCTCGTGCGCTGGAACACCGACAAGCGGTACCTGCGGGATCTCGCTGCAGCCGGGATCCCGATCGTGCCGACGCACTTCGTCGAGCCCGGTGATGATCCGCGCAGCTGGGCGTCAGCGGGCATCCCGTCCGCGGAGATCGTGGTGAAGCCGGCGGTGTCGTGCGGCTCCCGCGGCACGGCACGGCATCACGTCGACGATGACGGCGAGGCGATCGAGCAGCACATCGCCGACATCCTTGGCGAGGACCGCGTGGTGATGGTGCAGCCGTACCTCGAGGCGGTCGACACCGATGGCGAGACCGCACTGCTGTACTTCGACGGGGTCTTCTCCCACGCCATCCGCAAGGGCCCGCTGCTCGCCCGGGGAGCAGAGAGTGAACGGGTCGAGGGGCTGTTCCTGCGCGAGCAGATCGATCCCCGTGAGCCGTCCGCGCGGGAGCGCGAGGTCGCCGATCAGGTCGTGGCCGCGATCCCGGGCGACGTGCCGCTCTACGCGCGGGTGGATCTCATCCCCGACCGCGACGGATCGCCCGTGCTGCTTGAACTCGAACTGACGGAGCCGTCGCTGTTCCTGCTCCACGACGACAATGCCGCGGGCCGACTCGCGTCGGCGATCGCGGCGCGGATCGCGTAGTGCGTCACGGGCGCGGTGCGCCCATGAGCGTCAGAGGCGGTCGAGCACGCAGGAGGCGGCGCTGTTGGCGACCGACAGGCCGTTGTCCTCGAGCAGCAGCTCCTGCACGACACCGTCCTGCAGCACCATCGCGTAGCGCTGCGAGCGACGACCGAGTCCGGCGCTGGGCACCTCGACCTCGAGGCCGACAGCCGAGGTGAAGTTGGCGTCGCCGTCACCGATCATGGTGATCGTGTCGTTGACGCCGTGGGCTTCGCCCCAGGCGTCCATGACGAAGGTGTCGTTGACGGAGATGCAGGCGATGCGGTCGACGCCCTTGCCGGCGATCTCTGCGGCGCTCTCCTTGTAGCCGGGCAGGTGCACGCGCGAGCACCCGGGCGTGAAGGCGCCGGGCACGGCGAAGAGCACGACCCGGCCGGTGCCGAGCAGTTCTCGGGAGGAGACGTCCGTGGGGGATCCGTCCTGCATCACGGACACGGTCACGTCGGGAATCTGGTCTCCGATGGCAATAGTCATGGGCGGGAGCCTAGAGGTCACCGACTGGGCCCGCGAGCGGACGTCGCTGTGCCACAGTTGGGGCTCATGACCGGCGCATCGCTCGTCCTCACCGGGATCCAGGGCTCTCCGCTCGACCCGACACTGTTCGCGCTCGAGGTTCGGGACGGTCGCATCCACCGGACGTGGTCGAAGCAGGAGTGGTCGGTCAGCCCTGCCGAGGAAGGACGCATCCTCGATGTCGACGGCGCCTGCGTGCTGCCGGGCATCGACGACTCGCACCTGCACGGGTACGAGTACGGCAGGGCCCTGACCGCGGTCGACCTCCGGTTCGAGTCGTGTCCCTCGCTCGGGGCTCTTCAGGATGCCGTTCGTCGTGCGCCACTGGAGCCGAACGGCTGGGTGCGGGGCATCGGCTGGGATGACTCCCGCATCAGCGGCTCCGGCCCCGATGGCCAGCTGTGCGCGGCCGACATCGACGTCGCCCGCGCTGACGTCCCGGTCCTCCTCTCGGACGTCACAGGTCACCAGGCGGTCGGCAACTCGCTGGCCTTGAGGCTCGCCGGGCTCGACCACGGAGGCATCGAGGACCCAGTGGGCGGGCAGGTGGTGCGTGATGCGCACGGGCACCCGACGGGGCTGCTCCGCGAGGCGGCCGTCTCCCTCGTCAATGGCGTGATTCCTCCGGTGGGGATCGCGGAGAAGAGGGACGCCATCATCGCGGCCCAGCGAAGCCTGCTCGCGCAGGGAGTCACGGCGTACACCGATCCTGGGCTGGGGCCCGGCGCTGCGACGCTGATGGACGGAACGGCAGACCTCGATGCCGTCCAGGCCTACCGGGATCTCGATTCCTCCGGCGAGCTTCGCCTCCGGGTTGACCTGATGCTCCTGTACGGCGGCTTGGGAGGCACCACCGCGCAGGCCCTCACGTCCGGGCTGGATGCGTGGGGGCCACCCGAGCGGATGCTGGCTCACGGCCACCTCGGAGTGTCGCAAGTGAAGGTGTTCGCCGACGGCATCCCGCGCAGTCGGACGGCGTGGATGTCCGAGCCGTATGACGACTGCACGCACGGCCACCTCACGGTTGCCGGGTCAACCGATGACGAACGCGTCGCGGAGGTGCGATCCATCGTGCTGGCGGCGGCTGAGCGCGGCTGGCAGGTGGGCGTCCACACCACGGGCGATCGTGCCACGCAGGTGGTGGTGGATGCCTTCGTCGATCAGCCGACCGACGCGATGCGGCAGCGGCATTACATCATTCACGGGGACTTCGCCCCTGAGCCGACACTGCGTCGCATGGCGGAGCACGGCATCACCCTGAACAGCAACCCGAGCATCCGCTGGATGGTCGGCGAAGGCGTCAATCGCATCATCGGCGCTGAGCGCAATGCCCGTCGGCAGCCGCTTCGAACGGCGTGGGATCTGGGCGTGAACGTGTGCTCGTCCTCAGATGCACCGGTCTCCCCGCCGGACTGGCGGGTGATGGTCGCGGCGGCCATGACTCGGTCCATCCGCAGCGACTCCGCTCGCACCGATGCCCAGCGACTCACCGGGCGCGAGGCGCTGCTGTCGCTGACGGCGAATGCCGCCTGGCAGGGGCATGCGGAGGACTGGCGCGGACGAATCGCACCCGGATACGCCGCCGACCTCGTCGTGCTCGACAGCGCGGTCGACTGGAGCGACCCCTGGTCGCTCACGGAGCGCGGTATTCGGGCCACCATGATCTCGGGGCAGGTATGCCACGGATCTCTCTGATCGATACTGTCCGCGTCAGCTGAAGGCAGATCATCTCGGGCATGAGGGCGTCCAGCCCGTGCGCACGCCGAACATCGATGCGCTTGCCGCGTCAGGTGTCCACTTCTCGCGAGCCTTCGTCGCCAATCCGGTGTGCATGCCCAATCGCGCCACGATCATGACCGGTCGATGGCCCTCGGCCCACGGACTT
>Ga0315903_10010075_pt1 | contig 11335 bp, 10 predicted proteins | sample LakEriMetagenome_7_FD_203524 | JGI IMG/M metagenome (GOLD analysis project Ga0315903, IMG submission 203524) | Freshwater fungal communities from buoy surface, Lake Erie, Ohio, United States - Buoy 2 MA119 | ecosystem: Environmental > Aquatic > Freshwater > Lake | place: USA: Lake Erie, Ohio... | reverse complement strand
GTGCAGCACATGGGCCGATCCGGAAGAGGGCACGACGGTCACGCCGACTCTGCTCGATGCCGGCACGACGTCGAATACCGTCCCCGCGCATGCGTCCCTCACGGTCGACGTCCGCGCCTGGACCGCAGCGGAGCAGCAGCGCGTCGATTCCGCCTTCCGTGCATGGTCGACGGCCAACGGTGCGCACGTCGCGGTCCGCGGCGGGATCGATCGCCCGGCACTCGAGTCCACCTCGTCAGCCGCCCTGTTCGCGCAGGCCCAGGCCGCGGCTCAGGAGCTCGGTCTGCCGGAGCTGCAAGGACGAGCGGTCGGCGGGGCGAGCGACGGCAATCTCACCGCGGCGCAGGGTCACCCCACCCTCGACGGGCTCGGTGCCGTCGGCGATGGAGCACACGCCGACCACGAGTGGGTGAGCATTCCGGCGATGGCCGAGCGCGCCGCCCTCCTCGCCCGGCTTCTTCGGATGTGATCCGATTCCCGCGGGTTCAGCCCGCTGACGGATCCCGCAGGCTGCCGATGTCGTCAGCGTCGACGATGCGATAGGCGTATCCCTGCTCCGCCAGGAAGCGCTGGCGATGCTGCGCGAAGTCCGCATCGACGGTGTCGCGGGTCACGATGGAGTAGAAGTGCGCCGCACGACCGTCGCCCTTGGGGCGCAGGATGCGCCCGAGCCGCTGCGCCTCCTCCTGTCGGGAGCCGAAGGTTCCGCTCACCTGCACGGCGACGGCGGCCTCAGGGAGATCCACGGAGAAGTTCGCGACCTTGCTCACGACGAGAACGCGAGTCTCACCTTGCCGGAAGGACTCGAACAGCCGCTCGCGTTCCTTCACGGACGTCTCGCCGGTGATCACCGGAGCCTGGAGGTGCTCGCCCAGCTCGGCCAGCTGGTCGAGGTACTGCCCGATCACGAGCACCTGCTCCTGCGGATGCAGACCCACGATGGCCTCCGTCAGGCGGATCTTCTCCGCCGCGCACGAGGCCAGCCGGTAGCGATCCTCGGGTTCGGCCATCGCGTAAACCATGCGGTCGGAGTCCGGCAGGGTGATGCGCACCTCGACGCAGTCGGCCGGGGCGATGTAGCCCTGCGCCTCGATGTCCTTCCAGGGCGCGTCGTAGCGCTTGGGACCGATAAGGGAGAACACGTCGCCCTCGCGACCGTCCTCGCGCACCAGGGTGGCCGTGAGCCCGAGACGACGTCGCGACTGGATGTCCGCGGTGAACCGGAAGATCGGTGCCGGCAGCAAGTGGACCTCGTCGTAGATGATCAGGCCCCAGTCGCGGGAGTCGAACACCTCCAGGTGCGGGTAGATGCCCTGCCGCTTGGTGGTCATGACCTGGTAGGTCGCGATGGTGACCGGCCGGATCTCCTTGCGGGCGCCGGAGTACTCACCAATCTCGTCAGGCGTGAGCGTCGTGCGGCGGAGCAACTCGTCCCGCCACTGTCGCGCCGCGACTGTGTTGGTCACGAGGATGAGGGTCGTGGCCTGGGCCAGCGCCATCGTGAGGGCGCCGACGATCGTCTTGCCCGATCCGCAGGGCAGCACGACGACTCCGGAGCCTCCGTGCCAGAACCCCTCGGCAGCCTCCGTCTGGTACGTGCGTGGCTGCCACGACTCGGCCTCGAGCCCGATGGGGTGGCGCTCGCCGTCGACGTAGCCGGCGACGTCCTCCGCCGGCCAGCCGAGCTTGACGAGGGCCTGCTTGAGGTTCCCGCGCTCACTCGGGTGCACCGCGACGCTGACGTCGTCGAGCCGGGCGCCGAGCAGCGGAGCCACCTTGCGACTGCGCAGCACCTCCTCGAGCACGGCCGCATCGAGGGACTGCAGCACCAGCCCGTGCACCGGGTGGTTGTTGAGCTGGAGCCGGCCATAGCGGGCCATCGTCTCGGCCACGTCGATGAGGAGGGCGTGGGGCACGGGATAGCGGGAGTAGCGCAGCAGGGTGTCGACCACCTGCTCCGCGTCGTGCCCGGCCGCCCGGGCGTTCCACAGGCCCAGGGGCGTCAGGCGGTAGGTGTGGATGTGCTCGGGGGCCCGCTCCAGCTCGGCGAAGGGGGCGATGGCCTTGCGACAGTCGCCCGCCTGGGCGTGGTCGACCTCCAAGAGCAGCGTCTTGTCGCTCTGGACGATCAGAGGGCCGTCGGTCACAGGGTGACCCTACGGATGCGCTGGAGGGAGCGCGAGGTGGGCGTCGCGCACCAAAGCGACGGCACGGGCGCGACTCGCGCCAGTACGGCATCGATGGGCACAGCGCAGGGGGATAATCATGGTGAGTGCGAAAGGCCACCTCACGACCGTCGAGAGGGGGAATACCCATGAGCAACGCCTACAACAACGTCGTCGCAGCCCTCAGTGCCGATGCCGAACTGCGCGACAAGGTCATGGCGGCCTCCACTCCTAAGGAGCGTGCAGCCCTGCTCACCGCCGCAGGCCTGGAACTGCCGACCGCCGAGGAGATCGAGGAGGCCAAGCTCGCGGGCATCCCAGGAGGAGCCGCGACATCCCTCGGCACGGGGACGCAACCCAGTGCCGCGTTCGCCGCGGCCTGCGGACCCTGACCGACACCCGCATCCCACCAGCGGAGTCAGGCCTGCACCTATCGCTGCACGAGGGGTGAAGACCCCCTTGCCCGACCGCTTCACCGCCATCATGACCGCACAAGGTCAATGGTGCCTGGTGGGCCAGGCCGTGACCTGATCAAGGCCGCTCAGCCCGTGTGCGGCGTCATCGCGAGGCGCGCCTCAACGTCGAACCCGAAGTCATCAACGGTTCCCATGCCGGGAAGCGGCAGGTGGACCGTGCCGACATTGGCGCTGCCCGTGATGTCGATCTCCGCCATCGGGCTTTCCTGAGGGCCGATCGCAGTGATGGTCAGGTCCAACGGCACCTCGACCGGGCCGGCGACCGCCGTGCCGGAGACCCGCCAGCCCGCGTCAACGGCAGGACCGGATCCCACATAGGTGAGCACGTGGACGTCGTTGGACGAGATCACTGAGCGAGCTGCCGCCTGCAGGAGGAAATTGCCAGTGCGCATCTGGCCGAGGTCGAGGCGCAGCGTGAAGGAGGCCTGATCGCCGTCGATGACGAGTTCACCACCCGACACCGGAGCAGACGCATCCAGGCTCATCAGTCCGATCTTCCCGCTGCGCAGGCGGACATGGCCACCGTCCACGGTGCTCACGATCCAAGCGTCACTCATGAGCACACTCTGCCATGCAGGGCTAGACGGATCAGTCGTCTCGCTCCTTGTCGGCATAGATCATCGCCGCCTGCACGCGGGCATTCACCGACGCATCCGTGTTGACCTGCAGCTGCGCATAGATCTGGGTCAGGTGGTACTCCACCGACTTCGGCGACATGAACAGCTTCTGTGCGATGGCCGTGTTGGACATGCCTGAGGCAACCAGGGCCAAGATCTCACGCTGACGATCCGACAGGGCCTCCATGCGGAGTTCGGCAGCCGTGACCGGCTTCTCCCGAACGCGCTCGTCCACGATCGGTCGTGTCAGGCATGCACGAATCGCCTCCAGGAGCGCTTCGCGCGAGGAAACACCCGTCTTGAGCAGGTAGGACCAGTAGCGGCGCTCGGCCTCAGGAAGTGCCGCAAGAATCTTCGGCCGCGCATGCTCGGAGAGGACGATGACGTGGAGGTCCGGCAGAACCTTGCGCAGTTGGACGCCGACGTCGAATCCGAAGCCGTCGGGCAGGAAGAGGTCCAGGAGCGCCACCTGCGGGGCCGCGGCAGGGAAGGTGGTCAAGGCCTGATGCGTGGTCGAGGCGGTCCCGCACACCGTGATCCCCTCGTCGTCCATGAGCACCTGCTCAATGACCTGCCGGAAGAGGGGGACGTCCTCCAGCAGCACCACGCGGATCGGCTCCCTAGCCACGTCGGCAGCATAGGGATCCCAGCGACGTGGCCGTGAAGACACAGCCGGGGATTTCCCCAAGCCCTAGGCTTTCGTCCGTGCTCACTCCCACCCGGCTGATGGAGCGTGTCATCCCCGATCGGCCGAATCGGTCCCTGTGGTGGCTCACCGTCGGCCTTGGCTATTCCGTCGTGATGGTCGGCCCCTTGGTGTCTTCCGTAGTGCTCAGCACCCTCTTTGACATCACGGTCGTGGCGGCGCTCCTGTGGCTGTGGCCGCTCAACCTCATCGCGATGTCCATTGCCCTGGCACTGGGAGCCTGGCTCCTTCATTTCGTGAGACAGAGTCTCGACAGCACGCGAGCCATCCTCTTCGTCACCGGGATCACGCTCACCGGGGTCATCATCCGCTTCATCCTCCTGCGATTGTCACCCAATCCTCCGGTCCAGGATGCTGGCCCAACCTTCTACGTCATCCAACTTGCCATCGGCCTCATTCTGCTCGCAGCTAACATCGCTGCAGTCTCGTACGCGGCCAGCCGAGAGCGCGCACTGTCAGATGCCTTCGCTCAGTTGGCCCGCGCCCAGGTGCGCCTCGCGCAGGAGGAGGAGCAGGTGCGAGGGGAGGTATTCGATCACTTGCACGGCTCGTTGCAGGCCGAGTTCGTCGCCATGCGGCAGTCACTCGGGGATCTGTCTCGCGAGACGAACGACCCCGTTGCTGCACGGCGGGCGAGTGAGGCGGAAGTTGCCTTGGCGCGCATCTACCGGGACGGCATCGAGTCCGTGAATCGAGCACTCTATCCGCCGGGGCTCGAGGCGGGGATCATCGTGGCCCTGCGCGAGCTCGCCACGCGGGTCGAATCAGCCGCATCCGTCGATGTGCAGGCCGACCCGATCATCGTGGTGATGGACGATCCCATGACGGGCGGCATCCACCGGAGCCTTCGGATGGCCGCCTATCGCGTGGCGGAGGAAGCGGTGTCCAACGCCATCGAACACTCGCGAGCCTGCAGCATTCGGATTGTCGTCACCAGTCGGCTCGATTCAGGCTCGGCCGCGCTCGATCTCACGGTCAGCCACCAGAGTCCCGACGAGATCATCGTGCGAGAGGGCTCTGGGCTCGCACGTATGCGCTCCCGCGCGGAGGCCCTCGGGGGCTCCGTTGACTACGTCTGGAAGGACGGCACCTTCACCGTTCATGCCTGGCTGCCGATGGTGCGTCCCGATGGAGGGCGCTGGGTCGATGCCGAGGCGGGTCTCGGATAGGTCGGCGACGACCACGCGGCTCAGGTCAAGCGCCAGGTCCGGGGCGTCCCAATGGACACCGGCAGCAGATCGCCCACGTCGACCGAATGCCGATGCAGCAGCTTGGCCCGAGCCGGACGATCCGGATCCTTGAAGATCAGGTCGATGTCCCAGCAGTCCGAGTAGGGACGGTTCAGCGTGCTGCGCTGCACCGTCAGGGTGTCGAAACTGAAGCCCTCACCGCTTGCTACCCCGGCTGACCACGCCAGCTGCGCTGGATTGGTCACGAGGTAGTTGATCGCCCGCACGTGACTGTGGGTGCCGTCGTTCGGCTCCCCGTCGTCGATGAAGGCGAGCATGCGCTCCAGCTGCTCACGGCCAGCAGGCGGGAGTGGGAGGCGAGCGAGCTGGTCATTCCGGCGCCAGCCGTACAGGCCCCGAATGCCCGCCATCCGAAGCACCGGAACCGTCTCATCGGTGGACAAGGTGACCATTTCGCCGGTGACCACCCCGGGAAAAGACATCTCCTCGATGGCACCGCTGACCTGCTCCCCGATCCCCGAGGCGAACGACGCCAGCAGCTCGGCCGCCGAAGATCCGGTGACCGCGACGGCGTAGAGCGGGGACCCCTCGCGCATCACCAGCCAGGTCACCTCCTGCGCAATCGAGGGGCGGCGATCCATCAGGGCTGCGAGGACAGCCGGATCCTCCGGAGCACCGGAGAGCCCCGCATCCTCCATCGCTTCGGCGAGGAGCGAGCGCCGGGTGTCATCGGCGATGTCGTAACCAATGCGGCCGAGCACGAAAGCCATCTTGGGCGTCCGCGGGAGGAGCGACGCCGCCGACTGATCGCCAGCCGGCGCGGTGGACTGCCCGGCACTCGGGCTACTGTCCGGCTCCGGCCGAGGAGGCCCACCCACCATGGCGCTGCCCTCATCGGGATAGTCCGGAGCCTCGAATCGCACCGGGCTGTTGGGCGGCAGACCCGGGCCGTCCTCGACCAACGGTGTGATCCGCAGGCTCTTGGGCGCGATCGGGGCGGGGGCGCGCCCCTCCCGCAGCATCGCAAGGGCGGCCATCGGATCCAGGATCCCGCCGATGCAGCGCTCGGGATGGTCCTCGCAGGGTCGGGCGCTGGCGATGATCGCGCGTCCGATGGTCATGGGATCCACATCCACGCCCTCCTTGCGCAGGAGGGACATGAGAAGCGCCGCGACGCCCGTGACATGCGGGGCCGCGAGGCTCGTGCCGCGCTGACGCCCCATTCCGCCACCCGGAAGGGCTCCGAGGATCCGAGTGCCGTTGGCCATGACTCCGTGGCCCTCGAACAGGTCTCCGCTGTTCGTTGAGTCCACCGGGTTGCCGAGATCGTCGACATTGCCGACCGCGAGGCAGTACTCGGCGATGGCGGGGAAGGTCCAACTGGTGCCGTGGTCGTTGCCTGACGGGCTGATCAGCAGTACCCCGGCGTCACGCAGACGCTCCGCTGCCTTCGCCACCATCGGGTCGACTCGGCCTGACTGCGATGGAAGCGCGATGGCCGAGTGCACGATGGGAGCACCTGTCTCGTACGCCGCCTCAAGTGCGCGCACGTAGGCGAGCCGAGTGTCGAAGTCCTCGTACTCATGCATCGCGACGATGAACGTCAGCGAGCACTCCGGCGCGATCCCCGGGCGCGGCCCTTCGGGGTCCCCGACGAGCACACTGCCGACGAACGTCGCATGCTCGCGCATGGACTCGTCGTGCTCATGCTGCCGGAGCCCGCTCGGATCGAGCAGGGTGATGTGACGGCCGCGAAAGACCTCGTGGTCAAGGTCGGGCAGGCCGTCGATGAGGGCGATTTGGACCCCGGGATCGCCGAGCGTGAGTTCTTGCAGCTCGGCGATCCCGGGAATGTCCGCAAGGTCGGCCATGGATCAGCGGACCGGCTGCCCCGGAAGACCGATGTCGTGCTTGTCGCCCTCGGGCCGGTTCTCGATGACCTCCAGCCAGAGTGCGTACTCCACCAGCCCGGCACCGGTCGCGCCGGTGTGATGGTGGTTGGGTCGCACCCGGTCGTACAGGTGCCAGTCCAACCCCTCGTAGCCATCCGCGGCCACCGTCACAGGCATGTCACTCGAGGCCGGTGCCTTGGTGGCACCCGCCTTGGCCCGGCTGGGCTTGCGCTCGGCCATCACAGGCTCCCTCGCCTCTCGATCACGGCGCCGTCGAGTCGCGGCGGATCATTGAGGTTGCAGGCGTGAACGACCGACATCAATCGCATCATCAGCTCCTCACCCGTGCCGTGCTTGAGGTCGAGGATGGTGTGCGGCTGCACGAGCTCCGGTCGTCGGACCGGAGCCACCTGCGGCGGCGTCCGGTCGGTCACGACGACACCGACCAGCTGCGGACCTCACCCATCGTGACGGGCATGACGTCGCTGACGTCGATGGTGAAGCGGAAGACCTGGCGAGCCCGACGCAGGTTCTCCGGATCGAAGAACTTGAGCTTGACGTCCCACGCGTCGGACTCGGGACGCGCGTACGGGCTCTGCTCCACCTCGACGTGGTCGAGGCGCAGGCCGGTCGTCACAGCCTCGGCGAACACGCGAGTCGCCTGAAAGGCGTTGGTAGCAGCGAAGTTGAGGGCACGGTCCGACGACAGGCGACCGAGGTTGCGCAGTTCGTAGTACACGCGGTCGAGGAAGGTGCGCAGTGTCGCTGCCGTCACCTCACGCTCCGCCGCACCGTTGATCTCAAGCTCGTTGAGGGAGTTCTCGATGAGGCGGTTCGACTGCCATGCGTACAGACCGCGCGGGCTGTCAATCTCGACAACAGGGACGACCTGGCCGGAGTAGAGGCGCACGCTGCGGCTGCTGAGCTTGCCGGGCACGCTGATGCGCTCGATGTGCTCGGGCGAGAGGTTGCCGACGTTCGCACCTGCGAGGAAGTCGACGAGGATCGCATTGATCTCGGCCGAGTACGGTCCGACAGCCTCGACCGCGTAGATGGGGGTGAGTTCGAGGTTGAGCGTCCAGATCAGGGCATTCGCCTCCGACGGCATGTGGCGCAGATGCTCGACGAGCTGACGGGCGTCGTAGGGGTTCGGCGGCACCGGCACCCCGTTGAACACGGCGGGGGCCATGAGCTGCTTGAACGAGTCGCGACGGGCCTCGGTTCCGAAGTCGAAGCCGAGTGCGCCGAGGGCGTACACGATGTTCGCTTCATTGACGACGGGCATGCCCGACTGCTCTGCTCCGGTATCGGTCACGGGGGTCTCCTCAATGGTCGACTGCACCATGGCCGGCGCAGGGGTGGTGGGGGTCGATGCTTCAGGGGCCGTCATGCCCATCTGGGCCATGACCGCTTGGACGGCGGCGACGAGTGCGGCCGGGTCGATGCTGGCAATGGCCGGCTCAGGGGTGGCCTGCACGATGGGTGCGACGGGCATCTGTGGTGCAGCGTGGCCGCCGCAGCCGCAGGACTGCTCGGCACCGGGGGTGGTGGTGAGTTGATCCATGGCGTTCCTTGCTCCTTCGATGGTGAGGGTTCTGCCGAGCAGTCGTTGGCAGTGGTCGTTGTCGATGACGCAGCGATCGGCGCCGTCGAGGAGGGCCTGCCCGATCGTGCGCGGGCTGGTCGAGCGCCCTGCTTCACGCTCGAGGCTGAGGAGGAGCGCCGCGACAGCACTCACGACGGGAGCCGCGACGCTGGTGCCGCTCTGCTCCTGGGTGCCACCCGTCAGCGTTGCGCCGGTGATGTGCTCGCCGGGAGCCGTGATCCCGTTGCGCTGGTACAACTCGTGGTGGTTGGAGAACTCCGAGGCCTGATCCTCACCCCGCGAGCCGACGGCGATCACGCCGTCGAGGGATGCCGGCACATGCAGGCACGGGCAACCGTCGTTGCCGGCAGCCGCGATCAGGAGAACGTCGTTGTCGATGCACTTCTGCACGGCCCGCTCGAGGTGATCCTGGGCGAGGGGTGCGTCGACGAACTGACCACCGCTGAGGTTGATGATGTCGGCGCCCTCATCCACCGCGGCCTCGATCGCACGGGCCAGATCGATCTGCGACGGACGCGGACGCTCGGGGGTCCACGCCGGCACGGAGAGGAATGAGCACTCTGGTGCGATGCCGTCGACGTTGGTGCCGGGCTGCCCGGCGATGACGCTGGCGACGTATGTGCCGTGGTCAGCTGTGCGCCCCTCCGCAGGCCCCACGGGAGCCCCGGAGTCGATCACGCGGATCGAAGCTCCAGCCAGACTCGACTGACCGGCGTCGATGCGACCGTCGACGATCGCCACGACCACCGATGGGTGACCGAGTGTCTGCTCTCGCAGCCCGGCAAGGCCGGGAACGTCGACGTGGGAGGGCTGGGTCATGGAACTCAGGCCACCGGTCCCATGGCGGGCACGTCAGCACTTGGCTTCATCGGGCGCTTGGGGAGGGCGATCAGACCGATGATGCCGGCGATGACGGTGAGCACCGCAGCGACGGTGAAGGCGACGTCGACACCGGACGAGTAGGAGAGAGCCGCCAACTGACCGGCAGCGTCGCCGGCCTGCGCGGTGATGTCCTTCACGTCGCCGACCCCCACGAGCGCGTCCAAGGACGGGTCACCGCCGCCCGCTGCCCACTGGTCGAGAGCGACCCGGGTGGTGAGGCTGCCGATGAAAGTGATGCCGAGGATGCCGGCGACCTGCGAGGCGAGGCCGAGGGAGCCGGAGATCGCCCCGGCGGTCTGCGGGGTCGACTGCTGCATCGCGACCGACTGCACGACAGGCATCGAGACGGCGAGTCCGACGCCCATGACGAACAGACCGATCACGACCAGCCACGTGCTGGAGTCGGGAGCCAGTTTGGCGAGCACCTGCAAACCCACCGCCGCCACGATCATGCCGACCAGTACCGGGACCGCGGCGCCCATCACTCCTTGGATCTTCCCGGCGAACGGGGTGATGAAGGCCATGGCTATGGATGCCGAGAGCGTCACCGTGCCGGCGAGGGCGGCGGTGAAGCCCAAGACGTTCTGGGTGAACAGCGACATCTGGTAGAGCGCACCGGCCAAGGACAGCGAGAGCAACACAAGGAGGCCGAGGGTGACGGGCAGCGGTGACTTCTTCAGCATCCCCCACTGGATCATCGGACTCGTCGACCGCCGCTGCTGGACGACGAAGACGATGAAGAGCATCACCGCGACCACCAGCGGTACAAGCACCTCTGGTGAGAGCCATGGGGCTCGCTCAGCCGCCGTGAGCCCCAGCGTCATCGCAGCAAGGGTTGCCGCGAGGAGGATGCCCGCCCCGAACCCGGCCTTGCCCTCAGCATGCTTGCGGTCGTTGGGGAGGGCCTTGGCAGCCACGAGGAAGACGAACAGGGCGAGCGGCACGTTGATCAGGAAGACACTGCGCCAGCCGAGGCCTGTCACGAGCAGGCCGCCCACAAACGGCCCTGCTGCCCCGGCGGCGATGGTCACCGTGGTCCACATCGCGACCACGCCTGGCACCCTGCTCCGCTCCACACTGTCGGTCAGGATGGCCAGGGCCAAGCCCATCAGGCAGGCGGCACCGACACCTTGGATCGCACGAGCTGCGATGAGGATCCAGGTGTCCCACGAGATGCCGCACAGGGCCGAGCCCGCGACGAACAGCAGGGCTCCGAAGAGGTAGATGGGCTTGCGTCCGATGCGGTCGCTGAAGGCCGAGATCGGAAGGATCAGGCCGGCGAGGGCGATCATGTAGGCGACGACGATGATCTGCATCTGCCCGCTCGTGGACCCGAGGTCGTTCTGGATGGAGGGCAGCGCGACGTTGACGACCGAAGCGTCCAACGACACAAGCACCTGACCGAAGGCCAGGGCTGCGACGACGAAGCCGCCGATCTTTGGACCGGCGTCCTTTGCTCCCACCATCCTGTGCTCCCTCCGTGATCGCGTCCAGACATGCCAAGGCAGGCTGGTGGGCGGTCAAGGCCGCCCACCAGCCACCGAGGTGGTTCGAGGTGGAACTAGAGGGAAGCGCCCTCGGACGGGATGCCGTACCCGATGTACGCCTGGTCAGCGCCCTCGGACGGGATGCCGTACCCGATGTACGCCTGGTCAGCGCCCTCGGACGGGATGCCGTACCCGATGTACGCCTGGTCAGCGCCCTCGGAGGGGAGGAGGTAGTAGACGTACGCCTGGTCAGCGCCCTCGGACGGGATGCCGTACCCGATGTACGCCTGGTCAGCGCCCTCGGACGCGATGCC
>Ga0315903_10010072_pt1 | contig 11336 bp, 2 predicted proteins | sample LakEriMetagenome_7_FD_203524 | JGI IMG/M metagenome (GOLD analysis project Ga0315903, IMG submission 203524) | Freshwater fungal communities from buoy surface, Lake Erie, Ohio, United States - Buoy 2 MA119 | ecosystem: Environmental > Aquatic > Freshwater > Lake | place: USA: Lake Erie, Ohio... | reverse complement strand
ATAACTATACACCTCTTTCAACCGGCAACGGTGCGGCAACTATCTCGCCCTTCGGTGATGATTTGGAGAGTATCGATAACAGTTCGCGTATTAGTTATACAGTCGACAATGCGGGCACGCACGTGGAATGGACCAACATGCGCAGATACAACGTCGATGGTGAGGTATTTTCCTTTCAAGCACATTTATTGCCGTACGATTCCAGCATCACGTTTGTGTATGGCCCGCTCAACAACATATCACCCGTGGTAGGTTTTGCCGAAGTGGGTATTCGCGTGGGCATGGGCGATTCGCCTGAAATGTATTCCAACCGCTCGGTCGTGCTCGATGGATCCTGGTTTCCTTCACAGGCAGGCACATCATCAACCGCATCCTGCATTTTCTCTGCAAATACAACCCCATTTGCGGGACTCACTTACATCTGGCGTTCACAGCCTACAGGCACCTACGGCTGCACCGACCCTGCTGCATGCAACTTCGACTCGGCAGCACAATACAACAACTTCAGTTGCGAATACTGCTCTTGTCAGACGTGCGGTTGCATGGACTCGTTGGCTTGTAACTTCGACATGACCGCTACCTACGCTCTTGCCTGCAGTTTCGAGTGCTACGGCTGCACGGATGCAACCGCAACCAACTTCGACCCGAATGCTACCTATAGCGACGGCTCGTGCTTCTATGCCGGCCAGGGTGAAACATGCAGTGATCCGATTTTACTGGAATGCGGCGAAACCTATGCAGGAAGCACAGCCGGCGTAACAAATGACAACACCGTTTCGGGCGTTACCAGTTGCCTGAGCAACCTGGGCACAGCCGGACAAAACTGGTACATCTTCACCGCTGAGGGTGTTTCGACCGTGCAGCTTTCGACCATGGGTGCGAATACCAACTTTGACACTAAAATTCACGTGTTCTCTGCATTTTCTTCAAGCGCATGCGGAGGAGGCCTCAACTGTGTCGCATCGAACGATGACTTTGGTGGCACGCTTCAATCGCAACTCACTTTCACGACTCAGGCGGGACTTGTTTACTATGTGCGTGTTGGCGGTTATGCTTCCCAAAGCGGAGAATATCAGCTCACAACCACCGGCCTATGTGCAACAGGCTGCACCGATGCAATGGCGTGTAATTATGACTCAATCGCTGTTAGCGACGATGGCAGCTGCGACTACTGCTCATGCGGCGGAACATGCGGTTGTACCGATGTGACAGCCTGCAACTTCAACCCGCAAGCCACGATAGACGACGGCTCATGCTCGTCCTCTATTCTGGTTTATATAAGTGCAGATACTACCGTTTGCCTTGGTGAAACTGTTTACTTCTGGTCCTATTCCAGTGCCTACAATTCCACTTACGAATGGACTGCAAACGGTGTAGTTATCTCCACCGGCTCGGAAGCCGCCGTAACACCCATAACCAACACTCTTATTCAACTGACCGCGAGCGACGAAAACGGATGCACGGGCACTGACATGGCTATGGTGAGTGTGTTTGCATGCGTTGCCGGATGCACCGATGCAACGGCGTGTAACTATAATCCACAGGCTACAAGTCCATCCAACTGCGACTATTCATGCCTCGGTTGCACAGATGCAGAGGCGCTTAATTTCGATGCAGATGCGACAGTCGACAACGGATCATGCTACTTCGCAGGAGAAGGAACCACCTGCTCGAATCCGATAAGTCTGTCGTGTGCTGAAGGCTGGTACAGCGGCGTTACAGTGGGCGTTGCTAACGATAACACCACGAGTGGTTCGAATGTCTGCGGCGGTGTTTCGAGCAGCGGACAGCGCTGGTATGTCTACGAAGCGGCATTCAGTTCAACCATTACCGTGAGCACCATCAACTCGCTCACCAATTACGATACCTACCTGAAAGTCTTCACCGGTTCATGCGGCAACCTGAGCTGCGTAGCATTCAACGACGATATTCCAGGCACCAATTTCCAGTCACAAGTAGTATTCGAAGCACAAGCCGGCACAACCTATTTCATTCGCGTGGGCGGCTTTGTATCACAGCAAGGTACGTTTGGACTGACCTTCGAATGCGGCGGCGGATGTCTTGATCCACAGGCCTGCAACTATCAGGAAAATGCGCCATTCGACGACGGATCGTGCACCTACGGAGCTGACTGTTTCGGCTGTACAGATGCGAACGCTTCCAACTATGAACCGCAAGCGGTATACAATGAAGGTTGCGCTTACACAACCACCATCACCGTATACCACGATACCAACGGCGATGGTGTTCGTCAGAATAATGAACCCGGTATGTCGAATTGGGCTGTGTCCATTCCTGCATTGAACGCTACTATTTTCACCGACAATACAGGGGTAGCGACATTGAGTGTATCATCAGATACCTACAGCATAGAACTCATCAACAACTCCTCTGCTTGGATGAGCTCAAGTCCTTCGATAGTAACCATCGACATTCCGACAACCATTTCAGCCTCTTTTGGACTCATTCCCGCCACCGGAGAGGCGTTTTATGCGGCAGGCCCTTACGATGGTTTCTGGGATATCATTCACTGCGACGACGGCTACGAAGCAGGGGTGTTCCTGAACAACCTCGGAACAGTGGACTTGACGGGAACGCTCACGCTCACGTGTGATGCGATGTTCACCCCCGAACAAGACACGTACAGCAGCATAGCGCCCGACCAGGTTGCCGCTGGCTTTGCGCAATGGAACATCAATGCGTTCGCTGCAGGAAGCAACGGTATTTTCTCGTTCCACATCGATGGCCCGGGCCCTGTTAACATCGGTTCTACGTACAACTTCGAGTTTCACTTGGTGCTCAACGATGCACAAGGCAACGTGATTTACGACAACACCTGGACCACCAGTCCATTCATTGCGTGCTCGTATGACCCGAACGATTTGACTGCAACACCGGTAGGCTATGAAGCGCCGCATTTCGTGCTCGCAGGCGACCGCATACAATACCGCGTGCGTTTCCAAAACACGGGTAACTTACCTGCAGAAGATGTGCGCATTGTAGGTGCTCTCGACCCAACGAAGTTTGACTTGAGCACATTCGCACCGCTTTATGGTTCGGCGCCGTTCGTAACGTGCTTGCTCAACAACGGAACCATCGACTTTACATTCAACGATATCTACCTGCCCGATGCAACCAACAACGAGTCCGAATCGCACGGATTCGTGGTGTACGAAGTGAGTTTACTTCCAGGAGTAGACGCCAATGAAGTTGTACTCAATGAAGCCTCCATTTACTTCGACAGCAATCCTGCCATTGTAACCAACGAAACGTATCACACCATTTTCGATTGCACCTCGTTTACGCCGATGACCGGCACTACTTCGGTGTGTGAAGGAGAAGCCATCACACTCACGGCCAATCAACCGTATGTGGAAGCTTTTACCTGGACAATCGACGGTGTTGCCGGCAGCGACAACAGCAGCAGTTTCCAAACCACGCTTGCCCCAGGCACACACACGGTGATGGTCAACACGGCCAATCCATTGTGCAGCGAAGACCACACAGCAATGGTGGTTGTGCACGGCACACCGGAGTTGACCATGCCCGCAGACGCTGCGTTTTGTCTTTACAGCATCATCGAGTTGTCTGCTACAGGCAACGGTAACATTGTGTGGACGAATGACATCAGCAACAATGGGTTGTTTGAAGTAAATGGTTCTCAAACTTTGAATGCCACACTTACCTCACCCGAGGGTTGCGTAACGCAAGGCGAGTGGAATATTGACGCATTGCCGCTTCCTTCTATCGCTTACACGGTTGATGGCCTTCAGCTCACTGCCCTTGATGGCGATGCATGGCAATGGTATTTGAATGGCCTGCCCATCGCTGGCGCCACTTCGAATAGTTACACCATGTCGGCCGGCGGTGCCTACAGCGTAGAAGTAACGAGCAACAGCGGTTGCAGCGCCATGAGTGGCGTAACCAATTACATCGTGGGTGTTTCTGAGGCCGATGCCATGGGCATACGCGTCTATCCGAACCCCATGGAAAACGAACTGCGCATCGATTTGCCCTCTCAAGGCACCTACCATATCGAGCTCCGAGATTTAACGGGTCGCCTCATTGCCACACGCTCACAATGCCAGGGAACATGCACCCTTCAGCGTGACGGAGCGGCAAGCGGCATATACGAGTTGCTCATCAGGGGTGAGGGCGTGTATGCGCATCAGCGTGTAGTTCTCAGGTAGGATTGTAGGGAAGAAGGGTTGTAGGATTATAGGGGGGCCCAACCACTCATTCCCATTCTGATTCTCATTCTAGCATTTTTTAGAATCAGAATGAGAAACTCACTACATCAGTACTCACTCCTAAGTACCTTCTATGGCACTGGCTGCGCTAAGCCAGCGCGATAAAGAACAGGGGCATCACGGCCCACCTGTAATCCTACTTCACTGCAATCCTTATAGATTTTTCTCGCTTTGAAATGGGGCAATTCGCCCCCCTATAATCCTACAATCCTACTTCGCTACAATCCTTTTTAAACGAATTCTCATAATTTCACCCCGAATTCTCAAAAAAGAGAACGGGACTTTCTAAAGGTGTTTTCATTTGTCGCAACTGTAAAACACCCTATACGCTATGGTAAAATGTCTGATCATTGATGATGAAAAGAACGCGCGTGATAACCTGAGCGCGCTCATAGAGAAATACTGTCCTCAACTGAACATTGTGGGGTTTGCTGTTTCCGGGCTCGACGGTCTGCATCGCATCGAGGAACTACGTCCGGACGCCATATTCCTTGATGTGCACATGTCAGACATGGACGGGTTCAGTGTGCTAGGTAAACTTGATAAATTCAAACCGATGGTTGTTTTTGTAACAGCCTTCGACCGCTATGCCATGAAAGCCATTCGATCCAGCGCCATCGACTACATTCTGAAGCCCATCAGCATCAAAGAATTGCAGGATGCTGCTGAAAAACTGGAGCAACTTCTCGAACTTAAAAAACAGAATCCCGGCTTCGAAGAGGGGTACGCAGACGCACTCAAACTCATGGTGCAAACGTCGAAACAGGAAGGTCCCATGCGCATAGCGCTTCCCGACTTTTCCGGATATCGCTTCGAAAGCGTAAAGGATTTAGTTCGTCTGGAGAGTGATAGCAACTACACGAACATTCACCTCAAAAACGGTGAAAAAGTGTTAGTGAGTAAACCCATGAAACACTTCGAAGACTTTTTGGACGACACTGAATTCATACGTATTCACAACTCGCATATTATCAACGTAAACTACCTCAAGGGCTATGTGCGAGACGACGGTGGAATGGCCGAACTGATGGACGGTACCAAACTGCAAATTGCCAAGCGCCGACTCCCCTTATTTCTCGACACTATTAAAAACCGTTTTCTGAAGCCGTGATGAAACTGCTGCGTCTATTGTTGGGTTGTGTTGTTGGGTTATTGCCTTTGATGGCAGACGCACAGATAAGACAACATGTATCCTATCGCCACTTCGATACCCGTGACGGACTTCCCTCTACACGCATCAATGGACTGCTTGAAGATAGCCGGGGATACATATGGTCGATCACAGATAAGGGCGCAGCCCGGTATAATGGCTATAGCTTCGAGATTTTCACCACTAAGCAAGGGCTCCCCAACGATAATGTATTGCTCATTCACGAAGACTTGCGCGGACGCGTTTGGTTTTTGTGTGGAACTCAATATGCCTATTTCGAAAACGACAGCATCCGCCTGTATGCCGGCAACGATGCCATTAAGAAAAAACTAAAGGGCAAGGAGCGCCCTGCATCGCTCTTTTTCGAGCAAGACACCATGTGGGTGACTACTATGTATGGCACACAACTCTTCAAAAGTGTGGGCGATAGCGTTCAGGAATTTATGCCGCAAGTACCCGGTGACAGCAAAGACGTCATGTATTACTTGCGCAAAGCTGGCGACAAACTGCTGGCATTGAAAACGGGTGAACCGCAAGGACCTGACCAAGTCATCACACGAGATAAGATTAACTTTCTGCTGCGTGTATCGCAAAGCTGTAAGCTTTCCTGCAGCGTGGAAATTGGTCCTGATCTATGGGCACTGGCGGGACCCGAAGCCTACGTCGTTTTCGATACGCAAGGCAATGTTGAAGCTTATTTCAGCGCAACGCTCAAAGAGTTTTCTTCCCTCGATAAAGATCGCAACGGGAACCTGTGGCTATGCAAAGGTGACGGCGCTTATCTCATCAAAGACTACGCAAGCGGCATGCGCAATGCCCTGAACTATTTCCCCGGCCAATACATTTCCGGAGTTGTTCAGGACCGTGCCGGCAACTATTGGTTTGCCGACCGCAACAACGGGTTATTCTTCGTGCCGAGCCTCGATATGGTTGCGATCCAAACCGATGAGCCCACCAAGCAGAGTAAGTATGTGTCGGTGAAAAATTTCGGCGATGTCATCTACGCCTGCGACGCTGCGGGCAACATCTATTCTTTTGGTGCGAACGATAGTTTACGCAGCATCACCCCCATCGATTTATCCGGACTTTCCTATGACTTCACGCTCACGGCAGAGGGTAAGCTCATTCGCGGTAAAACACCCTCACTCAGCAATGCGGATGGAGGCGGCGCCCGTATTCTCGACAGCCTGGCTATTGTGCGCAAAAGCGCGCTGCTCGCCGACGGCCGGGTGGCATTGGCCTTAGCCGATGGTCTAGCTTTTTACGACAAACAAGCCGGTTGGCAAAGAGCCGACACCGCGCTATACAAATTACGCACACCCTGTTTATTTGAAGACGACCGGCAACGCCTCTGGCTCGGGACCAACGAAGGTCTTTACGAGTACACAGTAAAGGGCGTGGAAGCCATAACCGAATTAAACAGCAACTTCAAAACATCCATCAGCGACATCATACAATGGGGCGATTACCTGCTGTTGGCCACTCGAGGCAAGGGTATCATTTTCTACAAGCCAGGCGCAACATTTTCAGTAGGAGAAGACCAAGGTATGCTTTCCAACATCATCGAATGCCTGGCGATTGACGGCAATAACCGCATCTGGCTCGGTACAGCCAAGGGCATGCAATGCATCAACGCGCTCGGCTCCAATCCGAAGGAATGGAGTTATTTTCAGGTAAACTATCAAAAAGGATTACCTGCTGCCGAGGTATTCGATTTGTTATATCACAACGAAAAATTCTATGCGGCCACAGGCAACGGCTTGTGCATATTCGATCCGGCAGCACCTTCACTACGCGCCGAACCTCAGCCTGTATACATTGAGCATTTATCGGTGGGAACCAAGATGCTCGACATTGCGGGCGAACTTTCGCTAGCGTGGAACGAAAACGATGTGCGCTTCACCTTTTTGAGTTTCAACTTTCGCACAGGGACAGGAACAAAGCATCGATACCGTCTACTGGGACTCACCGAAAATTGGGTTGAAACAGATTCGCGGACGGTAGACTTTTGGGCACTGCCGGCAGGTCGTTATGTATTCGAAGTGAGTGCCCTCAACGAAGACGGTGTATGGGGACCGGTGGCTACAGCGTCTTTCGTTATTGCCCGTCATTTCACAGCAACATGGTGGTTTAGACTGCTGATGGCTCTGCTTTTGGCAGGCGTTATTGCCGGTGGTTTTGCCTGGTTTTACCGCAGCAAACGCGAGCAACTGGAGCAACGGGCGAAGATGACAGAGCTACGTCAACAAGCTCTGAATGCCAACATGAATCCGCACTTTATCTTCAACGCGCTCAACTCTATTCAACATTTCATAAACAGTAATCAACCCGAATTAGCCAACGAGTTTCTCACTGATTTCTCGAGGTTAATACGTATGAACCTCGAGAACAACTTAGAAGCACTTGTGCCGCTCGACGAAGAAATAGAGCGCTTAAAGTTGTATATGAAGCTGGAAAAGCTCCGCTTCGGCGACAAGCTCACGTGCAGTTTGCATGGAGTTGAAGATCTGAAGGACTACGATATATCCATCCCACCCATGTTGTTGCAGCCTTATGTGGAAAACGCTGTAATACATGGTATTCTACCTAAAGAAGGAGGCGGACATATTGATATTTCATTGCGAGCCATTGGCAAACATTTCGAAGTAGAGATACGCGACAACGGAATAGGATTAAAGGCCGCCGCAGCGCGTAAGCGCGAAGGTCACGAAAGTTTGGCGTTGAAGATGAATCAAGAACGCCTGAGCATATTGAGCGCACTAACCGGTAGCACTTACAGCATCGTCATCATCGACCGCAGCGAAGAAGCAGTTCCCGCACAAGGCACGTTGGTAAGGTTGTTTTTGCCAATGGAAGCCGTAATCGATAATGACCAGTGACTAGTGACGAATGACTAGTGCTTCGCCAAAATCCGGACTAGCGACGCACTGCGGTGCGTCGCCCTAAGACGGATAAACGCCCTACACTTTGCCATGCAGGCACTTTGTTTTACCGGCCGGGGCTAGCGATGCCGCGCCGTGCCCTTTGGATGAGAAGACCCTTCCCCGACCCTTCCCTTTGGGAAGGGAGAACCCTCTTAATTACTTAACTCGTGTGATTCCGAGCTCATAGATTTCACAAAACATCTTTCATGAGAAGGAACCCCCCTTCCCTTTGGGAAGGGTCGGGGATGGGTCAATTCGCTGACCAAATAACCACCCCCCATTAACCATTCCGGCCTGCCACACATTCGCCACTCGCCATTCGCTATTATTTTTACGCTTACTAATCAAACACACCCGTTTGCGCGAACGAGCTACGCCTTGTTGCTTATGTATCGCAAGATTTGCGGAAACAATAAGATTAACCTAGACAAAATAACCATGAAGCTGAATTTTCTTTTATGCACCGCGCTTCTCTTGCTTGCAATTGCGGGTTGGGCACAGAACTGCACACTGCCAACCAATTTACAAGAAGGCCTCGTCGGCTACTGGCCGTTTTGCGGAAATACGAATGATGAGAGTGGGAATAACCTTAATGGTATTGTTGTTGGGGAGCCATTACCTTATCTGGTCCAGGATCGCTTTGAAATTCCAAATTCTGCCTTTTTTTTTCCAGATACACAATCCATAATGGTTGTTCCAGAGCCCTCCCTAGGTACTTTTTCCAATGGGTCATTAACATTTTCATTTTGGATAATCTCAGAACCAGCAACAGGGAATCTACAGATAATTGATTTTGCCGGGCATCGGGTTCAGATTACCTCAGATAGCGACAGAATAATAGTGTTACCGTACTCCGGTAACACTACTGATAATATATTCGAGATAACATCACCAATTCTATCAAATTCCATTTGGAAACAAGTCACTGTTGTACTCGATCAACAAGATGTGCTCATATATTTAAACGGCACTCTTCATTCTACACACACAGGAAATCCTGAGTTCCCAATAATCTATTCCGATGGTTCATTTTGGTTGGGAATGATTGGTTTTGAAACGTGTCCCAATCTTGCTCTCGACGACATCGGCATATGGAACCGCGCTCTCACCGCAGAAGAAGTCGCGCTGTTGTATGACAATTTCACGCAACCCATTGCGGGCTGCACCAGCTTCGACGCCTGTAACTTCGACTGGCTTGCCACCATCGATGACGGCTCGTGCGCATACAACGGAGATCCCTGTGATGACGGTGATTTCTTCACGATGAATGATATCATCATGAATTGCTTCTGCGGTGAAATACCTGTTGACATCGCTGCACCTCATATCTGCGGTGCCAATTACGTGCACAACCCCAACTTGCCCTACAGCATTATGACCGATCAGGAAGGCAACGTATACAGGACAATCATTATTGGTGAGCAAGAATGGATGGCGGAAAACCTTAAAACATCTACTTATCGTAACGGTGATACCATACCCTATGTAACGGATGATTCTGAATGGTCTACTCTGAACACCGGCGCATATTGTTTTTATAATAATGATGCAACGTTCAATTGCCCATTCGGAAAATTATATAATTGGTACACGGTCGTAGACTCTCGAAACGTGTGCCCTGTCGGATGGCACGTTCCAACTGATGATGAATTGAGTCTACTTGTAAACTACTTGGACCCCGATGCTGATGGTGGAAACAACACCAACTCTTCCGGAGGAAAAATGAAGAGCTTTGGCATTCAATATTGGGGTTACCCTAATTTGAGCGCAGCAAATGAAAGTGGGTTTTCAGGGCTTCCGGGAGGGGCGCGATACCCATTAGGACCTTCAAGCTCCCTTAATTATGGTGGATATTGGTGGAGTTCAACTGAGGGCAATTCCAACTACGCTTGGGCCAGAGTGCTCGACTCAAATAATGGGAGTTGTCATCGATGGGGTCCTGAATTTTCCAAGCGATTCGGTTTTTCAGTGCGATGCCTGAGAGACAACAACACCGGCCTCATTCCCGGCTGCACCGACCCTCTGGCGTGCAATTATGAAGACACGGCAACTATCGATAATGGTTCTTGCCTTTACCCCGGCTTTAGCTGTGACGATGAAAATATACTCACCGAAAACGATACACTCGACGGTTCGTGCACTTGCATCGGGGCATTCATAACCGGCTGCACCGACCCGCTTGCCAACAATTACAACCCGCTCGCGACAATCAATGAGGGTTGCGAATACACTGTTGCGAACGACACACTTTTCTGCAATCAAATCACAACTCCGGCAGGTCCCGGACAAGACTTTGCGCTTTGGTTGGATGGCCTATACAACGCAGGGTTGGCCTCTACCGATTGGTATCGCTGGTCAAACTTTCCTAGTCTCGTCTTCAGCAACGACGGAGGCGCTCATCTTGTAGGTGATGTTGTCGCTTTGAACAACCTGTCAAACGGTTGGCACGTCGATATTAGCCTGGAAGAGGGAGTCGATTGGAGCACGTGGAGCGCCGAAGGAGGACTGTATATGGACATGCTAGGGTTGAATGATACCACTCACACGTCCTGGAGTTTCTACAAACTCGTTGCGGGAGAATCAAGATTAGAAGGATTTGGAGCGCTCGATGGAGATCTGCTCTTCCTAACACACCAACCATCGAATTACGCGTATGGGTGGCAATTTGGAATGGGTGCCAACAATCGGAACTCTAACAATGGTGGCAGTGGTTGGTTCTTTTATTCGGGAATCGTTAATGGAACTGACGTTAGCGGACACGGCGATGTTACACTTGACATGGCTTGCAACTATCCTGAAAGCTATAGTTTAAACATCTTCGTGTACAACGACCTTAACGGAAACGGTGCACACGATATCGACGAGCCGGGCTTAAGCAATTGGCCCGTGATGGGAAACAGTATTGACGGTTTGCTATGGACCAACAACAACGGCTATTATTATTTAACCCTTGACACCGCTCAATACGAATTCACCCTGCTGAACACTAACGATAATTGGGTAAGCACTACT
>Ga0315903_10010069_pt1 | contig 11338 bp, 12 predicted proteins | sample LakEriMetagenome_7_FD_203524 | JGI IMG/M metagenome (GOLD analysis project Ga0315903, IMG submission 203524) | Freshwater fungal communities from buoy surface, Lake Erie, Ohio, United States - Buoy 2 MA119 | ecosystem: Environmental > Aquatic > Freshwater > Lake | place: USA: Lake Erie, Ohio... | reverse complement strand
CGTTGACCTCACCAAAATTTTGTTCTCAAGCCAAGCTGCTGGCTTTGATCCAAGTCAATGGGTTTGCATCCAAGCCACGCCAGGCCATGACCCGTCAAGAACGATGTTCGGATGGAGGGGTCGGGTAAATATGAATGGGGAATTTGTGAACTGCCAATATACTCATATCTATCTGCTTTTGGCTTTTTTATTTTTTTGCATAAATGAACATATTGCAAGACTGCTATTCGCCACTGGGTCATTCCGATTGGGTTTATGTAGAAAAACAAAGCATTGAGGCCTTCACCGCGCCCGACTGGAAGTCTCTCGAGGCGCAGCGAACAACATACATATCGCAAGCCAAAACAGCGCACCTGCTTCGCATGCTCACCGTCAGCGCCGACGACGCATCTTTTGGCTACCGCGTCAACATGTACAGACATGCACTGCAATCAGCGACCATGGCATTGCGCGATGGCTTGTCGCAAGAGGATGTGGTAGTGGCTCTTTTTCATGACGTGGGCTATATCACTTCCTACAGCAACCATGGTGAATTTGCATCTGTGCTGTTGGGCCCGCATATTTCCGAACGCAACCACTGGATGCTGCGCAACCATGCGGTCTTTCAAAATTTTCATGCGCACCACTTGTCTGGAATAGATCGGCACGAACGTGAACAGTGGCGTGGCCACCCCTTCTTTGACTGGACTGCAGAATTTGTCAAACTCTATGACCAAGCCACCTGCGATCCCAACTACCCAAGTGAACCCATCGAAACTTTTATCCCCATGATTGAATCGTTGCTGAACTCCGTGGCATCCTCGCCATCCATTGATGAAGGCTGTGCCGTGCAAAACAACCGGGTGTGAAGGCCTGTCCATTGACAGGGCCGTTGGTGTTGGCGCGTCCAAGCGACCTTTGACCCTTTGGGTGGCCATCCTTTTCCAGATACACACCTTCAAGCATCAACCACTGACGGATGTACATTTACACCTCAATGAGGAGACTTCTATGAAAACTTACCTTTCCTGTGTTGCCGGCCTGCTTGTCACGGCGAGCTACACCTTGACTTCACTCAGCGCCCATGCCCAAGATTACCCCGTCAAACCCATCACGATTGTGGTGGGCTACTCCGCTGGCGGTGGGGTGGACCAAATGGCCAGAATTTTGGCTGAAAAAATGCCAGCTGGCTTGGGTCAATCCGTCGTGGTGGAAAACAAACCGGGTGTGGCATCCATCATTGGCGCTTCTTACGTTGCGAAGGCCAAACCGGATGGTTACACATTGCTCATGGGCGCACCAGGACCCATTGTTTTTAACCATGTGCTCAGCACCAAACTGCCCTACGGACCCAATGACTTGGCCCCGATTGCTTTGTTTGGCGATTCACCCTTGATGATCTTGGTCAATAACAACAACCCAGCCAAAAACGTCGCTGAGCTGGTGGCTGCATCCAAGCTAAACCCCAACCTCTCCAACTATGCCGCTCCATCTTCTTCGTTCCAACTGATCAACGAGCTGTTTAAAAGCAAGACGGGTGCGCGCTTCACATACATTCCCTACAAAAGCACCACCGAAGGCATTTCTGCGGTGATCGCAGGAGACGTCACCATGGTGATGGCAGATGTGGGGCCGGCAACCACCTTCTTGCAAAGTGGGCGCGTTAAAGCCTTGGCGGTGACTGCTGGCGAACGCTTAAAAGACCACCCCACCGTTCCCACCCTCCAAGAATTGGGTGTGGACATGAAAGCTTCTCTTTGGTACGGGTTGCTGGCTCCTGCTGGAACACCAGCGCCCATCATCAAGCGACTGAATGAAGAGGTGGTCCGCGTTATGGCTCTGCCGGAAGTACAAAAATCGCTGACCAGCAAGTCGGTCATCACACTGACCAGCAAACCAGAAGAGTTTGCCAAGTTGATTTCTTCTGAAATTCAACTGTGGAAAAAAGTGGCTGAAGACAACAACATCAAGCCCAACTGAACAACCCAAGAACACTGTGCGCATATCAGCGCACAGTGTTCCAATGACCTCCCAGCTCTGCCAGCCCTTGGGTCAGCCACTGGCACCAAGCTGGGGGCAAAGTCTCACAAGCTCAAGCCCTGGATGCAAAGTCCAGGGCTTTTGCTTGGGTCGATCGTTTTCATTTTTTCTCATATGAGTTGGTTAACCACCGACTAAAATGAATTTTTACACCCTATTTCATGGTCAATTGACCCATGGAGAACAGCAAATGTCCGACGATAAGCCCAGAAGAAAAATGGCCGTGATTCTTGCCTCCGATATGGTCGGTTTCAGCAAAGCCATTGGTGAAGATGAAGCGGGAACACTCAAGAAGTTAAAGGAATCCAGAGCCCACATTGACAAAGCCATTGCCGCACATTACGGGCGCATCTTCAATACAGCGGGCGATTCTGTGATCGCCGAATTTAGCAGCCCTGTGGATGCAGTCACGGCCGCCATTGAATTTCAAAAACTTTTGAAACAGAGAAATGCAGTCAATCAAGTTGAAAACCAAGCGCACTTTCGCGTGGGCATCAATTTGGGTGACGTCATCATTCAGGGCAATGACTTGATGGGCGAAGGAATCAACATTGCCGCTCGATTGGAATCCATCGGTATACCTGGCGGTATTTGCATCTCCCACAGTGTGCACGCAGAAGTTCGCAAAAGATTCGATAGCGTAGCTTTTTACGCCAGAGGGCCTCAAATGCTTAAAAACATTGAAGATCCCATTGATGTATTTGACATCAGCATCGATAAGTCGCCGATCAAGTACGAGGCCCCAAAACCAACAGATTCACGCACGCCAACAAGCCCCCCGCAAGGCCCGGCAGCAGCACCCGAAGTCACAAAGGAGATGAAAGGCCTGATGCTGCAAGCTTTGCAAGGTGATTTAGGTGCCAGTTACCAGCTTGGCTACATCTACGAGAACGGGGAAGGCGTTGCCGTGAACGAGACTGAGGCGATACGCTGGTACACAAAAGCGGCCACCAATGGAAGCCCAGAATCTCAATTTAACTTGGCGATGATGATGGAGCAGGGGCGTGGTTGTCCCGTCAATCTGCGAAAAGCTTTTTACTGGTACGAAAAAGCAGCCAACCAGGGCGATATCGAAGCCCAGTTTAATTTGGGTGTGTGTCTGACATCCGGCAAAGGCTGTGATGTGGACATCGTACAGGCGCACATGTGGTTCTCTTTGGCTGCCCGAAAAGGGGACTCTGACAGCATTTCCAACAGAGATATTTTGTTGAAAAGACTCAAACCGGAGCAAGTCGTTCAATCAAAGCAGTTGGTCACAGATTGGATGAACCACAACGCCTGAGTGGTTCTATTGCTCAAACACTCAGTCGTGCGAACACCATGCATCGCGGATGGCGTTTATCAATAAGCCATTCATAATTTGGGTGCCCATGTGATTGCGAACGAACGCTCCCTGGATCAAGACCCGCAACTACCTCAGCAAATTGGTCAAGCAGCAGGTCCAGTGGATGTCTTGTTGCTGCATTTGGCCCTGCCTGCGCCCAGCACCCTTGCCAGTGACATCAACGAAACTGAGTGGCGAAACGTATTTGCTCATTTGGCAGATCCCATGCCCCGGCTTGTTGCAGCCGTGTTGCCGCAGATGATGGCGCGTAGGAAAGGCCGTATCTTGTTCATTGGTAGCGCTGCTGCGCTGCAAGGTCAAAAGCGCACCGGCAGTTACAGTGCAGCGCGTGGCGCACAGTTGGCCTATGTGAAATCTGTTGGCCCAGTGCAGGCCGCGCACGGGATTCAATTAGATGCGCTCATTCCCCGGCCAGTCTTTTGAAAACCTCACACGCCTTTTCCAAACAGCAGCTGCTGTAAAATTTCAATCTTTAGGTTACTTCGTATGACAACAGTAAAAAAAATTATTGACCAAAAAAGCAACACCATTTTCTCAGTACGCTCTACTGACTCGATAGCAGATGTGCTGAAAATCATGCGTGATTTCCGCGTCAGGGCCGTCTTGGTCATCGATGACGGCGCGTTGATGGGCATCGTTTCACAGGGTGATTGCGCCATCAAGGTGTTGTTGCCGCATAACAATCCCGTACAAGTGTTGGTTGCAAAGGTCATGACGCCCAACCCACTGACTGTTTCACTCGCGAACTCGTTGGAAGAGTGCATGGCGATCATGGTTCACAAGCACATCAGGCACCTGCCAGTGCTTGAAAAAAGCAACGTCATTGGCGTGATTTCTGTGGGCGACTTGGTCAAAAACATCATTGAGTTACAAGGCAATCAAATCAAGTTTCTTGAAACCTATATTAAAGGGCATGGTGTTTGACTGCATTGAACCGAGCCTGACACTTGTTGAAGGCATCTACATGGGTTCATGGGCCAAGGCTGTGGGGGCGTTGCCTCAGCCCTGGATTTGATACAGGCTGCTGAACTGATCGGTTCACAAGCGCAGCCCTGATCGATCACGACTTTCTACGCCCCGATTTGGTCCCACACGCTGCTCTGCCGATGTTTTGTCTTGCTTGTTTTCTCCTTCAGCATTGAAGATGGCTACACCGCCCATGAACCGAAAGGACCACACATGACCGATCATGCACCCAAAACTGGCTCGACCTGCTCCCTGGCGCATGGGCTTAGAAATGCAGCTTGTTGCATCTGGGTCGCGATGATCTTGCCAGCCCAGGCGCAAAACGCCGATTGGCCAAGCCGCCCAGTCGTGCTCATCAACCCCTTCTCAGCCGGTTCTTCGGTTGACGTGGTGGGCCGCTTGATTGCCCAAAAAATCGCGGCCAACACCGGTCAAGGCATCACCGTGGACAACAAAACCGGGGCCAGCGGCAACATCGGCACTGACTTTGCCGCCCGCGCCAAGCCCGATGGCTACACCCTGTTACTCGGTTCGCCCGGTACCATGGCCATCAACCCCTGGTTGTTTAAAAAATTGCCCTATGACGCGCTGAAAGACTTTGTGCCCGTCTCGGTGCTGGTGTCCTTTCCTCAAGTATTGACCACCAGCCTCAAGCAGCCCTTCAAAAACTTCAACGAATTTGTCACCGCAACCAAAGCCGTACCCGACAAAATGGCGTATTCCTCCGCGGGTCAGGGCACCACCTCGCACCTGGTGATGGAGCTGATCAGCGCCGATGCCGGCTTTAAAATGATCCATGTGGGCTACCGTGGCGGCGCACTGGCCACCCAAGCCATGATGGCCGGGGACGTCCAAGTCACCGTGGAGGGTCTGCCCTCGATGGCACCCTTGATCCGCGCTGGAAATGTGAAGCCCTTGGCGGTGACGTCCAACAAACGCTCGCCCCAATTTCCCGACTTGCCGTCGATGGCCGAGTACATCCCCGGCTTTGATGCCACGGCTTGGGTGTTGCTGATGGCCCCCGCTGGCACCCCGCCAGCCGTGGTGCAGCGCATCTCGGCCGAAGTGGCCAAAGCCCTGGCCGACCCCCAAGTGCGCCAACAACTCGACGCCCAGGGCGTGACCCCCGTGGGCAGCAGCCCGGCCGACAGCGCTGCGTTTCACCGCAAGGAGCTGGACAAATTCAAGCGCGCCGTTGAGCTGTCTGGTGCCAAGCTGGAGTGAACTGAGCCACTTCCCAACCTTGGTCAACGCGGGCACTGGCGGATCAAACCCGTCGCACAGCGCAGCAAAAGAAGTAACAGCAAACCAGCCAATCCACTTCTAAGGTTCAGGCTCAGAAGCTGATGAGGGCCGCGGCCAAGCTGTGAGCATGACCGTCCTGTTGCTCGGCGATCGCACCGACAAGGTGGCAAATTTCAAGCTTTAAATGGAAGCAGACTCAATGAAATGGGTGATTGCTTTGGAAATGTCGGCCATAGATCGACTGGTGATGGGGTCGTCCATGTAAAACAACAAGTCATGCTAGTACCAGCCATAGCTGATGGCATGGGCCATTCGGGCCATGCTGATGATTTTTGCGCTGGGCACATTCGCTACTGACATTTGAATGGCCTCACCATTTCACCTTCACAGTACCGATCTCAGTGGCATCAAAATTGACTACCGGGGTAATTTGATTCGTACCCCCACTGCGGGCGTTCAGTATGTTTTGTTGGGTAAAAATTAAGCCCATGCCCTCCTGCTCAAGCGTTTATCGATGCGCCATAAAATCATTCAATATCACATGAAAGGCGGATGTGCGAAACACATTGTTGGGTTTAGCCCTGATCACACTCGGATGCGCGACCTTTGCTGCAAACCCCATGAATGTCATGGTCAAACCATTGGGCGAGACCCATTCAGGCAGCCCATTGCCCATTGAAATACCGGCGAAATTCAATTTGCCGCCTGGACAAAATTTAACGGCCATCGTTATTGTTCATGGGAGCGCAGGCCTCGACTCCAGAGGCACTTTTCACCGTGAATACCTTGTGGAGAACGGGTTCGCTGTGCTTGAGTTGGACATGTGGAGTCCACGTGCGGTCACCTCTCTAGCAAGGCGACCCCGGTCAACCCTGGACACATTGCCAGACGTGTGGGGGGCGTGGAATTTTCTGGCGAACAACCCGAATATCAATAAAGACAAAATTGTGATCATGGGTTTTTCATGGGGTGGCGTCAACGCCATGGCAACAGCTTTTGGCAAAAAATCAAAAAATCCTCCCATTGAACTTTCAAATGCAAAGTTTGCTGCGCACATCGCCTTTTATCCGGTTTGCGATGTTTGGGTCAAAAATGGAATCGCTTCTCGATCCGTTGATCTATCCACTCCAACAGGCGCACCCGTCCAAATTCACAACGGTACCCGTGACGACTATGACACAGCACCCAATATTTGCGAAAGTCTAAAAACGGCTCACCCGCTCATGCCAATCGAGTTGTTGATGTATGAAGACGCAACCCATGGTTTTGACAGCGCAAACGCACAGGCCGTTCAGTTTTACGATCCTGTCGCTAAAAATGGCAAAGGGGGGCAGGTTAAAGTGATCGGCGACGAACAGGCAAGAAGCAGGGCCAAGGCCAATGTCTTGGATTTTTTGCGGCGATCCTTGCCAAGGAATTGAAATCGCTTGGACAACCCTTTGGCTGATCATCGAACAGAACTTCCCCCAGATCGACACAGCCATTGATCACGACACCCATGAACATCACCGTCAAAACCACTGTCCCGGCCAACATCGAGCGTGTCTGGTCTGCTCACACCACGCCAGAAGACATCAAGCAGTGGAACGCAGCATCCGATGACTGGCACACCACAGCTGCACATGTGGATTTGCGAGTGGGCGGCACTTTTCTTTCGCGCATGGAAGCCAAAGATGGTAGCTTTGGGTTTGATTTTGCTGGCACTTACACAAAAATCGTTCCCCATGATTTGATCGAATACGCATTTGGCGAGCGAACTGCCGATATCAGATTTATCCAAGAGCCAGATGGAGTCACGGTGAGCGTGACGTTTGTGCCCGAAACAGAACACCCGCCCGAACAACAACAAGAGGGCTGGCAAGCCATCTTGGATCGGTTTGCAAAGCATGTTGGGTCAAAGACGTGAGCATCTCGCTGCGCACACCGTCAACCAGGGGCTGACCACGAACGGGCCTGTTCAACCATTTTATTGCTGGAGGGGAAGAAGTTTGATGGCAATAATCCATCATCACTAGAGAAAGTTCTCCCACATCTCAAGATTGGTTCTCCAGGTGCTGGGCGATCAAGCAATATCCTTTTGAAGGGCAAATAGATAACTTGGATAGGCCTAGGAAACAACTATTTCTATTTTATTCTTGCTTCAATCCAAGTTCCTTGAGATTGACCGTTCAAGAGTCTGTAAATCTGATGAAATGCCTCTTTGTCGGAGGAATAAAAGGATTGCCTTATGAAAATTCGCCCTTTAAACCATCCATCTCTATCAACTGCCCGACAAGCTACGACATCCTCCCATTCAATCAGGCCAGGCATTGCAATTTCTTGTTCGTTGTATGGTACTGGCACATTTTTTCCACCAAATGTTATTTGATTATCGACTTTTGGTATTTCAAATCCCCCCTCGACAAAACATGCATAAACCCATCCCGGACTTCTGGGAGTAGTCCCACCCATACCACAAGCAAAATATTTTGCAACTCCAATGGATTTAGTTACAGAGATAAATCCACCCAGAAACTGATTTTTCAAAAAGACTGGTAAATTTAGTGCAGTAGAAGAATTCATAGTCATACTACCCCCAGCATCACGCCATTTTACGGCATCCTCATGATCTATCTCAGCTTTACCTAATTGTTCATCTCGACTTTGATTTGGATTAAATCCACCTGCATTCTTTATTTCACTTGGCGCCCGCGAGTCTCCTCGAAAACCGTAAGCGTTGACTCGGGGTAAAGAAAGACTGCTTAATACATCAGAATATGCAAATCGACCTCCGTGAACTTTGTTAGACCTTATGAAAGCAATATCGCGTATATCACCGGTTCTAGCAGCATCCTCTCCCGCTTTATCCACGTGTTCAGAAGCATCCAAGCTTTTAAATTCACCCAATCCAGCATCTGTTACCTCGATCTGATTTTGTGCCGCATTTAGTTTTAAGTATTTAATTGCATCGTCAGTTGTCCAATCTGCAGTTCTAATGCCCGAGTGTGCAGGCAATGCTAGACCAACAGCAGAGAATCCCGTTTTTAAAGCTGCCATTACAAAACTTGCAGATGAAGAAGATTTCCCGAAAGTAAGGCCTTTTAAGAACTCTACGGCGATTCCACTATGAAATCTGTCCCAATCTTTCAATATGGCTAATTGAAATTTTAAAATATTAAAGTCGGCGCATTTACCAAAAGTTAAAGAGATGCTTCGATTTAAATTTGCTGTAGAAAAATCAATTGCATTCCATTGTTTATTAGGCGAAAAATACGCACCAATTATTGCAGTTGCCAACCCACTTTCTTTTGGGACATATTCGTGTGGGATTTGTTTATCCCAGAAATTAGTTAATTGTAGCCATACGATTGATTTATCTCGACTGTGGCATAACTCGATACGACTTTCTGACTTTGGTATGTCTCCAAGGACTTTGAACATTGTATATCCTGTCATACACATTCCTTTCAATTTTGAATGATCATAATAGTCAAATATATATTCCGCAAGGGTAATTACGAGGCAGCTTCTCACCGCCACCGTAAGCTCACCATTTGGGTGAGCTTACGCACCCACCAGAGAGCGCCCTCTATAGTTCACCATGGCGCTGTTGATCGGTTAAAAGAAAGTGATCAAAACAGCATAAAAAAGTTTTACTGCAATTGGTCCTTGCGCTCGTCAAATTTAGATGATATTTTTTTGAATGATTAATTTTTACCGTTCCGTGTTGAGAATACATCCGAATTGATAGACCATCTTAAATTTGCAGTAATATAAAAATTACTTAAGAAGAGGCTTGACCTGCTCGTAATCCTGGCCCGAAAGAAAGCTCTTACCCAAAAGACCATAGTCCTTGATTTGTTGTTTAATCTTGTAAGGAACAGTTGTAGATTTATTTAAAATATCTGCATATTGAATAAAGGTTTTGATTTCTTGCGCAATTAATGTCGGTACCGGTGCCGGAAATGGATCATCGGATGGGTGTAGTCGATCAATCATGATTAAGCAGCTTTTTAACTTAGATAATCTTGGGTCTTTACTGATTTCAAGTTCACCTATTTTATCTATGAAAAAATTACTTTTAATCATTCGTGGGAAACGTCTTACGCTAGGCATTAGGGTGCTGCCCAAGTGTTGACCTAGTTTGATCATTCCTCTTTTAGCATCTATTTTTATTGGTCGGGTTGCTTTTTCTGCTAGGTAATCATTTTTAAGGTTGGGAATGTAAAGCTGCCAACCCTCTAATAAACCCAATGGTCCTCCCTTGAATTTTGGGCCTGCATCGACGGGTTGCCAGAGGACCTTGCTCTTATTTTCAGGACCAAAAAATTCTGGAGTCATAGACGAGTAAAGTTCATCTCTTGACAACAAGAGTAAATTTAATTCAGTTATGTATTGCGCTCGAACTTCTTCGCTTAGACACATTGGTGCAAATTCGCCGAAAAAAGCAGTTAATCGACAATTGGTGGTCACTTCAACATAATAATTTAATTTATTCCACTCTAACTTGACGGCGCTCATATAACGAACCATGCAGCTCATATCAACACCGTTCAAGACAGCTTGCTCATATCTACCCTTTGCACCTTCAACGTCTTCTAGATGGGGCTTTACAAAAGACCACCAACCGCTCACCCCATATTGACCTGAATCCGCTTGGTCGTTATCTAAGCGGAAAATTTTAGTCCCAGGTAACAGTTCTATCTTTCTGGTTATTTTATTTTTAAATCCTGATATATCGCGATCAGGCACTTTATCTGTATCGTTAGGGGGTGCAGTTTGCGGCATAGTGCATCAACCTTTCATAAAAAATGATCAACCAAGACAATATGTCCTGAGCGTACGGTGCAATAACTTATGCATTTGGCAATGATTGTTACTCATTAAGTCAAGCTGGCCCAAATGCTTTTGAAAAGGTTGTGGAACGTCTCTTCGATCCACCTGCCAGAGAGCACACCCATCAAGTTCAACGTCCTGGTCATGATCGATGTGTCACAAGTTCGATCGTGCCGTTGCTGGATGCTGTGAACCACAAATTTTTCTACCCCCACACATATCTTTTGGTTCAACCCGACACTTTGGCGCCACGCCTTGTAGACCTAACTCACTTCAACAATTGTAAATAAGGGGTATTTGAAATTGAGATCAGTCCAACATAGGGACTGGTGGTCGTGAGCCCAATCGTGACAATTGGAATGATGACGACCACTGTTGCAATTGCCATGGCAGTCATCAGCGCCTTGGGTTTGGTGATGTGAACATATGCCACAACCAACTGAACCAGTACCGCAAAAGCAATGATGGCAAACCAACGTATGGGATGAACGTCAAAGGAGGTAAACGTTATTCGACTCATTCGCCCATGACTGACCGATTCAATAGCCCCACGCAAAGCTTGGGACTCGGCTTTATTGCCCATCGAGTCAATCACTTTGTATGTGGCATGCCTAAAGGTTTCGTAATCTTGCTTAGTCATGGGAGATTGATGGTTGAACGATGAAAGATGTCCCCATTCAATTTCAGCAACAGACTTAGCGTAATGTTTGGCATAGCTGACCAACTCCTTTTCAATGAGATTTGGATAGGCCTCAGCAAGATCAATAATAGTTGCAATACCTGCGACCTCAGTACGAACAGATTTTTTAGCCAAATCATAATTTTCCCAAAGAGACGTGGCCATCAGTGCAGTCGTCAGCGAAAACAAAACCGCAGGCAGCCCCAAAAACGGACCCACTATGCCTTCAAAACCCATCACATAAGCTCTGCTTTGAACGCTTAAAAAAA
>Ga0315903_10010063_pt1 | contig 11342 bp, 9 predicted proteins | sample LakEriMetagenome_7_FD_203524 | JGI IMG/M metagenome (GOLD analysis project Ga0315903, IMG submission 203524) | Freshwater fungal communities from buoy surface, Lake Erie, Ohio, United States - Buoy 2 MA119 | ecosystem: Environmental > Aquatic > Freshwater > Lake | place: USA: Lake Erie, Ohio... | reverse complement strand
GCCGCATCGCGGCGATGTCCTCTGCGGTGGCGGCCTCGTGCGCGTGTGCGCGCTCGCCCATCACCGCCATGCGCAGCGGGTCGTGCGGCACTTGTGCGAGGAAATCGAGGGTGTGCGGGATGCGGTCCAACGCATCGAGGTACTCGGGGAAGCTCTGCCAATCGAAGCGCACGCCTTCGGCGAGCGCCACGCCCGGGATGTCTTCGACGCCTTCCATCAAGGAGATCAGGCCATCGATGGCGCGGTGGCGGTCGCCCGGCGCGAGCGGCGCGAAGCCGACGCCGCAGTTGCCGAACAGCAGCGTGGTGACGCCGTGCTGCACGCTCGGGCTGAAGGTCTCGTCCCAGCTCGCCTGGCCGTCGTAATGGGTGTGCAGGTCGATGAAGCCCGGGGTGAGCCAGGCGCCGCCCGCATCGATGCGCTCGCGCGCCGGGCCGGTCACGCGGCCCACCTCGCGGATGAGGCCGTCCTGCACCGCGACGTCTGCCGTCCGCGGTGGCGCGCCGCTGCCGTCGATGACCGTGGCGGATTCGAAGACGAGATCCAGCATGGTGTTGCCCCGGGGACGCGGCGCTCAGGGCACCGGTCGCAGGTCCACGCCCACGGGGCAATGGTCGGCCAGTTTCCGTTGCAGCGCGTCCTTGGGCTCGTAGCCCTGGCGGATGAACGAGCCCGGCACCCGCCACTCGGCCAGCGACTGGCCGAGCACCACGTGGTCGATGTAGGCGCGGTAGTTCTGGCCCGGGTGGCAGTTCGCGAAGCGCTGGCCGGTCGCGATGTTGATGAGCCGTGCGCCGGCCGGCTCGCCGTCGTCGATCTCCGACCAGAAATGCCGCACCCGTCCCTGCTCGTTGCGCGCCGGCGGACGGCCGCCCATCAGGTCGTGGTTGAAGTCGCCGAGCACCGCGAAACGCCGGCCCGCAGCCGCCTGCGCGTCGATCCAGCGCTCGAGCTCCGGCACCTGCCGCGCGAGCACCGAACAGGCCTCGCCCGGGTCGTCGAGCGGACGCCGTGCGCAGCCTGATTTCAGGTGCACCGACAGCAGGCGGATCTCCCGGCGTTCACCCGGATAGACGATCAGTTCGGCGCCGCGGCGGACCCGGCCGTCGAGCGAGAGGGCGACGAGGTCGGGGCCGCAGCGGTGCGGCACGCCCTTGCGGATCGCGAAGCCGGTGTTCTGCACCGCTTCGCGGCGGGTGAAGCAGAAGTCGTGGTCCGGGAACACCCGCCGCGCCGCGTCGGGGCCGTCCACTTCCTGCAGTGCGACGACGTCGGCGCGGAGCATCTCGGCGTAGCGGGCGAGCGCGCGGTAGTCGGCCTCGCTGCGTTCGAGCTCCTCGGCGACGTTGCAGGGTATGAATCGCTTGCGCGGACCCGGCGAGGCGTCTCGCGGAACGCACTCGGCGGCGAGCTTGCGGAAGGCGTTGGGCGCGATCAGCCACTCGAGGTTCCAGGTGGCGATGCGCAGCGTCCCGTTGCCGGGCGCCGCGGGCGCGCGCGCCACGTCCTCGGCCGCTGCGGGGGCGGCCGGCAGGTCGAGCGGCGCGGTCGCCGGGTCGGGCGGCGCGGTCTGCGCGACGCTGCGTTCGGTGCAACCGGCGACGGTCGGGAGCGAGAGCAGCAGCGCGACGGCGGCGAGGCGGCAAGACGTGCGCGGCGCCGACCGCGCCATGGTGGGAGTGGTCATGACAAGCATTGTGTCGCCGCCCCGGGGAGTGCGCAATCGGTCGGCTGCGGTACCATCGGGTTGCCCGTATCGGGAGTGCGTCCGGACCTGCGTCCGGGCTGATCAGACGAGGAGAGAGACGACATGCTGGAACTCAAACACGGACTCAAGCTCGACAAGACCCGCGACGAGAAGGCGAGGATGAACTTCGTCTCCGGCCTGCGCGCGCACGTGCTCAACGACATGGCGTCCGGCATGCGCGCCGTGTGGGACGCGGACGTCGAACCGGCCTTCCGCCGTTCGCGTGGCCGGTTGCCGAAGGACGGGCCCGAAGTGCACGCCGCGATGAAGCCGAACGAATACTTCAAGTTCTATTCGAGCCTCCGTGTCACGGCGCAGGACATGGTCTGGCAGGCCGTGTTCCCGCCGCTCGAGCGCAACCGCGCCGCGCTGAAGGACAAGGCCGCGCGCCTCGGTCGTGCGAGCAAGGCCCGCGGGACCTTGTCCCTGAAGCCCGGTTTCGAGGTACCACGCAGCGTCTCGGCCATCGACGTGCACTTGATGGCCGGCAACTACGACGGCGAATACGAGGATGGTGACCTCGCCGCCGGCTCGCTCTACGACAACGGCCTCGCGGTGTTCTCGTTCGGCCTGATGGGCCAGAACCTCGACGACATCGGCCAGTCGATCGCCGGGTTCATCAAGCTGAAATTCCCGCAGCTCAAGCCGCGCAAGATCCTCGACCTCGGCTGCACGATCGGCCACAACACCGGCTCCTGGAAGGACCAGTTCCCCGCAGCCGAGGTGCACGGCATCGACGTCGCCGCGCCTTGCCTGCGCTATGCGCACGCGCGCGCGCAGGCGCAGGACCGCGAGCTGCACTTCCACCAGATGGACGCCACCGCGCTCGATTTCCCGGACGCGAGCTTCGATGTCGTCTTCTCCTCGATGTTCCTCCACGAAGTGCCGCGCAAGGGCATCGAGAAGATCATGGCCGAGGCGCACCGCGTCCTGAAGCCGGGCGGTCTCATGTTGCACATGGAGCTGCCGCCGAACTCGCAGCTGTCGCCGTATGACGCGTTCTACCTGGACTGGGATGGCGCCTACAACAACGAGCCGTTCTACAAGCCCTTCCGCGACCTCAAGCCCGAGGAGGTCTGCCGCCGCGCCGGGTTCGATCCCAAGAAATACCTGCAGTTCGTGATCCCCTCGGTCGGTTGGTATGGCGAGCAGGTCTGGCGCGAGGCCGCGGAGCGGCCGCCGTCCGTCGACAGCGACAAGACCGGGCGCCTCACCGACGGCATCCTCTGGTACTGCTTCGGGGCCTGGAAATGAGCGCCCGGGAGGCGGGGCGCCGCCCGATGCGCCGCACCATCCGCGGCGGCCGTCCGTATTTCTTCGCCGATCCGGCGATCGACAAGATCTTGAACATGGTCGTCGTGCTCGGGGGTGAGGTGTGGACGCTGCGCGAGCGCTTGGCCGCGCTCGAGGCCATCCAGGTCCGCCAGGGCAGCCTCGCCGCGGGCGAAGTCGACGCCCACGATTTCAGCCCCGAGGACGAGGCGCATCTCGCCGCCCTGCGCAAGGAGTTCATCGACAGCCTGTTCCGCGTGCTGCAGGAGCAGGTCGAGGAGGCAAAGGCGCGCGGCGCCCCCCGGAAACCGGTCACCAAACCGGCCAAGAAGAAGACCGTCCGTCGCGGAACTCCGGCGGCTCGAGGGCGTCAGACCCGTCGGTGACCGGCAGGGAGGGTCGACCGATGGGGGACAGGTCCGTCGAGGCATCGTCAGGTCCGGTCGATTTCTTCGATGCGCAGGATGCCGCGTTGCGCCGACGGCGCACGCTCGATGCCTGCTTCGCGCTCGCGGTCCTCTCGATGTCGCTGCTCGTGCTGGCGCTGCTCGTGCTGGTCGGCGTCGCGTGGTTCATCGCGACCGTCCTTGCCGCGCTGTGGGCCTGCGTCATGGTCGTGCCGGCCTGGCTCGAGTCCGACCGGCTCGATGCGGGCGGCAAGGCCATCGCGATGGCGCTCGGCGCGGTGCCGGTCTTTCCGCCGTCGCCCGATGCTGCTGCACACCGGCTGTACGAAATCGTCGAAGAGTCGGCGCTCGCAGCCGGATTGCCGGTCCCGGATGTGCATCTCCTGCCGCAGGATGATTCCATCAACTCGATGGTCGCCGGCGGCAGCTTCGCCGACGCGGCGCTGATCGTCACCCGGGGCGCGGCGGAACGGCTCGACCGCAGGCAGCTCGGGGCGCTCATCGCCCATGAGTTCGCCCATGTCCAGAGCGGCGACATGATGGTGAACCGGCGCGTCGTGGCATGGGCTGCGGGCCTCTCGGCGCCTTACGAGGTCGGTGCTGCGCTGCGACGGGGCCTGTTGCGCTCGTTCACCGAGGCGGTGTCGTACCACCGATGGTCCGGCCTCACCGTCATGGTCATGATGTATGCGCCGCTCTGGCTGTTGTCGTGGGCGATGCAGGCGGCGGGGAGCCTCGGCAAGGCGCTCGCGACCATGATGCAAGCGGCGGTGTGCCGGCGGCAGCAACCGACCGCCGATGCGGCTGCAGCGCGTCGTTGCGGGGATCCCGCGCCGCTCCGTGAAGTGCTGCTGATGGCGGCAGGCGGTCCCGCCGCGCGACGAGGGGCCGCACCCTCGTCGGCGCCGTCCGCGGAACACCTGTGGCTCGTGTCGCATCAGAGGCGTTGGCCGCAGGTGCATCCGCCGATCGCGGACCGCATCGCCGCGCTCGACCCCGAGGGTACGGTCGGTCCCGTGACCGAAGCCGCGCTGCGGGCCTGGCAGACGGGCGAGCGTCGGCGGCTGGAGGCGCTCGTGCCACGCGCACGCGTGGCGCGCGAGGACGCCGCGCGAGCCGAGGCGTTCACGCAGTCACTGCCGTACCTGACCTTGCACGCGACGCCGGATTTCGTCCTCTCGAAGGTCGGGAACCCCGATTGGACGAGTCTCGCGCTCGGCGAGACCCTGCGCGTGTCTTTGCCGGAGAGGATCTCGCAGAGCGTCGCGTCGCCTCGACGGTCGCGTGCCCTGGTCCTCGCGGTCATCGCGTCGGGCGACGATGCGCGTTGGGCGCGCCAGCTTGCGCTCATCGAACATGGGCTCGGCGCCGCCGTGCGTACCGAGGTGGATGCCGAACGAGGCGTCGCCGGCAGCTTGAGCCCGTATCTGCGGTTGCCGGCCGTCGAAGCGGCCTTCCCGGGGCTGCGTCGCCTGTCGCGGGACGAGCAGCGGGATCTCATGACGATGCTCAAGGCCCTGGAGCTCGAGGACGGCGAACGCGAACTGTTCGAGCTCTGCCTCGCGGCGTCGGTGCGCGTCGGATTGATGGGCGATCGCGGCCCGACGGCGAGCGGGCCGGCGCGCTTGCTGTGGCACGTCGGCGACGCCTTGGCCACGGTGGTCTCCATCCTCGCCCACCACGGCTCGCCGGACGATGCGAACGCGCGCGCCCACGCCTACCGCGCGGGCATGGACGCGTTGGCCGGCGCCGCAGCGCCGGCCTACAGCCTGCCGCCGAACTGGGCGGTCGCGCTCGATGCGGCGCTCTTCAAGATCGCCGCGCTCGAACCGACCGCCAAGCGCCGCGTCGTCGCGGCCTTCACCGCGACGGTCGCGCACGATGGGCGCCTGAGCCTCGAGGAGGCCGAACTGCTGCGCACGCTCTGCGCCATCCTGCGTTGTCCGTTGCCGCCGCTGCTGCCGGAGGTCACGGCGGTGCCTGTCGCCGCGCCGCCTGCGACCTAGCGCGCGGCGCGCAGCGCCTGGTCGAGGTCTTCCTTCAGGTCCAGGATGTGCTCGATGCCGATCGACAGGCGCACCATGTCCTCCGAGACGCCCGCCTTCGCGAGCTCCGCCGGCGACAACTGCCGGTGCGTGGTCGAGGCCGGATGCGTGGCGAGCGAGCGCGCATCGCCGATGTTCACGAGCCGGATCACGAGCTTCAGCGCATCGAGGAACTTCTCGCCCGCCGCGCGGCCGCCCTTCACGCCGAAGGTCAGGATGCCGGAGGCGCGGCCGCCCATGTAGCGCTGCGCGAGCGCGTGCTGCGGATGGTCCGGCAGGCCGGCGTAGTTCACCCAGCCGACGGCGGGATGCGACTGCAGGAACTTCGCGATGACGAGGGTGTTCTCGCAGATGCGGTCCATGCGCACCGCCAGGGTCTCGATGCCCTGCAGGATCAGGAAGGAGTTGAAGGGCGAGATCGCCGCGCCCATGTTGCGCAACGGCACGACGCGCGCACGCCCGATGTACGCTGCGGCACCGAGCGCCTCGGTGTACACCACGCCGTGATACGAGACGTCCGGCTCGTTGAGCCGCGGGAAGCGCGCCTTGTGCTCGGCCCAGGGGAACTTGCCGGAGTCGATTAGCACGCCGCCGATGCTGTTGCCGTGGCCGCCGAGGTACTTCGTGAGCGAGTGCACGACGATGTCGGCCCCGTGGTCGAAGGGGCGGCAGAGGTAGGGCGAGGGGACCGTGTTGTCGACGATCAGCGGCACGCCGTGGCGATGCGCGATGGCCGCGATCGCCGCGAAGTCCGTGATGTTGCCGAGCGGGTTGCCGATGCTCTCGCAGAACACCGCCTTGGTGCGCGAGTCGATCAGCCGCTCGAACTGCGCGGGGTCCGAATAGTCGGCGAAGCGCACCTCGATGCCGAACTGCGGCAGCGTGTGGGCGAAGAGGTTGTAGGTGCCGCCGTAGAGCGCGCCCGAGCTCACGATGTTGTCGCCCGAACCGGCGATGGTCAGGATCGCGTAGGTGACGGCCGCGCTGCCCGATGCGAGCGCGAGCGCGCCGATGCCGCCCTCGAGCTCCGCGATGCGCTTCTCGAGCACGTCGCTGGTCGGGTTCATGATGCGCGTGTAGATGTTGCCCTGCACCTTGAGGTCGAACAGGTCCGCGCCGTGCTGCGCGCTGTCGAAGGCGTACGAGGTCGTCTGGTAGATCGGGACGGCGACGGACTTGGTGGTCGGGTCGGGCGTGTAGCCGCCGTGCACGGCGATGGTCTCTGGGCGCATGGTCAGGGTCTCCTCAAGTGTCGTTCGGGGCGGGTCCGGTGGATTTGGTGGGCAGGTCGGTGACGATGGGTCCAGGGCGTGTTGCCGATCGTCGAGAGGATGCAGTCGTGGATCACGGGAGGCAGCATAGGCCGCAGGGATGACGGTCGTGGGTCCGGAAGGCGATGCCCTCATAACCCCCGGTTATGACCGGCTGGCGACCGTAAGCCGCTTGTATCATGGCCGGGCATGACCGACGCCTCACCGCCGCCGCAGCGGCTGCAAAAAGCACTGGCGGCGCTGGGCCTCGGCTCGCGCCGCGCCATCGAGGACTGGATCCGCGCCGGACGGGTGCAGGTGGACGGTCGTCCGGCCGATCTCGGCCAACGCGTCGGTCCGGGGTCCCGGGTCACGGTGGACGGACGCGCGGTGGACCTCGCGGGTGCCTCGGTCGCGCACGTCGGCACCACCGTGCTCGGTTACCACAAGCCCCTCGGCGAGGTGACCACCCGCAGCGATCCGCAGGGGCGGCCGACGGTCTTCGACCGCTTGCCCCCGCCGCCGGCGGGTCGCTGGATCGTGGTGGGGCGGCTCGATTTCAACACCTCGGGGTTGCTGCTGTTCACCAACGATGGCGGTCTCGCCCATCGCCTGATGCATCCATCCTCCGAGGTCGAGCGCGAGTATCTGGTGCGCGTGCGCGACCAGCCCGATGCGGCGACGCTCGAACGCTTGCGCCGCGGCGTCACGCTCGAGGACGGTCCGGCACGGTTCGATCGCCTCGAGGCGCAGGGCAGCAGCGAGGGCCATGCCTGGTTCCGCGTCACCTTGCACGAAGGGCGCAACCGCGAGGTGCGGCGTCTTTGGAGCGCCGTGGGGCACGAGGTCAGCCGGCTCACGCGGCTGCGCTACGGACCGGTATCGCTGCCGGAGGACTTGCGGCCGGGGGAGGCGCGTGTGTTGCCGCCCGCGTTGGTCGCCGAGCTCCTGCGGGTCGCGGGCGCGGATCCCGAAGCCTAGCGGCCGCGGCGCACCAGGGCGCCGACCAAGCGCACGCCCGCCAGCACGAGCGCGCCCGCCACCACGCCGGTGCCGCCGTCGACCAGCAGTTTCAGCAGGCCGCCCACGACCCCTTCGCCACCGAGGTGATGCAGCGCGGGCAGCGCATGCGTGAGGATGCCGCCGCCGACCAGGAACATCGCCGCGGTGCCGACCACCCCGAGCACGCGCATCAGGCGCGGCGCCGCTGCGAGCAGCGCGCGCCCGAGCCCGCGCACGAGACGGGCGCCGGCACCGATGCCGGCGCGGCGTGAGAGGTGCAGCCCCGCATCGTCGAGCTTCACGATGCCGGCGACGAGGCCATAGACACCGACCGTCATCAGCAGCGCGATCGTCACCAACACCCCGATGCGGGTCATGAGCGGCGCGGTCCCGACGATGCCGAGCGTGATCACGATGATCTCCGCCGAGAGGATGAAGTCGGTGCGGATCGCGCCCTTGATCTTGTCGCGCTCGAAGGCGACCAGATCGACCGCGGGGTCCGCGGCGGCGGCGCTGACGGCGGCGCGGGCAGCAGCGGTCTCCTCGACCGGGTGCAGCCAGCGGTGTGCGAGCTTCTCGAAGCCTTCGTAACAGAGGAACAGGCCGCCGAGCACCATCAGCGGCGTGATCAGCCACGGCAGGAACAGGCTGATGAGCAGCGCCGCAGGCACCAGGATCACCTTGTTGAGCGCCGAGCCCTTGGCGACGGCCCACACCACGGGCAGCTCGCGCGCCGCCTGTACGCCCGAGACCTGCTCGGCGTTGACCGCGAGGTCGTCGCCCAGCACGCCGGCACTTTTCTTTGCCGCTACCTTGGAGAGCACGGCGACGTCATCGAGCACCGTCGCGATGTCGTCGAGCAGGGTGAGGAGGCTGGCACCGGCCATGGGGGGGTCTCCGTGCGGGGGGGGGGCGAGGGTCAGGATCCGGCGGGTCGCGTGCCGGTCAGCGGAACTTGTCCGGCCGCAGCACCTCGACATCGACCACCCACATCACGATGGCGTAGTGCTGGTAGTACTTCTCGCGCAGCCGCGTGAGCACACGCTCGGCGAGCGGGGTATCGCAGACGATCTCGACGCGGATGTTGCTGCTGTGGCCCCAGTGCGAGGCGCGAAGGCCCTGGTCGCCGCGGCCGCGCGCGTCGCTGATGGTGTAGCCGGCGACCCCGAGCGCATCGAGCTCGCGCACGAGGTCGCGCTCGAGGTTCGACTCGGTGATGACGGTGACGAGCTTGCGGTGGGAATCGGCGAGTCCGGTCATGGGTGCCTCAGGCGGGCAGCAGGCGTTCGACCATCCGCAGGTAGAGCGGGAGGCCGACCAGGATGTTGAAGGGGAAGGTGATGGCGAGCGCCGCCGTGAGCGACAGCGCGGGGTTGGCCTCGGGCACGGCCTGTCGCATGGCGGCGGGCGCCGCGATGTAGGAGGCGCTGGCCGCTAAGGTCGCGAGCAGGACCGCGCCGCCCGTGCCGAGGCCCATCAGCCCCGCGAAACCGATGCCGATCAGCGCGAAGAGCGGGGGTATCAGCAGCGCGAACGCCGCCATGAACAGCCCGTGGCGGCGGAACCCGCCGAAGTGATCTGCGGCGATCAGGCCCATTTCGAGCAGGAAAATGGCCAGAATTCCCTTGAAAAGGTCGAAAAAGAGCGGCTTGACGGGTTCCAGCCCTTCGTTGCCCGCCACCGCGCCGATCAGCAGGCCGCCGAGCAGCAGCAGCACGCTGCGTCCGAGCAGCACCTCGCGCCCGACCTCGCCCCACGGGGTCCCCGGGTGCAGGCCCCGCGCCAAGAGGATGCCGAGGATGATCGCCGGCACTTCGAGCAGGACGAGCAGCAGCGGCAGGGTGGGCTCGAAGGGGATCTCCAGTCGCCCGAGGAACGCGACGCCCACGGCGAAGGTCGCGACGCTGACCGACCCGTAGTGCGCGGCCACGGCCGCAGCGTTGGTCCGGTCCAGCCGTCCCAGGCCGCGGAGGATGAAAAATGCCAGGAAAGTCAGTAAGATGCCCATCAGCAGGGTGAGCGGGATCTGCACCCACAGGCCCGCGGGCGAGCCGGCCGCGAGCTCGATCCCGCCCTTCATGCCGATGGCCAGCAGCAGCAGGGTGCTCACGAACTCATAGATGGCCGGCGGCAAGCGCAGGTCGGCTTTCAGGGCCCCGGCGAGCAGGCCGAGACCGAAGAACATGACGATGGGATCGAGTCCCGCGAGCACCGCACCCTCCTTCGCGCCCCCGCGCGGCCATTGACACCCCTGCCTCGTCCACCCAGAATAGGCGGCTCGTTTTACGGCGGAGGGGTACCCAAGCGGCCAACGGGAGCAGACTGTAAATCTGCCGGCTTACGCCTTCGTAGGTTCGAATCCTACCCCCTCCACCAACGAGGTTGCGAACTTTGGTGTTGGGCGGGTGTAGTTCAATGGCAGAACCTCAGCCTTCCAAGCTGATGACGTGGGTTCGATTCCCACTACCCGCTCCAGGATTCCGCTCACGTAGCTCAGTCGGTAGAGCACGTCCTTGGTAAGGACGAGGTCACCGGTTCGATTCCGGTCGTGAGCTCCAGTCGATTGTCGAGCAGTTGTTTTTGACGGTTTTTTTGTCGCCACGCTTCAAAGATCTCAGGAGACTAGGTCGTGTCCAAGGAAAAATTCGAGCGCAGCAAGCCGCACGTGAACGTCGGTACGATCGGGCATGTGGACCATGGCAAGACGACGCTGACGGCGGCGTTGACGAAGGTCATGGCCGAGACGTACGGCGGTGAGTTCAAGGCGTACGACCAGATCGACAAGGCGCCCGAAGAGAAGGCGCGCGGCATCACGATCTCGACGGCGCACGTGGAGTACCAGTCGCAGGAGCGCCATTACGCGCACGTCGACTGCCCCGGGCACGCGGACTACGTGAAGAACATGATCACGGGTGCGGCGCAGATGGACGGCGCGATCCTGGTGGTGTCGGCCGCTGACGGTCCGATGCCGCAGACGCGCGAGCACATCCTGCTCGCGCGCCAGGTGGGCGTTCCGTACATCGTGGTGTTCATGAACAAGGCCGACATGGTCGACGACAAGGAGCTCCTGGAGCTCGTCGAGATGGAAGTGCGCGAGCTGCTCTCGACCTACAAGTTCCCCGGCGATGACACGCCGATCGTGATCGGTTCGGCGCTGAAGGCGCTCGAGGGCGACACGAGCGAGATCGGCGTGCCTGCGGTGGTGAAGCTGGTGGCGGAGATGGACCGTTACATCCCGGTGCCGAAGCGCGACGTCGAGAAGCCGTTCCTGATGCCGGTCGAGGACGTGTTCTCGATCTCTGGCCGCGGCACGGTGGTGACGGGTCGCATCGAGCGCGGCATCGTCCGGATCAACGAAGAAGTCGAGATCATCGGTCTGAAGGACACGGTGAAGACGACCTGCACGGGCGTCGAGATGTTCCGCAAGCTGCTCGATGAGGGTCAGGCGGGCGACAACGTGGGCGTGCTGCTGCGCGGCACGAAGCGCGAGGACGTCGAGCGTGGTCAGGTCCTGGCGAAGCCGGGCAGCATCCTGCCGCACACCAAGTTCGAGTGTGAGGTGTACGTGCTGACGAAGGAGGAGGGCGGTCGTCACACGCCGTTCTTCAAGGGCTATCGT
>Ga0315903_10010062_pt1 | contig 11343 bp, 10 predicted proteins | sample LakEriMetagenome_7_FD_203524 | JGI IMG/M metagenome (GOLD analysis project Ga0315903, IMG submission 203524) | Freshwater fungal communities from buoy surface, Lake Erie, Ohio, United States - Buoy 2 MA119 | ecosystem: Environmental > Aquatic > Freshwater > Lake | place: USA: Lake Erie, Ohio... | reverse complement strand
GGGAGCGTACGCCGCCCGCCGCGGCACCACAAGGACTTCACGCGGCTTGCCCGCACCGGGGCGGCCCGGGAGAATCCGGGCGTCCCGTCCGTTCGCCCATCTCATTCCCCTCAGCCGCAACCGAGCCAGGCCATGGGAATCGTCGCCTACTGCCCGAGCGGCCACCGGATGAAGGTCAAGGACTACCTTGCCGGCCGCAAGGGCATCTGCCCCACCTGCGGAGCGAGATTCCGGATCCCCGTGGCGTCGATGGCGTCGCCGCCCGCGACGGTGCCGGCGCCGCCAGCTGTGGCCCGCGCGCAGGCGGTCGTCGAGCCGGCGGCCGAGTTGACTGCCAGGTCGATCCCGCACGATCTCCGCATCACCGCGCTTTCGGGAAGCTCCGCCGTGGCGACCGTCGTCTCCCTCGACCCGGTCGTCGCTGCCGGCCTGCCGGAGGTGCTGATGCTCGCCGCCACCGTCGAGGCCGGCGGCCCCGCTGATCCGTCGCCGGCGATCGCGCCTCAGATCGACCCCGACCCGACGGCGGATCTGGAAATCGAAGCGGAGGACGAGGGCGACGACGACGTGCTGTTCTGGTACCACGCGACTCCAGGTGGCCAGCCATCCGCCGCGCTCCGCGAACTGGAGATGGTCTCCTGGCTCGATTCCGGGCAGGCCACCGGCCGCGAAGTCGTCTGGCGTTCGGATTGGCCGGGATGGAAGCCGATCGGTGAGGCGTTTCCCGAGCGTTTCCCGCCGTCGTTTCCAGGCCCCGGCCGCTCGTGAGCAGGCGGCCTGCCGGTGTGCTACCCTCAGCATCGATCCGTCCTGAAGTCCCTCCCGTCAGCGAGGCGTGCATGCCCACCACTTCAATCGCCGTCGGCCACATCGCCACGGCAGCGATCGCGGTCGCGGTCGGCCTGATCGCGGTGCCGGCTCGGTCCCAACCGGCCGTGGCGGAGTCCGCGACGGTGTTCACGATCGCCGACGGGGCGCTCTCCCTCGAGGCGCCCGCCGGCTGGCAGCGGGTTCAGCCCAAGTCGGGCATCGTCGAGACGGAGTTCGCGATCCCATCGGAGGGCGCCGGTGACGACGGGGCGGCGCCGGCCCCGGGCCGGATGACGGTCATGGGGGCCGGTGGATCGGTCGAAGCCAACATCGAGCGCTGGTACGGGCAGTTCGCCCAGCCCGACGGCTCGAGCACGAAGGACAAGGCGACCACCAAGAAGCTGAAGGTGGCAGGCCGCGACGTCACGCTCGTGGACGTGGCCGGCACCTACAAGGACTCGCCCGGCGGGCCCTTCGCCGGCGGCAAGACGATCGAACGCCCGGGGTATCGGATGCTCGCCGCGATCGTGGAGGGCCCCGGAGGCAGTTACTTCCTGAAGTTCTACGGCCCGGCCGCCGTCGTCGAGAAGCACGCCGATGGCTTCCGGAAGATGGTCGAAGGCATGGTGCCGGCGGCGAAGTGACCGCCGAACTGACCCAGCGGAGCCCCAGCACGCGATGAAGGTCCACGAGTTCCTCGAGCACCATGGGATCGCAGGCAACCCGTTCGCCGAGGAAGACGCGCAGAACGACACCGTCTTCAAGCGGACCTGCCTCGAGACCACGTTTCATCCGTCGTGGGACAAGGTCTACGGCGACCCATCGGACCCGAGCACCGCGATCGTGTTCGGGGAGAAGGGGGCGGGCAAGACGGCGCTGAAGCTGCAGATGGTGCGGCAGTACGAGCGGCACAACGAGTCGCATCCCGACGCCCGCACGTTCGTGGTGCTCTACGACGACTTCAATCCCTTCCTCGACCGGTTCGTGAGCCGCGTCGGCAAGGGGCGTGCCGTCGAGAAGGTGCTCGGGCAGTGGAAGCTGTGGGATCACATGGATGCGATTCTCGCCCTCTCGGTCACGCAACTCGTGACCCGGTTGGTGGGCGACGCGAGCCGGTTGCCCCGCCTCACGAGACCACAGGCCAGGGACCTCGCCCTCCTCGCCGCGTGCTACGACCAGTCGACCGCCGAGTCGTTCCCGACGCGGTGGAGCCGGCTTCGTCGCCGGGTCGGGTACCGCACCTGGCTCTCCGACTGGCCCCGCCTGCTCGCCGCCGCCGCCACCGTCGCCTTCGTGATCGCAGCGGTCGCCAGCGGGGTGCGGGGCGAGCTTGGCTGGGCCGCGCAGTGGTGGCCGTGGGCGATCCTTGCGGGTTGCTGGCTGCCGTTCGCCTGGCGCAGGCTTCGCGGGACATGGCGGGCGTGGCGGATCGTGGGCAGCATGCGCAGCGGGAACCGCACCGTCGGCCAACTCGCCCGCGCAATGGCCGGGATGCCCGAGGCGGATCTCGCGGGGCAGCCGCTGCCGGCCCATCCTCGCAGCGACGACCGCTACGAGCTGCTGGCCAAGTTCCAGGGGGTGCTCGCGGCGCTCGGCTGGCCCGGCTGGGTGGTGATCGTCGACCGGCTCGACGAGCCCGACCTGATCAACGGCTCCGCCGAACGGATGCGGCAGGTGATCTGGCCGATGCTCGACAACAAGTTCCTCAAGGTGCCGGGGCTGGGCTTCAAGCTGCTCCTGCCCCGTGAACTCTACGGGTTCATCGAGCGGGAGACCGAGGCCTTCCACCAGCGTGCCAGGCTCGACAAGCAGAATCTCGTGCCGTCGTTGGAATGGACCGGCGAGACGCTCTACGACATCGCCTCCACCCGCGTGAAGGCCGCGAGCGTCGGCACGCCCCCTGCCACGCTCTCGCAGCTCTTCGATCCCGCCATCGACCAGCGGCGGCTGATCGACGGCCTGCGATCGCTGAGGGTGCCCCGGCAGCTCTTCAAGTTTCTCTACCGGCTGCTCGTGGCCCACTGCCACTCGCACACCGACGAGCGGCCCGTCTACACGATCTCGCCGGAGCGGTTCGAGAGCGAGCTGGCGCTGTTTCGCCGCGACCAGGACGCCTTCGACCGCGGCCTCGCTCCGCGGTAGGCATGGCCGACGACCTTCACACGCTCGTGGTCGGCCGCGAGGCGATGGCCTGCCGATTCGAGGTGGTCTTCAACGCCGGCGAGGTGCCTGGCGACACGGAGCTGGCGATCGACGCCCTCGACCTCGTCGATGCGGTCGAAGACCGGCTGAGCATCTATCGCCCCGACAGCGAGCTCTCGCGGATCAATGCCGCGGCCGCGGACGGCTGGGTCGACGTGTCGTCCGACACGTGGCACCTGCTCGCGCGGGCCCGCGAGCTTGCGACGGCCACCGCTGGCGCGTTCGATCCGGCGTCGGGAGCGCTCGTCCGCGCCTGGGGCTTCCAGCGGCGGCAGGGCCGCGTGCCCGAGCCGGCCGCCCTCGAGGCGGCGATCGCCGCGTCCGGCATGCGGCACGTCGAGTTCGACGACGAGGCCCGTCGGGTCCGCTTTCGGCGTCCCGGTGTCGAACTCAATCCTGGAGCGATCGGCAAGGGCTGGGCGCTCGACAGGGCACTGGCGTTGCTCGCCGGCCGCGGCGTGCCGAGCTGCCTCATGCACGGCGGCCAGAGCAGCGTCGCGGCCCGCGGCACCCAGGGCCCGGCGATCGGCGGGAGGGGCGGCTGGAGGGTGGGGCTGCGGCATCCCCTGCGGCCCGGCCGGCGACTCGCCACGATCACGCTTCACGATCAGGCCCTCGGGACGAGCGGCTCGGGCACGCAGTTCTTCATCGATCGCGGCCGACGCATCGGCCACATCCTCGATCCGCGGTCGGGGCTCCCCGCGGAGGGAGTCGTATCGGCCACCGTGATCGCGGAGTCGGCCGCCGACGCGGACGCCCTCGCGACGGCACTGTTCGTGCTCGGTCCGGCCGGGCTTGAAACGGTCGTCGCGGCAGGCGCGAGCGGTGCGATCCTGGTGCTGTCCGCGGGCAGCGCGCCGCGGGTCCTGATCGCGAACCTCGCCGAGGACCGGGTCGGGTTCGAGCCGGAGCCGGGCCTCGTGGTGGAACGCCGCGACGTCGCCCGCGACGGCCGGACGCGGACCTGACCGGCTCGCAGCGGCGCGGTACACTCCTCGCCTGCCGGCCCGATCTGGTTGACCACCCAGACTGGTTGACCCGAGGTGTCGGATCGGCCGCGCCCTTTCCGACCACCCTCACCGTCCACACGCCCCGCCATCATGTTCGACTGGATCGAGCGGGGCTCGTACCTGGGCATCATCCTGTTCCTGACCCTCACGGGCATCGGTCTGCCGATCCCCGAGGAGGTGCCGATCGTCGCCGCAGGCGTGGCGAGCCGGGTGAAGGACGGCTTGAAGTGGTACTACGCCCTGCCGGCCTGCATGGTGGGGGCGCTCCTCGGCGACAGCCTGATGTATGCGATCGGCCGCTTTTTCGGCGCCCGCATCCTCCGCGAGCATCCCTGGTGGTCCGGCTTTCTCACCCCCGAGCGCGAGCGGACGATCGAGTCGCTGATCGAGAAGCACGGCATCATGGCCTTCTTCGTGGCGCGGTTCCTGGTGGGGCTCCGGAGCCCCTTCTATCTCACCGCCGGGATGCTGCGGGTGAAGTATCGCTGGTTCCTGTTCGCCGATTTTGTCTGTGCGTCGGTGGTGATCGGCGGTTTCTTCGGTCTCGCGTACCTGTTCGGCGAGCGGATCACGGGCCTGATCCAGGTGGCCGAGCGGGGGGTGACCGCCGTGGTGATCACGGTCGCGGCGATCGCGCTGGCGGTGGTCGCGTTCTTCTCGTTCCGCAAGCGCCGCATCCGGATGCTCGATCACGACCCGGAGGCGCTGTTCGAGAAGCGTGAGATCCTCCTCGGGCCGGCCGCCGACCGGATCGCCGACGCGGTGGCGCTGGGCGACGTCAATCACGACGACGCCGACGGCGAGTCGTCGTCGCACCGCTGAGCGGCGGGCTTCCGGCGCGCGATCGTGCCGGTGGTGGCGGTCATGACGGCCCCCGGGTGCCGGTCGGGCAAGAACGTCGCCCTGCGGCGACTTTGCCGTCGCCGAAATGCGACCTAAAGACCTGAGGGGACTTTTCCGCTCCCCTCGTTCTCCGCCCGGAAGCCACGCATGCCCGCCCGCCCCGACGTCCCCACGGCCCGTCCCGCCCGGATCCTCGTCGTGGACGACGACCGCCGATCGGCCTCGGGGCTCGCGCAGTGGTTGTGCGGGCTCGGCCATCATGCGATCGCGGCCGGGTCGGCGGCGGAGGGTATTCGGGCGGCCGGACGCGGCGGCTGGTCGGCGTGTGTGGTGGATGCCGGCCTCCCCGACGACGGAGCCCGTGGCGTGGCCGATGCTGTGCGCGGGGCGGCTCCCGCCGCCGGCGTCGTGGCGGCGGTTCCCGCCTCGTGCCCGGCAGCAGCCGAGTGGGCCGATACGACGGTGGCCATGCCCGCGGGCGACGCGGCGATCCTGGCGGCGATCGACGCGGCGATCGCCGCGGCGGCTGCGGGCGTCGGCCGACGCCCGTCGTCCGGCTGCGTGCTCGGCGCGCACCCCGCGATCGCCGGCATCCTCGACGTGGTGTCGCGGGTGGCGACGACGCCGGCCACGGTGCTCGTGACGGGCGAGAGCGGCACCGGCAAGTCGCTACTGGCCCGCGAGATCCACGAGCGGAGCGGCCGCGCGGGACCGCTTGTCGAGGTGGCCTGCGGCAGCCTCAGCGAGTCGTTGCTCGAAAGCGAACTGTTTGGTCACGTGGCGGGCGCCTTCACCGGCGCCACGGGCGACCGTGACGGACGATTCCTTCAGGCCGACGGCGGCACGATCTTCCTCGACGAGATCGCGACCGCCTCGCCGGCGATGCAGGTCAAACTCCTGCGGGTGCTCCAGGACATGCGGTTCGAGCCGGTCGGCGGAGGCCGCACGCGCACGGTGGACGCCCGGGTCGTGCTCGCCACGAACGAGGATCTCGCGGCCCTGGTGGCGGCAGGTCGCTTCCGGGCGGACTTGTTCTGGCGGATCAACGTGGTGGCGATCGAGATGCCGCCGCTGCGAGTGCGGGCGAGCGACGTCCCGCTTCTGGCCACCCACTTCCTGCGTGCCGCCGCGGCCAGGGCGGGCCGCACGGTCGATGGCTTCACGCCCGCGGCCATCGACGCCCTGCTGGCGCACTCGTGGCCCGGCAACGTCCGCGAGCTGCAGCACGCGGTGGAGCGGGCGGTGTTTCTCGGCCGTGGCGGGCAGGTTGAGTCGGGGGATCTGCCGGCGGCGGTGCTCGGCGGGGCCGCAGCCGACGTCCACCCCGCGGCGCCGCTCAAGCGGGCGTTGGCGGAGCCCGAACGCCAGCTGATCGTGGCGGCCCTGGAGCGGGCGGGCTGGCGGCGCGACGTTGCCGCCCGCGAGCTCGGCATCAATCGAACAACGCTCTACAAGAAGCTCAAGCGGCTCGGCATGGACGTCGCGGCGCTCGAGTCCGCGTCCTGATCCGGCGGAAGGCCGGTCAGGGCAGGATCACGTCGGCCTCGACGGGAAAGTGATCGGAGCCCACTCCCGGGCCGACGCCGCGGCGGAGCACGACGGTGCCGGACGGCACGAGGACGTGGTCGATCGGGATTCGCGGTGCCGGCAGCTCCGCGTGGTACGTCCCCTTCACGCCGAGTCCTAGGGCGGTGTCGCGAAGTCCGGCGGCGGTGATCAGGCGGCGGAACGCCCGCGACCACGGGGTGGCGTTGAGGTCGCCGGCCACCACGCAGGGCAGGGGCGATGCCGCAGCCTCGCCGGCGACGGCGTCGAGGTGCGCGACGAGCTGCGCCGTGGCGGGACCATCGAAGGGCGGGTACGGATGCGTGGCGATGAGCCGGAAGTCGCCGTCCTCGTGCCGCACCGTGGCCACGATGCTGGGAAAACCGGTGGTCGTGAACTCGGCGACCCGGGCATCGGCCAGCGGCCACCGCGACATGACGGCGATCCCGAAGTTGTCGGGGCGAGGCACGATCACGCGGTGCGGGAAGACGTCAGCCAGTCCGTCGAGCGCCGCGGCCCAGTGGTCGTCGACCTCGAGTACCGCGAGCACGTCGGGCCGCCGGCCGCGGACGTGGTCGATGGCGGCGGACGTGTCGCGATTCACGCGATGCACGTTCATCGAAAGGAGCCTCACGGGGCGGCGGTCGGCGGCCTCGACCGTGGGGATGGGCAGCCAGTAGGGCATGAGATCGCAGGCGTTGATGGCCAGCGCGACGGCGAAGATCATCCCCGCAACCGGCCGGCGGATAGCCCCGGCCGCCCCGAGGCCGGCCAGCGCAAGCATGAACCAGTACCAGCGAAAGTGGGTGGTGAGGTCGAGCAGCCAGTGCCAGCCGCCCGCGAATCCAGCCGCCGAACCGATCAGCACGGCGACCGCGAGCGTCGTCAGCATGCCCGGCGCGGGGCGGGCGGGCGGTGTCGGCGCGGTGTCGGCGGCATCCATGGGCAAAATGCGGTGTGGCCTGCTTCAGGTTGCCGGCAGCGAAATCCAACCGGATGCCATCGCGGCCGCAAGCGAGGCCGCCAGCAGGATCCGGTAGGCGATGAAGGGCCAGAGCGTGTGCCCCGTCAGCATGCCCAGCAGCCAGCGGATCGACGCATATCCCACGATCGCCGCGGCCAGCGTTCCCGCCACGAGCGCGGCCACGGCCGGGCCGCTGCCGAGGATCTCGTGCCGCTGCTGCCACGCCTCGAGGATCGCCGCCGCGGCGACGGCCGGCAGCGAGAGCAGGAACGAGAACCGCGCGGCCGTCCGGCGATCGAGCCCCGCGAGCATGCCGGCGGCGATCGTGACGCCGCTGCGGGACGTGCCGGGCACCAAGGCGAGCGCCTGCGAGAGTCCCATGATGATCCCGTCCGCGGGCTGGATGGCGTCGAGCCCGTCGCGGCCGCCGCCCTGCCCGCGCCGCCGACGCAGGTGGGTGACAAGTTCCGCGGCGGCGAGCAGCACCGTCGCGGCCAGCAGGGCGGCGATCACCACCTCGAGCCGGCGGGCCTCGCCGCGAATCAGTCCGCGAAAGGCGAATCCGGCCGCCACGATGGGCACCGTCCCGACCGCGATCAAGGCCGCGAGCCGCGACTCGGGCGTGCCCAGGGGGTGGCCGGACCGCAGTGCCCGCAGGCAGCCCGCGGCGAGGTCGGCGATGTCGCGTCGCATGGCGAGGCCGATGGCCGCCAGGGTTCCCGTCTGGAGCACCGCCGAGAACGCGGCGCCGGGGTCATTCCAGCCGAAAACGGCCGGCACGATCCGCAGGTGAGCCGTGCTCGAAACCGGCAGGAACTCGGTCAGCCCCTGCACCACGCCCAGCACAACCGCTTCGAGAATAGACATCGGCCGGGGCGCTTCCCAAGGGGGCAGACGTCAGTCATACTCGTCGGCCCGCCTCATTCCAACCCGGAGCCCCTTAGGGGGAGCTTTGCCCGCATGTTTCGGAACCTCAGCACGGTCGGCCTGCCCCTGTCGGGGCGTCCCAGCGAACTGATCGAACTCGCCCTGTCCTTCGGCTTCGACGCCATGGACATCGACCTGCTCGATTTCCAGCAGCAGGCCGAGGCCTTCGGCGTTCCGCATGCCCGCCGCCTGATGGTGAGCGCCCGGCTGAAGAGCGGCACGTTCCACCTGCCGGTGGACCTCGCCGCCGGCGAGTCCGAGTTCAAGGAGCAGATGGCCTTGCTGCCCAAGCGGCTGGAACTCGCTCAGGCCGCGGAGGCGGCGCGGGCGGTGGCGACCGTGGCGCCGGCGTCCGACGAGCACTCGTTCAAGGACTTTTTCGAGCTCTATCGCGCTCGGCTCAACGACATCGGCGACCTGCTCGCAAAGCATGGCATCATGCTCGGCCTCAACATCCGGCCCGAAGCCGAAGCCCGCGAGGGCAAGACGCACCAGTTCATCCACACCTTCGAGGGCCTGCTGGGCCTGGTGGCGGTGGCCCACGAGCGGGTCGGCGCGATTGCGGATGCCTGGGCGTTGCACGTGACCGGCGAGTCGCTCGACATGATCTCCCGCGTGCCGAAGGGCCGGCTCGTCGAGGTGCGGCTGTCCGACGCCCCACGCGACGTCGCGTCCGCTGAGCTCAATCACACGCACCGGCTCATGCCAGGCGACACGGGGGTCATCCCGCTGGGAGCTGTGCTGGCGGAGGCGAAGGCGGCGGGCTTCGACGGCCCGGTGACGCCCTGGGCCGACCGATCCACCCTCGTCGGACGTGGCCGCGAAAAGATCGTCAGGCTCGCCGGGGATCGCCTCGAGATGGCGTGGAAGGAAGCCGGCCTGCCGATTGCAGCGCGGTGGTTCACGCCCGTGCAGCGTGATCAGTTCGGCCGTCCGATCGGCGAAGACGCCGTGATCCCCGCGGGCGTGGAGTGACGCGGGCTTATGCCCCCTCACGAATCCACGTGACCCGCGGCTGACCGACGGGCTCCGAGCCCTTTGCGACTGAGGCTCCCTTGAGGAACTCCGACACGTAGCGGAGCGGCTTGGTGGGCCGGTCCGGATCGCGGAACGCGTCGCCCTTCTGCAGGATCGGGAGCTGGTCGGGCATGCCGCCGAAGGCCCGCGTGCCCGCGGCCTGGCAGGGGTACCAGTGGCCGGCCCCGGCCGGGTCCACGAGGTAGAACTCCGGGTAGCAGTGTCCCTCGACCCAGACGGTTCGCGCGGGGATGCCCTCGGCGCGGCACATCGCGATGAACAGGCAGGTGAGTTCCTCGCAGTCGCCCCAGCCATCGACCAGGGCCCGCCGGGCTCCCTTGAGTTCGCCGTTGCGATACTCGACCTTGTCGCGGACCGTGTCGTAGATGGCCTCGACTTTCTTCCAGCCCTCGAGGCCGTCGGTCACCTCGCGGGCGAGTTTGACGATCTTCGGGTCGCGAGCCTCGATGTAGGCGCTGGGACCGAGATGGGCACGCAGGGCGCGGTCGGGCTTGTCGGGCGGCCTGAGGTCGGCGGTGTCCTGCGGGGGCACGATGGCGGCCCTCTCGAGCTCGAACGTCACGATCGCCCGTGCCTGATGCCCCGCCGGCAGCTCCGGGATCTCCACGACGAGCTGCTTTACGTCGCCCAGCTCGCGGTAGCGGAGCGCCTTCACGAGCGGCGTCACGTCTTCCTCGACGATCCGCACCTTCTGTTCCGGCCAGTCCCGTGGGACGGGGAGCGTCGCATAGATCCCGCGGCAGGGCCCCCCATCCGCCGTCACCGACACGCCGACTCGGTACCGCTGCGTGCGGACGTCGCCGAGGCCGGGCGCCGCGGAGCCCGGCACACGGTCCGTCTCGAGAAACTGGCCTGCAGCCGGCCCGGCCATGAGCATCATGGAGGCGAGGCCCAGGGCCGCGACGCCCGCGCGGGCGGCCGACGAGCGTACAGTCGACGGGGCCATGGCTCTTCCTCCCGGATGGTCGCATCGGCTCACAGCGGGGCCTGCGACCAGCGGATCCCCCGGGGCGAGCGGTCGGGCAGCCTGCGGCGGCGGGGGCGACGATGCTCGATTGTTCCGGGCGTGGTCGGCTGGTATGCTGCGAGGCTCGCTTTCTTCGTGGCCCGCGCCTGTCCCTCCTCCCCAAACCCCGTTTTTTCCCGAAACCCCCCACGCATGGTCAACCGCAACCTCATTCGCGAACTGGAGACCGGAGACGAACTCGATCAGGAACTGGAAATGGCCATGGCGGGAGCCCCCGAGGGGGAATACTCGGTGGCCGCCGCGACGCTCGCGGTCAACTCGGTTCTGGAGGGGAAGGTGCTGCGGGTCGACGACGAGTTCGTGCTCGTCGACGTGGGCTACAAGAGTGAAGGCCACATCCCGCGGAACGAGTGGGACGAGACCGAACCGCCGCCGCAGGTGGGGGACACCGTCAAGGTGCTGCTCGAGGAGTTCGAGGATGGGTCGCTCGAGGAGCAGCGCGGCCTGATCACGCTCTCGAAGCGAAAGGCCCGCCGCATCGAGGACTGGCTCCGCGTCATGGAGAGCGTCCACGAGAACGACGTGGTCACCGGCTTCGTCACACGCAAGATCAAGGGTGGCTTGCTCGTCGACATCTCGGGCGTCAACGTCTTTCTGCCCGCCAGCCAGGTCGACATCCGTCGTCCGGCCGACATCGGCGACTACTGCGGCCGCTGCATCCAGTGCCTCGTGCTCAAGATCGACGAGGCCCGCCGGAACATCGTGGTCTCGCGCCGCGCCCTCATCGAGCAGGAGCGGGCCGAGCGGAAGAAGCAGCTCATGGAGACCCTCGAGGTGGGCCAGGTCCGCCGCGGCGTGGTCAAGAACATCGCCGACTTCGGCGCGTTTGTGGATCTGGGTGGCATCGACGGCCTGTTGCACATCACCGACATGAGCTGGGCGCGGATCGGCCATCCGAGCGAGATGGTGCAGATCGACCAGGAGATCGAGGTGCAGGTGCTGCACATCGACCGCGAGCGGGAGAAGATCGCGCTCGG
>Ga0315903_10010060_pt1 | contig 11343 bp, 22 predicted proteins | sample LakEriMetagenome_7_FD_203524 | JGI IMG/M metagenome (GOLD analysis project Ga0315903, IMG submission 203524) | Freshwater fungal communities from buoy surface, Lake Erie, Ohio, United States - Buoy 2 MA119 | ecosystem: Environmental > Aquatic > Freshwater > Lake | place: USA: Lake Erie, Ohio... | reverse complement strand
GCTTACCTCTTGACAACCGAAGGAAGATGAGGTATAATAATTTCATGCCTAGATCATCACTATCCCTTCACTCAAGCGAAGCCTATCTCAAGAAGCGTGTCTACCACGACAAGTGGACACTTGACCAAATAGCAAAAGAATGTGGTGTGTCTATCCAAATGATTTATCGTCAGATGAAGAAGTTTGGAATAAAAGGTGTAAAGTGAGGTTTCATCGCCATAGATGGATGCCTTGGGGCAACCCCTTCATAATAGGTGGAGGGTACTACTATCAGATAATGGAGTGTCAAGCGTGCAAGAGAATGCAAGTAAAGCCAGCAAGATAATGCATATAGTTACTGTAGCGTGTCTAGAGTATCAGTGGATACGAGCGTTCGGTCCTTTCGACAGTACCGACGATGCGTGGGACTGGCTCAACACCACAGAGTACGTCAAGGGGGATGGTTTCAGAAACCTTATCATGGAGGTAGAGGGCCCAGCAGATGCCCTACTCTGAGGCCCCAGCAGGGGTAGAGATTGCCAAGGTGTGTGATGACCTGAAAGAATTGCTGATTGCGAAAAATATTGCCTATGGGAATTCGTTTGCCGATCCTATCAATATATTTTCAAAAACTACTCCTGTAGAGCAGTTGTGTGTAAGAATTGACGACAAACTAAACAGAATTCTCAAAGGTAGAGAATACCCCGGCGACGACACAATCACAGACCTCATAGGGTATTTAGTCCTATATAAGATATTAGTCAAGAATATCGAATAACTTTTGCGGTTGGGGCCTTCTCTGATATTCCGGGGGTATAAAATTGCTCTTGACAATCCCGGTAGAAACTGGTAGAATAGGACTACCTACTAGCAAGGAGTGAATGTGGCACCCAAAAAGCCGAAGAATACTAAGACTAAGCGTGCTGTCTACACAGGACCACGGCAGTCATCAGAGGTATTCCTTTTCCTAGACAAGTTTATCTATTCGGATAGTTTCACTATGCCGAACGGGAAGACAGTCACCAAGGGAGACATTATCAAGATCACCGGGGTATGGGGGACGCAGTTCAAGTTCGTCCAGCATACCATCAATAAGCACACCGGAGCAGAGTGGTTCGACTGTGTTGAGTTGCATCGAAACCAAGTAGCGCAGACACGCAGTTTCAGGACTGACCGTATCAAGTTGATGCCGAAGAAGCGTGGCCCTCGCAAGAAGAAGGTTGCGTGACAAAACTAAGTCTGGAATACGCTGCTGGGTTTTTCGACGGAGAGGGGTGTATCTCTATTTCAAAAACAAAAGGCTCAAAGTCTCGTGGAGAATACAAGAGAGATGCTTTTGTTTTGAGTGTGAGGGTCACCCAAACATCGTTCCCGGTCATTTATTCTTTTCAGGAAACATTCGGCGGGAGTGTGTATGAGAGGGACTACTCTCGTGGCGCTCCGTATGCTGAATGGGTTGCTACTCACCAAAAGGCCGTGCCGTTTTTAGAGCAGATGCTTCCTTTGCTCGTAGTAAAAAAAGAGCAGGCTTCGCTTGCCCTTGACTTCCAGAATAATAAGCAGAGAAACAAGACAGACGAGATGTGGGAGAAAGAGCACCAAGCATATTTGTCTATGAAAATACTTAATACCAGAGGAAGAAGTCTGGTATAATAGAGTGTTGTCGCTACAAGGAGACAAGATGACAAACCGAAACCTTGTAGGCATAACACTGGCGGTAGCCCTAGCGACTACCGCTCTTGTTTTTCCTACATCGGCTTATGCTAAGTCGAATGAAACTGAAATAGCGAAAATGGGCATACCGCCTGAAACGGCGGCAGCCGTAAATAACTCAATAGTAGATAGAGAGTGGGCTATCCAACGCCCATCTCGTGGTGGAGTCGGATACTATGATGACTCCAACGTTCCCGCCGTATGGGCAGGAGTACCGGACAGAGTGAGAAGCATATGGAGATGTATTCGCTTTCACGAGAGCCGTCACTCCGGTCATTATACGGCAGAAAATCCCGTTTCGACAGCCAGCGGCGCAGGCCAATGGTTGAACGGAACTTGGGATGGTCTAAAGAAATGGGTGAAGGTAGACGGAGAATTCGTCGCTCGCCAATACGATGAGGCCAAGGACGCACCAGCATGGGTCCAAGACGCTGCATTCGTCCATGTATACAATCATGGTGGATTGCGCATGTGGAGAGGAACGTGGTGCCCCGGCACCTAATACATTAAAATACCACGGCAGGGTAGAGAGACCCAAATTCAATTGCGACAACACCTCTCTACCCTGTTCGTGGTATAATTGTATCCTCAACAAAGGAGTAGATATGCCGGTAGACCTAGTAGCGCACCTTGATGAAGTGAACAAGGTTGCGGAAGAATACATCAAGGGAAATGATGAGACTGCCATTTCCAAGAACCTTGCTATCCCTCGCCAGCGTGTAGTCAACATGCTCAACGAGTGGCGGGATATGGTGTCCAGCAACGAGGCCATTCGCATCAGAGCGAAGGAGGCACTCGCAGGAGCAGACAAGCACTTCTCCGTGCTCATCCAAAAGGCATACGAAGTCATCGATGAGGCCACGATGAACGGGAACCTAGGCGCAAAAACTAATGCTATTAAACTTGTGATGGATATAGAGAAGACCCGCATCGAACAACTACAGAAGGCCGGTCTGCTAGAGAACAAGGAACTCGCAGACGAACTCATTGAGACAGAGCGCAAGCAGGAAGTGCTGGTAGGCATCCTCCGAGATGTCTCTGGTGAATGCCCCAAGTGCAGAAGCGAGGTTGCACGCCGACTGGCAAATGTCGCAGGACCGACAGAGGTGATTACAGTTGACATCATCACTTGATCTATCATCATTCCTCTCTATTCTTGATGACGACCCCTTCGATGAGTACCCGGTAGACCTAGACACCTTCGTTCATGGTGAGCACTTCCTCAACCAGCCGGGGCTGTCAGACATTCAGCGAGACATCGTAGAGGCCATGAGCCAGATATTCAAGGAGGAAGACCTTCGCAGGTTTATGACTTATGAAGAGGCGGCACGGCATCACAAGAAGTATACGAAGAATGAGGTCATCCTCCAACTAGGCAAGGGTAGTGGCAAGGACTACACATCGACCGTAGGCGTGGCCTACACCGTCTACAAGTTGCTCTGCCTCAAAGACCCCGCACGCTATTTCGGCAAGCCCTCTGGTGATGCTATCGACCTCATCAACATCGCAGTCAACGCTGTGCAGGCGAAGAACGTATTCTTCAAGGGGCTCAAGTCCAAGATCGAACGCTCTCCGTGGTTCGAAGGGAAGTATGAAGCGAAGATGGACAGCATCGAATTCGACAAGTCGATCACCGTATACTCCGGTCACTCCGAGAGAGAATCCCACGAGGGACTCAACCTTATCCTCGCTGTCCTTGACGAGATTTCTGGCTTTGCCATGGAGTCAGCATCAGGCAACGAGAATGCTAAGACGGGTGATGCTATCTACAAGGCATTCCGTGGTTCGGTAGATTCACGATTCCCTGACTATGGAAAGGTTTTACTCCTATCTTTCCCTAGATTCAAGGGAGACTTTATTTCGAAACGGTATGAGGAAGTCATCCTTGAGAAAGAGACACTAGTAAGGAAGCACACCTTCATCCTCAACCCTGATCTACCGGAAGACAGCGAGGGTAATAAGTTTACTATTGAATGGGACGAGGATCATATCGTCCACTATGTCATCCCCGGCATCTTCGCACTCAAGCGACCAACGTGGGAGGTCAACCCTACTCGTGGGATAGAGGACTTTAAACTTGCCTTCTACACAGACCCCGGTGATGCCCTGATGCGTTTCGCCTGTATGCCTAACTTCTCTACCGATGCCTTCTTTAAGAACAGGGATATGCTCTGGAAGGCAGCGTCCATTCGCAACCCCATCGACACCTACAAGAGACTGGAAGAGAACTTCGTACCGAAGGAGGGAGTACGCTACTACCTCCATGCCGACCTCGCACAGGTCCACGACAAGTGTGCTATTGCTATCTCTCACGTAGAGAAGTTCGTTGAGATAAAGTCATTCAACGACTACCATCAGATCGTTCCCGTCGTTGTGTGTGATGCTGTCGTGTGGTGGGAGCCACGCAAGGAAGGGCCGGTAGACCTAAGTGAGGTCAAGAACTGGATAGTAAGTTTCAAGAGAGCAGGCTTTGACATAGGCATGGTGACCTTTGACCGCTGGCAGTCAGTAGACATTCAGAAGGAACTACAGTCGGTAGGGATCAAGACAGGGGTACTCTCTGTGGCAAAGAAGCACTACGAGGACCTTGCCATGCTCTTCTATGAAGAGCGTATTGTCATGCCCTACATCGAACTGCTCTTGGAGGAACTGGCTGAGTTGCGCATCGTCAGCGACAAGAAGGTAGACCATCCTCGCAAGAAGAGCAAGGACCTTGCCGACGCACTCACCGGCTCTGTCTACAACGCAGTAGCCTACACCCCTCGTCACAACGATCAGTTGGTAGAGGCTCACACCTTTAGCAGCGCTGCACGAGCACGGGCACGGGAGGAAAGAGAGAATACAGAAGGCATCATCATGCCACCCAAGCGTGACCCCGAAATAGAATACTACTTGGCAAAGGTGGGAGTATTGTGAACCCAGATGCGCACCTCAACATCCCCGCCGAAGGCGTGGTCATTACCGTAGAGCGGGATGCCTCAGGGAACTATATTGGCAAACTTTGGATAGACGGAGAGCGCAAGGCGTTTGCCACAGAGCGACGACCGGGATGCGCTGCCCGTACCATGATGCTAGCAATGCAGGGTACATGGGGACCTCCAAGCGATACCATGTACCTTACTGTTGACGGGTGGTAGTATGGACTCCGAATACGTTGAGTACCTTGAGTCTATCGGTGCTATTGAAAAAACCGGGGTAGACGAAAACGGAGAGCCAGTATGGAGAGTGACGAAGGAAGCAAAGGAACTTGTTCCTGACCTTTACAACGCTCACCTCAAAGAGTTCAACAACAACGTATTCTCCCTGTGGATGAAGGACTTTATCGACATAGAGTTTGATAAGGAAGGCTCACCCCTCATCGCCCTGAATGAAATATCATTAGTCTTAGAGGCACACGCCATGCTTGAGCCCTCAGAAGAGCAGGTATTGATGGAGATAATTGAGAATGTTTCCAAACCGGATTGACAATTGCCCACTAACAATGGTATAATAACTTTGTGTTATCCATACTATGGGTAGTCTTGCTGGTTTCGGCATCTCTAGCAGTCTGCATCAAGATCATCAAACATCTTGATAGGACCGCTACCGCCACCGAAGCAATAGCCGTGTGCGCCATAGAGGTTTCACAGGAGTTGCTGGAAGTCATAGCGGAGGCAGAGGATGAAGAAATGGAAGAGCAGCCAAAAAAGTTCGTCGTAGCCTTTGTGGATGGAAAGGCATACTGGGTAGAAGACAACGAGTTTCTGGAAGCAGAGATAGACGAGGACGGAGACCCAGTACGAAGCACAGCACATCCGGTAGACGCAATAAACATGCCATTCAAGGACGTGACGAAACTACTCTACGTCCTTGATAACTTAAAAGATAAGGAAAAGCAATGAAGGTATTGGTATTCGGGAGTAAGTCCTTCGATGACTACCCCGTCTTCACACGCGCTATGAGCGTTGCCCTGTCGTCCTGTGACGATGGGCGCTTCTTTGTGCATACGGCTGGCCCTGCACGCATCAACTCTTACACAGCAGAGTTTATGAATGTAACGGAAAATGGACTGCGAGGGAGAGGCATCAAGCCGTTCTTCCAGAAGGTTCCCTACCCCAAGGACCCGCTCACCCTTGCCGACTATGACTTTGTAGCCTACCTGTCTAAGCCAGTAGAGCGGAAGTTGCCCTCTGTCCTAGAAGCGGCTGAAAGAAAAGACATAGACTTTGCTGTCTTTCGTTATTAACCCCTTGACAAACCCCATCGTTTAGGGTAGAATAGCACTATGAAACTTTCCAACCAGTCCCGTGCCCATTTGGCGACTGCCCGTTTCCTCGCATCAAAGTCAGAAGCGAAGAAGACTCACGGAGCAGTAGTAGTCAAGGGAGGCAGGGTGGTCGGAGTTGGATGGAATAAGAATAGAAATGATCCTCAGGCAATGAGCGAAGAGCATATCAAGACTGATGCTTCGTATCATGCCGAGGAAGTAGCACTACGCGAAGCAGGCGACAATGCCCGTGGAGCCATACTCTATGTTGCCCGTGTGAATAAGCAGGGGGAAGATAGAGACAGTAAGCCTTGTTTCCTTTGCAGCACTCTAATGGTGAGTGCGGGGATAAAGAAGGTTATCTACACCACAGAAGGAGTAGTAGAAGATGTTTATTACTAGTCTAGAAGAGATGGAGAGCATCGTTGCCAACTCCAAGCGCCTCGCTTGGGATGGATGGGATGTTATCCACGCTACGCCTAAGGCAAACGCCATGCTCACGCCTACGGGAAGGTTTATTCGTGGCGCGTGGAACGCAGTCACCACTTTCCCTCTGACTGAGCAAGGATGGAAGATTCCTAAGTCGCTGATGAGGTAATCCTTATGAGCAACTCATGGAAGTTAGATGGAAAGTGTCTAAACTTTGACACAAACCTGTTCTTCGAAACCTACGAGGAAGACAAACTCATAGCAAAGCAGATAGATAAACTCTGTGTCGGATGCCCGGTTGTGAAAACCTGCTACAAGCATGGTGTTTCCAACAAAGAGTACGGCGTCTGGGGCGGGGTATATTTAGATGGTGACGGAGACTGGGACAGAGAGTTTAATAGCCACAAATCAGAGAGAGACTGGACAGAAATCCGCTTCTCTCTATCAATGGATTGGGAAGAGGAAGTGAAGTAAGATGAGCAAAATGCCTGTGCAAGAGCGTATCGCCATAATGCGAAATGCCTATCGAAACATCCATAAGCCTGTGCGCTTCACTATGGATGTAGTCTATTTCGATGAGATTGATCCAGCCGTTATCCTGCTCCGCTTCTACCACGCAGAGTGGGTCAACCTCACAGAAGATGAGAAGATCGAAGCAGCGCTGTATATGGGCAGAGTAAAGGATGTAGTGGAGCAACACGGCTTCCCCTGCTCCCTTGATCCTGTCATTGATGATATGTCAAGTCAAATCGTATGATACAATAGATAAGTTGGCGATCCCAACAAATCCAATAAAACAATCCCACAAGGAGAAGATTAGTAATGAAGAGTTTTGCAAAGTTGCTTAGTTCACTGTTTGATGATAGTAATACCCACAACACCATCAGCGCCTTTGAGCGTGATTGGCACAAGTATCGGAGTGAGGCTTTGACCCCTTCACACCGGGCAGAGATAGACGAGATTTTCGCTCGTCACTCTTGACATCCGGGCGGGGGTAGTGTAGAATAGACTCATACCTACTAAAGAAAGAGCACTTATGCTACCCCCGCCAATCGACACCAGAGATTTCCCCAGCGCCGCCTGTCTTAACTGCGGAGGCGACCTTTTCATTGCTAAGGTCATCTTTGATGATGACTACAATATCGGTATGTATATGACTGAGGGCGAGTGCGCCTATTGCCATTCGCTCGTCAGGCTCCCTACCCCACTAGACCACCCCGACTACGAAGAGAGTTACTGATGATTAGCGGAGTCCAGCGATGGGAAGCCGATGAAAGAGGAAACACGCCGTGAAGCACTACGCGAGGTTTAGGTATTGCAACAAGGGAATGTTCACTCTGCGAGTGACCATCTACTCCATCACCGACAACGATGGTTTTACTACTGACAAGATAGTCGCTGACCGCATGTTCTTCACCTACACGGGCGGGTACAGATGGGCACGACGCAAGTTGATCCATTATTCCCTAGACAATAATACATCGCTCTTCCTGCGTGATGGGGACATTCTCTCCCTGCACCCTTGACTTCTTTCAGGAAATGTAGTATACTAGAGACATAGAAAAGGAGAACGAATGAATAACGAGCAAGAGCGTGCGCTATCCGAACTTCGCGCAGCAGCATCAGTAATCCACAAGAACATCGGCGGCAAGGCCGGTACAAGTGGAGAGAAGATTTACGGGCAGGCATACAATCGTTGCGTTGCTCTTGGAATCAAGCCCAAACTAAGGAAGAAGTACACCTAATGACCACCACGCTTGACTGGACATTCGATATCGTCACCCCCGAAAAGGGAGGCAAGTACCACCTTCGTGGAGACTTCCAAGAGACTTGGTGCGGGAAGTATTACGACCTCACTTGGAATGGTGAATGGAGGCTCATCGGAGCATACTCCATTGACTCCATCAAGCGCATGGTAGAGCGCCCTGCGGCTAACAGCATGTGCGTCAAGTGTGCTAAGGTATGGAAGACAACATAGACTTACCTAATATCAGGTAATATCCACAACTACACAAAGGAGTAATATGAGTAAGGCAGCAAAGATTCTTGCTATCATCCTCATCACTTTTGGTGGCGTGTTCACACTCGTAGGAGTTTCTTCCTACCTTACCGTGGGCAACGTCCTCACAGCGCAGGCAATCACGGTTGCCGACGATGCTTCCTGTCTCGCAGGAGCAACGGTGAACAACCCACTAGCAGCATGGTGCCAGCAGGATATCATCAACGATCACGCCCTCCATGCCACGAATGGGCTGTCATACGCACAGATGGACCGTGAGGACCCGCTACGCGAGGTTGCTATGAATGGGTCGGTGCTTCGTGCATCGCTCTTCACTAGCGTTATTGCCTTCGCTCTCAGCGCCCTCGTGGCTGTGCTTGGAGTGCTCTTCGCCCTCGTTGGCGTGACATTCCTCGTCTACAAGCCGAAGGCGTAGGCAAACTACCTGAGCATGTAGTCAAACTGCTCCCGCAGGGGAATATCGGCGCTGTCTTATAAACAGTGGATAATAATGCCGTAGCGGTCCAGTTGGGTTCAATTCCCATTTCCCCTACCAAGCCCCCGTAGTTCAGCAGATAGAACAGCGGATTTCTACTCCGTAGGTCGTGGGTGCAATTCCTACCGGGGGTACAAAAATATTGTGGTATAATACTTGACTACAACGACCAAACCTGTTATACTTTACACATAACACAATAGCGAGTTCGATGGGACATAGGGACTTGTGAGGATATGTGCCTCAATAAAAACCATCCCTCCCCATCCCCTGTTGATAGTCAGGGAAAACAAAACTATCCGGTAGGGAGAGCCAATGGATAGGCACTTTGTCTCCAAAACAAAGCAAAACAGGGTTCGACTCCCTGCTCCCTTGCAAAAGATTCCAAAGTGTGGTATAAGCGCTCCCTTAAGTTAATAGTAAACTGGTAGTTTTACACACTACTCACGGCGGGGCGGTACCGTCAGGGAGTACGCACAATGCTCTAGTTGGTACGGCGGGGTCCTCATAAGTCCCCTAGCCTTAGGTTCGAATCCTGATAGAGCAACGGTTTCCAAGTAGCGAGCGCTTTGGAAGTGTGGTATAATGGAGTATGAAAATTTGTGGAACCTGTAAAGAAGAAAAGCCAATTAGCGAGTTCTCCCTCAAAAAGGGAAAGCCCCAGTACAACTGTAAAGAATGTCATTCAAAGTATAGAAAAGCACACTACGAAAACAATAAGCAAAAATACATAGACAAGGCTGCTAAGAACAAGAAAGCATATGCCAGAGAGTATTACGACTGGCTAAGTGGCAAATGTTGCGCTGACTGCGGGACGACAGACATAAGAGTCTTGGAACAGGACCATCTCAAAGATAAAAAGTTTAATATCTCTTTGCTAATAGGGAGGGTGAGACTCTCTACGATGATGGAAGAATTGAATAAGTGTGAAATCGTGTGCGCCAACTGCCATATCATCCGTACCGGAGAAAGGGCGGGGTGGCTGAAACAAGAATACTACGCGAATATAGTTTAGAGGTAGAACCAGTGATTTCCAATCATTCAGCCGGGGTTCGATTCCCCGTATTCGCTCGCAAGGTATGGCTCAGTAATGTGAGGTGACGATGTTGATGCCTATGTCGCACATAGAGACATCGAAACAATATCATTATTCATCCCCAGCCACGCACCTACCAAGGGTTGCCGCCCGAGGGTAGAGAGGGGGAGAGGTCGGCAAAGCCTCTCCCCTTCATAATAATGGTATAATAACTCTATGTGGTGTGACGTACATCGACAGAAATTTGATTTAGATGAGAATGGATGGCCTACATGCGAGGACAAGGAGAAAGAGAAGGACTAAGAAAGTCCTTGCCCTATCTCTTGTTCTGGTTGCTGTGTGGGGGATGATACATTACCGTGTCGTCCCAGTTATGTACTACAATATTCTATGTTTCTTTGATACGGAATACAACGCAATGAGGACCGATGCAGGACACCAAGAATGTTTGGAGTCCTATCACGAGCGATAAGGGGCGGGACGGATCAGACCTCCTGCCCTTTGTCTATACCTCAATATTCAAGGGAAGATTGGCAGAGTGGCTAATGCAGCGGCTTGCTAAGCCGTAGGTCCGTAAGGGTCCGTAGGTTCGAATCCTACATCTTCCTCTGTGGTTTAAAAGTGTGATACAATTGAACTGGCCTGAAACCAGTCAACGCAGGGGACCGCAATGGTTGCCCTGCCAAGGTCCGTTAGAGTAGCGGTAATCTCGCTTCCCTCTCAAGGAAGAGAACAGGGGTTCAAATCCCCTACGGACTACGCAAGGCCTAATGGTGGAACGGTATACACGCACGACTCAAAATCGTGTGCTTTGCGGCATGTGGGTTCGAATCCCACTTGGGCTACAAATGAGAGCATCTTGTGATGCGAATAAAAGCATTCCGTAAGGTCGGAGTGCTATACTTAGAAGAATGCGCAACCAATCCAAGGAGAAATAATGAAGAAGACTCTATCAGCACTAGGACTAAGTTCAATCGGATTAATCGCTGTTACGGCTACCGCACCAGCCTTCGCTACCCCGTCAGAGATGGTAACCGTCTGCCACGTTACTCCCGGCAATTCGGTAACGCTGACTATCCCAGAGGATCAGGCCAATGGTCACCTAACAGGCAAGGCAGCAGGACACGACCTGAACGGCCCTGTAGAGGACTATCTTGGTGAGTGCAAGCCTACCCCTACGCCTACACCAACACCTACCCCAACACCTACTCCAACCCCAACGGAGACATCTACACCAACACCAGAACCAACGCCAGAGGCTACTTCGGTGAACCCGGAGGCGGCTCTACCGCTGGAAGTTCTTCCTGCCACTATTGCTGATCCCATCATGGTCAATATACCTCAGAAGGCAACCTTACCAGTAGAGGTTAATGCTGGTGGCGGGGGTAGTCAGGATGAGGGTCCTGCTCCATTAACACTAGTAGGACTACTACTAATGTCTGCTG
>Ga0315903_10010057_pt1 | contig 11345 bp, 18 predicted proteins | sample LakEriMetagenome_7_FD_203524 | JGI IMG/M metagenome (GOLD analysis project Ga0315903, IMG submission 203524) | Freshwater fungal communities from buoy surface, Lake Erie, Ohio, United States - Buoy 2 MA119 | ecosystem: Environmental > Aquatic > Freshwater > Lake | place: USA: Lake Erie, Ohio... | reverse complement strand
AGGCCAAAGCCAGCGCCCAAGCACGATGGAATGCGACCGCAATGCGACCGCATAGCGATGGCAATGCTATACAAGACCCAAGACCCAAGACCCAAGATACAAAACCCATAAAGACAAAGGCGGTTGTCACCGCCCCGCCTAGCGGCGTTTCACAGGAAGTTTGGGAATCGTTTTTAGCCATCAGGAAGGCCAAACGGGCGCCGGTGACTACCGTGGCCTTGGCTGGTATCGAAAAAGAGGCCCAAAAGGCTGCAATGACCTTAGAACAGGCTTTGGCGATGTGTTGCACCCGTGGATGGCAAAGTTTTAAAGCCAGTTGGGCAAAAGACCAGGTGACAGCATCGGAAGCCAGGCAGAACGCAATGGGCGAATTGACCCGTGGCTTGGCCACACCCAAGCCAGCCCCTTTTTGGGCAAAACCCGAACAAACCGTGGAGGTGTCCAATGTGGAACGCAAACGACTTTTGTGATGCCGACAGCGGCTTTGATTACGTATTCAGCAAAATGAACGCCATTTACGGCGCCACGTTTGCCAACCATTGGCGCGATGTTGACTCCAACCTGGTTCGCCAGGTATGGATTGATGAATGCAGCCGCGGCCTGACGTACCGGCCAAAGATGGATTACGCATTGCAGCACATGAACCCCGACCGGCCACCGTCAGCCCTGGCATTCAAAAAATTGTTGATCGATGGCCCGCGCATTCCTGACAAACCTGAAACGCTGATAACCAGGCAGCCGACATTGCACGAACGAATTGCCACCGAAAAAGCAAAGGTGGAAGCGTTGGCCAAATTGCGCGAAATGACTCAACATTTGAGGATGCCTAAATGACAACAGATCAAAATTCAAAATTGGAAATTGAAATTTTAAAAAGTCAAATTTCAGCCAAACAGCGTGAATGCAACGAAATTTATGGATTGTTGGCTTTGGCGCATTTAAACCTAAAACAACATTTGAAATATGGTTTTAATGAAAAAACCGCAACATCTACATTGATTTCCGTTGGCCAACATTACCCAAAATTAAAAGCCGAAATGGATAAACCTATTTGTAAAAAAGAAGAAGAAATATCAAATAAAAAAACTTGGATTGGTTTATCACTTGAAGAAATTCGACAAACGTGGCACGAAGGTGAAACGCATTTTGGAATTGCAAAAGTTTTGGAATCAAAATTAAAAGAAAAAAATTATGACACGCAATGAAGGCCATTTTTTGTTGAACAAAATTCAAGAAGGGCAAACCTTTGACTTTGACCAAATCACCGCAGCCCTTATTGCAACCGGCGACCTTGCCGGATGGCGAGAATCCCACCTGGTCGCAAGCCTGGCGGCGGGAATGCGAAGCCAGGGATTGGTTGCGACGGTTCAAGATTCACCAACGCGAGAGGGGAACCAAGTTGGCGAATGCCTGGTGGTTGGACACAATAACGAACATCGAGAAAATCCGCGGCCCTGGTGCAGCGCGTACATTGCGCGACGATATGAACAAGGTTAAAAATGAGAGCAGCAAGAATAGACGCAAATCATGAACAAATTGTATTGGCATTACGCACGGTTGGCGCTTCGGTTCAATCTTTGGCGGCTACTGGCAAGGGTGTACCTGACTTACTGGTGGGATTTCAAGGCAAGACGTTGCTCATGGAAATTAAGGATGGCAGCAAAGCGCCTTCGGAACGGCGTTTGACTGAAGACCAATTGAAGTGGCACGGCGCCTGGCGCGGCGGCCCCCTGGCCGTTGTGGACGGCGTGGACGCGGCATTGCGAATGTTGGGGGTGTTGAAATGATTTACGAACTACACAACGCGCAGCAAGCCAAAGTTTTGATGGATAACATTTGGCCGGAAGTTAAAAACAATTTGATGGCTGGCCACAAAATGCGCTTGGAAGTTAAGCGATCCACCAGGTCAAGCGATCAAAACGATATGTTCCACGCCATCATTCACCAAATTTATTTGGCCATGCGGGTGGCCGGTTCAACCTGGACGGCCGACGATTGGAAACGGTTGTTGATTGACCAATGGGCGCACGAAACCGACCGCAAAATTGGCAAGGTGTCACCAAGCCTGGATGGCCAGCGCGTCGTCCAGTTGGGTTGGCAAACCCACAAATTCACAATTCCCGATGCCACCGAATTCATTGAATGGCTGTTGGCCTGGTGCGCTGAAAAGGGGATTAAAGCGTGACAGGCTGGCGCAAAAGGCAAATCATGGAAATGCAAAAACACCCCTACGTCCGAAGCAAAAAATTGCTGAAGTTAGTGGCAAACCTGGATTGCCAATTGTGCGGCAACAGCCATTTTGTCCAGGCCGCGCACACCAATTGGGGTGGTGGCAAGGGCCGCGGCATCAAAGCCGACGACAACCTGGTGGCCGCGCTTTGCATGAATTGCCACCACGACATTGACCAGGGCGCCCAATGGACAAAACGCGAACGGCAACAAGCCTGGTGGGCAGCGCACAAAAAAACGGTTGATTGCCTGGTTGATGGGGGCAAATGGCCAGTTGACGTTCCAATCCCAAATGATGCAGAATGGGAACGGCTTTTTGAGCCGTTGCCTTAATCGGGGGTTACGGCCCCCGCTTTTTTCCATTATCATAGGCAAATATGGAAGACGAATCAGCAGAATTTATTGCAGCCTTGCTGCATTCGGGGACAGTTGCACATTTCATGCACTTGTCCACGAATTCCTATGCTCAACACAAAGCCCTTCGGCATTATTACAACGACATTATTGACCTGGTTGATAGTTACGCCGAATGCTTCATGGGCCGCTATAAACAGTTGAAATCCTGGCCGCAAGAATTCCACAACGCAAAAGACCCCGTGGAATACTTCAGCAGCCTAAAAGATTTTGTGGAAGACGCCCGCAAGGAACTTCCCCAAGATACGGAATTGCAAAACCTGGTTGACGAAATCGCCGACCTGATAAATTCCACGTTGTATAAACTTCGATTCCTCAAATGAAAGGGAAAACCATGTCAGCAATGAAACAACCCAAAGGCTACGGCTACGGCAGCAATGCAAAAGAGCCATCCGGCGTGAAAGCCAGCGACGCTGGTGGCGAACGCACCGGCATGATTAAAAACGGTATTGCAATGGGCAAGGCCGATGCTACTGGCGCCGACAAAAAGTTTGACGGTGGCCGCAGCAGCGGCGTTTGCTACACCCACAGCCGCGGCGGCCAAAAGTAATGGCCACCCCGCTGTCAGCAATGGCAGCGGTGCAACAGCCAGGGCAAATGCCGGTCGGGAACCGGCTTTCCGCGCTTGCGCCGCAGCCGCAGATGGGCGACCAACCTGAAAATCCTATTACCCAAGAATATTTCGGGCGGCTGCAAAACGACTACCCTGGCCTGGTGCAGCAGTACCAGCAATTGATGGAATCGGACGAAGGGCGCACGTTAAACACCGACGTGGCCCGTGAACTGTCCGAACATTACCGCGCCGACCGAACCAAATCGGCCGACGTGCATGAACCGTCCAGCGCGTTTGTAAAACAGTTATATGCCGAAAGGCTGGCGCAGCCAACGCCCAAAGACCGCCACCCAACCGTGGTTTTTACGGCCGGTGGCACGGGGGCTGGTAAAACCAGCGGCATGGAAATGGCCAAACAAGTTGATCCGCGTTTGGGCAAAGCCGAACTGGTTTACGACACAAACATGAATTCGTTTGATTCGGCCGACAAAAAGATTCGCCAGGCATTGGACGCCAAACGCAAAGTGGACATTGTTTACACCTACCGCGACCCCGTGGAAGCCCTGGAAAACGGCGCTTTGAAGCGGGCCAAGCGCATGGAGGAATCAATGGGAACCGGCCGCACCGTCCCGCTTTCCGAACACATGAAAACGCATCTTGGCGCCCGCCAGGTAATCGAACAGATTTCCAAAAAATACCGAAACAACCCCCAGGTTCAAATCCGCGTCATTGACAACAGCCGCGGTGCGGGTAAAGCCCAGTTAAGCAGCGTTGACAAGTTGCCTAAACTGAAGGAAAATGAAGTGAGGAAAGGATTGCAAAATGCACTTGAACGAGCCAAAAAGTCAGGCGCCATTAGTGACGCCATCTACCGTGGAACCGCAGATTACGCCCGCGCAGCATCGGGAAAATCGTAAAAACGAGGCCGAAGCCACCGCGATGGCTGAAGCCATTGCCCGTGCTTTGAATCAAAGCGTAATAGAAGGAAAAATGCCAAATGGTTGAACCAACGTGTTTTACGTGCGAATTTTTCCGCAACGCCCAGGTAATGGGAAGTTGCCGACGCTATCCAGCGCCGCAAAACAAACACCAAAACGATTGGTGCGGTGAACATCAAATGAAAATGCTGGCGCTGCCGGTGTATGACATTATGACGGACACCACCACAATGCCCCCCGAACGTAAAAAGCCTGGAAGGAAACCGAAAAATGCGATTTCGTAAGAAGCCCGTAGTCATTGAAGCCACCCAATGGTTCAAAATGGGCGACCATCCATTGGTTTGTAAGCCTACAGCATCGGTACATTCAGAATGGGAAAAGCGACAAGGACTTCCACATGGGTCGATTGGAGAAATTAAAACTCTTGAAGGCTATCTATTAGTCACCCCTGGCGATTGGATTATTACTGGCGTAAAGGGTGAACACTACCCATGCAAGCCTGATATCTTTGAATTAACCTATGAGGTGGCCGAATGATTATCACGCCGCTGCATGATCACGTCCTGGTCAAACCTATTGTCCGAAGTTTGTCGGACGTTTTGATCGTGGAAAACAAGGAAAAGTTTAACGAAGGCACAATTGTGGCCATTGGCCCCCAAGTTGCCGACGTAAAAGTTGGCGAACGGATTAAATACGGCAATGGCACATATTTGGATTGGCCCGTCCACAAAATCGACGGGGAAGATCATCAACTTATTCAGGAAGGCGACGTGGCTTGCGTCGTGGAGGATTAATCATGGCAACAAAACCAGGGCTTTACGCCAACATTCACGCAAAACAGGAACGCATTGAACGGCAAAAGGCGGCGGGTAAGCCCGCTGAAAGAATGCGAACACCTGGAAGCAAGGGTGCGCCAACAGCCGCAGCATTTAAGCAATCAGCAAAGACGGCAAAAAAATAATCATGGCCACCAAAAAGCACGACAAGCCTATTGCCCACAAAACCACGGGTAAGGGCAAAACCTACAACTCGACGGAACAAGGGGCTGGCATGACAGCCAAAGGCCGTGCAGAATACAACAAGAAAAACAATTCAAATTTGAAACCGCCAGCACCAAATCCTAAAACAAAAGCCGACGCGGGCAGAAAAGCGTCGTTTTGTGCCAGGATGGAAGGGGTGGTTAAAAATGCAAAAGGCCCGGCTGAACGGGCCAAAGCCAGCCTAAAAACCTGGAACTGTTAAACAACTTTTTAAAGGAAATCAAAATGACTAATTCAATTGCAATCGGCGTGGCATATCAAGACCAGGCCATCGTAGGCGGTTCAATCGACAATTCACCGATTGGCGTTACTACACCGTCAACCGGTATGTTCAGCAGCATTGGCGTTAGCGTCAGCACCGTTGCGGCCGCCGGTAGCACCAATGCCGACGCCACAGCCCTTGGTTATGGTTTTGTCCTGGTAACCGCAGCCGACGCAACCAAAGGCGTGATTTTGCCCAATGCTGCCGTTGGCACGATGATTTACGTTAAGAATTCATCCGCATCGGCCTTGAAGGTTTATCCCGACGCAAGCGCAGCCATCAACGCATTAACCGCCACCACCGGCGCTTATTCAATGGCCGCACAAACCACCAGCATTTTTATCGCATATAGCGCCACGCAATGGTATTCATTGCCCCTGGTCGCATCCTAATCAACAACAGCCATTTATACGGGGAAACCCGTATATTTGGCATTTAAGGCAACCCTATGCTTACAACCGAAAAAATCACCGTCCGAATTGCCGAACTGCAAGGTTTGGCCAAGCAACACGAAGCGATCTTGCTGCAAATCAGCGGGGCAATCCAGGAATACCAAAACGTATTGGCCCAGGCCAGCGTTGAAAAATCCGATGATGCACCGGCCGATGAGGCCCAAGGCGTTTAAAGCATGACAACCACAGCAGCCACCAAAAAGCCCAAGGCGAAAGCCAAGCCCAAGGTGGCCGCACGTCCAGTTGGTCGCCCCACGGTATACCAGGACGATTTCCCCGCCATGATGATTGAATACTTCAGCCAGGCGGCAATCAGGGAAGTGACCAACCGCGACGCAAAGGGCAACGAACACACCCAGGTATTGCCTGGGGTTTTCCCTACCCTTGCAAGATTTGCCACAAACATTGGCGTGACAAAGCAAACGCTGCATGATTGGGCGACAGCCAAGAATATCCATACTGGTGAACTAAACCATCCGGAATTTTCTGACGCCTATAAAAAGGCCAAGGATTTACAGGAAGCCAACCTGATAGAAGGAACCATCGGGAACGCCTACAACAGCACGTTTGCGATATTCACGGCCAAAAATGTGTTGGGTTGGCGCGACAAAATTGAACAGGAAATCACCGGCAAGGACGGCGCCGCCTTTGCTGGCATCCAAGTAACTTTTGTCACGCCCGATGGATACCACAGCGACAATTGAACAAGCCGTTGCAAAGGCCGAATTTCCGGTCAAATTGCAAGGACTATTCAAAAAGGCGCGATATAAAGTTTGCCTGGGTGGCCGCGGCGGTGCAAAATCCTGGGGAATCGCCCGCGCTTTGCTTATCCTGGGGGCCAAAAGCCCTATGCGGATTTTGTGTGCGAGGGAATTCCAGGCCAGCATTAAGGATTCCGTCCACAAATTGTTATGCGATCAAATCGAAGCCCTGGGGTTGCTGCCCTTTTACGAGATTACGCAAACGTCGATCCGTGGCTTCAACGGTACGGAATTCGCATTCATCGGCCTAAAGAACAATCCGACCAACATCAAGTCATTCGAAGGTGTGGATATTTGTTGGGTGGAGGAAGCCCAAACCGTCAGCCGGTTGTCCTGGAACATTTTGATCCCGACGATTCGCAAACAAGCCAGCGAGATATGGGTTTCATTCAACCCTGACCTGGAAACCGACGAAACTTACCAACGATTCGTGGCCAAGCCGCCGCGGGATTGCATCGTAATGCGGATCAATTGGTCGGATAACCCCTGGTTTCCTGAAACGTTAAAGATGGAAAAGGACGCGCTAAAAGAACGCGACCTGAACGCATACAACCAGGTTTGGGAAGGAATGTGCCGCCGGTCGGTGGATGGCGCCATCTTTGGCAATGAAATGCAACAGGCCGAAAACAATGGCCGCCTTACGTCCGTTCCTTACGATCCAACCAAGCCCGTTCACGCCGTTTGCGACCTGGGCTGGTCGGACGCAACCGCCTGGTGGTTTGTCCAATTCATCGGCATGGAAACAAGGTTGATCCGATACTTTGAAGGCAGCCAGCGCACCATGACTTCGTACCTGGCACAACTTCAAACGTTTGGCTACGTGTACGACACCATTTGGCTGCCGCACGATGCCGAAAACAAAACCCTGGCCGCAGCCGGTCGCACCATTGAAGATATTGTGCGAAGCGCCGGATTCAAGACCAGCATCATGCCGCGGGTTCCGGTGGTCGATTCAATCAACGCGGCCCGCACCATTTTCCCAAACCTTTGGTTTGACCGCGAGAATTGCGCCGATGGCCTAAACTGCCTTCGTCATTACCGTTATGAGGTTGACGTGGAAACCGGACAGTTTGGCAAATCACCATTACACGATCAATATTCCCACGGCGCGGACGCATTCCGATACATTGCGTTGATGATTAAAGAGCCAACATCCCGCAAAAAGCAACGATTAGTTGCCGAAGGCGCCGGTTGGATGGGATAATTTTAGAAAATAAGGGGCGAATATGTCAGATTACCAAGACGAATCAAGCGATCCACGCATCCAGGACGCAATTAAGTTTTTACGCCTGGTGGGTGAAGCCGATTCAATGAACCGTTCATCGGCCCTTCAGGATTTGAAATTTGCCGCGGGCGATCAATGGCCGGTCGAGATTCAAAACAGCCGCAACCTGGAAGCCCGCCCGTGCCTGACGATCAACAAGATCGACGCATATTGCCGCCAGGTCGAGAATCAGCAGCGCCAGCAGCGCCCACGCATCAAGGTTCACCCCGTCAACAATGAAGGCGATTTGAAGGTCGCCCAGGTGATCGAAGGCATTACCCGTCACATTGAAGTCAACAGCAACGCCGACACCGCTTACGACACCGCCTTTGCCTATGCCGTGCGAATGGGTTGGGGTTACTGGCGCGTGGTGACCGATTACGTCAGCGAAAATTCGTTTGACCAGGAAATCTACATTGAGCCAATCGACGATCCGTTTTCCGTTTATTTCGACCCCAACAGCGTGGCGCCCGATGGTTCCGATGCTGAAAAATGCCTGGTGGCCAGCGTAATCCCCAAGCACGTATTCCGGCAAATGTACCCAGGCGCCGACGATGGCGTGGGATTCCAGCCCCGTGCGACCGGCGACAGCAGCGCCGAATGGGTGACCAAAGAGGATATTCGCATTGCCGAATATTTCTACATTGACCGCAAAAAAGTTGACCTGGTGATGCTGTCCGATGGGACAAAGGATTGGGCCGACAAACTGCCGCCAAAGCAAGTGCTGGACGACGCTGGCGTTGTGGAAGTTGAACGCCGTTCGTCCTACCGCAAGGTGGTGAAGTGGTGCAAACTGACCGCAATGGAAATCCTGGAGGAAAAGGAATGGGCCGGTAAATACATCCCGATCATTCCGTGCTACGGCGCCCAGGTGACCATTGAAGGCAAGCGTAAAAAATACGGCCTGGTTCGCAATGCCAAAGACCCGCAGCGGATGTTTAACTTTTGGCGCACCAGCCTGACCGAATCCATCGCCCTGGCGCCAAAGGCCAAATGGTTGATGGCCGAAGGCCAGGACGAAGGCCACGAAAACGAATGGGCATTGGCCAACATTAAATCAACTCCCGTTTTGCGTTACAAGCAAACCGACATTGAAGGGCGCGTGGTTCCGCAGCCGCCGCAGCGTTTGCAGCCTGAACCACCGCCCGCGGGCATTATGGAAGCGGCCAGCGAAGTTGGCCAGGACTTGCAAACCGTGTTGGGCATATTTGATCCAGCGCAGCAAATGCTGGGCAACGTGTCGGGCAAAGCCTTGCAAGGCCAGCAACAGCAAGTGGATATGAGCAATTTCCACTTTTACGACAACATGACGCGTTCGATCAAGCACACCGGCAAAATCATTTTGGACTTGATCCCCAAGATTTACGACACCAAACGCGTGTTGCGAATCATTGGCGTCGATGGTAAACCCGACCTGACAACCCTGAACGACCTTCAGGCCACCGGCGAAGTGCTAAACGACGTTACCGTCGGGCTTTACGACGTGGTGATGGATACCGGCCCAGGCTACAACAGCAAGCGTATGGAAGCCGTGGAGGCCATGATGCCAATGATGGCGCAAAGCGAGATTTTCCAAGTGGCGGGTGACCTATTGTTCCGCAACATGGATTTCCCTGGCGCCGACGTTATTGCCGACCGCCTGGCCGCCATGAACCCGCTGGCCAAGATCGACGAAAAATCACCAATCCCGCCGCAAGTGCAAATGAAAATGATGCAATTGCAAAAGATGGTGGAAGACCAGCAACAGCAAATGCAAATGATGGGCTTGGACATAAAGTATGGCATGACCAAAGAGGGTGTGCGTCAGGAAGGCGAAACCCGCCGCGAACTTATCAAAGGCATTGCCAGGGCGCACAACACCGAAACAAATGCGGAAGTCAAGGTCAACGACCAAAACACCAGGTCAATTACCAGCCAAAACAAAACGGAAATTGAAGCGATTGTCAAATTGTTGTTGGCCAATATGTCGCCAGGTGACCTGGTGCGTAAAATTGACCAAATGAACGCTGAACAATACGCATATTCCGAAGTGGCTGCCCAAGATATTCACCAAGGTTCAAGCCCATTTATTGGGCAAATGGATATGGCTTCGGGCCTTGGTGGCCAAATGCAACCGCAACAGCAACCGCAAATGGCGCCTGAAATGCAGCAACCGATGGGAATGCCACAATAGTTGACAATGCAAATGATTTAGGTTCACAATTGGGCCAAACCTACCAATGGGTTTTCATTGGGTTGATTCGTAGGGATACGTATGTCCGAAGTGCAAGAACGCGTCGCCGCTAACCTGGTGACGAGTGACAATTTAGCGGAATTCACCGCCCGTAAACTTGGATTAGTTGACGCGACGCCGGAAACCACCGAGGCGCCAGCAAACGACGGGGAAACCCAGGTTGCTGACGAGCCGGAAAATCGGGCCGATCAGAGTGATTCAGACGGGGAAGGGAATGAGGCGACCGTAGAAGACGATCAAAAGGAACGCAAGGCGAACCCAAAGATCGAAAGGCGCTTTTCAGAGATAACTAAGCAACGCGAGGCCGCCAAAGCCGAAGCCCAAAGGGAACGCGAAGCAAGGGAATCATTGGAAGCCAGGCTGAAGGAACTGGAAAACAAAGCCAACCCCCAGGCGAAAGCCCAGGACGACTTTGGGCCGGAACCCAAGCCTGAAGAATTCAACGATATGTTCGAATATGCGAAAGCGTTGGCCGAATATACCGCTGATAAAAGAATGATGGAACGGGATAGGCAAGTTGAAGACCGCAAGGCCGCGGAAGCCAGGCAAACATTTGAAAAAGCCTGGGCTGACCGTGTGAGTGCAGCGCGAAACACATTGCCGGATTTCGACGACATGGTTCAGTCAAGCGATGTGTCTATTTCAGACCCCGTGCGCGACGCGATCATGGATAGTGATGTGGGGCCACAAATCCTTTATCACTTGGCCGAAAATCCCGACTTTGCCAGGAAACTTGGCGAAGGTTCAGTCATTCAAGCCCTTCGACAAATCGGCAGACTTGAGGTGCAGTTTGAGAAAACAGCCCCCAAAGCCAGCGCACCCGATGTGAAATCGACCGCGGTGAAATCAAAAGCGCCAGCGCCAATCAGCCCGATTCGCGGCGCCGTTTCTAAGACGGACAATAACGTGGATGCCGACGGCAATTTCCACGGTACATTTTCCCAATGGAAAGCGGCCCGCCAAAACAGGCAGATTCGCTGACAATTAAACCCTTTTCAACTAGGAAAACAAAATGTCTGGAAATAATTTACTGACGATTTCGAAAATCACCAATGAAGCATTGATGGTTCTAGAAAACGAATTGACGTTCACAAATAACGTCACCCGCGAATACGACGACCAATTTGCTGTCACCGGCGCCAAAATCGGTAACACTTTGAACGTCCGTCGTCCTGGCCGATTTATCGGCACAACTGGCC
>Ga0315903_10010056_pt1 | contig 11345 bp, 5 predicted proteins | sample LakEriMetagenome_7_FD_203524 | JGI IMG/M metagenome (GOLD analysis project Ga0315903, IMG submission 203524) | Freshwater fungal communities from buoy surface, Lake Erie, Ohio, United States - Buoy 2 MA119 | ecosystem: Environmental > Aquatic > Freshwater > Lake | place: USA: Lake Erie, Ohio... | reverse complement strand
CTCGGGTCGAAGAGGTCCCCAAGGCATCATCGACGCTCTTTCACGACTCACTCCAGAAGCAAGAAACTGCATTACCATTGAAAACGACGAAATCTCGTGGGGCATCGACTCAAGCCTCGAACTCGTCAAGCATTGTGCCCTCGTACTTGACATACACCATGACTGGATCCATAGTGGAAGATACCTTCAGCCCACCGACGATAGAGTATTACGCTTAATAGAATCGTGGCGAGGTGTACGTCCTGTCATGCACTATAGTATAAGTCGTGAAGATATCCTGGTAGGACACTGTCCTAGTACACAGCCGAATTATTCTAAACTTTTAGAAACTGGATATAAAAGAGCGAAACTCAGAGCACATTCAGACTTCTATTGGAACAAAGCCTGTAATGAATGGGCACTGAGTTTCAGGGATCAGTTCGATATTATGTGCGAAAGCAAGGGAAAGAACCTTGCTAGTTTTGCACTTTACGAACAGGCTAAGACTATTACTTCTTAGGTTTTCTTGGAGCACGTGGCTTTTTAGACGCTGGTGAAGTCTTTGGCTTTGCTGGCGTTTTTGTTTTTGCTGGTGCTTTTGGCTGTGCAGTAACTTCTGCTTTAGGTGCTTCTGCTTTAGGTGCTTCAACAACTGCCGCGCCGCCTGGGGGCATTTGTGCAAGAGCAATATCAGCAGTGTCTACCACAGGTGTTTCAACTTTGTATGGAACTTCTGTTGTCTCAGCCTTAGGTGCTGTACCAAATAAATTTTTAATAAATCCGAACATGTTAGTGTCCTCCTTGAAAAAATATTTAGTTATATCTTGCCTACAGGCTTTAAACTACTGGCTGGTAAATCCCATGATTGAGTTTTTTCAACACCTCTATTTTGAGCAAACCGTTTTGCGTCACAATTATTGCAAACATGGAAGTAGCGATTGTTTAGTCGTTTAGGATCCATACTGCCTTTGGGCCTTTCAAAAATCTCACTACAACAGTCACAACGCAGTATTGCTATGGAACATTCTCTGAAATAACAGTGTTCTTCGCCCAGTTTGCTCTTTCTCGTGTGCTGTGTTTTTACCTTGTCTATACGTATGAACATTCTGTATTTACATTAAGATTATAAAAATCTTGGCTAAATATTTGCACAAAGTCATTTTGGAGCAAATCAATGTCAAGAAAAATTGTCGATATCGGCGTAGAAGGTAATGATGGCACAGGCGATAGTATCCGTGAATCGTTTAGAAAAACCAACGAAAACTTCCAAGAATTATATGCTGTTTTTGGTCTCGGTGGACAGATTGCATTTACAGATCTTGCAGACACTCCTAGTTCGCTAGTAGGCGAAGGTGGAAAGATACCTGTTGTTAATGCTGGCGGAAATGCATTAACATTTAAAGAAATTGTTGGAGGTTCAGGTGTAGCGATAACACAACCAACTACAGGTGCCAATGCTGGTGACATTGTTATTAGTTCATTGACTTCTAGAGTACAGGACGACCCACTACCTAAACTACAATTTGACTTAAATGGTGCCGGTAGAATGGTGGGTAACATTTATGCCCCCACCAACGACAGTGACTTTGCTCTTGCAGTTGGCCAATTTAATGCCGCACATTATCCACCAATTGATTTTCCTGGTGGCGGTGTAAGCGGCGACACTTTTGCAGTTAACAAAGGTTATGTTGATAACAAGTTCGTCAACGTAACCGGTGACACCATGCAGGGTTTCTTGAATATGCCTGCAGGTGCAAGTGGTAATCAAGCACCAAGAGCCAGTGATGTTATCACTCGCGCAGGTAGTACTGCTAACCGTACCATGCTTGATCCATTGTTTTTAAGCGATCACCCTGGTGAATTATCGGGACGCGGAACACCTAATGGCAGTGATGACTTACAGGCCGCAACAAAATATTACGTTGATAATGCCAATTATTCTAGTAACATTAACTTATACGTCAGTACCACTGGCAGTGATGATCAAACAAATACTCCCATAGGTAAAGAAGGTCGCAGTTGGGCATATTCTTTCCGTAGTATCAACCGTGCGGCTCAGAAAGCAGAAGAATTAATGGATAATGCTCCATTAGAAACTGGTCCTTACAGACAGTTAATTGCATTTGGGCAAGGCAGAGGATTTTCACAAGTTAGTCGTGCTCCTACCAGTGGTGCCGCAGGGTCTACTCGTATATACTTTACCAACGACGACGGTAGTCGTGTTGACCAAGGTGTATTGCCCAGACCTGATATTCTGCCAGGCAAGTTAGTTGTTGGACGCACCAGCGGTGCCAAGGGTATTATCTTTTTGTACTATGGTAGTGATTCAGGTAGTCCTATCGGTGAAGACTTTATAGATCTACAAGATGTAACTGGTACATTTATAGTCGGTGAGAATTTAGAGTACGATCAGCCTGTTAGAAGTTTGAACTTGACTATTTTTGTCGAATCAGGAACTTATGAAGAAGACTATCCAATTCGACTATCACAAAACGTATCACTTGTAGGCGATGAACTACGTCGTGTAATTGTTCGCCCAGCAGACAGACCAAGTCGTAGTCCTTGGGCAGATATTTGGTTCCGTAGAGATTTAAACTTTGACGGAATGGTGTTGACCAGTACTGAATACGGGTATCATTATCTAACAGATCCTAGTGACCGTGCCAGTGAACCAAAAAATAACAGAGATATTGATGTATTTTTAATGGGCGATGCAACAATTATTCGTCAGGTCAGCGCACAAGGCCACGGTGGATTTATGATGGTGCTGGATCCTGAGGGTCAAGTATTGAGCAAGTCACCATATTTCCAACAAGGTTCAAGTTTTGCACGTTCACTAAACAAACAAACATTTGCAGGCGGACAGTATGTTGACGGCTTTACTGCTAACTTACCGTTTGATGTTGTTAGTAAACTCAGCGACACTGAATTATTAGTCACAGGCAGCGAAAGATCTCCTATTACTCCGTGTTCGTTTGTTGTGGAAGGCCGAACATTTAAGGTAGATACATTCTCCGATGACGGCACAGGATTTCCTAGTGCTCGTCAATTAATTCGTAAAAATAAAGATTTTATCAAAGCCGAAGTTATCGGGTATATCGATACAGAACTTCAGCCCAATTTTGTTTTTGACAGAACCAAGTGTGCTCGAGATGTAGGTTACATTGTTGATGCATTATCAGAAGACTTAGTATTCAATACAAATTATAAGAGTGTATATGCCGGAAAATCTTATTACGGTAAGATGCCCTATGACAATTTAGATATCTCCGATGATACTAGTCTTGCATTTCAAAAAGATGCAACATTACAAGCACTGGAATTTTTAAAAAATAAAGTTTCAGATATATTAATAACCAATACTACTGCACAATCAAGAGCAGTGGCTAATTTAGATGAAATCATAGATATTATCGATAACGGTATTTTATCTGCAAATGCATATTCTATACCGAATTTATCAACTACCTCTGCTAATGCAAACACTGCTAAAACGTTGTTATTGGCTAATCTTGATTTCTTAAAAGCAGAATACATATCTCATATCGTTAATAATTTCGAAACGTTTGTATTCGACGAGCCAGCATTTGCAGTAGACTTAGAAGAAAATTTTTATGCAACAATATACGATTTTATCTATGGCGGGAACAGTGCTTCCGTATCCGCAGGCTTAAGATTCTTCGATCCCGACGATGATACTTCTTTAATTGCCGGTCAAACTGGACAGATAGTTTCTGGTATCAACCATCTATTAACATTAATTCAAAATGTGGTTACAAGTACTCCGATACTTGTGGCAAACTTAGAGCAAACAGTTGAAGACCAAGTGTTAGGTGGCAGTGCCACAGTCACTGAATCGGACAGTATCAAAGCAAAATTGAATATTATTAAAAATATTATTTTGAGCGGTGTTGTTGCTGCCCCAACTATTGAACTAGGATCAACTACTTCAATTAGTAGTACACTGGTGGAATCTAAAACAAGATTGCAATCATTTAGATCCACATTACAAAGCGAAGTACTTGTATTCTTGAACTTGAGATTTAATTATAACAAAGACACATGCAGACGAGATACAGGATATATTGTTGATGCAGTTGCACACGATGTATTTTACAATGGAAATTTAAAAACAGTGCAGGCTGGCTTGGCATATTTTAACGGAACAGCCAGTGCTCGAGCAGTAATTGAAACTCAGTTAGAAACTACAATCAGTGCTATTAATTATATTAGAAGTTTAATACTATCAGTCATCGGAAATACACCTGTAACTCCACGTTATCAAACAGCAGTGCCTCAAATCACTGATGGGTTGATCACAGACGGTGGTCTTGGTACTGCTAAAGTCAATGCATTGTTTGATGAATTGGTAGAAATTTTAGACAACCCTCCCGACAACAGCGATGCAAGAGCATTGTTGGTTGCCAATAAAGAATTTATCAAAGCAGAAGTTATTAGTTTTATCAGTTACACATACAAGACCACCGTGACTGCTACTGCGGCGGCATCCGATATATTAACATGTGATAGCACTGCAAACCTACGAGTCAACTTTCCAATTGAATTTGGTGTGAGTTCTAGTATCGGAGCATTGCAAGGCAGTAAAAATCTTTCCGGTGTTGCGGTTCCAACTGCGGCCACATATACCGCAGTACCAGTTGTTTCTAACAGTGGTATAGGTAACGGAGCAATAGTCACCGTGATCAAAACAGGAACTGGAACTGCTTATTCTGCGGCCAATACTGGAATTACTATTACAACCAACGGAACTGGTTACAAAGTCAATGACTTTCTAAAAATTCTGGGTAGTGATTTAGGTGGCACAGACGGAGTCAACGATTTAATATTCCGTGCCGCTCCTAGTTCAGAAGTGTTAATTGGCGGATTAACCAGTGGTAGAAAATACTACGTTAAACAAGTTATCAGTCCAACTACATTTACAATCTCGTCGTTGCCCAACGGAGATATAGTTCAATTAACAGATGGTGTGGGTTCTATTCCAGGACAACTTAGTTATGACTTTGCCAAGTGTGCTAGGGACACTGGCTTTATCGTTGCCAACACCAGTGCAGATTTGTTATACGGTGGAACATATAACACTATTAAAGCAGCCAAAACTTATCAAACTGCACGAGCAAAATTAGTTGTCGGCGAACAATTAACAGAAACTTTGGCAGCATTGGTAGTAGCCAAACAAACTGCTCTTAGTGTGCTAAATCAAACAGCACCGGCAACCAGTTGGCAAACTTTAAATCTTGTAGCAACGCCTACTACCCAGGTACTAGATGCTGAATTAAATGGCAGTGCCGCAGTTACAAGATTTGGGTTATTGATGGATCTTGTAAATGCAACCATACAAAATCCTGCATACAATCCAACACTGTTGATTCCTGGTGCTAGATCTATCACATATCCGATTTATCGACTTGTGGTCAACGATCCTCGAAGTGCAACACAAGCAGGTATTACTAATCCACTAAGTATCAACGTTACGACATTTGGATCGACTGTTGCCGATCCTAGTGGATCATATTTTGTCACACTAAATCATGCGACACGCGGCGTGGCCATGTATGAAAAAACACGCTATACTATCAGTGGAAATAGCAATCCAAAATATAATAAAAAAGTAGAGTGCGTGTCTACAACAGTGTCTTCTATGACATTTAAATTTGTAGACGGAGACCCGGGAGTATTTGGATCAGGCACAACAACTATTACCTACATCGATGACATTGATCTGTTAAGTCCAGGTAATACAAGTATGTGTAGCAACGACTATACACAGATCAACGACCTAGGCTACGGACTTGTTGCAACCAACACAGGTCTAGTTGAAGCAGTTAGTGTGTTCTCATACTACTGTTGGACAGCATACTTTGCCAACAATGGCGGCCAGATTCGTTCATTGAACGGCTCCAACGCACACGGAGAATACGCACTAGTAGCCGCAGGCAGTGATCCATTAGAAGTCCCCGATCAAGCACGATTAAAAGACAACATGGTTCAAGTAGGCCGTGTTTATAAAACTGGAATATATTCATTAGATAATATCGAAGACGATCTAGAAATATATGTGTATAATTTAGATTATCCTCCATATAATGTCTCTGAACTTGAAATCAATCACGGATCAGGCATTATCTCTGAATTAACTGCCAGTAGTTTAGTAGGAGGCAGTGGCTACACCGACGGTACTTATTTGAATGTTCCGTTGACTGGCGGTACTGGTAACGGTGCCACAGCAAACATTGTTGTTGCCAGTGGGCAAGTGACCACAGTTAGTTTAACCAACGGTGGATTAAGATATAGTATTAGCGATATACTTAGCGCAGGTGCAACTATTGGCGGTGGTTCAAACTTTACCATTGTCGTAGGTGCAGTTACTGGAACCGGTATTGGACGATATGAAGTTGCCACTGTTACTGATGTCAGTTCAACTGTACCGTTGACAGTGACCAGTGCCAGTGCAGTAAGCGGAACAGGACCTTTCTACATAACTTTGAACTTCTCTGACCCAGGATACACTCCTAGAGTTGGCGTAAATTATAGAGTGGCCGGTAATTCCAATAGTGCATTTAACAGAAGTGTTGTTGCTACAGCAAGTACAACAACCAGTGTTACTTTAGAATATCCTATTAATCCTGGTACTTACGGAAGTGGAACAACCACTGTATGGGGTGCTGGTAACATTGTACGTATCAACTTGAGTACTGGTGGAAATAACGATACCAGTACAGCAGGCCTGGCCGTTGACTTATCACATAATCAAAATATTATTATTCGAGGTAATCAAAACTTCCAATTCTATGAGATCGATGACACTAACCCAGTACGACCAAGTACTGCTTTGACTTTCGTTGACGATCCCAATGGTGCTGGAGAAGATGCAGGCGTATATCGTGTGTTGGCCTATGCTAACAAGGATCCGATAAATGCTAACTTAGATGCCGATGCCAGTGTTTTAAGTTTCGACACTACCTACGATTATATTAAACTGGTGATTGATGCAACCAATGCCAGTGAAACTGATCCAAGTAATCCTGGAAAAACATTAGGTTCGACTGCGGGCGACGTGGCCATTGCCATTGACCGTATTACAGAAAGCAGTGTTATTGAAAGACTTAATTCTGCTGATATGATCTTTGCCTGGGACGGTAAACTACACAAAGTTGTAAGTTACACTGACTTGGGTGTAGTAACTGGCTATGGTATTTTGAGATTCAGCGATGTAACTGCTAAATCATTGTCTGGAACTATAGCAACTGGTATCAATAGTTCGTTAGATCCTGCAACAAACTTGGATCTAGCAGATGCTCCGACTATACGTATAGGTCTAGCGCAAGACGAATTTGCTGAAATTGTTGTGCGTATTAGTACTTGTCGTGTAACAGGTCATGACTTCTTGGACATCGGTACAGGCGGTTATAACAGCACCAACTATCCAAGTAAGATTTACGGACCTCCTAGAACTGCTAATCAAACACGAGAAGTTGAAGAACGTACAAGGGGTCGTGTGTTCTATGCAACCACCGATCAAAACGGTATCTTCCGTGTAGGTCGCTTCTTTACAGTTGACCAAGGTACTGGTCGTGTTACATTCTCAGCGTCAATTGCGTTGAGTAATCTAGACGGTATTGGTTTCAAACGCGGTGTTGCTATTAGTGAATTCTCCAACGATGAGAAGTTTACAGACGGTGCTACAGATGCTGTGCCAACTGAAAACGCCATTGAAGGTTATGTGGACCTACGTCTAGGTCTATTCCGTAGCACAGACGAAGCAGTGGCAGAAGCAGATTTAATAGGTCCTGGATTCTTAGATCGTGCAGGTATTTTAAGTCCAATAGCAGACTTGAACATGGGCGGATTTAAGGTTCAGGCTGTTGGAGCACCTGCGGCTGACACTGATGCTGTTAATAAAAATTACGTTGACAGTCAGCAGTTGGCAGATACTAAAGTCAGCGTTGCTGGCAGAGCCGACTTAGACTTCCTAATGTATAACGGTGCAAACTGGATCGACGTCAACAACAACACCACAACAATTACCAACACTGCGTCTACTAGTGCAGGTGGCAGTGACTTAACTATCACACGTATCGGCAACGTTATTACCTACAAGTTAGTCGGTGGTGCTGGTGCGAATAATCCAATCACCAATCATCACATCAATGATAATGCGGCTATTGCACAAAGTAAGTTGGCTATGACTGCCGCAACAACTCGTGCAAATGCCACAAGTATTGCACAAGCAGATAGAGGTCTTGCAAGTTTCAAGAGCGCAGAATTTACTGCAACCAACGGATGGATTGAACTACAAACATCGACAAGTGCAAGTACTGGTGTAACGTTAGGAAAACTACAATACATTACTACAGGTTACTTGTTAGGCAATAGAAGCGGTGCGGCCGCAAGTCCAAGCGAAATCACATTTGGACAAGCAGTAATCGACGGTGACGGTATACAAAACGCAAGGTTTGTTGGCGGAACTGCAACCACTGGAGTAATGTTTGTTAATACAAGTTTACCAGCGGCAAGTCGTTATGATGTAAGACCAATTACTACCAACGGCGCGGCAAGTAGTATTGTTCAAACAGATGCTAGTGGACAAATAAATGTTAAAGGACTGTTCATTGATAGTTTTGACACCATCGATGTTAATACATCAACAAACACACTGTTGATTAAAACTCCTGGAGGTGTAACAACATTTGATGCTGTTGGAGGAACTATCGGTGGAACTACTGTTAATATTCGTGGTAATACAACACTAACAGGTACACTCAGTGTAAGTAGCAATTTCAGCACTAGTGGAACTGGTTCTATCACCAGTGCAAGTAGTATTACTGCTACAACAACTGTGGCAGGTACAGAAGGCAACTTCAGCACACATGTTAAAACACCATATCTAAAAGCAGGAGCAGATAACACATCCGTTGGTAGTGTTGAAGGCAATTGGAGTCTAACTACTGGTAGTAGATTCCTTGCTACTTACGCTGACTTGGCAGAATACTACGAAGGCGACACCGAATACGAAGTTGGTACTGTTCTAATATTCGGCGGTGAAAAAGAAGTAACAACAACTCAACTACACATGGATCGTCGTGTAGCAGGTGTAGTTTCCGATACTGCCGCTTACATCATGAATGATGCTTGCCCTGGAATCAAGGTCTGTGTGGCCCTACAAGGTCGTGTACCAGTCAAGGTAGTAGGCATAGTTCGTAAAGGCGATATACTGGTAGCAGCCGCTAAACCAGGTTATGCTATTGTAAACAACGATCCTAAAGCAGGTACAATTATTGGAAAAGCATTGGCTGAGAAACTGGACAATGCGCCAGGAGTAGTGGAAGTGGCTGTGGGCCGTAATTAACATAAATATTGATATGAACATTACATTGATAGATATTGGAAATATTGCAAATGACGGTACTGGAGACGATCTCCGTACCGCATTTCAAAAGGTCAACGAAAACTTCGTCGAACTTGAAACCAGCGTTGATGCCAGCACTGTTGCAGCCAATGTTGGCGACGGTTTGGGTATTTTCAAACAAAAAGTACAAAATACTTTACAATTTAAAAGTTTAGGAACTGATGATAAACTCAGCATCACTGCTGTGGGCGATAAAATTGTTATCAGTACAAATTTTCAGAACAAAGACATAACCGTTGGCAGTTTAAATGCCACTGGCAGCGTTTCAGCAACTAGCATGACTGCTACCATGTTTAACGGTTCTGTAAATGGTAATTTAATGGGTAGAGTATACCCTCTTGCTCCTGACTATATCATTGGTGCTGGCAGTATTGTTGGGGTTCAACCTAATCCAGGAAACCCTAACTATCAACCAGCAAGAGTCGACGGAGTATCCGTTAGAGACCTAAACAACACGATAAATACTTTTGACTTTGGTACATTGGATAATCAATATACTAGCGCATTTCAGTATTTGCTTAGTCGTGTTGGACTAGACTTAGGTACTATTATATCGCCCACTGATTTATCAATCGATGCAGGAACACTATAAAGTTGGAGAATATCTAAATGGCTTTGCAAATAAGACGCGGAACAAACGCACAAAGATTACTGTATACACCTATTGTTGGTGAACTGGTCTTTGTTACTGATTATCTATCAGCAGACGTTGATCCTATATATGTAGGTGACGGAGCAACGCTGGGAGGCGTTGCTGTGGGTCAGAATGCTGTGCTCGCTGGCAGCATGGAGGGCGATATCATTTTAAATAATAATGATATTACTGGCTCGGGTAACTTGGAATTTACCGGAAACATTAATCATGTTGGTAATATTACAACTAAAAAAATAACAATTACAGGCAACGGCGGAGTTGCTGTGGTATCCACTGGTTCGATTACCAATACAGGTAATGTAAATATCAGCGGTAATATTATTAGTTCAGGCACTATACAAGCAGTGACTACAGAATCAGACTTGGTTGGCAACGTGCTAAGTTCAGACAGCAGTGAAGTACTGGTTAATGCCACAAACAATACTTTTAGCGGCAATGCAATTTCAGTAACAAACGTGGCCGTAGGGTCTGTTAGTACACTAGACGGGAACAGCCTAATACATCAAAACAATGACGATTTTGTACAATTTAATTTTGGTTCGGAAGCAGTACCGTTTGCATCTGTACAGTATGAACAACAGCCCAGTGTACACTATGGAAGAATTACTTTGGCCGACGGTGGTGGTTTAACACTACCTGGTACACAAGATTACACCATTTATCGAGGAACCCTTGATAATCCTGATAATATTCAAACAGGCGACAAATTAGGTGGTATGTATTTTCGAAGTTTTAACCTAAAAGGTATTCCGCCTGCACCTGGAGGAATTCCTAGAACAGAAGCAGTACAGGGCTTTGCTGGAGTTATAGGTTATATTGCCGAAGATCAAACAGGTGCAGATCCTGGCAGTATCCCTAGCACACTTCTTATGGGCAGTGGGTTTAGCGATCTCAACACTTTCTTTAATGATCCGTTGTCAGACACCACAAATTTATTAAAGTATAGTTCCAAAGGCGAATTAAAAGTCACAGCAGTTAATCTAAGAGCATTAAGTAACGCAGAGCGCACCGCACTTAGTCCGTTTATCAATGACGGCACTATTATCTATAATTATGAACCCACTGATGCAGGTGGCAGTCCGTTGGGTCAAGCCGGACTACAAGTAAGAATCGGTGGCGGTTGGTATAATATCCCTGTGTCGGGTGCTTCTAACTTATAATTATTCAACTTTAATCTACGATTCTATACGATAAATACATCGAGGAATCGTAGAAATGTTAAATGTTTGGACATTACCCACTGGAAGCAGCCTTGGAACATTCCAAGAGCGTCTAAGTCTTTCA
>Ga0315903_10010055_pt1 | contig 11346 bp, 23 predicted proteins | sample LakEriMetagenome_7_FD_203524 | JGI IMG/M metagenome (GOLD analysis project Ga0315903, IMG submission 203524) | Freshwater fungal communities from buoy surface, Lake Erie, Ohio, United States - Buoy 2 MA119 | ecosystem: Environmental > Aquatic > Freshwater > Lake | place: USA: Lake Erie, Ohio... | reverse complement strand
TATGACAAAAAAAAGACCCTTTTTTTATTACCTAAGCTTTGGCCCTCCTTCTATCCCTTGGTCCTGGCTCCCGTCCTCCGGGCTCCCTCCCTGGCTTCGGGTCCGTCGGCAAAAAGGACCCTTTTCTTATTCCCCACGTTTTGGGGACGCTTACCCAAAGTCGGTTTTTTTGGGGGGTCGGTCTGTGGTGGGACTCCCTTCCCCTCCCTTCCCCCCGCTTTCCTTCCCTTTTCCTATCTTGTTTCATCTTTGCCCTGGCCCAAACTTTAGCCCATAAAAAAACCCCCTAAATAGGGGGTCTCTTTACTTTGGCTTTGGATCCTATTACATTGGATCAATTACGAAGCCAGAGCGGTCTTTCTTTGCCGGGCCTTTGGCCTTAAGACCTAAGATTTTGCCGCTTGTTTCAAGCATAACGATATCCGATTTATCACCGTTCACGACATCCGCCCCAAAGTACGAAGCTGGCAAAGCTTTACGAAAAACGGCCGCAACATTTGCCCCTAAACTTAGGGCTTCTAAACAGTCGGCCTCGTTGCCGGGCTGATACGAAAAGGTCAGCGTATATTTTGAACCGGCATATTTTCTGATCTTGCCTATTAATTTGGTGTAATCATAAAAGATCAGCCCCGGCCCGGCCCCTAAGGTCGTGCCGTAGGACTCCAAAACATCTATGCCGGTGCGATTTTTTAGGATTGCGATAAAGTCAAGATCGGATGTCCCGTTTAATCTCACAGCTATTTGGGTGTTGGTATTTTGGGCCTTAGCGTAAAGCTTTGAAAGCTCTTTTGTCAAAAGATCCGCGAAGGCCTGCCGGTCTCTTATATATAACTCGGTGCGAGATATCCGGGCCTCCTGCACATTGTTAAACCTTCCCCGTCCTGCTGTGAACAAACAAGGGGCCTTGCAACTATCAGCGGCCGGGCATATGTTAACGGCTTTGCTGTTTTGCTGTGCGGGTGCAAGGTATAGAATGGCCGTTTTTAGACTGTTTAGGGCTGTTTTGGCGTTTGTTGCGCCCTGGCTCAAAAGTTTATTTTTGCGGGCTTTTAGTTTGCCTAAAAGATCATTCACGCGGGGACTGTTGTAGGCGTTAACTGTGGCGGGGGCTGTGGTCATCGTTTCCATAAATTAAGGGGTTTTTAGGGGTTTTTGGTGGATTACTTGTTTAAGCTATTAATTGCGGCCTGCACTATATTTTGGCCTTTGGTGGTCAACTGTGCCCGGTAAATTGCGGCCAACATTCTAAGACCTGCGGCCTTATCAGCTGCGGCCATATTTTGGGCCTGTTCTATTTGTTTTTGTAGGTTCATTTGGTGGGGGTTTAGTTTGGCTTAATTGCCTACGGCAAAGATAAAGTAAAAATATATATATGTGACCTTTGCCCTAAAATATTTTTTAGTCTACCTTTGGCCGGTTCTGATCAATACCTTTGCCCGGTTAACTGTGGCCGTATTTTTGATCCAGGGCGAAAAATGCCCACTTTTTAGGACATTGTCTACTTTTTAGGTCGCTCTATGCCCTATTTTTTGGACATCGTCCACTTTTTAGGACATTTTGTGCCTGGCTCGCATCGCCCGGCCTTGACGATACCTTGACGATACCTTGACGATGCCTTGACGATAGGCTGACGATACCTTGACGATTTTTTGACGATTGGTAAAATTATTTTTTGACGATGGGCGCAACCACTAAAATTATATATAAGTTTGTGTCAACGAAACCCCTACCAAATGAACCACCAAACCCCCATCCCGGCCCACCTGCCGAAATTCGTTCACCTTTGCGGTGGCGATCAATTGCTGAATGTTGAAGCCAAAACGATCCAATCCTTTGACGAGTCCTACGAGGTTTTTTCGCTTGACGAAGCCTTTTTAACGGCTGACGATTTAGCCCAATTCCACAACGATTTGACGGAGGCCATCGGCCCAAAAATCGGTGATGAACTGTTTATTTTCTTAATCTTGAAAGCTAACAACCTTTAACCCCCAACCAATGCGCCAAATCACCGCCAAATTCAGCTCCACCTGCCCGGCCACCGGGCTGACGATCCACAAGGGATCGCCCTGCATCTACGACCAAACCGCCCGGAAGGCATACCACCCAACCGCCAAAGATTCGTTGACGAAGGATGTTGACGATCTGGCCGCCTACATCCAGGCGGAGCAGGAAGCCTATTTTGACTCCTTTTGTCAATCAAACAACCTTTAACCCCCAAACCCCCAACCCGTGAAACAGTTAATCCAAATTTATTCCACCCTTGACCCGGTCACCGAGTTATTTGTCGCATCCTGCGTTTTGATGATCATCTTTATGATGATGACCAAATTAATCGCCTACCTCTTCCCAACCCGATCCAACCAACCCCAAAAATTCTAAGCTATGGCCTTTTATCGCAGAACCTCGTATAAGCCCACCCTAAGCCCCGCAGAACGCGAGGCAAGGGCAGAGGCCCGATTCCAAAAGAAAGTCGCTCAGGACGAAGCAAAACGGGCAAAGAGCGCATTTAATTACGCAACGGCCGGAGGTCGCTATGTCCCCACCGAACGACAATTGATCGCGGCCAAGTATATGGTGACTCAAGAGGTTGATGACATATCGGCCGAAGTAGTGATTTTGGGCGCGGAGTTTAAGCAAACCGTCCACCACGACCACATCCACCGGGTGAATGAGTTCATCCGCAACAACCCATCCTTGAACTTATGACGATCCGCGAAACATTGAGGGCCGGTCTTCCTGCCGACATCGCCTCAGCCGCGATCTTCAACCTGCAATCCCAAGGGTACGGCCCCAAGCGTTTGGCCCATTCGGCCGATGATCCCTGCGATGACCTGGGCGATGCCTTGATGAGCTTTATTTGGGGCGAAACTGACGAAGGCTTTAACTACTGGGAGGGCGTTTACCGCAAGTACAAACCAACTGACGATGACTGCGTCCTTTGATAATGGCCTTGATGACTCCCTTGCGATGAGCCAGGGTCGGAAGCGCAAAGGGATTTCCTTGGATTTCCTAATATGGAAACGCAAGGCCAAGTCCATCGTTGACCCTTACGAATTGGCCGAACTGATGAGCCAGTATTACCTTGACCAAGCCTCTGACATCTCCGATCCACAGGTCAAAGCTTTGACGATGCTTGCGATTGCTGGAATTGACTTTGATGCCATTGCTTTGGAGTTGATAGAGTCTACCCACTACGAGAAAGACACCAAGAACTGATGCACAATTCGCCATCCATCAAAGGATCAGTCTCGTTGACTTTTGACGAGGCGAACCGTTTGCTATTCGTGATGAAGAAAGCCGGGCTTGAGGACACCGCGTCCTTCCGCAGGGTGCATACGCGAATCCGGGAGATCGTGGATTTCCACCTCTACAACACCAAAGTACCGGTGGGCGATGCCTCGCACTATTGGTGCAACAAACGACTGCCTCCGGGCGTATCAAGAAGTTCTATGGGGCCATTCTTTCCCCTGCCCCCGGCCTTGGTCTTTGACCTCAAAAAGTACCTGGTGGAGGGCGATTTGGTGACGATTGCGAACGAGAACAATTGGAACTACGATTCGGTGAAGAAGTGCCTTGAACTGCCCCGGATTTACCGCAACAAGCACGGAGTGACGAAGATTTCCAACCCCCCATCACGCTACCCTCTCGCGATCATTAATCAGTTGATGAAGACCGCTGAGAATAACCGTAGGCACAAAAAAGATTTGAGAACAACGAGATTACGCTTGAGAATTTACATTGAAAAAAACCTTAAACCCTTCTACAATGAATTTGAAATTATCCAACCCTACGTCCCCGGAACCCCTCGCCAATTGGCTAAAGCACATAAGGAAAGCGTCAGGACGAAGTTTGAAGCCGGATTGGTCGGAAGTAATCCAACCGTTCCGAGTAAACTGGACTCTTTACGGCCAATACTTGGAAGCGAGAGCAGTTTTGATGGGAGCGAAGAACGAATTTGACAACCTTTAAACCAAACCAAATGAACAAAGAACTTGACCCAAAAGCCTTGATTGATAAGGCTCACGATGCCTTGACAAAAAAGAAAGGCCGGCCAGAATACGCTCCAAACGCCCACGAAATTCAAGCGTGGATAGATGGTTATCTAAACCAACCGATACAATTCCCTTCGCACGAAGAGGTAATCAATAACTGCCCTGATGCAAACTTTTCTTCCCGCGAATCCTGGTTTCGTGGAACTATATGGATGCAAGAGCGCGTTTTAGAACTTAACCACCAAAACCAAACCAAATGAACAAACAACCACACCACCTCTACCGCCACGAAATCATCAAGTTGCTGATTAAGCGAATGGACTACACGATGCAGTCCTTTGCCGATGATGCCAAGGTCAACATCGCCACCATCTTTAATTGGATGCGCAAGCCCGAATCCTGCCGGAGCGAAGCGCAAGTTGAAACGGCCTTCCTCCGCAGGGTTGAACAAACCAAAGTCATTCCCGTCAAGAAAGCGAAGGCAATTCTGCGAAATTCCGAATTAACCCTCAACATCAGCCAAAGTGAATACATCCGGGTGATGATGGATCGCCACAAGATTACAGTTGACGCATTAGCCAAAGAATCGGGCATTGAGCGCAACCAGGTCTATTTCTGGACGCAAGGGAAGAAGGAAGGCATCCGATTTGACGAAACTCTAAAAAATTATTTTACCAAAGCGATACAGAATCACCACGAAGCCTTATATTTGTGAACACTTTTGTTAATACCTAAACCCCAAACCAATGACCTTACTTGAAAAATGCAATGCCGATGTTTACAAAGCCATCCTTGACAAGAAATCGGAAACCCCCGAAATTGGTGAGAGACTTATTGCTATACTGCAAGAGTACCAATACTTGTGGCAGATAACTCTTAGCGAAATGCTTGTGTTTTCAGCCCATCTTCCTTTGGAAATTTGGGATTGCAAGGTCCACACCTTCCACCTCCTTTTTAAATCCCAACAAACAACCACAATGCCTTAAACTATGAAAACAAACCTCTCCTCCGATCAACTTGCGCTCATCGCCAAGCCTCTCCCTCCCCAGGCCGTAAAGGCTCACCCAACCCGTGCCGGGATGTCCACCATCAAGGCCATCTTCGTCACCGAACGATTCAACGATGTCTTCGGAGTCGGTGAATGGATGATTAAGACCGAACTGCTCGCTCCCATTTCCTCCATCACTCGCACCACCTCCTACGGTAAGGAGCGCACCGAGTACACGGCTCTGGCGAAGACGATCCTTGAAGTCCCGGCCTACGGCATTTATTACGAATGTATTGCGTCCTCCACCAACGATGATATGGGCGATGCGGCCAAGGGCGCGACCACCGATGCAATCACCAAGATTGCCTCCTACATCGGAATCGGTATTGCGGTGTTCAAGGGCGAACACGATGCCCCTGTAAAGCCTCCTGTTGAACGAACTCCTGCTCCTGCGACCACGACTGCCCCCGCGACAAAGAAGCGCACCACGGAGCCGGTTGTTGTCCCAGAGGCATTGCGGAAAATCCATCAAGAGTACATCATCTCACGGGCCGCTTTGGGTTCACCCGAAGAGCAAGCCGACCCACGCTTCGTGCCGAACGATTGGGATGCCGACCGCTACCAAAAAGGAATCAACTACTTCAACGCTAAAAAGAAGAACTGATGAAAGAAGGACAAACAATCGGACAATGGCTGAACTGGGATTTCAAAACCGATGGGGACTTTAAAATCTATAACAAGAGGGGTAATCTAATCTACTTTGAGGATGAAACGAGGTATCGGGCAAAATGGGAATACGATTCTCAAGGAAAAGTAATCTACATTAAGGATTCAAAAGGATACATTGTAGACAACCGCCCCAAACCAAGTCGTGACAAACCAAGTCGTGAATTGACCCTTGAATCACTACCAAGTCGTGAATTGACCCTTGAATCACTTGCCGAGGATGTCCTCAAATTGAGCGAACTTATGACCCAATTTGTAAATCAAGTAAACCAATCCAACACAATCAAATAGCCCCAACACTATGGAACAACTCATCACCATCCCACGGTCAAATGTCAGCAAGGCTGATATTCAGACCTTCGCTTCCACCCTCATTGAGCAAATCAACGAGGGCCAAGTCAACGCCCTGGAAGCCCACATCAAACTCAAAGCGATGATTAAGGCGATTGACGCAGTAATCAAGGCCACCGAAGAAGTGGTCAGCGATGAAGCAGGCAAGCACCCCGGCAAGAGCTTTGATGTCTTCGGGGCCAATGTCCAAATGAAGGAAGGTTCGGTCGGGCCGAACTGCGACACCGACCCGGTGTATGCCCAAATCAAGGCGCAACTGAAAGACCGGGAAGAACTGCTGAAACTCGCGTTCAAACAAGCGGGGAAGGCGATGATTACGGATCCGACCACGGGCGAGGAAATCCCCATCTGCGAACCAAAGGCCACCAAAGGAAGCATCGCAATTACATTCAAATGAGCCAACAAACTGCATTGGAGTGGGTAATCCAGGAATTACGCCTCCGTGAATTTGAAAAGATAGAAATCAGCAGGGGCGAAACTCGCTTCACCGACATCCTTGAGAAGGGTCTTGCAATGGAGCAGGAGCAACGCCACGATTCGTACCATCGTGGTCTGCAAGATTGTTCCGAAGTTGAACCATCGGGCGAATGAGAGCCATCTTCATCCTTCTTCTTCTCTCCTCCTGCACCAACAATCGGCCTTGGAAGGTCATTGAGGTGCGGGAGAAGGGAGAGGAGTGCGAATATGTGTTATCAAGGTCAAACGGCTTCGGGCCACAAGTAAAAATCAAGACCGATAAGTGCGGTAAATATCAACTTTTCCAAACCATAAACCCCTAACCCAAACCAAATAAATAACAAGAAAATGAAAAATTATGTAGTAGGCATTCTCTCAATGTTTGAGAATGATTTGAAACTTTTTAAAGTAGTAGCTGAAAACGAATACGAAGCCATTAAGAAGGGAATGGTAGAGTTTACAGACAAACCCGAAAGTAAACAACACGAAATTGATTGGCAAAATTCACCTGATTACCCAACCGATTTAGAGGGTCTTTATTCAGTTTATGAGGAAATGCCTTTTTCCGTAGTTGAAGTAGGCTCATTTTAGCCTGACCACTAACTCGTTTATTTGTCTAACCCCCAACCCCTAACCCAAACCAATGAAAAAACTCTTATTCCTCCTCCTGCTCACCTCCTGCGTTGCCGAAGACCAACCAACGCCCTACGAATACCGCGTGACCGGCACATCGGGCAACTACTCCGTCACCCTTCAAAACGCCTACAACAACCTCCAACAATTCGGGGGGGTGGGCAATGGATGGTGGTACAAGTGGACGCAGACCGGAACAAGGGCGCTCTACATTTCGGCCCAGAACAACAACGCCTCTGGAAGTGTGACCGTTGAAATCGTCCGTGGCGGTCGGGTCGTTGCATCCAACACCTCGTATGGTGGCTACACCATTGCGACAGTATCGGGCAGATATTAACCTTAAAGCAATGGAAAAAGAACTTGACCGATGGACGCTGGCCCGCGAGTATTCCAGATTGATGGAACACAGAAAATGGGCGCAGGAAATTCCCTACTTATCATTTCCTTCTGATTGGAAAGTAAAAATAGTTCCTCCGTTTAACGGGGCTATGGTGAGATTTTATGTAAAAAAAGAGGAAGCATTTGTTTCTGTTTTCTTGGATTGCTATGACCTTTTGGGGTTCTGTCAAGGTCATTATTGGGAGGTTCATCCCCACGAAGATGATGTTTTTCGTTGTGAGATGAATAAAACGGAGGAATTGCTTAAAGCCATTTCTCACTCAATTTCAAGTCAATTAAACCGCATTTAACCAATGCTTAACCCCGAATTTACCTTTTCACCAACTTGGTGGAGGCTCTCCCGGCTTGGGAAGGAGCCAAATGTCATCCGCATTGCGGCCTTGGACTTCTTCTGCGACTACACCGCAAACGAGGGCAAGATGAGCGTTAACGAAGCCCTGACCATCCTCGGAGAACCCGTTTTGGAGGCTTTAATCGCCAACGAAACGCTCGTTGTGGATGGCGAAAACATCCGCATCCCCTACCTTGATTCGCAGAAAAAAACCAAAATTGAGCAAATAAGATTTATTATAGATAATAATAAAGATATAGACAACTATATTACTATCAGAGGGAGAGATAAGATAGATAGGGATGATAGAGGGGGTATGGGGGAGAAAGAAGGGAAAGAAAGAAAAGAGAGGGAGACAACCCTGGAGGGTAGAAAGCGCAGAGGCTCCATCTACGACCACGACCAAATGCTCCAAATGTTTGAAGGCTTTTGGGAATACTACGACAAGAAGGTCGGCAAGGACAAAGCGATGGTCGCTTGGTTCAAACTCACGGACGAGGAGGTGGAGAAAATCAGGAATACCCTTCCCGCTTATTTAGAGGCTCACCACGAGAAGAAGTACCGCAAAGACCCGGTAAGATACCTTTCGCATAAAGCGTTCAATGACGAGCCTGTAAATGCGTCAGAGAGGCATTCACAATTTAACCAATCCAAAACCTATGAATCAACCCCAATCAAGCATTACGCCCCTGAGTCCGGAATTGTACGCTGAGTACCAGGATCGGATGCTCGGCATCCTCATCTGCGAAATCCTCAAGCCGGGAGATATCGTCCTGCAACTGCGGGAGGAATACTTTGAGGAAGGGAAGCGCAGGAATGTCTTTCGGGCCATTCGTGAACTCCGCAAGGAGGAGGTTCCGATCAACACGCTGACCGTCCACCAGAAGTGCAAGGCTCTCAATTTTGGCATTGACCCGGTGTACCTGGCCACCATTGACAACGGCCTTTACACGGCAGACGGGTGGAAACACTACCGGTTTGAACTGCACCAACGCTTCGTGCAGAGCCGCATCCACGAAATCAAGGTGGAGTTCTTGAAGCACCAGGATGTGGACAAGCTTTACAACGAGATGCAGGAGATTCGCTCTCTTGACCCCGATCCGATTGCGACCGAGGCCCACGAATTGCTTGTGGGCTATATGATGGAATTGGACTCCATTCTTTCGGGTCGGAAGCCAAGCCGCATCACGCCCACCTACCATCCCAACACCGACCGCCTTATCACCGGCTTCAAGCCTTCCGAGTTCATCATTTTGGGAGGCAGACCTGCGATGGGGAAGACCACCCTTGCGGTGCAGTACGCCTTGAACCAAGCCCTTGCCGGGCGAGCGGTGGCCTTCTTCACGATGGAGATGTCCACCGAGCAGTTAATGACCCGACTTGTCAGCAACCTTTCGGACATTGATGGCGAAGCGTTCTTGGATGCGCAAAACCGCATCACCCCGCAGGCCTTTCAGCAGATGGGCATTGCGGTGGACAAGGTGAAGAATGCGCCCCTGCACATCGTTGACATCCCTGGGGCCGACCCCGGAAGGATTGAGTTGGAGTTAATGAAGCTCATCAAAACCCACAAGATTGAAGGGGCATACATAGACTACCTTCAGTTGATTTCGGCCCTGCCCGAAGACCGAAGCAAAGCGAGGATTGAGCAAGTCACCAACATCTCCAAGTACATCAAGGCGATATGTAAGAGGCTGAATATATGGCTCTGCGTGGTGTCTTCGTTGTCAAGGAATGTGGAGCAGAGGGAGAGCAAGAGGCCCAAGATGAGCGACTTGCGTGAAACGGGGCAGTTGGAGTTTGATGCAGACAAGATTCTGTTTGTGTTTCGGCCTTCGGAGTATATGGATGATTCGGATTACAACAAGGACGAGTTGAGGGATGTTATGGAGATTCTGTTTCGCAAGAACAGGAATGGGAGCATCGGTACTGCGATGGCTAAAGTTCAATTACAATACACAAAAGTGTTGGAATTTAGCGGAGATATCCCTACCTTTGAGGAGAAGATTGCAACCAAAAAAGCCCCATTCTGATGAGCCACATTCTTGAACAAATAATTGACCGATACCCGGATGAGTCCTTCTTGAAAGCCCAAGGGCTTAATAGGGCCATTATCGGTGTGGACGAGGCATCAATGAGGCTTGTTTACTCGGTGAGCAAGTGCATTGACATTTTGCGAAATGATATGACCATTGAAGAAGCCATAGAGTATTTTGAGTTCAATGTTCGCGGAGCTTATGTCGGAGAAAAAACCCCCATCTGGTGTGAAGATGATTTTGAACTATGAAATACGCAGGAGAATGCCCGAACCACGGCCTTGTGGCCCACGATGCAGACCAAAAGACCCTTGACCTCAAAGGTGGCCCATTCTGCCCCTACTGCGGCAGGCTCGTTTTGGTTCTGAAAACGGATAAAAAGAAGAAGAAATAGAAATGGAACAGAAAGTCGGCTTGATTGAAAACAAGATGTCGGAGAACATCATCTCGGTGGTTGCGTCCTACTTCGGCATCACTCCAGAAGATTTGCAGAAGAAGACCCGCAGGGCCAACATCGTCCACGCACGGCAGATATGCACCTTCCTCATCCGCAAGTACACCAGGATTAGCAAACTGTCTTTGGGCCGAGTTTACTTCAACCAAGACCATAGCACGGTAATCCACTCCATCCGATTGATTGAAGAGGAAGCGACCCACAACATCCGGGGAACTCGCAAGGATTTGGAAAACATCTGCAACATCATTGAAGGCAAAGCCCCTGCGTTCAAGTCAAAGATTAAGACCAAGTTCTGCGTCCTCTTGCGGTGCGATGATATGAAGGATGAATACTATGGCTTTTGGGACAACTCGGACGAAGCCAATGTCTGCCTCCAGGATAGAATCAAGTCGCTTGTCGGTAAGAAGAAAGACCGATGCGTTGAGAGTACGATGATTAAAGTGAAGATGATTAACAATGCCTAAACCCAAATCAACCCCCTTAGAGCTATTTATGGATTGGCTATCCAACCAACCCGGCTTGGTGCTGAAGACCGTAGTAATGAAGAAGGCTGACAAACTTCATCAGCGCGAGGAAATCAACCACTTGAAAGCCGCCTATGCAGAAGGGTACGACAACTACTCGCACCCCAAGAATTACACGATTGACGCTTCCGAATGGTATGCCCGGAAGTACAAGCGTTCCGAAAAAATTGGCTGCCGAAAACCTAAACCTTTCTACAAACCCAAAGAAAATGTCACAACAAAACCCACCAAAAGTTTACGCAAAAGGGATTTACATTAACAAGAAGATTATCGCAGGCAAGGAGCTTGTTGAACTCTCTTTTAATGCAGACCAATTCGCTGCCTGGCTTCAGGAACACAAAGACGATAAGGGCTATGTCCGAGTCGCTTGTTGGCCGAAGCGTGAAGCGGATAAGTACGGCACTCACAATGCCGAGTTGAATACCTGGAGACCTACCCCAAAGGCAGATGTTC
>Ga0315903_10010051_pt1 | contig 11348 bp, 7 predicted proteins | sample LakEriMetagenome_7_FD_203524 | JGI IMG/M metagenome (GOLD analysis project Ga0315903, IMG submission 203524) | Freshwater fungal communities from buoy surface, Lake Erie, Ohio, United States - Buoy 2 MA119 | ecosystem: Environmental > Aquatic > Freshwater > Lake | place: USA: Lake Erie, Ohio... | reverse complement strand
AAGAGGAGTTCATAATTTTGCAAATGAAATTGAGGAATATTACATGGATGATTTTAGGGATTTCATTAGGTGCGATGAACTAAGTTATAATTCTTTTTATGAATGGGTGATAACGCAGGCAAATCACGATCAATTAATTTCGTTATTTTCTAAATTACCATTTGAACTTGACAACTTGTTTTACTTAGACAAAGATATTTCATTCAACGATGATTATGAAATATATCACTTCGAGGATATTATTTCTGATCCAATAGCCCAAAATAAAGAATTTTTAACAGAATATTTTCATGAAATAAGCCAAGTTTCTGATCAATTAATACTACTTAACAAACCTGGAAATGATGAGGATTCTGAAATTTATGATATTAATGGTAAATGTATTAGTGATTTAATTTACAGTAAGATTTCCTTCGAATTAGATGAAGAAAACCTATATGGGGGTTCTTTAATTAAATCGATAAATAAAGATAATTTAATTCTTATAAAGCAATGTGGTAACCCGTATTATGATGGAACCATTCGTTATCTGTTTCAGTGGAACGGAGAAGGAATCGAGTTAATTAAAATTATTGAAGAAGATTTTGAATTGGATACCACAGAAAGTCACCTCCTTGCAAAGGAAATTTCAAAACTGTTCGTTGATAGTTTGAGAGGACAGAATTAATAAAATTCACACTATTAAATCCTTAAATTTATATATAAAAAACCGATAAATATGATAAGATATGAAGGAAAGCCTTACGAATGCTGAAAGATTGAATAAGATCAGGGAGAATTTAATCATTAAAAAACCGGCTGCAGACGATTTGAGATCCTTGTTAATCAATAGCGATTTTCCAAATGAAGACGATAATTTTGCTCAGATCTTCCAGAGCTACCTTACAGAGGAGTGTGCTCTTATTGATGACAATGATCTTGATTCTTGGAGAACAGGAGATGAATGGTTATGGGTCGAAATTTTACGATGGTTCATTAGTACATGCCCCGATGATCTTGTTTACAAGATTTTTGACGATTACGGTAAAAATTTTAAAATTCTTTATCGTTGGAGTAAAACGAATTTGGATGAAGACGACAGTCATTTTTTTGAAAGTTCTTTTATCAATTATCTTAAATCCAAGGATCATGAGATAATTCCATTTCTGAACGAAGAATTTCGACACGTTTGGTTTATTGATATAAGGCAAATAACGGATGAATTAATCATTCTAAAGAAAATAGGAAATGACCTGGATTATTTATTTGATTATGAAGGAAATCATTTATTACATCAACTTATAGAATGCATAGGTAATTCTAATAGTGAGATCTGCGGTCCATCGTTTGTAATTAATCTTGGTCCAGATAATCTTGTTTTCGTCCAATTAGGAAGTTATGATTGGGAAGAAATTGGTCTCTATATAGTGAAATGGGAAAAAGGGCAATTTGAATTCATTGCTGAAATTGAATATGACAATTTCATCGAATACAATGATTTTGAAAAAATTGCCAGCAAAAATGCTATGGATTTGACAAATGCGTTTTTTTGAAATCTGTAAATTAAACTTGTTATCAAACTATGTTCAGTTTTAACATTAAATTTATTATCTAAAACAAATTTTCATTTGATCAGCAAGAATTGATTTGAGTATCAAAGGAAAAATTCGAATCTACTTCGCTCTCACGGTCCATTCTCACTCTGAAAGAAAAGCGCAATTATATAAAAGTTGAGAATCTGAATGAGAGTGAAGTAAAAAGAAAAAGCGCTGTCACTTTCATAACTGTGCTTTTCTTTTTGTAGCGGGAACAGATTATCCTTCATTTCATTTCGGATGGACGTTATTGGGGCTTAACAAGGAAAAGCTCAGACCGCTTCGCGTTCCTCCTTTTTACATTCCCATCCGCTTTGGAAAGTAAACTTTCAGCGCTTCCGGAAATGCAAAAAGCCAGTCAAATTTGACTGGCTTTTCCTAGTAGACAGGAACATCGAATTATCGAACCTTGACGATATCTATGATATGTCAAGACAACGCATGATTTGGGTTGGATTTTATGAGATTGAACTACTTGAATTGGGCTATTTAGAAACTTTTCAATACTTAAATCTTGGTTAAAATAAAGGCTTAACGAAACTAAGTTTTAATACTGTATTGGTTTTCTTGAAAAATCGTTTTTAGTATTAATTTGATTAACAAAACAATACTTGAGTCATACTAAAATTACCCATCTTCCAATTTTGGTAGAATCACAATTATTGTCTATTTTTGAGCAGCTTAACTTAAATGTGTTATTAAAAAATTAGTATTCGATCGATAAAAATGAAATGTTAAATCTTAAATTAAAAACCATGAAAAATTCAAAATTGATAATTGCGCTCGTTATAATGATTGCAATTTTCACGTCTTTTCAAGCAAACGCACAAAGCAAAAAATCACAGACGGAAAGTTTTAAAGTTTGGGGTAATTGTGGGATGTGTGAAAAAACAATCGAAGGTTCATTGAAAATAAGCGGGGTTTCCAAAGCAGAGTGGAATAAGGAAACAAAAATGATCACAGTTTCATTTAATTCCAAGAAAATAACCCTAGCCCAAATTCATAAAAACATTGCCTCTGTTGGTTACGACACTGAATTAGAAACAGCTAGTGACGAAGTTTACAATAAATTACACGGTTGTTGCAAATACGAACGAAAAACAAAAAATCCATGAAACTCATTTATACATTGGCAATTTCAATCGTATTTCCCGCTATATCAAACGCACAAATTTCAAAAGCTGAACTTGTTGCCAACGGCCTGACATGCTCCATGTGTAGCAATGCCACCTATAACCAATTAAAGAAACTATCATTTTTGGATAGTATTTACACCGATGTAGAAAACACCAAATTCATTCTGTACTTTAACCCAAGCCAACCCTTTGATCTAAGAGCGATAAAGTCCAAAGTTGAGGATGCAGGATTTTCTGTTGGTTCATTAATTCTTTTCATGCAGTTTGACAATGTGGCCATCGAAAATGATTTTCATTATAACGTGGGCGAAATCACCTATCACTTTATGGATTCGAAAAAACAAATACTCAACAACACCTCACAAGTAAAGGTGATTGACAAGGGATTTATTAGCGACAAAGAGTACAAGAAATACGTTAAAATGTCATCAAAATATCCGTGTTACCAATCTGGTAAAATGGATAACGTAAAAGTACTTTATCATTTGAAGGCAATCTAGATGAAAGGATTGTTCGTATTCGTGCTTTTCCAATTTTGTTGCTCGGCTGTTAAATCCCAAGAGCTCTTTTTATTCACCAATCCTGCCAGTAACGTTCCCAAAAATACGTTAGTTGCGCGCGGAATGAATTCATTTTTTCAGCGTTCCGCAGATAAAAGCATTAGTTATCACTTTATGCCGGAAATTGAGTTTGGAGTTTCTAAAAAAATGATGATCATCGCCAACGGATTTATTAGTAACGAGCAAAACAAAGTAACGGTTGAAGGGGCAAGTTTACTGGCGCAATATCGTTTCCTATCGAAGGATGGATCAAAAAAGCATTTTAGGATGGCTATGTGGAGTAGGTTTTCAATGAACTGCGCCGATATTCATCAAGAAGAAATAGAATTGAATGGACATAATTCGGGAGTGCGAATAGGGATGACAGCCACACAACTCCTACATAAAACCGCAATTAGTTCAACCATCTCGTTTCAGAAAGCCCTTGATAACTTCGAAAATAAAATACCGATAAATTATTCCTCCCAAACCGTAGATTTTACATTATCATTGGGTCAATTAGTCCTTCCAAAAACCTACAAAAACTTCAACCAAACGAATGTAAACGTTATGGTTGAGATGTTAGTACAAACGCATCCTTCCAATGGCAACACCTTTCTAGATATTGCTCCAGTTCTTCAATTTATTTTTAAAAGTAGAGCACGATTAGACATCGCTTACAGACGACAATTATACAGTTCAATATACAGAACTCAACCGAATGGCATTGTCGTTAACTTTCAATATGCTTTCTTTAATCTTGGAAAGAAATGATTCTCGAATAGTTTTTGAAGTTGACTTTAAAATTTATTAAAACAAATTTATTTTCAAATCGTTGATAATCCCAAATAACATTAAAACCGAATCATGAAGAAACAAATAATTTACTTACTTCCCTTTCTTGTGACTTTAATAGTGTTAGGCTCATCGTGCAATAAACACGACAAACATGAAGATCATACGATGTTAAACATCGATTATCCGGCTGCGTATGTGGTAAATGGACAGTCAAATAGCCTATCCGTCATTAATCTTTCAGACAACAGTGTTTCAGAAACCATCTGTTTAAACGGCGCCACCTTTCCGCATCACATTTCAATTAATCCAGCCAAAACAAAGTTGGCAATAGCCATAACCTCAACAGATTTAAGTGGTGGTCATGCAGGGCATTCAGAAGCAACAGAAGGGTTAAAAGTTCAAATTGTAAATGCAAAAACAGGGATGATTGAAAAAGAAATCCCATTGGCAAAAATGCCTCATAATGCCATTTTTAATAATGATGGAACTGAACTTTGGATTGGTCAATCCGATGATATTCAAAGTCAAGTGTTAGTTTACAAAACAACAGATTGGTCACTTCAAAATACTATAAACGTCGGAAAAGGTGTTTCCGAAATTACCTTTTCTGAAAATGGTTCATTATCGTTTGCATGCAATACAACAGACGGTACTGTCTCAGTTATTAATGCCAACACGAAATCCATCGAGGCTACAGTTACAGTTGGCACAGACCCAATAGGAGCATGGTCTGCAAGTAATGGTAACATGTATGTAGATAATGAAACGAGCCAAACAATTTCTGAAATCTCAGTATCAGGGTTGAATGTTATAAGTACAATCAATCTTGGATTCAAACCAGGTTATGTCGCCTACAATAGCACAAATAGTGAACTATGGGTAACCGATGCAACCAATGGTAAAATTGTTTATTACACATTTATCAGTGGAAGTTGGTCACAACAAGGAACGATCATTACTGGACCTGATGCTCATGCAATTACATTTAATAATGACCAATCAAAAGCATACGTAACAAATCAAGGAGATGGAAGCGTATCGGTTATTGATGTAACAACACACGCAGTAATTAAAAAAATTACAGTAGGCACAAAACCAAATGGAATTGTACTGAAAGAGTAGAAAGGTGAATAGAAATTCCGTTTTAGAGACCAAAATTCAATGTAACTTCGAAATGTATTATCATTTCAAAACTTAGTTTTTTTCATTCACTTTGGTTTTCACATCGTGTTTTGCAGATCGTGTTTTTCACTTCTTGATCTTTTGTACAATTCTATGTGATCAGTTTTTTCATTCCAAATGAACTAACTTTGTAGGGATTTCCAAAATACAACAAATGAATTATTACTTATTTTTCGTAATTACGCTTTTTACATCCGTCTCTTTTAGTCAAAACAGCTTTACAACTGTAATTAAAGACAGCATTTCCAATGAATTACTTTCAGGTGCAACTGCAAAATTAAAAGGCACTAATAACGGTGCGATAGCAGACAGAGAAGGGAAAGTTACAATAGCTAATATTCCTAATGGAAAGCAAACTCTTATATTTTCATACTTGGGCTACGAAAAACTGGAATTAGAATTAACCTTTCCGCTGGATCATGCCATACCTTTTATTTTCATGGAATCTGCAAATAAAGAAATGGATCAAGTGGTAGTAGTAGGAACAAGAAATAACAGAAGTATTGCTAAAATACCAACGAGAGTAGAAGTATTAACGGAAGAAATAGATGAAGCTGCCACTATGGATCCAAGTAAAGTTGCACATTTACTAACGCATAGCACAGGGATACAAGTGCAACAAACCTCGGCAACCAGTAATACTGCAAACGTTAGAATTCAAGGTCTTGATGGAAGATATACCCAAATTTTAAAAGACGGATTTCCTTTGTATGGCGGCTTTTCAGGAAGTTTGAGCATTATGCAAATCCCACCTTTAGACTTAAGACAAATTGAGTATATAAAAGGAGGAGCTTCAACACTTTACGGAGGAGGTGCAATTTCAGGCTTGATCAATATTATTAGTAAAGAACCAACGAGTGATGAAACAATTTTACACTTAAATGGATCTCATATTGGGGCATTGGATATTAATATGTTTGCTAGTAGAAAGTACGAAAAGATTGGCTTTACACTCTTGGCTCAACGAAATGGTCACAAAGTGTTTGATGCAGATAATGACGGTTTTAGTGATATGCCAGAACTTACAAAATACAATTTTAATCCAAAGATAGTATTCTATATTTCAGATAAAAATCAGTTGAGTTTAGGTGGTACTTTTACCTCTGAAACAAGACAAGGTGGGGATTTGAAGTTATTAAATGACGAAACTGCCACAGCTTCGAATTTTTACAAAGAAAAAAACGAAGTAAGTAGAATGACAACCCAAACAAAGTTTGACCATAAGTTTTCTGAAAATAAAACAGTAACAATAAGAAATTCTTTCAATTTTTTTGACCGTACGTTACTAATTAGACCATCCTTTTTGCAAGGTGACTATCGATTTGCAGGTAGCCAGGTTTCTTCTTTTTCTGAAGTATCTTACACTAGCAAAAAAAATAATAATGTCTTTATATCTGGTTTGAACTTCTACACGGATGATTTCAAAGAAACACCATTACAAAACAGTGTATTAAGAAATGAGGAATTCCAAACCGTTGGTGCTTTCGCTAATTATGTATTTGATATAGGTCAGAAAATTTCAATTGAAAGTGGTTTAAGAGGCGACTATGTTTTTAATCAAAAGTTACACATACTTCCAAGGGTATCTGCATTGTTTAAATGGACAAATAAACTTACTACACGTATTGGTGGAGGATTAGGGTATAGAAATGCAAGTATATTTAATCAAGAAGCTGAATTATTGGGCTATCAAAATGTATTGCCAATTAACAGAAATACGACTGAAGCAGAGCAATCGTATGGTGGAAATGCTGATATAGGTTATAAGTTCAACATAACTGAAAAAATCTGGGTTAATATCAATCAAATGTTCTTTTACACGTATTTGAAGAGCCCATTAGTACTTCTAGCCAACGGTTCGAATTTCGAATTTGCAAATGCCAATGGATACACAATAAGTTTTGGTGGCGAGACATTCTTTAAATTAGGCTTTTATGATTTTGTCTTTTTTGCAGGATATACTTATACAAATGCAACCAATCATTTCGATGGTACGCAATCATTATTAACCTTAACTCCAAGACATAGTTTAAAAGGAGATTTGCTGTATGCTTTACCTAAAAAATGGAGAATAGGAGTTGATTATGAACTAAAAAGTTCCCAAACCTTGACAAACGGATATGTTACCCCAACTTTTTGGACGTATGGTGCTGTTATAGAACGTTATTACAAAAACTTCACGTTTTTCGGAAACGTCGAAAATATTTTTAATTACCGCCAAACAAAAATTGCAAGTTTAGTATCTGCACCAAACAATACTCCTCAATTCACAGAAGTTTGGGCGCCTCTTGACGGTATAGTTTTTAATTTCGGTCTAAAAATAAAGCTCTAAAGGGAAAAGCGGTCTTCGCACTTCTGATCACAGCTTCAGAAAACATAAGCGCGATCACTGATCGAGATCTCCAAGGGTATAACAAGCGGTTCGTCAAGCGTATGTATAAATGCAGTTATTGTCTCTCACGCCCTTTTTTTTGCGTTCCTTAGCCAGTCGTTCAGTTCCGATAGCAATCGGGATCCTTTGTGTATATTCAGTTTACAGTATAAAAAAACCTGAGCCAATGATTCAGGTAAGCCTTGTAGCGGGGACACGAATATCCAGTATTTCATTTCGGATGGACGTAAAGGGGGGGCTTAACAATGAAAAGCTCAGACCACCTCGTGATCTTCCTTTTTACATTCCCATTCGTTTTTGAAAGTGAACTTTCAACACTTTTGGAAATGAAAAAAGCCAGTCAAATTTGACTGGCTTTTCTTTGTAGACAGGAACATCGAATTATCGAACCTGATTTGGGAGGGGTTGCTAATAATCACCTCACTAAATGAACAAACCCATGACCAATTTTAGCGTCTTGAGTTTTGAATTTATAGGTATATACTCCATCAACCAATTCTTTTCCTGAGGAATCTTTTCCATCCCAATTATTTTGATAATTATCCGATTTAAGCACAACATTACCCCAACGGTTTAGGATGAAAACTTCGGTGTTTTCGGGTAAATTTTTAATTTCAAAAATATCGTTGATGTTATCATTATTGGGGGTAATGACATTAGGAAATTCAAATGAAACAACCGGTGATAGTGTATCTGAGCAATCAACCAAAGTTATATTCTGAGTAACGGTTTCTGAAAAGCATTCAAAATCAACTGTGGTTGTAATTTGGTATGTTCCTGTTTCAGAAAATAGATGGTTTGGATTTAAAGACGATGAACTATTGTTTGCTCCTGAAATTGGATCATCAAAATTCCAGTTGATTTGAATGATGGGTGATGCTGTCGCAATAGAAAATGAAATATCGCTTTGCAAACACGAATCAGGAAAAAATGTAATGGTTGAGTTAGCCGCAAATCCCCCAAGTGGTACTTGAGCTGGTAAACCGAGTTGACATGTTGCAGGACTGAAACTGATAGCATTGCTTACATAACCACAAGCTAGCCCCAATGAATTAGGATTTGAGATTTCATCCAACCTTCCGGTATTTCCTATGGCAACATACAATTTATTATTTGGAGCTTGTTCGATTTGAAAACAAGGATAATTATTGGGTTCAAGTGTAGGAGAATAAATCAAAGTATTTGATGATGCTATGGCAGCCGAAGTATAGGTGCTTAAATTTAATTGATAAACCGAATTGATATTTGTATAGTAAAATTTTGATCCATCGGGAGAAAAACAGGCGCCGTACTTTCTTAAAAAAGGTGGATTTGAATCATCCGTAACATTGACCGTTATTAGGTTGCTTACAACCCCTGTTGTCTTGTTGAAATCGAAAAATTCCAGTCGGTCACTCCAATCTACTGTCATTCCGATGCGGTTTCCATCCGGGGATGCGTCCATCGCCCCCATCCATCCTTCGGTTGCACCAAACTCAGCAACTGAAAAAAATGACCCTACTGCACTAACAATAGGTTGTGTAGAGACACCACACGCATCAATTTTCCAAGCTAAAAATTCATTCACACTTTTTTTGTGCGCAATCACCCAAAAGCCTTGTATTTCGTTACTTCTAATTACAATCAATTTTTCGGTCAAATCAGTTGCTAATGGCGTATTCATTGTTGTAACTTGGACATCTCCAAGACCTCCATTAAGGGTCATATCTACGATGCTGTATCTTAATCCATTGTCAGCAAGCGGATTAACCGATTGAGCTTCCAACTCTTCTAGTGTAAATAAATAATAACGCTGGTTATCCTCAGGAAAAGGTACGATCAAAGCTCCTTGAGTACAAGAGTTGAAAAACCCTCCGAGTAAATTGGCTCCATTTGGCATAATCTGATTGTTTGTATTCCAGACCTTTCTGCCATCTGTATAGAAAAGTAATTGTCCCGTGGAAGGATCTGATACACTTGCCGTTGATTCATTTGAGTTGATGGCTGCATTGCTCGAACCTACTGGAATTGGCCCTGAAAAATTTACGCGGGCTCCATAGCCAAAAATCCAATTATTGTTTTGCAATTGACCGAAAAAAATGGGTGTATGTAGAATGAAAACTAGGATAAGAAAAAGGGAATGTCTTTTTAAATTGAGCATATAAATTATCGAATTAAATGCACAAACCCATGACTAATTTCTCCAATTTCCGTCTTAAATTTATACGTATATACCCCATCAACCAACTCTTTTCCTGATGTATCTTTTCCATCCCAATTATTTTGGTAATTTGATGATGAGAACACAACATTTCCCCAGCGGTTTAGAATGATTAACTCCATATTTTCTGGTAAATCTTGTATTTCAAAAAGATCATTTATTCCGTCTGAATTTGGGGTAAATACATTAGGGAATTCAAAGTCTACTGTGTTACTATCCGCTGGATCTTCGTTGGTACAAGGTAAAACAACTATCTGATCACTCCCCAAGCCACATGTACTCGTTACTGTGGCACTGAAAATCCCAGGACTTGTAACGGTGTAAAATTGACTCGTATTGGTAGACGCATCTCCACCCCAGGACCAAGATGTTCCTTCACCAGCATTTAAAAGAAGTGTATCTCCTTGACATAGATAAACAGTGTCTGGACCAAATTGAATCTGAGCCTCGTAGCTGTTATAAAAAATCCAAGAAGGGAAATTTGGGAGAGTGTAAAATCCTATCGAAAGAAGGGAATCATTCGGGAAGGATAAAACGCCAGAACTGACCGTTGGGTCTGAAGTATTTGGGCAATTAATCGTTCCCAAAAGCGTTGTAAAACCGAAACTTTGTTCGGTGAAGTAGATTTTTCCATCCGAAGCTAATTGCAAATACAAACCATTGAAGTTTTGCACAATAACCTGAGCGGTTGATTCCACGGTTTGTCCCGTTTGAGAAGGGGCAAATACGTTGTATTGCACCAAATTAGACGCGAACGTATTTGGATCGAAAATGCTTGCATATAAATAAAATCCATTCGGAGAAAACTCAAAATTGTAGTCCGACGCAGCTCCCAAATCACCTTCAAGGGTGAGTACACCTGTCGACAAATTGAAGTCATAAAGTCCCGCGGATGTCATCACTTTGTTGCAGCAAGGTGCTCCAACACCACTCTGGGTTGGGCTAGACTTGATGATGCCAAACCCACCGTAAAATGCTGGGTAAGGATAGACACCAGCAAGTTGAACACCGTTTTGAGTGACACTGTAAACTCCGATACCGCTTGTATCTTGATAGATTAAAATCCAGTAATCTGTTCCATTTGAATGGCGAATCGCACAAATCCCTTCGTACGAGTAATCATATACTTGAACATCTGCTTCAACAACATCTCCCAAACCACCATTTAGAGACATGTCTATTTTAAAATAGCTCAACCCTCTGCCGTTTGGTTCTGAAGGAACTACACCGTCACCATCAAATTCAAGTTCTTCCATCGTAAAAAGATAATATAAATTGGGCTCACCGGGTGAAGGTACTACAACAGATGACTGTGCAGCGCTCCAACCTCCGCCTTCAGTCCCTTGCATGTCATACATAACTTGGTTGTTCTTGTTCCAGATTTTACCTCCGTCTTGACCACTCGCCGGAAGTCTTCCTCCGCCATTTGAATAGAAAAGCAAGTTGCCATTTTCATCACAATAGGAGGTACATCCTTCGTTAGTATACATCTGACTACCTGAGGTTTGTACGGGAGACCCACTATTA
>Ga0315903_10010050_pt1 | contig 11349 bp, 9 predicted proteins | sample LakEriMetagenome_7_FD_203524 | JGI IMG/M metagenome (GOLD analysis project Ga0315903, IMG submission 203524) | Freshwater fungal communities from buoy surface, Lake Erie, Ohio, United States - Buoy 2 MA119 | ecosystem: Environmental > Aquatic > Freshwater > Lake | place: USA: Lake Erie, Ohio... | reverse complement strand
AAATCGTGTTGTAACTAAAGAAGATTATGTTGTACGTTCTTATGCCTTACCACCTAGATACGGTACTATTGCAAAAGCATACGCCATTAAGGATGAACAATTAAACAGAGTCTTAACATTACAAAACAACACATTTGTTGAAAATACAGTCAATCCAAGTGCAGTTAATTTATATACACTAGGGTTTAACAAAAACAAAAAGCTCACGACATTAAACACCGCGGTAAAAGAAAACTTAGCAAGATATTTAGAACAATATAGACTGTTAACCGATGACGTTAGTATTCTGGATGCATTTGTTATAAACATAGGGGTGTCGTTTGACATAACAGTGTTTAGAAACTATAACATGAAAGACGTATTAGCGCGTAGTATAGATACAGTAAGAGAATTTTTTGAAATAGATAAGTGGGTTATTAATCAACCCATAATACTATCGGATTTAGCTTACAAAATTGGTTCGGTTGAAGGTGTTCAAAATGTAACAAATCTTAATATTTTTAACAAATATTTATTCCAAGATGGGTCAGATTATCATCCATATAAATACAATATACAAAACGCCACAATAAATGGAGTTGTGTATCCGAGTTTAGATCCGAGTATATTTGAGTTACGATATCCTACCAACGATATTATAGGAAACGCATCACAATGAGAAAAATATTAACTCCATCGAAAGATACGACAATATATCAAGCGTTTCCTACAAATAACGCGGGGCTAGACGAGATATTAGAGATTGGTAAACTAGTCAACACAGACTTAGTAGAACCGCCATATACAACTGCGTCAGTTCGATCAATATTATACTTTGATTTACCAACAACAGAAAGTGTAAATATAAATGCGGACTATTATTTAAATTTACGTTTAGCAAATGCAAATGATATACAAAGAAATCAAACAATTTTAGTCTACCCAGTATCACGTTCGTGGACGGAGGGTAGTGGATTTTTTTATCAAAACAAGAAAAATGTAAACGACGGCGCGACGTGGAGGCAGTGTGTATCTAGTGTTTCTTGGAGTAACGCCGGTGGTGACTTTTTAACGAACAGTACATCTGCAAGTGTTACGTTATCATCATATCCGTTACAAGATTTAAAAATAAATGTTACTAATATTTTACGTCCGATAGTCAGTCAATCATTACAAAGTACATTTTACGGACTACTATTAAAGTTTCCTGATGCAGACGAAACTAGTGCAACAAACGAAGGAAATGTTAAAATATTTTCGTCTCAAACACACACCGTTCACTTACCAACGTTGGAAATTGCGTGGGATTCGCAAACTTTCTCTACAGGATCTTTACAATCGGTACCATCACTTACAAATATAAAAATCGCAACAAGTGATTTACAAGAAACGTATGCTAAAGGCGATGTGACCCGTATTAGACTGGTTACACGCGATCCATATCCATTAAAGTCATTTGATAGTACATTAAGATACAAAAACAAATATTATTTACCTTCTTCATCATATTATTCAATTACTGACGTACAATCTAACACAGTTATCATCCCATTTGATAGTTATTCAAAGGTAGACTGCGACAGTAATGGTTCTTACATAACATTAGACACAGAACCGCTTTATACCGGAAGATTTTACTCTGTAAAACTAAAAATAGTTTCTGGTTCACAAACCAAGACGATTGATCCAAAAATACAATTTAACATATTATGATAACAAACAGAGATCCAGTAAATCTACCATCTACTATAAAAAACCCAGATACCGCTGCTATACAGCAAAGGTCTAGAATTGATATTAGTCTAAGTAACTTTGACATATCCGCGTCAAGTTATATAGAGTCTGTCAAACTTAATTATAATGAAACAGAAGTAGTGGTAATAGATTCACTGAATCCCGATTCAATAGTTACAGGAAGCTTATACTACACACCATTATACACCGAAAAGATAAATTATAATCAGTGGGTAAAGGAAATAAACAAGTCATTCAGAGAACTTGAGAATATATAATGCCAAATTCCTATAATTACACACCGTCTACCGCTAATCTGGGTAATACCGTGTCAAAGTACATGGTATCTCGTATAATCAATAACCCGCTTGAGAGGTTATTGGATTTACCGATTCCAACAAATATACCAGAGTATTTTATAATAGAAGTCGTATTTTATTCACTGTATGATAATTCTATAGTAACTTCTATGGTTATAGAAAGTACAGATGAACAAGTACTAACCAGCGTAACATTAAATTATACCTCAAGTAATCCGTCAACTCAAAGACGATTACTTTTCATAAATTTTTCTAAGTTTAGTGATGTATTAGAACAAGGTAGATTTAAAGTAGTATTAAACTTTTTAGTACCAGAGATAGGAACATATAATGAAGGACAGTTTGGTGTAACTAGAATATCACCATCACGAACAGAAATAGAAATGGAATTATTACCTAGATGTATAACCCCACAAACCCTTGAACAGTTAAGACAGTTTTCTGCACCGCAGATAAATACTGTATGGGTAGATGCTGCTTTAGCACAAATATTTAATCAACCAACAACAGCAGTTGTTAATAGTACTAGCATACCTACTGATGTATCACCTTTAACCTTTTCTACAATTAAAGAATCTTTACCTCTCACCAATCAAGTAGTTTTAGAAAATGAAAACACACCAGAGGCATTTAAAAGTAAAGTACAACAACAGACGCAAATAATATTAAATTCTGCATATGGAATAGCAAAAGGAAAAATTAATCAACTCAAAACAGCAGGAACCGTAAGATTTACAGATCTAGTATTGACAAACGTGGTATCGTCAAGTATTGCTGAAGCGATGCAAACTTACACACAAGTACCTGGAGTTATCTTAGTATGACAAATCCAGTTACAAGTACTCAAGTAAGAAACTCATTTTGGGTTAGTGGTTCAACGCGTGAACTTACATACTATAATAGTTTAACAAGAACATTACCAGAAGTACCTATTAATATTTCTAGTAGTGCTAAAAGCTTTCAGATACGAGTCACTCCTGTATCCCCATCGTCAGAATTACAATTTAAAAGAATCAATGGATTACCGATAACTGCGACATCTCCCATAGTGTTGGGGCCACAGTCAGAATCAGTAATAATAGCGTCGATTAACCCAACCGGGTACGACAATTTAACTGTACCAAGTGTAAAAACATTTAATATCGCGTTTAATTTAATAGCATTACAGACTGCATCCTTACCATCGCAACAATCGGATGACACCGATAATACACAAAAACTTGAAAATGGTTCAACATGTACAGCAAATAATCAATGTCTATCAGAATACTGTAATTTGTTTGTATCGGCAGGAGTTGGATTAGGTATTTGTCAAGAAGCCCCAGAACTAAAGGGCGAAGGTGAACCATGTACGGCAAACACAGAATGTGAATCAGGTACGTGTGTAGGATCAGACCCAACGCGTCTAAACAGTGGACGATGCTCTCCATAATTAATATGAAAACATATGAGTAATAAGCTAATAAATATTCAAAACACACGATATACTCAAGTTACCCAACAAAAAGGTAATTTGGGAATTGGTACACCATATCAAGTTCTATCGGAATATCCCGGTGAAATAGTCGTACCACAATCTACTATTCAAACGAAGTTAGCACAACTAAGTATATTGCGAAATGGGTACTCTAACGCAAGTATAGCTACGTTACGTAGTGCTTTTGGCGGTGGTGATGGGGGTGGTGCGGAAGATAGATTAATTGACGGATTTAAAAAAAGACTACGGGACATACTATTTCCAATAGAGCAACCTCCTGTTGTAGCTGGGGATGCTATTCTTTCTTATTTTAATGGATATCGTAGAGACTTTGCAAACATAGACCCGGCAAGAGATTATATCGTAGTAGTATTGGGTACGTGGATTGATCTGTTTAACAGAATACTTAATAACGAGCAAAATTTATCCAGACCCCAACCAACTGGTACACCTGCCACAGAGTTACTTAAGGTATACGCTCCGGTTGCAGACTCCGCTGTTAATAATTTTTCAGTAGGCGCAATCGATGTAAAAATTGAATCATATCGGATCCCAATAGCAGATGCGTTGGTATCATCATCGACAGATTTAATTTTCTCAAAAACTCTTCAATTTTTTGACGAGCAACGTGAATATAAAACAGTATTAAACTTCGGTAACGACAGACAATATCTTGTAGAGGCGTGGCGTAGAACCACCCGACCGAATACTGTACAATTAAAGTTAATAAAACCTCTTAAGGGTGATATTGAACTTTACAATACACCTGCTTACATTGCTCGTGATTTTGCACAACCTGTTATTGATACTATCACTGTTGAACTCGAACCACCGATAGATGATAGTTTATCACTTCGTCCGGCAAACATGGACGTTGGGAAATTTTCTGTCAACAAACAGTTAATAAAAAACCAGACGTTAGCAACATTAGGAACACTTACCGGTTCACTAGGGTACATTTCGGCAAGTACTATAACATATGACGACAGAACGTTTAATAGATGGTATACCGCAGATTTTAATTCATCTCAATTAAATGTAAATTTTGAAGATTACAATAATTTCGTATTTTTTGGATCAGCAAAAGCAAGATTAAATGCGTTTGCAAATAAATTAAATAAGATACAATCGTATCCAAATACTATTAGTCTTAATAGTAGTAATACTGCAGAAAGAAATTTGGCAATAGAACAAGAAAATATTAAACGTAATTTTGATATATACGAGCAGTATTTATACTTTGCTTCAATGTCAAGTGCATACTCCGCCAGCGTAGATTATGTAGATGGTGGGGTAGAGTATAATCCTACTGGTTCGTGGCCAAAAGATTCAAATATGAATCCATTGGTATATACTAGTGTACAGGACTGGTATACCTCACAAAGTGCTATAGCTGAACGATTTGATGAGTTCAATCCAAATTATTTGGTAAAACATCTACCTCAACACATTCAAGAAGATGTAAATTCTGAGGATTTTATCAAATTTATCCAGATGTTTGGTCATGTGATGGATAATATTAAAGTCTATATCGATCAATTTTCAAATATATACTCTACAAATCCAGATCCATTTAAAGAACTTAGTATGGATCAAGTATATGAAGTTGGTAAATCGTTTGGACTAGAGTTACCAAACGCACATTCATTGGAAGCACTTAACTCGTTTATTTCTTCGTTATATGACGGAGTTGGAGTGCAGTCGTTATTAGCAGAAACATGGAAACGTTTCATACATAGCTCTGTTTACTTACGACAACTTAAAGGAACAAGAACTGGTGTTGATTCTGTTATAAACACGTTTGGAATTAATTCGCCCTTGGTTCAAGTAAAGGAATCAACATACGCTACGGAAGGTAATTACATAAAATCAGATGAATTGGTGTATGCACTACAGTTTACGGGGTCACTGAGTAGTAGTATTCGTATTCCATTGGTATCATCATCATTCACCGCATCCACATTACAAGTCAGATTTACGCCAGAACTTAGAAGAGAAAGTTCGTTATTGTCTTCCAATGGAACATGGGCAGTGGATCTAGTACCGCACCCATCATCATCAACATATACAATATTTAATAATGGTTTGTCAAAATATGTTGTAGAAGTACCCACTGTAAATTACGGTAAAATAAACGTAGTTAGTGGGTCGAGTAGAGTGGTGATAGCGTCAAGTAGTTATTTTCCATTATTTAGTACTGATTATACGCATATTATGTTACGTAGTCAATCGCGTGACATTGTAATTATACAAACAGATGGTGACCAAATATTATTTCAACAATCATCATCAATGTTGGGGTCAGTAAATTGGGCAAATCTTTGGAACACAACCCATGTATTTTTAGGTGCATCTGGGTCAATAAAGAAAAGTGTATTTGATGGTATCATAGATGATGTACGGGTATGGTCTGAAGAAATTACCATCGATAATTTTATAAAGCAAGCATATGACCCAGGAGCATACTATGGTAGTAATTACTCTGCTTCATACAATAGCTTATTAGTAGACCTTTCATTTAGTCAACCATATTTAGCTATAACTCAATCTGCTACAAACGAAAGTCCATTTGTAAGTGCAAGTCACATTTCAAACTTACCCGTTACACCTATCAATTCATTAACAACTGAGTCATATGTTAGAGTGTCACGTACAATAAAACAATTTACCCCGATTGTGGGAAGTAGTATATTTTCAAACAAGAAAATTACTGTAGCTCCACCACCCGTATTCACTACTGATTTTATAGATGAAAACGGAACACAGATGTTACTACCTAAACAGAGCATTAAACCTGTAGAAGAAAAACGATATGTTGGTGGAACTGATTACGTACAATTTGCAGTATCTCCTACCGATTTTATAAATCAAACTATACTACGAAGTATGGGAGACATAGATACGAACTATCTAATAGGTAGTCCAAGCAAATACAACAGAGAACGTTACCCAGAACTAGACAACATATTAGAATTCTTCTTAGAAAATTATAACGATAATATAAATGTAAATCAATATATTAGATTTTTTAAGAACGTACTAAAAGCGCCATCAGAGTATATAGAGTCATATGTACCTGCACGGTCTAATTTAATTGATGGTATAGTTATAGAATCTTCTATCTTGGATAGAAGAAAAACATATGTTCAAAAAGCAATACGTGTTGACGGTAGTAATACAAGAACATTTGAAAACTTTGTATCGGGGTCTGGGTCCGCTAACGTAGGGGCATATGATTTCTTAGCACACTATCCACGTGCCGAAGAACCGAATACTACGATTATTAAAAAACCAATTATACAAAAGATTGGATTGTATGACTACACTTCTTCGTTATATAGTGATACTGGTATTGGTACTATAGACACCGTGTTTGATAATACTACGGTTGGGCCAGTAAGTAGTACTAGTCCATACACCGATTTACCGCGACATAAACAATATTTGCAGTATATAGGAAGTTATCTAGTATCATCATCGTTGGCGGACCCAAACAGTGGAATTGGGTTTGTAGATTCTGTTGTGTCAGCAGAACCACGAAACATAGTAACACAGTCTGGTTATGCCAGAGATGTATTCAAAGGTTTATTAGATAATGAATCATCTACATATAGAATACAACCAGAACTTAACACTTTGTTACCGTTCTACGAAATACCACCACTGTGCGACTTCTCAGACCCAGGCTCCACTAATTATTTTTACAAAGATTCTGGGGTTTATAGATTCGCAACTCTAAACAGGAATCCAAAAGATTCCATAACACAAAAACAATTTTATAGAGCAAAACTGGATGTGCCGATAGGAGAAATCGGTTCGTTAATTACTAAAGAACTGTTCCCCGTAAAATTGTTATCCGCATCAAGACTAACAGATTATCCAGGTCGGTCAAAAATAACTATAAGTCAAAAAACTTATACTAGCACCCCGTATAAAGGATTACTAAATATAGCAAACATATTTTCTTTGTATAGTATAAAGGGTACGACAGGACTTAGAATTAGATTATATTCAAGTCAAACAAGCCAAGAAAGTGATATAAGTAGAGATTTCTCTATTCTTCCTACGCCTGGTTCTGGGGTATTATTTGATGGGTTACTAACCGAGAAAACAGACGTGTTTCCGTATACACTAATACAAACGGAAAACTCTACCATATACTTTACGATAAATAACATAACAAGTAATAATATAACAGCTGTAGTTGACTTATCATGTTTTGAGTATGAACCCGCCAACTTGGTACCAATTGGTTATCTACCTAGACATTATAAGTTTAATAGAGATAATGGAATAGCACAAAAAAGAAGAAATCACTTGGGGTGTAAACTAATATATTGTCCTGAAGGATGTCCTCCTGGAGTAGTTCAAACCGAAACCGAACCACCATTTGAAGGGTTCTTCGCCCCATCACCAACTACACCCAAAGTGGATAAGAGGGGAGGCACAAACCCCAAGGGACCACTTAAATAAGTGAATTTAAATAGAAGTTCTTTATACTTATATACACTGACATTTCAGGAGAAAATTTTATATGGGATATTTAAATAAGGCAACAATTACTGTCGATGCGATTTTAACTAATCGTGGTCGTCAAATATTGGCAGAGCAAGGTCGTAACGGACTACAAATTACAAAATTTGCTTTAGCAGACGATGAAATTGATTATGGTTTATATAATTTAAACCATCCAGATGGTGAATTTGGATCAATTATAGAAAACATGCCATTACTAGAAGCGACTCCCGATGAACAACAAATAATGAGATACAAGTTGGTAAGTCTTGATGACTCTACATTTGGTACTGTATTTAATCCATCATCAGGAGTAATTATTATTCCTAGAATTACCAATATAAACAGTTCATATACGTTGTCACAAACAGGTACAAATCAGGTTCGTCTTTCTCCGGCAACCACTCCCACTAGAGCAGCGGGTACGACCACAGGATTTGCTTCGGAAACATATACCTACTTAATAGGAAATGCACGACTATTTGATGTATATAAGGGAACTGGCGCAACCATCAGTCCCGCGAACTTACTTAATGGTACCGTTAATGCAAACGGTTCACTTACTCTATCGGCGGGTGATCCTACAGCTACCACTGGTGTGGTGTTCAATGGTAACGAAGGTATCACATTAGTATGGAAATCAGGATATGCAGGGAAATCTACACAACTAACAGTATTTGGTGATAGTACCGGTGCTACAGCATCAACAATAATTAATATAGCAACGACATCAAACGGCGCATAATCCCAACCTAGGAATTTTTTATGACAACATTGCTCAAACCAATATCAGACCAAACAAATGTAATTGTCACCGAAGTGATATCGGGATTGTGGTCGCCGGACGATACAGGTAGTTTATCTGCCGTATTCACCTCCAGTTATCAAAAGGCAATTTCTGGAGAATATTATTACGATTTATATAACTTAGACCCAGCTAATACGGCGAATAATGCAGAAGTACAGTTCGCAGTAGCGTATGGACACGTTAGTGGTGGTGGGTCACCAATTGTAGATGAAAACGTATTAAATGGTAATTCTTTATTACCGACCCAAACTATATACTCACAATACAGAAACGTATTATTAACAAGTGGAAGTTTATTTACTTTCGGAACTGTAGAATCGCAAGATATTTACGTTATTAATATCAATCGCTCAAGAACAAAACAATCGTTAGACGCTGGTAATTGGCAATTAGCATTGTCTGGTAGTAAAGGTATACGTACATTCGTAGATAGATCTGGATATACGGGAACTACCTATGGAAATGTGATAGCTTCTTCGGTATACGACATTGTGTCTGGGTCATTAACGGGGGTATCAGGTGTTACGTTTGCGGCAGATACAACCGTGTATGGAACAGTATTTCCTGACTATGGAGCAATCGTATTATATCCTGCTGGTATCAGTCAATCTGTTGGATTTATTGGATCAGTTGGAGCTGCTAATATAGACATAGTAGATAGTACACCATTTCCGTTTGCACCATATACGGGAAGTGCAGCAACTGATTATCAATATCAACATGAAGCATTATATCGATCTATCAGAGGAGCGATGAATGCAAATAGTAGATTCTTTGCACGTAGCTCTGAACAAGTTGCATCAAAAAATTACGCTATAAATATTATGTACGCAGATTACAACTACACGAATAATCCTACCGCATATACAACGGATAGTGATGGAACGCGAAAAATATTACCAGCATTCGCAGAAAAACCATTAACTTATATAACAACCGTTGGATTATATAATAACACAAATGAATTGGTTGCTGTTGCAAAATTAAGTAGACCTTTACAAAAGAGTATTGATAAAGCTGCATTAATTCGTGTAAGACTCGATTACTAATTGTAAATGGAAATGATTGCCAATGAGTATATTTAAAGCGCTGGCACCAGGTGATATTAGTATAGTACCATTTCCTGCATATTATAAATTTTCTTATACGTATGAGTCTGGTTCAACTAGTAATCCCGATGGTATAAATGTATCGTATGCCAGTTTATTCCTTACTGCCAGTGGAGATACAAGATATCCAAATACTAGTCATGAATTGTATGATTCAATAATACAATCATTTTACTCTCCGATTCCATACGCAACATACGGGACAGATAGTGACTCATATATACCAAGTGCATCAACTTATGTAGTTAGTATCGGTCAATACTTATTTGGTGAAAAAGTTCTCCCAGGCAGTTTTAGTTTACGACTAAATAATACTCAATCATATGATGATGGTGCAGGTAACCTAATAGTTTCTTCGTCAAACACAGGTAGTATTATTGGAAGAATATTTTATGATAAGGGAATAGCAGTAGTTAAACCTACTTCTAGTTTAAGTGGAGAAGTATTAACAAAGGATGGATTCTATCTACCACAAGGTAGTTCAGTAGATATAAATTTTTCATCGTCTGTTGTTTTTTACGAAAATGTTTTTAAAATAAAAGTAATGCCAACTGATTTCTTGTATCCAATAACTAACCCTACTATTAATAATAAGTTAGTTAGTGGAGCGGTACCAAATCAGACAGCATTACAAGCACTATCCTCTGGTAGTTTATCGTCGTATATTACTACAATAGGACTGTATAATGATAGTAATGAATTGTTACTTGTCGCAAAAACATCGGTTCCTGTACAACGTACCTCCGATGTACCACAAACATTTATTGTCAAATTTGACGTTTGAGGATTTTTATGAGACTAGAAGATATTTACAGAACATGGCAATTTAAACCAATTGTTGGGGTCGGTGCAAGTGAAACGCCAGTTAAACAATCCGAAGGAAGAGTTGCAGTAGATTTTCTACCTAATACGTACCAAACAGAAGTCCGTAATAGAGCGCCACGCGACACGGTGGTTGTACAGGCTTCAGCAGATGACGCCACCAGAGGTACATTTAATACTAACACAGCATTTAAATACTACACCACACTAGTTAATAGCCCATTAAAAACGTTCAAGACGAAGGTTGTACATTTATATAATGCACAAGGAACACCAAATTCAAAATATGTTACGTCTAACTTAATAAGAAACACACCAGGCGCACTATATAGTACCAATAGTTAATTAAAATAAAGAGGTTATTATGAAGCCACGTTCGGCTAAAAACAAAGGTAAACGGTTACAAAACGCAGTACGAGATATGATTTTAGAAAACTTCACACAGTTGGAACCAGATGATGTGGTTTCAACGCTGATGGGTGACAGTGGAACAGATATCAAGTTGTCACCTGCGGCGCGTAAGGTATTTCCCTACTCTCCAGAATGTAAGAACCAAGAAAAGATGAATATCTGGGCTTCTCTGGA
>Ga0315903_10010045_pt1 | contig 11352 bp, 7 predicted proteins | sample LakEriMetagenome_7_FD_203524 | JGI IMG/M metagenome (GOLD analysis project Ga0315903, IMG submission 203524) | Freshwater fungal communities from buoy surface, Lake Erie, Ohio, United States - Buoy 2 MA119 | ecosystem: Environmental > Aquatic > Freshwater > Lake | place: USA: Lake Erie, Ohio... | reverse complement strand
GGCCGAGGTTGTAGGACGCGAAGCACGACCCCAGCGTGAGGATCGCAAGAGCGATAGCGAAGGAGGCGCTCATTTCGCCAACCTCCACGCGCAGACCGCCAGTATGACAACCGGCGAAATCATCCAGCAAAAGTCGAACGCATAATCGATGCAGCGAAGGATCGTTTCCATTACGCAGCCCTCCGGTTGGTGGTGCTGCGGCGGCGATCCGCCCACCACTTCTCCAGCGATGGGCGAAGGATCAGCCAACCGCCCTTGTTTCCTCGCGGCTTTTCAGCCGTGAACGCTCCCATCCTGCAAAACAGCCGGATGGTGAATGGCGCGTAGCCGGTAAGAGTTGACGCTTCCTCAACGCTAATCATTAAATTGCTCATGCTGCCTTCCTCCGTTTCTTGCTCGTAGTTTTGTGCGCCTTAATGACGGGGGTGGTTATACACCCATTGGCAAAAAAAAGGCGACGGACATATGATGACAGGGAACGCCCGTCCGATTGCGCCGCAGCCCGGAGTGATTTGATTTCATCGGCCTCAAGATAAAGGCCAATCGATACGAGTTTACTTTTTTTTGTTTTTGTCATGCTCATAGATTTTCTCTTTCAGCAAATCAGACATAGACATCCCGCGAGCTTCCGCGAGAGCCTTCAAAATCGCTTTCTCTTCCGGCGTGAGCCAGACCGCGATCTGCTTTTTGTTTTTGGCCCGTTTGCTTGGCATGACGAAGATAATTTGCAGGTGTATAACCACCGGTCAACTGCAAATTTTTAAAAAGTTTCAATGGGGTGATCGCCTACCATAAAAAAACACTTGACATCGGCTTGCAGACTGGGTTTGCGGGCGAAATTATTTTTTCGGGCCTCGCGTTTTTTTGGCCCGATTTTCCAAAACTCTGGCAATGACCTTCTCGCGATTTCGCTGATACCAATCCGCCTTGCGGTCGCGCTCCGCCTCCTTGAATTTATCGTCGGTCTGGTAGCGCGTCTTGTATTGCCGCGCCATGAATTTTTTCTGCTTGGGCTTGCTTTTGTATGGCATGGTCAAATCCTCCAGAACGCCTTCCAATCGGCGCGGGCAGCGGGAACCGCATAGACTCGCAGCACCATCGCCGTTGAAGTGTGTCCCATTTGGTAAGCGGTCAAACCGGCATTCCCGCAGCGCCCCAAGTGGAATGTCGCAAACGAATGCCGAAGCGCATTGTCCGGCCAACCCTCCCAGCCCAGCGCCAGCGCCACCTTCCGCCTCCGTTCATACAACGCCTCCATCGAGCCGGTCACGATCCGCCCCTTCTTCTTCTCAAAAAATTTAATCCGCTTTATCAGCGGTTCGGTCATGTCCACGATTCGCTGAAGCATTCCATCGTGCTGCTTCGACACCTCCGGGCGAACATGGATTTGCTTGTTCTTACAATCGATGTCCTCCCAACTCATCCGGGCGACTTCCACCGTCCGCAGTCCCGCGAAACCGCCGAGCAAAACCAACGCCTTCACATCATCGCCCATCGGAGCTTTGAGGAGCGCCGCCATTTGTTCGGGAGTAAGAATGTTTCGGCCTGGTGTCGCCCGTGGCGGTCGCAAACCATCCAGCGGCGAGCGGTCGATGAACCGCATCCGGTAGCACCAGCGGAAAAACATTCTCGCGTAGCGAAACCACATCGCCCGACTCGTCTCCGATCCGCCCAGCGTCTTCAACCAGCGATCAATCGCCAGCGGCTCCACTCGCGCCACCGGCCCCTTCAACACTTCGGAAAGTTCCTTCACCGTCGCCGCGATCTTGTCGGCATGGGATTTTGATTTTCCCTCCGCCTCGACGCTCCACATTCGCAATGCCTGCGCCACACTCATCCCATCCTCCCCGTAAAGACCCTGCGTCCCTTTTTCGCGGATTGTTGCGACCAGCGCATTCCCTTCCGAAAACGCCTCCGCCTCACTTTGGAAAAACCTGCGAATTTTTTTTCCGTAGAACGAAGCGCGGAGTTCCAGCTTCCAAGGCGACCGAGGTCGAGCCGGATAATGACTGACGATGAATGGTTGATTCATGTTGCTTGGTGTTGTCCGTGTTGTCCAAAAACCTCTACTTGGACTGCAACAACACTCAATTAGAACCAACAAAAAGCAACAACAAAAGATGCCTGTGGAATGAGTCTAGGAGAGGCTCCAGAGGCTTTACTGGAGTGGCGGAAGGGGAGGGATTTGAACCCTCGGAGCGTTGCCGCTCGTTCGATTTCGAGTCGATAAACGGGTATTGTTTTGCAACGACTTAAATGGGCGTTGTTCATTGTTGTCCGTTTTGACTATTTTCAACAACTTGCTAAACGCCATTCAATGAGTTACATACAAAAAACTCGACTTTTAATCGTTGGGGGGCTTCCTGTTTTTGTAAATCACTTGAAATCAAGCCGAGCTTGGCCGAATTCGGATGAAATTTCTAGCAATACTTTTCGATCTGGTCTTCCGCCAGACCCCATCCCCTAGCTCGGAATCGCGATCTCCCCGCCCATTGGTGTTCCCTTCCAGCGTGACGATCTGCGAACCGGATTCGGACTCGACGATGCCGACATGGGAGAAGTCGAAGACCACAATGTCGCCCGGGCGGGCCATGTCGCGGTCATGCAAAATGATTGTGGTCTTGGGGCGGCTCCGCGCCCATCCGATGAATCCGTAGGCGAGCGCCGTTTTGGGTCGCCATTCTTCCGGCGTGGAGGATTGCAGGTTTAGCCACGCCACAACCTCGGGCGTCATCAGCCATTCGCGGATGCACCAATCGACGAACGCCGCGCACCACGGCCATGCGGCGGGAGCAAGGTTGGTCGCCTCTTGGTAATCGCGAATGCGGTCGCCGTTATTGTTGCCGCCTTCCTCTCGGACTCCGACTTCCTTGGCGGCGATTTGCGCGAGAAACTTGGTCATTTGTCCTTGAGGACTTTTGACTCGCCAAATTTAGACCAGGCATAGGCGAGCGAGTCGTTGCCGGGGAGGTCTGGATTGGTGACCGGCATATATTTGACGCTGACGCTGACTTGCACATTCCCAAGCTCCCCTTGGCGCTCACCGAATGGCGGGACAGGGATCGACACGCATGAAGTCAAAAACGCGAGGGCGAGAAAAATCCAGCCCAGCATGACCATCGCGGCGGCGACCCGTGCCGGTGTCATTTTCTCTCTTTGCGTAGAAGGTTGATCAGCCCCGTGGCGGACAATCCGACCGCCAAGATGCTCTCTTGGAGTTGTGGTTCCAGACGCAAACCGCAAGCGGTCAAAATCAAAATTGCCCCCCTCCAAGAACTCGGTTCCTTTGCTCGATCCAATAGGTAGTTGAGAATTTTCATGGCTGGATGGTATCAGTCAAAACAAGTCAGTCAAATCACTCATTGCTAGTGGCGTTTGAGGCCGCGCCGAAGATGGGTTTGACGATGTTGAGCAAAACGGCAGGCATGGCCGCTGCGGGAGCGACCGCCATGGTGCGAGCGATGGCGCTCCATTCCTTGAGCAGGGCATCCGGGTCGTCAAACGCGAGAATGTCGTCGGCGTTCTTGAGCGCCCGAATGCCTGTCTGCGACACGGTGAGAAGCGGGTTTTGGGTTGGGGTGAAGAATCCCGCTCCGGTCAGTTGGGAAAGAACGGAGTCAAACATCGTTCCTGCGAAGAAGAATCCTTGGAGCGGAGCCAAGGCGAGCGCCCGGACAAACCCTCCCAACCCCCAAATGTCCTCGTCCTCATCGTCTGTAAATGCGTCCCGGTAAGCGGACGCGACCACATGGGACAACACGGCCATGAGTTCCACGGCAACGAGTCGGCGGATATGAGTTCCTTTGTCCCCTCGCCCGGTGGCAAGGCCGCGCACGGCGTCGGCCATGATGGCGGTTTTCAAGCGCGGGTCGGACATGAAAAGGAAGAATGCCTTTGTGTAAATGTTCCCGCTGTTCTCGACATTGCTCTTTTGCCCAAAGCTGACCGGCTGGGCAAATCGGTAGATTGCGGCGGCGGCTGCATCGAGAGCGGTTTCGCGGGCGAGGGATTCGGGCATCCCGGCTTCCAGCGCCTCGTTCAGATTGGCGCGGTAAACAATCGCCGCCGAGAAGCTGGTCGTCGCGGTATCCATCCAGTTGATGGTGGACATTGCGGCCTCGGTGACCTTGGCAGCAGTTCCGGGCTTCCCGCCGAATCGTTCAAACATATAGCGAGTCTCGGCGGTCGCTCCTCCGCGCAGGCGGGTTTGCAAAGCATCGCTTTCAAACACGGTCTTGATGTCTTCGATCAATTGATCCGGCGAGGACATCGCAGCCATGATTTGTTTTTTATCAAGGGCCAGAGCAAAGCGGACGGAGTTGTCCAACTGCATGGCGAGCGTCTTGAGGTTGAATCCCAGCGAGGCCACAGACTGCCCGCCGATCACCGAGCCAAGGATCGCATTGACCCATGCGGCTTCGCGGGATTGGTTGCCGCCTCGTTGCTCCATCTGGTCGGCCCAAAGTTCGGCGGTCTTCAAAACTCCGGTTCCGTGCTTGGCTTTGATTGCCTCGCGGATTTCCGGGTTGTTGATGAGCGACCGGTATTCCCTCGCCAGTTCCGCAAAGTTCACCCAATGCGCTTGGGTGAGGATGTGCTGCTGCATGACGCTTAATGCATCTTCCGGCGCGATCTTGGCCGAGTGGGTGACACGGGATTTTGCAAACCCCGGAGTCGTGCCGGTGGCGACCGGCGAACCATCAAGGCCGATGTCTTTCACATCGTTGGAATGCAGGAACCGTGTCGGAGCGTAGTTCTTCACTTGAGGCATATTCATGCCAAACATCCGCGCATAGACCGGGTTCACGACACCAGCGCCTTTTCCGTAGAGTTCTTGCGCGTGGGCGATCATGGCTTGCGAGACGGGATCGGAAGTGAGTTCGCGGAGGTCGGCGATGCTGTCCTCGTTCCACCCCTCACGCCGCATCTTGTCTTGCACATCCGGCTGGTTCCACGAAAGGAGGAGTTGGATCGCCTTCCCACGGGTCATCGGTAGGCGGACTTCCTTTCCGGGGTAAACGACTTGCTTGAGCGTGATGTTTTCTTTGCGTGTGTCCGCTGGCAACGCCGCAAGTTCATCGGAGAGATTGCGGACATCGGTATCAGTCAAATCGCTGCGGTCAATTTCGCCGCGCACAATCTTCTCGGCCTGCTCAATGGTGAGTTTGTTGTTTTTGACCTTGCGCCCGTCGAGGTAGCGCACGGCGCTTGGCACCTCGGTCTTTAGCATCTCCATCGCTTTGCCGGTGGTCGTGCCTGCTGCTTTGGCCCCTTCGCGCAGCGCATTCAGAATGCCCTCGCGCTGGTCAATCTCGGCTTTTTGAGCGGCGACATCGGCCTTGCGGAGACGGGTTGAAAAATCAGCAGCGACATCCGGCGGGAGGAGGGCCGTGACAAACTGCTCAAAGCTGGCGTGGTCGAGTAGCGCATGGTTGGCCCAATCGGACACACGATCCATGAAGGTCTTGTCCTTGAAGCGATCCACGGCGGTCGCGCCTCCGATGTGTTCCACGGTCTTCTTGGCGCGTTCTCGGTTCTCGGCGATGCGGGCTTCCTCTTTAATGCGCCATGCCTCACGGCCCATCTGGAGTTGGTCTTTGAACCACCCGTAGGCTTGCGCAAGCGTCTCGGAGTTCCGGTTCTTGAGGTCACCAAATTGGTTGAGGATTCCCCATTCCTCCACCATGTCGGCGGAGTTCTCGGAGGTCGCCATTGTTTGCTCCAGTTGGAGCATTCGTTCTGCCGTGGCATCCTCGTCCATGAGCGTGGCGCGTTGCACCATGTCGGCGAGCTTTTGAGTTTCCGCTCCCAGCGTGGATTTGCGGACATTGTTGTCACCGGCTTTCGGGCGGGATTTTTTAACAAGGTCGAGAATCGCATTGCGGTATTCGCGGGCGACGACCTTTTCAAATTCGGCGTCGATCTTCTTGATGCGGTCGCGGAAGAAATCGGCGATGGCGCGGTCTGCGCGGGCCGTGGCGAGATTTTCCTTGGCCTCGTAGCCCGGTGGCAGGGAAACCTGCTTGCCTGCCTGCCCGATGTTTTGGCCCTCGCGCATCCATGCCGAGATGATTGCGCCGTTCATGCCGGAGACTTCGCTGACCTTCACGCCATCCTTGAGGACATCCATGGGGGCGATACCGGCGAGCTTGGTGTAGCCCCCCACCCTGCCGCGCACTTCGGGCGGGAGGACAGAGAGGATGCCGTCGAGTTCGCCGAGGGCTTGCAGGATTTGCGTGCGGCGGATCGTCGTATTGTCCGCACCGGTTTCCTGCATGGCTTGGAGTTCGTCGCGGTTCCACGCCTGCAAAAGCGAGAATTTCTCACGCGCCCGCTCGTAGACCTTGAGCCGCTCGTCCGGGCCGCGATTCATGCCGCCGAGCGCCTTGTTCACCCGGTCGATCTGCGACTGCGAGGCTATGGAGTAGTTTACTCCTCCGTCTCGGCCTGCTCCGGTTGGTCGAACTCCAGAAAGTAGACCTCCTCCAGCGTCACCTTCCGACCCAATGTTTTCTCCCAACCCGGCTGGGTTGCCTTGAGATTTTCGATTGTCGCTGGTTCCAGCCCATACTGGGCTTGGAATTCTTCCTCCGACAAGAGTGTTTCGGGCGTTGGCATCAGTCAAAACTTGCCATGTCTTTTCGGCTTTTGCAAGTGAGGCGGCGTTTTTGTTGGCGGCGGGATATACCAAACGGATCGCCTCCCATGTGATGGATTGCATCTGGCGTGGCAGTATTCCGCGATCCGCTGCGGCTTCGCGATAGGCGTCGAGATACAAGTGGTAGACGCCCGAAATGCCAAGCACTTCGCTGCCATTCATCTTCGATCCAAAATTGTGTCCGACCTCCGTTGCCTTCGCCCCGTATGGCATGAGGTGCGCGGCGGCGACCGCATGGGTGTCGATGGTCGCGTCTCCGTATGGAGTGTTTGGGGAGACGATGTTGTTGTAGAAATTGCGAACCTTGTGTTCGTTGCCAAGATTGTCGCTGATGTTTTTCAGCGACCCGTCCTTCATGATGCGGACGGCTTTTTCAATTTCATTGATTGATCCCCATCCATTCTTGGCAAGAGCGCCATCGTCGTTGGTCGCCATGCCGAGCCGGTCGCCTTCCGGCGAAAGGTTCCGGTAGTTGCGTCCAAAGGTAACTTGCGCCAATACGCGAATCGCCCACCCTTGCAAGTCCGGTTCGGAATCAAGTTGGCGAATTGTTTTTCCGATGACCTGTTCCACCTTTTTGCGGCGATCCGATTTTGCACGATCATCCAGCGCCTTGTTGTATTCCCGGCGCTCGGCGGTCTGTTCTTTGGTTTCGCCGGGAATCTTTTTGCGCTTCTGTTTATCCGGGGCGGTCGCCGCTTCGATGATGCCTTCGATCTCGGCCCGGACGAAGGATTCCTCCAGCACGACATCCTTTGAGTTCGTCCAGAGTTCCATGAACTGCTCGGCCTGCGCCACATTCATGAACCAATCCTTTTGCGGCGAGAACACGGCAATCACCCCGGATGCCTGTTCGACCGAGGCTTTGAACTGACCGCCCATCTCCTTGGCGATGCGGTTCGCCCCATCATACCAATGCGTGGCGCGGGCGCGGAATTCCTCCGGGAAGGCATCGTGCAACGCCAGCAGGTTTTTCTTGAACCAGTTGATGATCTTCCGGCGTTTTTTCTTGGGGTCTTTCTCCGAGAGGATGTTTTTCGGCAGGTGCGCGTAGTTCATCTTCTCCATCTGCTTGGCGAGGAGATCGTCGGGAACATTCTCGCCGGAGACATTGGAATCTTGCGGCGTGTCCTTTGGAACCTTTGATGTGCCGAGCTTGGCCGTGCCGACCCGGAACTGATCATCCTTGTCGCTGACTTGGCTGATGGAGTTACGGGAGAGGCCGATGCTGTAATTGGATGCCGGCAGGTTGACTTCTGTTGCTGAAGTTCCTATATTGATATCGGAGTCCACGAAGGAGGGCGCGGAAGATTCTTCCAAACCCATGGCCGCGTTGGACTCTATTTTTTTTCCAAGATTGAATTCGTAAAAAACGCCCGTGTTTTCTGGGTATGCGTTGGGAACACGAACATTAAAATGCGAATTATAAACAACGCCTTCAATTTCAATGGGAACTTTGAAAAACCAAAACTCTTTTGTTCCAATTTTTGCCCGGTCATCTGGAGAAGATTTTTTCCACCATTGCGCTGCTGCAACGATTGATTCTGCTTCCCGCATAGGAGCCATTTGGTCTACGCGCCTTGCCTTTGAGATAGATTCCCCTCTGCTTTCAGAGGTAAAACGAACTTTTTTGTCTGTATCTCCAAGAACAAGTTCTTTGCCTTGTAAAAATTTTTGAATGTAGGATCGGATTTGCTCTCTCGCTTGAACTGGTTTTTCCGATAAGCCTTCAATACTAACTTTAACTGGCTCGGCTGCAATGCTGTAGTTGGTCGCGCCGGTATCAGCCGAAACAGGTTGGCGGAAATCGATGACGGGAACGGAGGCGATGCCGAGTTCCTTGGCGGCGATGGCGCGGTGCCTGCCGTCTTCTTTGCCATCGGCGTAGATGGTCAGCGGGTCGAGTTTGCGCCCGTTCTGCATCATGTTTTTGAGGTCGTCGATGTTGTCGCGGGAGGCGTCGTCAATCTCCAGCGGTCTGACCTGTGAGAGGAACTGGTCGGGCGACATGGTGACGATACGCCCGCCGCGCTTGGCGAAATCCTCGTTGGCATACCACTTGCCCTTGTCCTCCATGGGGTATGGCTTTGACCCAATGCTGTAGTTGGTATCAGCCAAAACTTCGTTGGAAACACGCTCGCGGGTGGTATCGACGAGCGTCTGCTGGTTGAGGCCCGTGGACTCGGCGAGGAAGGCCTCGTATTCTGCCGGGAGGATGCCGTCTTTGAAGGCTCCGCGCAAGGCGACTGCACGGCGCAAGACCTCGGCGAAAGCCCGCATCATTCTCTTCATGTAGTCCACAAAAGAGGCCGGAAGTTTGGTTTCCTCGTTGGCGTTGATTTTGCCGTCCTCGTAGGCGGCTTGGACTTGGGCAAGCGATTCGATGATGTCGCCCTCGGTTTCGCGGACAAGGTTCTGAAATGTTCCCGGTAGAGCTTTTTCGGTGGCGTCGAGCCAACCACGCAAGGTATCGAGCGTGACCCGGTTATTCTTGAGGGCGATCTTCACGCCGATGTGGTGGATTTCCTCGCGGAGGTTTTCCGGGCGGGTGTTTGGGTTGATCGTGATGAGTGGCTTGAAAACCATCTCGGCTACATCTTGGACGCTGGCCTCGCCGAGGATGTTGATCTGGTCGTAGGGCGTGTCCTTGAATGGGGAATTCGCGATGCGGTTGTGGAGTTCCTCGATCTGCGATGCGTTTCCGGCGGCTTGGAGTTGCTCCAGTTTTTGCTGGGCGTTGAGTCCCTGCGTCTCCTCGACAATCGTGTTTGCGGAATTCTGCGAGAGCCATTGGTTGGAGCGGTCGCGGATGACTTGTCGAAGCTCCTCGGGTTCGTAGGCGGTCTCAAACTGCTTGTTCAAAAGTTGCGCCTCGGAGTGTTGGCGGACGGCCTCCAATGCGGCCTGCTGGTCTTGGGTCTGGAGGAGTTCCCTGCCGTCCGGGGCGGTGACGACCCAGCGGCGTGTGCCGTCCTCGGCGATTGATTCGGAAATGCGGGCATCGTTCTCGCCCGGGGTCGCGGCCTTTTGCATCTCGGCGATGACTTCCTGCCGACCGGCCTCGATGTTCTCCGGGGTGCGCTTTTCCCACTCCATCTGGATGCGAGCGGTGTATTCCTCCGGATTCTCGGCGCGTTGGATGAAAGTGACCTGCTCCTTGTCAAAGCCGACTTGGCGCAGGCGGGTGGCGTTGAGTTCGGCGGATGGGTTCTTGATATCTTGGTAGGTGGCGATGCCACCGCCGATCAGAGAAAGCGGGAGCGTGGCGAAGAAGGTTTCGGCCCGCTGACCCCACCATTCTTTTGCAAGAGAGGAGAAATCCTTGTCCGGCATATCCTCGCGGAGTGCTGCCACGGCTGTTTCCAGCACCGGGGCAATGAGGTCTTGAACGCCTTCCTGCAAGTTCTGCTCCACGACATTGGCTCCGATCTTGATCGTGCGGCGGATGCCGTCGCTTTTGATCCGGTCGAGGTATCGGCCAAACATGGGGAGCTTGCCGGAAAGGCTTTTCAACTGCACCCGGTCGATGGCGGCGTTGGCCGCGCCTTCCACCAGGGCGAGACCTTGAGCGAACTGCGGATCGATGTCCGGGTTCTCCAGCATGATGCGGTCGTATTCCGTGGCTTGGTAGGCGAGGACGCCGAGGTAGGGGTTAACCGCAGTCGCGCCCATGAGCGGGATGCTCCCGGCAAGGCCATAGGCACCGCGCTCGGCGGTTCCCCAAAAGGAATCCTGCTCCAGCACCGGGCGGATCGGATCGACGCCGGTCTTGGCGATATTGCGGAGTTCGCGCACGACCTTGAAGGATTCCATCGCGTTTTTTGCGTAGGTGGCAAATTGATTAGCCTCTTCGGGCGTGGCTTCGCGGTAACCATCTTGTGGGGTGGCAAACATTCCCGTGGTTGGAGCTTGGCCGAGGACTTGGGCTTTTGGCGTTTTCTCCGCCACGGTTGCTTTGGTGAGGTCGCCGTTTTGAGGAACCCAAACCTGTTGGCCTTTTTGGACGGCTTGCAAAACCTCGTTCACCCCGGATTCTTGAATCTGTAGCGATCCCTGCGGAATAAAATCAAATCCCCGGGTGAACGCCTGCCCCATGTTGACGGCAAACTGCTCCAACCCGGCGCGGTCGATCTGACCGGCCTGCGCGGCGAGCGTCACATACTTGTAAATTTTCTGGCGGTCTTCCGGCGGAGCGCCCACGAAATCATTGGCGAGGCTTTGCAGTTCCTCGTCGCTGGAGTTGCCTTGCGTGAATGCCGTGAGCGTGGAGAGCGCCTTGGACGCCTGCGGACGCACGGTGTCGAGGTCGTTGATCGTGTCGTAGTAGAGTTTGTAGCCCTGCGAGAGGAATGCGGCATCGTTCTTGCCATCCACCAGTTCGGGGTATTTGCCCTGCCACTCGTTGAAGACCTCGGTCATGCCGTCCACAAACGGACGATTTTGACCAAGTTGGGAATCGTTGATCGCCTTGGCGACCGCTTGCATCTGGAGGTCGTTGATCGCTTCGGTGCGTTGCTTCTGCCAATCGTATTCGCCCCGGACAAAGTCGAAGAACTGCGCGTCGTCTAGGTTCTTCTTGCCGTAGTTTGCCATCGCAAAGGCATCGCGCTCGGCTTGGTAAGACATCGTATCGATGGGGCGTCCCACGCGATGTTCCAGCCACGCTCCGATGGCCGCGCTTTTGGCGGTCTGGT
>Ga0315903_10010043_pt1 | contig 11354 bp, 10 predicted proteins | sample LakEriMetagenome_7_FD_203524 | JGI IMG/M metagenome (GOLD analysis project Ga0315903, IMG submission 203524) | Freshwater fungal communities from buoy surface, Lake Erie, Ohio, United States - Buoy 2 MA119 | ecosystem: Environmental > Aquatic > Freshwater > Lake | place: USA: Lake Erie, Ohio... | reverse complement strand
TTTAAGCTGTGGGAACTCCTGCAAAAAGCTATCTGCATCACATTCGACAGAGGCATTATCTACCAAAACCACCTCAAAGGAAACTGACTTTGTATGCAAATAGACCGACCGAATACAAGCAGCGGTAAGTGAGAAGGTATTATAATTGATGATGATGACGGAGACCATTACCAGAGGCTAAAAGGATTTTTAATGATACCCATGCGAATAAATAGTTGGTAAAGCCCGGGCATGAATTTCGCAAGGGCCACCTTGAGTGCATTGAGCTTTGTAAACAAGTAAACGTCTCCGAGATAATGCTGGTGCTTTTTATAAAAAAAAGCAGCTGCATCTAGATACTTGGCTCGGTTGGCACCATGTACCATAGAGTGAGAAAGAACGCGGTATTCAAAAGCGGCTATAGCAAGGTAGCGAAAGCGAATACCTTCAAAAGCCACTCGTAACCAAAAATCCCAGTCGGACCACATCATAATGGTGCGACTTTCGTCGAACCCGCCGATCTTCTCCCAAGAGGACTTGCGAAATAGCGCACATGCATCTATGTAATTAGAGAGCATCAGTCGTTGCAGATTAAAAGGACCTACATTACAATAGCCTTTCTTTTCTCCAAATAACACTGCATCGCCATAGACAACCCCAACCTCCGACTCTTGCGAAAAAACAGGCAAGGCCTGCTGCACAAATCCGGGGCATAACTTATTGTCACAATCCAGCGGCAAGATAAAATCACTCTGCGCCCTTTGTATACCCGCATTTCTGGCAGCCCCTAGCCCCTGATTAGATTGATGCAAAACAATAACACCTTGCAGAGACAACTGTGTTAACTTCTCTTTTGTAAATAGATCGGTGGAGCCATCATCTACGATAATGTGCTCATAAACTATACCATCAAGTGAATAACGGACACTCTCGATCATTTCATCGAGATAGATACCGTGATTGTAGCAAGCCGTTATGATAGAAAGTTGCAAAGACATATTATTGTCCAGGTTTATTCTTTCGAGCTACTACTACATAGTTAAGTGTACTAACTGGATTATAGTCAATAGCATCCATAGCGGCAAAGATCAAGTTAAATAAAATGTAGCCTCTAAGCGTATTAAACAAAAAACGAATTGGCCAAAGTCTGCTCTTGCAAAGCGAATGAATCAAAGCTTGCCCAGATACAGCCCAAATCCCCCCATTTTCCTTTATGGCGAGCACCGAGAGTCCGGCTTCTTTTACTAACTCCTCAAAGCCATATCGAGAGAATCTATAAAAATCATAGGGCTCCTCATGAAGGGGCCAATAAAAAGGGCCAGACATTATCAGATGACCACCAGGCTTCAAAAGTCGAAATGCCTCGGCCATTAATTGCTTATGATCAAATACGTGCTCTATAGTTTGGGTACAAAAAACTGTATCGAACCTGTTGTCAGGCAGAGGAATATCAGTAGCAGGACAAATAATGTCAACCACTTGTAAATGAGATTGCTGAACATCTACGCCCGTGTAGCTTGTAACTGAAGTAGGAAAAAGCGAAGCATAGGGTTTATTCCCACATCCTATATCCAGCACCTCACCTCTTCCGTAATGCGAGATGGCGTTCTTTAACTCTTTTATAAATGGAGCATAATGTAAAAACTCTCGGCTTCTCCAAGTAAAAGTTAATCCCGCGATACGTTGAACATTTTCTGGTCGGTTCAAGGGCATATGTTTGAAAGTAAAGATAGGAATTCAGCCTATAAGGCTAAGTTCAAAAATCGATCGAGCGCTTCTTGCATACCCGGCTGCCAGCGATACTGCACATTGTGTGTATAATAGTGGTGCAAATCATACTTAATGTTGGTCTCCACGCCTTTTAGCACATCCTGAAGATGGTCCAGGCCAAATTGGTTAGCCTTATCGAAGGCTTCTATAAATTCATTAGATAATCGACTAGTGGAGAACCAAGCTGCAAAGACAAACGGAAGGCCGGTATACTGCTTCCAGGCAGTTCCTAGATCGTAGCAATACGCAAAATCATTTCGGTGTTGCAGGGCTCTGTCACCAATAATCAAACCGCCACGATCACCGGTTATCCGTCTGATATAATCGTCGTCTGTCGTTTTTTCGAGAATGACCGACCTCTTAAAATAATTATGCAACAAGACTCGAAGTAAAGCCACAGAAGTGCGGCTCTGGTAATCGAGTAAAATAGATCGAATTTCTTCGATAGGCACTTGGCTATATAAACACACCGATGCAATTTCTCCATTGGTAGCAATACAATGCATACCCACCCGTTTTAGTCCTGGCATTACTTTTTTTAGCGCCACAGGAACCAGCCCCAAATCGATGGCGCCACTATTGAGCTGTGCGGCAATATTGGCGGGATAATCCAGTGATAAGCAAATCTGATCGCGAATGGCCATTCTCTCTAACCCATACAGCAACGGCCTCGTGTTAAGATAGTTAACGATTCCAACCCGTATCTTCTCCAATTTAGCTAAATTTGTGGGCACAAAGGTACTGGATCAGCCGTCCATAAACCAATAGAATTCATGGAACGCAGCACACTCACCGCCATAGCCGCCATTGACGGCCGATACCGAAGCCAGGTACAATCACTCGAGGAGTACTTCTCCGAGTTCGGTCTTATAAAATACAGAATTCTTGTAGAGGTTCATTACCTCTTTTGGCTCGAAAAAAAGAAGATCATTAAACTGGGTACAGCAGCTACTAAACATCTAAAATTGCTCTGCGAAACATTCTCTATAGAGCAGGCCATGGCCATCAAAGCCATCGAAAAGACCACCAATCACGATGTAAAAGCCGTTGAATATTTTTTAAAAAAAGAATTAGATACTTGCGGAGCTACCTCTTTAAGAGAATGGGTTCATTTCGGTCTTACCTCGCAAGACATCAACAACACAGCAGTACCGCTTGCATGGAAACATGCCATGGAGAACGAATATCTTCCGGCCCTGCTGAATTTGAATACTGAATTGAGGATACTAGCCCAACGATACCGCGATGTACCCATGCTGGCCCGCACGCATGGTCAACCGGCTAGCCCCACCAAACTAGGCAAGGAGATCATGGTTTTTGTAGAGCGCATTCAGAATCAGATCGAGCAGTTTATTGGCGTGCCCTTTACAGCCAAGTTCGGGGGTGCCACCGGTAATTTCAATGCGCACCATGTGGCCTTCCCCCAAATCAACTGGATCCGGTTTGGAAATGAAATGCTGGCTTCGCTTGGACTAACCCGCCAGCAACACACCACCCAAATCGAACACTACGACCAGCTAGCGGCTCAGTTCGATGCTATGCGCAGGATCAACACCATCCTGATTGATTTTTCAAGAGACATGTGGACCTATATCTCGCTCGAATACTTTTTACAAAAGACCAAAAAGGGAGAAGTGGGCTCCTCTGCCATGCCCCATAAGGTCAACCCTATCGACTTCGAAAATGCAGAAGGAAATTTGGGTGTAGCCAATGCGCTCTTCGAACATATGGCTGGTAAATTACCGGTGTCTCGACTACAACGCGACCTGACAGATTCGACCGTACTGCGTAATATTGGCATTCCCGTAGCGCATACAATTGTGGCCTTACGTTCGCTGGAGAAAGGAATATCCAAGTTGGTACTTAATGATGCTAAGATCTACGACGATCTTGATCAAAATTGGGCTGTAGTGGCAGAAGCCATTCAAACAATACTTCGCCGCGAAAACTATCCCGAGCCGTATGAAGCGCTCAAAGACCTTACCCGTGGTCAACAGCGTATTACCAAACAAGTATTACACAAGTTCATTGACGGACTAGCCGTAAAGGCCTCTGTAAAAAAGGAACTCAAAAGCATCACCCCACATAATTATACGGGGCTACATGCACCCTTTTAGTAATTGGCTACTATAGTTAATCGGAACTGACCGGCATTGACAAGCTATATCCGCCAGCATAATTCCATGCATTTTGCAGTGCCTACTTGTGAATTTCGCTGGTAAAGTGAAACTGGATGTCCGGATTGTTGGTGATTTCCGTATTAAGAAACCACTCACTTTGGGCTAGGTAAACGGGATGACCGTCTTTGTCCTCAGCCGCATTGGCCTGTTTAAAGCGCAGAAAATCTATAAGTTTAGCCGGATCGGTAGCGGTAAGCCAGCAAGCCTTGTAAAAAGGCATCGTATTAAATACCACAGAGGCTCCATATTCGTGCAAAAGGCGGTACTGGATAACTTCGAATTGTAGTTCGCCCACACAACCGATGATCTTCTTATTGCCGCCGAACTGGGTAAACAACTGAGCTACGCCCTCATCTGTTAATTGCAGCAATCCTTTTTCGAGCTGCTTGGTCTTGAGCGGATCCTTGTTAACTACTTCTTTGAAAATCTCGGGAGAGAAAGAAGGAATACCCGTAAAGTAAAAATCCTCACCCTCGGTGAGAGTATCACCAATCTTGAAATTACCGGTATCGAAAAGCCCTACCACATCGCCTGCATATGCATCTTCTATGATACTTTTATCTCTAGCCATAAATGAGTAAGGATTGCTAAAGCGCACGTCCTTATCTAAGCGAACATGGTGGTAATACTTATTGCGCTCAAACTTTCCCGCACAAATTCTAAAAAATGCAATTCGATCTCGGTGCTTAGGATCTAGGTTAGCATGAATTTTAAACACAAACCCACTCATCTTATCTTCTTGCACGCCTACAGGGCGGGTAGTAGACATCCGACTACGCGGTGTGGGAGCTATTCGAATGAACGTATCGAGCATTTCCTTTACCCCAAAATTGTTGATGGCACTGCCAAAAAAAACAGGCGCCACTTTGGCTTGTAGGTATTCCTCCACATTAAGAGCTCCGTATACGCCCTCGACTAATTCGGCATCTTCGCGTAATTGCTGTGCATCCTTTTCGCCCAGTTTATGTTCAAGTACCGGATCGGCCAACGATGCGATCTGCAACGTGTCTTCATCGGCACGGGTACCGGCCCTAAAGAGCAGCAAGCTCTGATCGGCCATATTATAAACTCCCTTAAAATCCTTACCGCTGTTGATGGGCCAAGTCATGGGATGTAGCCGGATCGTTAATTCTTTTTCGATCTCTTCTAACAGATCGAAACGATTTTTTCCGTCCCGATCCATCTTATTGATAAAAACGATCACGGGTGTATCCCGCATGCGACAGACCTCCATAAGACGGCGAGTTTGCTCCTCTACCCCGTTGACGCTATCGACGACCAAGATCACACTATCAACCGCAGTAAGTGTTCGATACGTGTCCTCTGCAAAATCTTTGTGCCCGGGCGTATCCAGTAAATTAATAAGTGTGCCCTTGTATTCAAAACTCATCACCGAGGTTGCCACCGAAATACCCCGTTGCCGTTCGATCTCCATAAAGTCGCTGGTAGCATGCTTTTTTATCTTGTTACTCTTAACCGCTCCCGCTACCTGAATAGCACCCCCAAAAAGCAGAAACTTCTCGGTAAGTGTGGTCTTTCCGGCATCGGGGTGAGAGATAATTGCAAAACTGCGTCGCTTAGCGATTTCTAGCTGATATTTCATAGAAGCGCCGCAAAGGTAAGGGTGCGGCGGCACTTGCCGTTTGGCCGGTCGCAGCCCTGCCAGGCCGTCTGTCAAAAATTAGTGTACAAGCCCCCGATTGACAGTACATTTGCACCATGATCAAGGGCACAATAGAAATAGTTGTCAGTAGCTTTAAAATGGCCATACAGGAGTTATGGAAAAACAAGCTCCGCACCTTTTTGTCGCTTTTTGGAATTACAATCGGCATATTTTGCATCATTGGAGTGCTTGCCACCGTCAATAGTTTAGAACAGAATATTCAAAACGAGATCAAATCGCTTGGCAACAATACCATCTACATCGACAAATGGGAATACAGCGGGGGTGGCCCTGATTATCCCTGGTGGAAATTCGTAAATCGCCCCTCGCCGCGTTATCAAGAAGTACAAGAGATCAGAGAAAGAACCCCCATGGCCCGATACGTGGCCTTTCACAATAGCATCAACGATCCGATAGAATTTGCCGGTCGACAACTCAGCGGTGTAACCACGCACAGCGTCAACGAAGACTTTCAACACATTCAACCCACCGAAATCGCATTTGGCAGATCTATTTCTGATAGAGAATACGAAGACGGAGCACATGTGGGCATCATTGGCAGCGAAATTGCCGAACAATTATTCGGACAAGCCGAGTTAGGTGTAGATAAAATTATTGAAGTAAGGGGCAAACAGCTACTCGTTATCGGTATCATCAAAAAACAAGGTAAGGGCTTTTTATCCGGCGGAGGTTGGGAATTTGATAAGAGTGTCTTTATCCCCTACCGATTTGGAAGAATGCTAATGAACGAACTCAAGGCCGATCCCCTCATAATGGTGCAAGGAAAAGAGGGCGTAGCTTCTTCTACCTTAAAAGAAGAGTTGACCGGCAGCATGCGAGCCGTTAGAAAACTCACACCTACCCAAGAAGATAATTTTTCGCTAAATGACATCAACGACTTTAGCAAAGTGGTCAGCGATCTTTTTGTGAATGTCAATATCGGCGGCTGGGCCATTGCCATGCTTTCTCTTATCGTGGGAATGTTCGGCGTAGCTAATATCATGTTTGTTTCTGTTCGCGAGCGTACCAGCCAAATAGGTCTCAAAAAAGCCATCGGTGCCAAAAGCAGCATCATTCTAACCGAATTTCTATTAGAATCCTCTTTTCTATGCATCATTGGCGGATTGATTGGGCTAAGCCTTGTCTTTTTACTAACGCAGATCCTGACCAGTGCACTAAACTTTCCGGTCTTTATCTCTACTAGCAACATGCTACTGGCCATCGGAATTTGTATTGTAGTGGGTATCATTGCCGGATTTATTCCTGCGCGACAAGCGGCACGCATGGACCCCGTAGTAGCCATACGCAGCAAATAAATAGAGACCCCAGAACTTTGCTATTTTTGCGCCTGTGCCCGTATGTATCCTTGCTATAGAATCCTCTTGTGACGAAACTGCTGCTGCCGTTTGTGTCGATGGAAAAATTCTATCAAACGAAATAGCTACTCAAGTAGCACATGCCAATTTTGGAGGCGTGGTTCCAGAGCTGGCCTCTCGAGCGCATCTGCAGCATATAGTACCGGTGGTAGCGTTAGCGCTTCAAAAATCTGGCGTTTCGCTAGACGCAGTCGATGCCATTGCTTACACACAGAGCCCGGGACTGATCGGGTCGCTTTTAGTGGGTGGTCAATTCGCGAAGTCACTGGCACTCTCGCTAGGCAAACCGCTGATCGCCGTACATCATATGCAAGCCCATGTGCTAGCCAACCTCATAGAGCATCCACAGCTTTCTTTTCCGTTTTTATGCCTAACGGTTAGCGGTGGGCATACCCAGTTGGTCAAATGCGATAGCCCTACGCGCATGGAGGTGATTGGAGAGACCATCGATGATGCAGCCGGGGAGGCTTTTGACAAAAGCGCCAAGCTACTTGGATTGCCTTACCCTGGGGGACCACTAATCGACCAATACGCTAAAAGAGGACGTGGCGATCGTTTTGCATTTCCCGAACCTCAGATCGCTGGCCTTGATTTTAGTTTTAGTGGTCTTAAAACATCCATTCTGTATTTTTTACAAAATGCTGGTAAAAGTCATGCCTATCACCCTGAACTGATCGCCACGCCCGAGGAACAACGCAGTTTTATAGAAACGAATTTGCCAGATCTATGCGCCTCTATACAACAGCGCATCGTATCGATCTTACTACATAAACTAAAAAAAGCCGTGGTACTGACCGGTATCAAAAATATTGCTCTTGCCGGTGGCGTATCAGCCAACAGTGGATTAAGAACAGGCATCACCGAAATGGCTAAGCTAAACCACTATACCTGTACGATCCCTTCGCTGCCGTACTGCACAGACAATGCAGCTATGATAGCCATAACAGGTTATCACAAATACCTAGATAAACAATTCGCTTCGCTCGATATACGCTCCAGTGCTAAAGCTACCTGGTAACCTGTTTATGGCCAATACTTATTTTTCGTTTAAGCAGTTTACCATTTGGCAAGACCAGGCTGCGATGAAAGTAACCACCGATGCCTGTTTATTCGGCGCCTGGGTAAGCGAACACATTCGATTGCATGCTACGCAAGGACGTGGGTTGACCACTCCAACACGAGTAGCCGATGTCGGAGCCGGCACCGGCCTGCTCTCGCTGATGATCCATCAAAAAAACCCTACTCTTACAATTGAGGCACTGGAGATAGACCCGCTCGCCGCCGAGCAGGCCCGACAAAATATTGCGAGCGCAAATGCTGATACACAGATAAACATTCATACTACAGATGCCACGAACTTCTCACCGGCAATGCCGTACGATAGTATAATTAGTAATCCTCCTTTTTACCAAGACGATCTTAAAGCGGCTGAACGGAGAAGAAGCTTGGCTTTTCATGAGGAAACACTGACGCTGCCGCAACTACTGAATTTTATCAAAAGCAACCTTAGCAGCAGCGGATACTTTTACTTACTACTGCCCTTCCGGCGAGAAAAAGAGATCGAAAGACTACTGTACGCTATGCAGCTGCATTTGAGCGAAAAAGTTTATGTAAAAACCTCACCGCAACAATCACCTCACCGGCTCTTACTAGCCGGCCGACGAGTTCAAACGGAGACTACCTTATTAGATCAACCCATGGAGGGGCGAGAAATTTGCATTACCGACCAAAACGGCCAGTACAGCAGTGCATGTAAGGCCCTCCTTAAAGAATATTACCTTGCCCTTTAATTCTATTCCAAACCGGCATAGCTGCGCATGTATGCATAATCTGGAGATAGCAGTCCATCTTCGGTAAGCGTAGCTTTTTCAATAAGGGGGGAGCCCCCTTTAAAAAGATCCTCTAGAATATACTTGATAAGCTGCTCTCCAAAATAGCGACTGGCATCGCGTGGAAGCTCATTGGGCAAATTACCGACTGCCATCACATCGATAGATCCGGGTAAGTATGGGGCTGTTTTAACAAAGGTTGTTCGATCTACCCCATAGAGCGGATCCTCGATACTCTGATCTCCCAGATTGATGGGAACAGATCCATTGGCATCATCGCTGATATCGGCGATGGTTACGATCTTGAATCGGGGGTCAGTCACATCTTCTTTTTCGAAGAGTCTCTCCATACCCTGCTCCCAATAAATACCATTCATCAAAATATCGGTAACCTGGGCATAAGGCTTAAATCGGGTCAAATAACGATCGTGGTGGGCGTGAAACTCTTCTCTATCGTAACCGCCCGTGACTTTGTTCTGAAAGAGATCGGCACCCTTTAGATGGGTATAAACAGGATAGGTATATTGCCTTTTCAGATAATCACCGGGTTCTACCTCATGGATGCCCATTAAGTTCATCACCTCTAAAATGCCATGAGCCACCCGGCCAGATCCGGTGACCGCAATTTTGACAGGAGGAACTTTTAGCCCAAAATAAGTATGAATTAACTCTCTGAAGCTTCGCTGCTTGTAAACTCTATTTAAGGTAAAGGTTCCGGTTCTTTTACCATAAGCCATCATTCCATTATGAGCTCCTACCACCCCGGCAAAAAACCCAAATCCGATAATTCGTTGGCCGTCCTCGTGCTCCAGGCACTCGTAATCGATAAGCCGGATACGCTTCTTTAGCACTGCCCGAAAAAGATCCTGATTATAGGGCTGCAGCTTTTTGGTATGTGAGAAAAACAAATAGGTCTTACGATCGATCAACTGGGCGATGGGCACCTCTTTGATCCCGAAAATGTATTCGCAGTCAGAGAGATCCTCTTGTACAGCTACTCCAGCCCGAAGATACTCCTGATCGCTATAACAGCGGGCAGAGGAGGGTTGTACGACTATTCGTACTTGCTGAAAATTCTTTTGAAGCCACTTGCACTGAGCCGGGGTTAACGCTACCCGACTATCGGGCGGATTTTTACCCTCCCGCAACAATCCGATCCTGATCATAGGCATACCTTTGCAATCAGCCGCGAAATTAACCCGATTTAAGCGGTTTTAGATATGAACTATTTTGAACTCTTTGAGATACCAGTTCAGCTACGCGTGGACAGCGCCACCCTAAGAAGCAAATTCATGGAATTAAGTCGCCGCTATCACCCCGACTTTTATACCAATGATACCCCAGATGCACAAGAAGAGGCCCTAGAAAAAATTGCATTAGTCAATAACGCTTGGAAGACATTTCAACAACCCGAAGAGACCATAGCCTATGTATTACACCTAAAGGGATTACTGGTCGAAAACGAAAAGTACCAATTGGATGCCGATTTTTTGATGGAGATGATGGAGATCAACGAAGCACTTACAGAACAAGATGCGGGTCAACTGTCTTCTCTAACAGAGCGCTTACAGCACCTTCAAGAGCAAATCTATGCGCCCGTACGTGCCATTATAGAAAATTTTAGGGATGATACTACCTCGCAAGCCGATCTTCTAAAGGTAAAAGAATACTACTTTCAAAATAAATATCTAGAGCGTATTAAGGAGAGCCTTAACTCCCAATAGCAATCGATGATTATCCCAGGCCCCAATTACTACATAACCAACCATTCGCTTTGCCCCTATCGATGATTTTTGTACCTTTGCCCTCCTCCCGCCCGGGTGGCGAAACTGGTAGACGCAGCAGACTCAAAATCTGCCGCCCGCAAGGGTGTATCGGTTCGATTCCGATCTCGGGCACAAAGCCCCCAACACGAAGTGTTGAGGGCTTTTTTAATTGAATGCGTGCAAAGCTTGCTTTGCTAAGCAGACAAGTAAAAGGCCCGCCACGGCGAAGCCTTGTGGGGCTTTGGGTAAGACTTTGGGCACGTCCTTACAAAACGAAACTACCAGCGCAGCGAATAGAATTACTGTAAAAATCTGCTCTCCCAGCCCGGTAAAGCAACCAAACAGGTAGCCTGCTTACCAAATAGTCGAAAGCGATAACGAGCTATCAACCTATAAAAAAAGTCTCTCAGCGGACGAGGCAGCATCTTCAAATAACCTACTGCCCGCCAACCACCAGATAAATGGCGCATAATGAGTAGCACTGCATCGGATCTAACGTAAGCTTTTCCATTAATAATTAATACTACAGAACCAGCCTCGCTGGCCGAATCAAGGTATTGACGTAAAAAAGTCTGCCCGATAGGTGACTGAAGCGAAGCAAAGCAAAAATGACCAGCTGGATCACGTTGAATAATAAAGCGAACGGTACGAGTACAAAGATTGCAAACTCCATCGTAAAGAACAATATGGCGGACCAGCTTACTCACTAGATGCAAGATAGAGCGAAAGTCCGGCAATTGACTACCTTGTACTAAATCTATAGGTAAACGAACTATCAGTCCTCATAAGAA
>Ga0315903_10010041_pt1 | contig 11354 bp, 10 predicted proteins | sample LakEriMetagenome_7_FD_203524 | JGI IMG/M metagenome (GOLD analysis project Ga0315903, IMG submission 203524) | Freshwater fungal communities from buoy surface, Lake Erie, Ohio, United States - Buoy 2 MA119 | ecosystem: Environmental > Aquatic > Freshwater > Lake | place: USA: Lake Erie, Ohio... | reverse complement strand
ATGCATTGACGTTTGACACCCGGAAACCTGCGTTCACTACAGTAACCGCTACGTTGGTAAAAGCGGTATCGGTGCAACCAAATCCATCGGTTAATAGTAGGTAAGGTTGATATAAACCGGTGAAAAACACTTGGCCGGGGTTAGGCAACGATGACCCACAAGAGGCACCATTGAACACCCAGCAGTAGCTCGGACTTCCGTTTGGAGTATTTACTGTTGATGTAAAGTTGACCAATTGTGGTGATACGCAAGATTGAGTTGGTGTAGCAGTAATGTTCGTAATACTAGGCGGATTGCCGATGGTGATAAAATTCGGTTTGATGATACTTGTTTGGCAGCCATTGCTATCGAGAGCCACAAGAGTAATATTGAATGAGCCTACGTTGCTAAAACAATGGGTCACGCTAAAACCAGATTGTGGCAAAGAGCCATCACCAAAGTCCCAAACGTATTGCTGCACAGCACTTTCTCCGAGTATAGTTTGATTAATGAACGATACGGAGTGGCAAGGTTGAGCGCAACCATTCGGGTTGGGAGCTGTAAAATTGGGCGCAGCCGGTAAAAAAACTCTAATTTGTTGGAAACAACTATCACTACTTGTGCCGTTAGAAACAACATGCTTCACGTTGTAAATACCGGGATTGACGAAGGTTGCCGTTGGATTAGCATTGATAGAAGTTCCTGCACCATCAAAATCCCAAAAATGGGAGGTGACACCACCTGTAGACTGGTCGGTAAACTCCACCACTAGCGATGGACATCCATTAATCCTATCGGTAGTAAACGCACAACTCACCTGCGCCTTCGCTCCTATCCATCCACCAATTAGTATAATCAATAAGGTAAAAATTCTTCTCATTCGTTTTCCTTTTATTATGACTTATAGATGCAAAAATGTTCCTTTAGTGTTGCATCTTGTTTAATAGTGTGCAATTTAATAATAGATTAGACTTGTCAAAGGGCAAAAATGTTTCAGTATACCCAAGCTTTTTATCCCCATTCTTTCATTGCTATAAAACCATTTTGTTGATGAAAAAGTTGTTTATAATTGCATTAGCTTGTCTTCTGTTTCTGCCGTCCATGGGGCAGGGTTTTCGGTCGCCCTATAAATTTTCTACCCAAGTAGATGTACCCATCAGTTTTAGCGCCATTTCCGTGCTGGCCGCTTCTTACGCTTGGGGGAAAAGCAAAACACTGCCTTCGGAGGAAACCATACTTGCACTTGACCGCATGAACATCAATATGTTTGACCGAAGCGCCACAAACCATTACTCAAAAAAGATTGCCCTATCAAGCGATGCGCTTATGTTTGCCGCTATGGCGTTACCTCTCTTTCACCTAGCCAACACCAACAGCCGTAAAGACTTTGGTAAAATTGCCACCATGGGTGCTCAAGTATTTTTACTCAACATTGCCGCCACCAATTTTATAAAAGAAGCTGTAGGACGCACTAGACCATATGTCTACAACCCAAACGTTCCCATGGCGAAAAAGCGTAAACTTGATAATTTCAAATCATTTTTCAGCGGACACACCTCTACCACTGCGGCCATGAGTTTCTTCTTCGCCAAAACTTATGCTGACTATAATCCAAACTCTAAATTTCGCCCTATGGTATGGAGTCTTTCCGCTTTACTACCTGCCTTCACCGGTTTTTTACGTTATAAAGCAGGTAAACATTTCTGGTCTGACATTATTGTTGGTTATGCGGTTGGTACATTGATTGGCGTGGGAGTGCCTGCACTGCATCGAGCTAACTTAGGAATGAATAGATAAGAAATGATTTTACCTTTTTTGAATACAACGAACTTCATTCTAAAGACTATTTTTGTTTTAGGAGTTCCAATCGGGGGCTATGCGGGAAAGGGTAAGTGCTGAGTATATTTACAGCGTAACTAGCAGGTTGATGATGGCATTCATTTAGTTTATAAGCATTACAAAAAAGCCCGCTCACTTTCGTGATGCGGGCCTCGTACTTATGCTAACCAAAATTTAATCGACTAGTGGAATTGCTCGGTTTCTGTAGAACCAGCAAGAGCCGTAGTAGATGATTTTCCTTGTTGTACCACGTTTTGTACGGCATCAAAATAACCTGTACCTACAAACGATTGGTGTTTGATAGCTTTGAAACCATCTTTTTCCATAGCGAATTCTCGTTGTTGCATTTCGCTAAATCCGGCCATGCCGCGCTCTACATAGTTTTTAGATAAATCAAACATAGAAGAGTTCAAAGCGTGGAAACCTGCAAGCGTGATGAATTGGAATTTATAACCCATAGCAGCGATGTCTTCGCGGAAAGTCAACATGGCTTTTTCGTCCATATATTTTGCCCAGTTGAACGATGGCGAACAGTTGTAGGCCAACATTTTTCCCGGATATTTAGCATGAATGCCTTGAGCAAACTCGCGCGCCAAACCTAAGTCCGGGTTGCCGGTTTCCATCCAAATTAGGTCTGCGTAAGGCGCATAAGACAAACCTCTGTCGATACCTTGCTCTAAACCGTTTTTCACGTAATAAAATCCTTCAGGTGTTCTTTCTCCGGTGATGAAACGAGTATCACGCGGGTCTATATCAGCGGTAATCAAGTTAGCAGCTTCTGCATCTGTACGCGCAATTACCAAAGTAGGTGTGTTGCAAACGTCAGCAGCCAAACGAGCGGCAACTAATTTGTTGATAGCTTCTTGTGTAGGCACCAATACTTTGCCACCCAAGTGACCACATTTTTTAGCTGATGCCAATTGGTCTTCCCAATGCACACCCGCAGCACCTGCTTCAATCATTCCTTTCATCAATTCGAAAGCGTTCAAGTTGCCACCAAAGCCGGCTTCTGCATCGGCTACGATAGGCACCATCCAATGGCGAGTTGGTTCGCCTTCCATATATTCAATTTGATCTCTGCGCAAAAGGGCGTTATTAATACGCTTAACCACAGCCGGAACTGAGTTGGCCGGATATAAACTCTGGTCAGGATACATCTCGCTACCCAAGTTGGCATCTGCTGCCACTTGCCAGCCTGACAAGTAAATCGCTTTCATGCCTGCTGTCACTTCTTGCACGGCTTGGTTGCCTGTAAGCGCACCCAAACCGGCTACCCATGAGTCAGTTTGCAAAAGGTTCCACAAACGGTTTGCTCCATTGCGGGCCAAGGTGTACTCAATTTCTACAGAGCCAGCGATGTTTATCACTTCTTCAGCTGAGTAAGGACGAGTTACATTTTCCCAACGCGGATTGGTTTCCCATTCTTTTTTGAGCGCTGCGGCTCTTTCTTGTTTTGTTGCCATTTTAAAGACGTATTTGGTTTGGTGAGGTGAAATATTTAATTAGTTATCTTTTGTCTTATGTCTGTTATCTTATTTCTAGTTTACACTATTTCTTCATAAGCCGGTAATGTCAAAAACTCTACATAGTTGCCTTGCTGCACCAATTCATCAAACAATTCGATAGCTCGTTTCATGGTTGGTGTGTTGTAAGCCGCTTCGCCTACATAGGCTTTCACTTGCTCTAATTCGCTCGGCAATATAGCTTTAAACAAATCGTAAGTAATAACACGACCATCGTCTAACTTACTGCCGGTTTTAATCCATTGCCAAACTTGAGTGCGGGAGATTTCGGCAGTAGCCGCATCTTCCATCAAGTTATGTAAAGCCGCAGCACCAACTCCGCGCAACCAGCTTTCGATGTAAAGCACCCCTACATTAATGTTCATGCGCAATCCGGCTTCGGTAGTCGTTCCTTCAGATGGAGTCAGCAAGTCTTTCTGCGTGTACACTTCTCCGGCACGCAATACATGATAGTTATTTGGCGTAGTCATGTGTTCGTTGAAAATATCCATCGCCACTTTCACTAAGCCGGGGTGAGCCACCCATGTGCCATCGTGACCGTTGGTGACTTCACGCAATTTATCTTGGCGCACTTTTTCGATAGCTGCATTGTTAGCCGCTTCGTCATTTTTAATTGGAATAAAAGCACTCATGCCGCCCATAGCGTGCACTTTACGTTTGTGGCAAGTTTGGATCACTAACTTGCTGTAAGACGCCATAAAAGGCACCGCCATAGTCACCTGGCCGCGGTCAGGCAATATGTAACCTTCTACGTTTCTAAGTTTCTTGATATAAGAGAATATATAGTCCCAACGACCGCAGTTCAATCCGGCCATGTGATTACGCAATTCATAAATAATTTCGTGCAACTCGAAAGTTGCCGTAATCGTTTCAATCAATACCGTTGCTTTGATGGAGTTTTGCGCCACACCCAATTCGTCTTGCGCTAACACGAATACATCATTCCAAAGGCGAGCCTCCAAGTGACTTTCCATTTTTGGTAAATAGAAATAAGGACCTGTGCCATTGGCCAAAAGCTGTTTTGCATTGTGGAAAAAGAATAGACCAAAATCAAACAAAGAACCGCTCATCACTTCGCCATCTACCAACACGTGTTTTTCATTCAAGTGCCATCCGCGCGGACGTACCATCAACACAGCAGTTTGTTCATTGAGTTTGTACGATTTGCCGTTGTCGGGGTTAAAATAGCTGATAGTTTTGTTAATCGCATCGCGCAAATTGATTTGACCGTCAATGTTATTGGCCCAAAATGGTGAGTTTGAATCTTCAAAGTCGGCCATGAACACCTTCGCACCCGAGTTCAAAGCGTTGATAATCATCTTGCGGTCCACAGGGCCAGTGATTTCTACGCGTCTGTCTTGAATGTCAGCAGGAATGGGAGCCGCTACCCAATCGCCTTCTCGAATGGCAGCCGTTTCAGGCAAAAAGTCAGGCAACTTGCCGGCATCAATCGCTTTTTGGCGTTCTACACGAGCCGCCAACAACTCCAATCTGCGCTTGTTAAAGGTACGTTGCAGTTTTACCACAAAGGCTAGTGCCTCGGGAGTAAGGATAGGTTGATAGCTTTCTTCGATGGGAGCCAGTAATGTTAAGCCGTCAATTGATGTATGATTTGCCATGTTCGAAATTTTCGCTGCAAATATGGATTTTGATTTTTAAATAAACAAGCGAAATTTCGCTATGTAGAAATTTTCGCTTTTGTATCTTTGTTCGCTGAAATCAACTTTCCTGACCAAAAAAGGAAACTGACCTAGGACTTGAAACCCAACCCCAACATGGAAACAACAACAGAAGAAAACATCCGCATCATCTTTGGTTTGAAACTAAAGAAACTTCGCTCCGATAAAAAACTGTCCCTTCAAGAACTCTCGGCCAAGTCGGGTGTTTCAGTGTCTTACCTCAACGAGATTGAAAACGGGAAGAAATATCCAAAGCCCGATAAAATCACTGAATTAGCAAAAGCCCTCGAAACCAACTACGACCAATTGGTTTCGCTCAAAATCAACAAAAACCTGACGCCCGTGGTGCAGGTCCTTAACCTCAAAATCATCAACGACTTTTTGTTCGATACTTTTGGTGTAGATAAAGGTTTGCTCATGAGTATGATGGCCAGTGCACCTACTCGCCTAAGCGCGCTTATCAACTCAGTGTTTGAGATAGCAAGAAATTACAACCTTCAAGAAGAACATTTCTATTTCAGTTGCCTCCGCTCCTATCAAGAAATGAACGACAACTATTTCGAAGATATAGAACTCGCAGTCGACACTTTCAAAAATAACAACAACATCACCGCTGACACACAGCTCAACTCCGATGGCTATCGAAAACTTTTGGAAACAGTTTATCATTATAATGTAAAAGAAACCGACTTTGTCGAGTACCCCAAGTTGCGCGGGTTTCGCTCGGTGTTTGTGAAAGGCGAAAAACCGACCTTGCTCTTCAACACTAAACTCACGGAGCAGCAAAGGGTGTTTTTGTTTGGCCGCGAACTAGGCTTCGCTACGATAAAGATTGACAAACGCCCCATGACTACCTCTTGGCTCAAAGTAGAGTCGTTTGACCACGTGCTCAACAACTTTAGAGGCGCTTACTTTGCGCAGGCCTTACACATCAACAAAGAAACATTGATTGCCGACCTCGAAAATTTCTTTGCACAAACCACTTGGAAACCCGAGCTCATTGTTCAACTCATCGACAAGTACAAAGCTTCGCCCGAAATGTTATTTCAACGCATTTCTAATCTCTTGCCCAAATACTTTGGATTTAATGAATTGTACTTCATTCGCTACTCGAGCCGCGAACCGGCCAAACACTTAAAAGAAATATCGAAAGAATTGCACCTCTCGCGCAATCAAGTAGATTTAGAATACATCATCAGCGAGCAGAACTACCGCAGGTGGATCACCAAATCGTTGATGCGCAACATGGACCAACTTTGGAACAACACCGAAGGCAAAAAAGAGATTGTAGATGCCGTCATCAGCAAAAACGAAGCTGGTGAAGATTACCTCACGCTCTCTTTGCTCCGCGCCATGCCCGAATTGAACAACAACGCCAACTCCGTCACCATTGGTTTTGTATTGACCGATGCTGTGAAAAAGAAAATTAACTTCTTGCACGACCCAGCTTTGCGAATCGAAAAGCTTGGCGCTATCAACGAATTCGCATTCGAAGCGCCCCTCCAACTCCGCAAAATGCGAGAAGAAGAAATGCGCACCAAAGAGTATGAGCGATTAGTTACTGAGTTAAAATGCCTGCAGCAAAGGCCTAATAATCCCTATTCTTAATCTTCTCTGCTATAGCCGCCAGGTATGCCTTGCGCTCGGCAGGCACGTTTACTTTTTGCAAAGAAGCAAGGGCAGATTGGTAAAGGTCTTCGGCTTTTTGCTCGGTGGCGGCTTTGGCGCCCGTGACTTCCATCAAAACTTTGATGCCGTCTATCTTCTTTTGCTCATCGGTTTCTGCTATCAGACGGGGGAGTTCGGCTTGTTGCGCTGCGCTGCATAGCTGAGTGGTAGAAATAAAGAGATAAGTCTTTTTGTTTTGCAGAATGTCGCCACCGATGCGCTTGCCTACTTTTTCGGCTTCGCCAAAAGCATCGAGCAAGTCGTCTTTTATCTGAAATGATAAACCAAGATTTAAACCGAAGTCATAGATGGCTAGTTGATCTTCTATGCTGGCTTTGCCGACAATGGCACCTAACTGCACACAGCAGGCCAAAAGCACGGAGGTTTTGAACTCCACCATTTTGAGGTATTCTTCGAGCGCTACATCATCTCGAGTTTCGAAGTCCACATCCATTTGTTGCCCCTCGAAAATCTCGATGGCAGTTTTGTTGAAAGCAGTGAGCAAGGGGCGGAGCAGTTCGTCAGGCACATCGGTGAGGTATTGATAAGCATACGCCAACATAGCATCTCCGGCCAAGATGGCAGCATTGGTACCAAACTTTTTGTGCACGGTGGGTTCTCCCCTGCGGATGTCAGAGGCATCCATGATGTCATCGTGCACCAAACTGAAGTTGTGAAACACCTCTACGCTAAACGCGGGATTGAGCGCCTCTTCTGCTTTCCCGCCAAACAAATCGCAAGCCATCAACACGAGCAGAGGACGGATTTTCTTGCCCTTCATCTGCATAATGTGGTCTACGGGTTTGTATAGATTGGTCGGGTTAGCATAGAAATTATTCTTCGCAAACTTTTCTTCGTACAAATGGAGTAAAACATCGGGGGAGTGCATCGGGGTTCTTTATGGTGTTTGAGTGCGGGGTACAAAATTATTTTCTGGGCAACCATTTCACTTCTTCTGCTTTGAGGTCGTGCGCCATCTTGCGTGAAAGTGTAAACAAATAATCAGAAAGACGATTGAGGTACTTGATGGAGAGCGGATGCACGGCTTCCTGATGATGTAAAGCTACAGCCAATCGCTCGGCTCTTCGACAAACCGTACGTGCAATGTGGCAATAGGACACAAAAACATGGCCACCCGGCAAAACAAAGTGTCGCAACTCTTCGAGCACCTCGTCCATGCCGTCAATGCCTTTCTCCAGCAATTCTACATCGGCTTCGTGAAGGTCGGGGGTTTTTAGTTTATCGTTTTCTGGGTCGGCAGCCAAGCTTGAGCCTACAGTAAATAATCGGTCTTGAATTTCTTTAAGTAGTTCGCGCTCACTTTCATTAGTATTTACATCACGGAGCAAGCCAATCCAAGAGTTAAGTTCATCCACTGTGCCATAAGACTCTATGCGCAATTCACTCTTCGACACTCTTCGACCACCAAAAAGCGAAGTTTCTCCAATATCACCTGTCTTTGTATAAATTTTCATTTTTCGCTTTTATGTTTAAAGAAGGTAAAAACAATAATATGTGGTATTTGTTTGACTTAATCTTAAACCGCAATCATTTTTACCGGCTCATTTTGCACATCCGTTTCTATCAAACCATCGCGAAGGCGTAAAATTCTGCGAGCATGTTTGGCAATGTCATCTTCGTGGGTGACGATAATCACCGTGTTGCCGCGGTTGCTGATATCTTCCATGATAGACATAATTTCATAAGAAGTTTTTGTATCTAAGTTTCCAGTCGGCTCATCAGCCAAAATGATGGATGGATTGTTTACTAAAGCTCGAGCAATAGCCACACGTTGACGCTGTCCGCCCGAAAGTTCGTTGGGTTTGTGGTGCATTCTATCTTTCAAACCCACCATATCCATCACCTGCTCGGCTCGTGCAATTCTTTCTTTTTTTCCCATGCCTGCATATACCATCGGCAATGCCACATTCTCTAATGATGATAAGCGCGGCAAAAGATTGAAAGTTTGGAAGATGAAGCCGATTTCTTTGTTGCGCACGTGCGCTAGTTCGTCTTCGCTCATTTCACTTACTTCGGTGTTGTTTAAGCGATAGGAACCGGCAGTGGGCGTGTCAAGACATCCAAGAATATTCATCAATGTAGACTTACCCGAACCGGATGGTCCCATCAATGCCACATATTCTCCCTTCTGAACACTCAGCGACACATCTTTGAGTGCTGCAATCAGTTGCGAACCCATGATATACTCCTTACTGATGTTTTTGATTTCGATGATGTTCATAGCAGAGTTTGATACTTATTTTTTAATCACTTTTGGCACTCGGAAATAATCGCTGTCTTTTTGTGGTGCGTTAGATAAGGCATCTTCTTTGCTGACCATGTCTTTCACTTCGTCTTTGCGCAACACGTTGCGCTCATCGGTCATATAAATGAGCGGCTCCACGCCTTCCACATTCACTTCGGCCAGTTTTTCCACCAAATCCAAAATTTTCTGCAAGTCCGCTTGTATTTTCTCCTTGTCGGCAGGTTCAAACTCCAATTTACTTAACTCGGCCAATCGGTCAACGAGATTGTTATCTATCTTCATGGTTATTCTTATTTTCGGGCGCTCAAAAATAGAATAAACTAACAGATGGCGAAAGAGATTACAGTCAGCGGTGTGCGCCCCACGGGCAGACAGCACCTTGGCAATTACTTCGGGGCGGTGATTAACTTCGTGAAAATGCAAGAGCATTTCAATGGTTACTTTTTTGTAGCAGATTATCACTCGCTCACCACGCATCCAAAAGCTGCAGACTTAGCCGCCAATGTGAAGCAAATTGTAGTGGAATATTTGGCTTGCGGGGTTGACCCTAATAAATGTACGCTATACTTGCAAAGTGCTGTACCGCAAATTCCCGAACTATATTTGGTGTTCAACATGTTTGCCTACTTGGGTGAATTGGAACGCTCAGCCACGTTTAAAGAGAAAGTGCGCGACCAACCCGACAATGTGAATGCCGGATTGTTGACTTATCCGGTGTTGATGGCAGTAGATATTTTGGTGCACAAAGCAGCCAAAGTACCCGTAGGTAAAGACCAGCAACAGCACTTAGAAATGACCCGCGATTTTGCGAAGCGTTTCAACCACACTTACGGTGTAGACTATTTCCCCGAGCCGGAAGCATTTAGTTATGAAACATCGCTGGTCTCCATTCCGAGTTTGGATGGCGTAGGCAAAATGAGTAAATCTAAAGGAGAAAATACCTGCATCTACTTAGCAGACGATGCTGATAGCTTGCGCAAAAAAATGATGAAAGCTAAAACAGCTGATAGCCCGACTGCGCCTAACTCCCCAAAACCAATCGAAATTCAAAACCTTTTCGATTTGATGCAATTGGTAAGCTCAGCAGAAACCAATGCTTTCTTCCACGAAAAATGGAATGACACCACCATTCGCTATGGCGACTTCAAAAAGCAACTGGGCGAAGATATGGGTACCTACCTCGCTCCTATTCGCGAAAAAATTGAAAAACTGTCAGCCAATGATAAATTGTTGAATGAAATCATCAACGATGGAGGCAGCAAGGCAAGACAAAATGCGGCACAAACTTTGAAAGACGTACGCGAAATAATCGGGATAAAAAGTTATTGAGATTGAAATATTTTTAATTTAGTGCGACACAACGGCCAACCCTGATTGGCTTTCGACACACAACAGAACAAAACAACATGGCGAAGAAACAAGCAGTAGAAAAAAAGCCCATTAAGCACGTGGCTATTGCCGGCAACATCGGTGCAGGTAAAACAACCCTCACAAAAATTCTCTCGAAAAACTTTGGCTGGTTGCCCCATTTTGAAGATGTAGAAAACAATCCCTACCTCAATGATTTTTATGAAGACATGCCACGTTGGTCATTCAACTTGCAGGTTTACTTTTTGAATTCTCGTTTTCGCCAAATTATTGAAATCAAAAAAGGTGAAGAAATCGTCATTCAAGATCGCACCATTCACGAGGATGCTATGATTTTTGCACCCAACTTACACAGTATGGGGTTGATGAGTACTCGCGATTTTGACAACTACACCAAACTATACGAAACCATTTCTTCGCTCATCACGCCACCCGATTTGTTGATTTACCTCAAAGCTTCTGTGCCTACATTGGTGAACCAAATTCAAAAACGCGGTCGCGATTATGAAGACAATTTACGTTTGGATTACATCCGCAGATTGAATGAATATTACGAAAAATGGATTTCTACATACAAAGAAGGTCGCTTGTTAGTCATTGACGTTGACCAATGTAACTTTGCCGATGAAGACGATGCGAAAGCTGAAGTCATCAACAAAGTGAGCGCAGAACTTTACGGTCTTTTCTAATTACTATGCTTGCTCCACTTCCCGAACGCCTCCGCCCAAAAAACTTAGATGAGTTTGTTGGGCAGCAACATCTCATTGGCCCGGGTCAAGTGCTTCGCAGATTGATAGAAACCGGCAGCATCCCTTCTCTCCTCTTTTGGGGTCCACCGGGCGTGGGAAAAACCTCTTTGGCGCGTTTTATAGCCGAACAAATCAATTTACCTTTTTATCAGTTAAGTGCCATAGAAAGCGGCATCAAAGATGTGCGCAAAGTCATTGAAGAGGCGCAGCAAAACGGCAAAGCAATTTTGTTTATTGACGAAATTCATCGGTTCAACAAAGCGCAACAAGATGCGCTACTCGG
>Ga0315903_10010040_pt1 | contig 11355 bp, 13 predicted proteins | sample LakEriMetagenome_7_FD_203524 | JGI IMG/M metagenome (GOLD analysis project Ga0315903, IMG submission 203524) | Freshwater fungal communities from buoy surface, Lake Erie, Ohio, United States - Buoy 2 MA119 | ecosystem: Environmental > Aquatic > Freshwater > Lake | place: USA: Lake Erie, Ohio... | reverse complement strand
AGGCGGACTACTTCACCTACCAGCGCAGCCGCGCCAGGGATGAAGAAACCTTCCAGCAGGAATACATGTGCGTGCCTGCCGATGATGCCAGCGCCTTCATCGAATACGCGCTCATCGACGGCTGCTGCACCAAGGAAGGCGAGCAATGGGAATGGTCCCTGGAGGAAGCCCGCAAGCGCGCGGCTGCCGGTGCCACTCTCTACGCCGGCATCGACATCGGCCGCCATCACGACCTCACCTCGCTGGTGATCCTGGAGAAAGTGGCGGGTGTGTATTTCATGCGCCACCGGCTGGACCTGATGAAGGTGATGTTTTCACTGCAGGAAGCGCAGATCTATCCGTGGCTGGAAATCTGCCGCCGCGTGTGCATCGACTCCACTGGCCTCGGCATGCAGTTCGCCGAGCGGGCCGGGCAACGCTTCGGCAACAAGGTGGAAGGCGTGAACTTCACGGGTGCCGTGAAAGAGGATCTCGCCTATCCGGTTAGATCCGCATTCGAGGACGGCGCGATCCGCATCCCCTTCGGCGATGACAAGCTCATCTCCGACATCCGAAAGATCCGCAAGGAAACCACCGCCGCCGGAAACATCCGCTTCGTGGCGGACAGCGACGACGATGGACACGCCGACCGTTTCTGGTCGCTCGCGCTCGCCATCCACGCCGGAAAAACCATCACCCGCCCGCTCGAAGTCATCCTCTGCTGACATGATCCCTTTCCCACCCAGCCACCGCATGATGCAAATGCCCTCTAAAATCGATTCTACGGGGGGGGTGCCGGAATCCGGCGTCATTGCGCGCGCGGCAGCCGATCGCCAGTTTGCAGAGGTTTGCAATGGCAATACGGCCCTGCCGCGGGTGATGGCGGCGGACCGGAAGGCGATGGACGCCGCCAATACTCAAAAAGGGGGTGTGCGATGAACTTCCGGGCGGTGATTTCCCGGCTCCCTGGCATCGGTGCCATGGTGGCCCGGTCGCTCGGCTGGCAGTCCGCCATGTTCGGCGACTTGTTAGACGGTGGCGGCGGCAACTCCTCGCCGGATCTGACGCGGCCTTACGCGAAGAGCGCTTGGGTGCGCGCGGCCATCAAGTTCGTGGCCGGGCCGATCTCCATGCGTCCGCTCATCATCACCAGCGACCGCCGCGGCGGCGATGTGGTGGTGGACAATCCGGAGCTCACCCGCTTCTGGGAAACTCCGGCGCGCGACGCCAGCGGCATGATGACGCGCCAGATCTTCATCGAGGCGATCGTGGCCTTGCTCAAGCTCAAGGGGCAGTCCTTCCTGATCATGGATGACACGTGGTTCACGCCGCGCGCGAAAAAATCCCCGCTCATCCTCGCCAAGGCGGATGCGATGCACGCCATCATCGAAGGCGGCGAACTCATCGGCTGGACCTATACGGACGCAAACCGGCAACGCGGCGCGCTCATCCCCGACCAGGTGATCCAAATCAAAAACTGGAATCCCTACCACGACGTGCTGGGCCTCTCCGAATGGGAAGCCGCGATGATCGCCGCGCAGAGCGATTACGCCGCCGGCACCTTCGCGCGCAACCTCGCCATGAACAATGGCGACCGCGGGCCGTTCGTCATCGGCAAGGGCGGACAGTTCACCGATGACCAGATCAAGCAAGTCACCGCGCAGCTCCGCATGAAGCGCGAGCTGGGCCGCCGTGGAGAATTCCGCGCCGCGTTCCTGCCTGCCGATGTGGATGTGAAAGATCCCTCGCTCAACGCGGTGGACAGCGCCTATGTCGCGCAGCGCCTGGAGAACCGGAAGGAAGTCTTCATCGCCCTGGGCGTGCCGCCATCCTTCGCGGACCCGCAGGCGAGCTACAGCATCGGCTCGGCATCGGATCGCTTCCGCTTGATCGAGGATGAGTGCATGCCGCTGGCCGCAAAGATCGCTGACGCGTTCGAGATCATCAGCGCGAAGTTCCTGGGCGGAAGCGCAACGATCTTCGTGGAGTTCGATTGGGATTCCCACAGCACCATGCAGCAGGTGCGCAGCGAGCGCTTCGAGACGGCCGTCAAGGCGGTTGACCGTGGCATGCCCTGGAAAGTGGCGGGTGAGTATTTCCGGCTCAAGCTGCCGCGCTTCCGTGGCGATGACGTGGGCCGGGTGCCGTTCAATCTCACGGAGATTGAAGATGTGTCTGATCTGTCTGATCCGACCGATCCGCCAGAGCTTGCGGAAGATCCGGTAGAGGAGCTGCAACAACTTTTCGCGAGTCGCACGCAAGGCACGCCGGTGGTCACACCCAAGGCCCCAAGCGCCAAGGCCGCGGCGGCATGGCAGCGCGTGCGCAAGTATCGTGAGCCATGGGAGAAGAAGTTCGCCGCCAAGGTGAGCCGCTACCTCATGGACGCCCGCGCGGAAACATTGCGCAAGATCGCCGCGGCGGCTTCCACCGAGAAGGCCGTGCGCACGCCGGACGTGCTTTCCCTGGTGTTCGATCTGGATGCCTGGTTGCAGGAATGGATCAAGGGCCTGCTCTCCATCAGCCGCGCCGCCATCGAGCAGGCGGGCATCGAAGTATGGAGTGAGGAACTCCGCCGGGATGATCCGATGACGCAACCGGCCGCCGAGGTGCTGGAAGCCCTCAACATCCGCGAGAACCGCTTGAGCGGTGCCGGACAGAAAGTCTGGGAAGCCGTGCGCGATGAACTCCAGGCCGGCATCGATGCCGGAGACACCATGGAACAACTCGCCGAGCGCACGCGCCGGAAGTTCCGCGGCATCGACAAGAGCCGCAGCATGGCGATTGCGAAAACCGAAACCACCGTGGCCTATGAGTTCGCCCGCGACCTGGCATTCCGCGCCGCCGGTGTGCAATGGAAGCAGTGGCTCACCAGCGGCCTGGGCAATGAACGCCTCAGCCACTACGCCGCCAATGAGCAGATCGTGCCGGTGGATGAGAAATTCAACGTCGGCGGATTCGAGATGAGCTACCCCGGCGATCCGGAGGCCCCGGCCAAGGAAGTGATCAACTGCAACTGCGTGACCATCGCCGTGAGTGATCCGGCGGAAGATGACGATTTCAACAATGACGATTCAATCCCCTACTGACATGAGCGACACCAACACACTCCGCCGGTCGATGACCGTAGTGCCCAAGATCATCAGCGAGGCCGATGGCCTGGTCGATTACGTGGCATCAAACGAGACGCTGGACAGCTACAACGAGATCGTTTCCGCACGCGGCTGGCGCTTCACGCGGTTTGCCAAAAACGCGCCGTTCGTGGACTCGCACAATTACTGGAGCATCGACAAGTTGCTCGGCGAGGTGACATCCGCAAGGATCGAAGGCCGCGACCTCATCGAGCGCGTGCGCTGGGCGAAGGACGTGGAGGAAAGCAAACTCGCACAGCTCGGCTGGAAGATGACGCTCGGCGGCTTCCTCAAGGCTGTCTCGGTGGGCTTCTTCCCGATCCGCTACGTGGCGAACGGCAAGGATGGATGGACGCAGGCATTGCAGGGCCTCGGCATCGCCCCGGAAAATGCGAGCAACGTCCGATACATCTATCTTGAGCAGGAGCAGATCGAACTCAGCGCCTGCATCATCGGTGCGAATCCGGACGCGCTCGCCAAGTCGTTCGAGGCCGGATGCATCAAGGATGCGGATCTCGCCAGCGTCGGCTTCACCGATGACGACATGAGCTTTCTGACCATCGCAGGCAAGGCGCTCGACAAGCCCGACCTCGACGAACTCACCCGCAGCCTCATCGCGCGGGAAATGGGCCGGATCACGGCCCGCGACAAACAACACTCTCCCGGCAGCAACAAGCACCACACGAGCGATTCACCCGGCAAGCCTGGCGGCGGTGAACTCGCAGAGCGCCAGGCAGCGGAGCGGAAGGCATTCCTGGAGCAACTCGCAAGAATCTAACCAAATCACCAAAGAAACACACACACATTTATGAAACCACGATTCCAACCTCTTTTTGAGGAATTCAAAGGCGACAACGGCGGCGGAGGACTCTCCACTGCGGAGTTCCAAGCCAAGGTTCTCGAAACCGTCGGCAAGGTGAAAACCACCACCGAGGAACTCACCAAGAACTACGACAACCTGCAAAAGGAAACGAAGTCCGCGTTCGAGGAACTCACCAAGCTCAAGAACGAGCAGGCCGCCAGCCAGGGCGAACTCACGCTTGCCATCAAGAAACTCACGCTTCGCATGGGGCAGGAACTGCGCCTCGCCAATGGCGATCCCATCCAGCGCATCAAGGCCGATCCGGAGAAGCGCAACCTTCTCAACGCCGCCGTGCGCATGGCCTGCAAGGCTCCGCTCTCCGCGGTGCATCGCACTACCTTGGGCGAGGACGCCACTCCCGGTTCCACGATGATCGTGGATGCCTTGGCGGATGACATCTACGACACCCTCGCCGGTTACGGTGCATGGAGTTCGTTCGACGTCCGCCGCGTGGGCACCAAGACCACCAAGTTCCCGGTGAAGACCGCGCGTGCCGCGGCTAACTTCATCCTCACGGAAGGCGGAGACATCACCGAAGACACGGCCAAGGCCGGAACCTCGGTGGATCTCACGCTGGAAGTGATCGGTGCCTTGCTGCCGGTTTCCCGCCAACTGCTGGATGACTCCGAGTTCGACGTGACTTCCGACGTGCTCGGCGACTTCGCCGAAGCGATCGCCTACCGCCTGGACTGGGCTTGCTTGCAAGCCGATGGCGGAGCGGACGCAACGGACGGAAACATGACCGGCATCTTCGGCGGCGGCGGCACCGCAGCCGCAGCAGCCGCTGGCAACGTCACCACCGAGACCACCGATCTGGAAGACTGGATCAAGTGTCTCACCACGGTGGATGCCGGCATCCTCAGCCGCCCCTGCAAGTGGTGGATGAATCCGCAGATCCTGGTGCGCGCCCTCGGTGTGAAAGACAGCAACGGACGCCCGATCTTCCTGACCGCTCTGGAGGCTCCGGCCGCCGGCAGCATCGGATCGATCCTCGGCTACCCCGTCGTTGCCGCCCACGCGGCTCCCACGGCCAACGCCGCCAACGCCAAGATTGCCGTCTTCGGTGATCCCGGTGGCCTCGTTGTCGGAATGCGCAATGGCTTCGAGATGGAGCAGAGCGATCACGCCGGATTCACGACCTACGAGCGTTACTTCCGCGGCGTCGCACGCGCCGGCGTCAAGGTCCGCCGCTCGCAGGCCTTCGCCGTGCTCACCCTGCCGGGTGCCTAATAGGTTCCGGTCCGTGTCCCTGGGCGGGTGCCGACTCGCTCGCCCAGGGGCATCACCGGGAGCTGATAGAACATCGAACTTTTAACATCAAATGAGTGCCAAGAAGAAACCAACCGAAACCCAATCCGCCACGCCATCCGCGCGCGTGAACGCCATCGCCCTGGTGAACCTCTATGAAGAGGGAACCGTGCGGCGCAAGGGCGAGACCTTTGAACTGGACGCCGCCCGCGCCGCCGTCCTGCCGGAACTCGTTGCTATCGTGGACGCGGCTGCTGATACACCCACTGAATAACCAAGCCCGCGTTCTCACGAACGCGCCTACCAACCACACCCATGCTCGACGCCGGACTCTGCACCCTCGCCCACCTGAAAAGCCGCATCCTCCCGGAAGCGGCCTGGCAGGACACGGACTATGATGCGGCGTTGAGCAAACTCGGCCTCGCCATTGCCGGGCGGATGGAAGGGCACTGCGCCCGGAAGTTCGCCCGGCTCTCCGGCGCGGTGGATGAATTTTCCGCTCTCACCCTTTCCGTCTGCCTTCGCCGTCAGCCGCTGCAAACCATTACCTCCATCCAGATCCGCACCTTCACCGGAGCGCCGGAGACTTACGATGGAGACTATCAAACCGACCTCTCCGCCGGTCTCATCTCCTTTGCCGCCATCCCCGGCACCAGCACCGAGCGCATCATCGTCACTTACACCGGCGGGTATTGGCTGGACCCCGAGGACGGCACCGCCATCCCAAGCGGAGCCACCGCGCTGCCGGATGATTTGTTAGAGACCTTCCTTTCCGAGGTGCAACTCCACGCCGAGACGCGCGGCATGTTCTCCGCCGTGGGCCTGCGCTCCGGCAGCGAGAAAGACAAGGCCCGCCTCATCAACGGACTCTCCGAAGACGCCCTCGAAGCCCTCCGCCCATACCGCCGCTTTTCCGGCGAATGAAACCATGATCCGACTCTCCATCCGTGTGACCAAAGACCAAAGCGCCGCGCTGCTCGCGTTGCGCAACGGTCCTGCACGGGTCTTGCAGCGGCTGGGCTTTGCCTTCAGAAGCGGCGCGCAGGAAGTGCTGGGCCGTGCGGTGAAAAACCGCTTCACCGGCAAGGGACCATTCCCGGTGGCGGAGAACCGCCTGGGCGTCGTCACCAACCGCCTGCGGAAATCCATGCGCGCCACGCCGCTGCAGATCGAAGGTGGCACCGGACGCGCCAGCGTCTCGATGGGATCGAACGTGTCTTACTTCCGCGGCCATGAGTTCGGGTTCCGAGGCCGCGTCCAGATCAAAGGCCACACGCGGAAGGCCGTGCGAGGAAACGCCCGCCGGGACTTCCAAAGCGAATACTCAAGTTTTCGTGGGAAGCTCACCAAGTCCACATCGCGGGCATTGAAAGGCAACCTCAAGCGCGGCCGCGCCAATTTCTCCTATGTGAAGCCACACACCCGCAACGTGCGCATTCCGCGCCGCCGCCCGCTGGGCACGGAACTGGATAGCATCCAGACCCGCCTCACTTTCTATCAGAAATTCAACGCGGCCATCCGCCGCATCCTCAAGATCAACTGAGCCATGCCCGCCAACCCGCCAGTCGTCACCACAGGCACCGTCGAACCCGGCGAGATCGATCCCATGCTGGATGCGATCCGCCAGGCGATCATCGATTCCGATACTGGCGCTCTCGTCGAGTTCGGAGAGCGCCAGGTGGTCGTCGTCTCGCCGCAAGAGACAGAGCAAGGCATTGATGACCTCATCAAAAAGGGCGTCGCCATGAACAAGGGCCTCTGCCTCCTGCTCATCGGCGGCAGTGCCACCAACCCGAACAAGGAGGAGGAAGGGCCGGTGCTCATGCTCGAACTGGAAGCGCAGCTCTACGTCTCCACCCGCATCCGCGGCAAGGCCGCGCGCCCCATCATGGCGCTGATCTGCGAGCTTGCCAGGTTCCTGCATCACGCCCGCATCCGGCCCTCTTCCGCCCACTGGACGGAGCGCATCTATTGCACCGGCTTCGATCCTTTCCCGGACCAGGAATACACCGCCTACAGCATCCGCTTCGAGCGGGAAATCACCCTCTGATAGACCACCAACGAGAACCAATAGAAAAACAAGACCATGGCCGCATACACCACCATCCGCCGCGAGCTGCTCAACGCCCGCGTTTATTTCATCCCCGCTGGGGAAGTCGTCGATGCCAATCCGGCACTCACCGCCACCACCGCGTGGCCGGATAACTCGCCCACCACCAACTATACGAACTTCCAACTCCACGACACGGAGACCATCAAGTGCGAGAAAGAGTTCGAGGAGGAAACCTTCAAGATCCCCAAAGCCGCCGGTGGCTACACCGACGACATGGAGAGCACCTTGAAAAAAGTCACCTACACCGGCACCACTGCCAAGACCAACAGCTTGCTCAAGCAGCTTGAACACGGTCTCTCCACCCAGCCCGTCGTCGGCACCGCACAATCGCCGTTCGCCCGCAATGACGACTATGTCGAGGGACTCGCGTTCATCGAACTCCAGAACAAAACCGGCGTCGTCACCGAGCGCATCCAGGTCTGGAGCCGCATCCGTCTCACCGATGCCGGCGAGGTAGGCCCGAACACCAAGAAGCTCACCTACACCCTGGAAGTGCGCGACAGCACCCAGAACAGCTACCTGCTGGTGGCCTGACCGGCCTGAACGCCGAACGTCGAACTTCGAACGTCAAATGTCGGGGTTCTTCGTTCGGGGTTCGAAGTTCAAAGTTCGAAGTTCAAAGTTACTACTGCCATGCCCGCCAACCCGCCCGTCATTTACGTGCCGCCCTCCGCTGGCGGCCCGCCCGCAGCGCCGAATGCCGTCTTCGCGCCCGCTCCGGCGGGCAAGGCCACGCTTGTCATCTCCGGCGTCGCCACTTCCGGCGTCAACGGCAGCGTGATTTACTGTGGGCTGATTCTCGGACAGCCTGCATGGAGTTCCGACGGCACCCAAGTAGCCGGTGCCGGCAATACGATCGCCGAATACACCGGCACCGCATGGAAGGTCTCACGAGGCTCTTCCTACTCTGCCACGAAAACAAGCGCCGCGGCCAGCCCGGACGGCCTCACCTCATGGACGGTAGGCACCGGCAGCGGCAGCCCCGTCATCGCGGCCTTCTCCGTGCCCACCCCGCCAGTCATCACCGCCTGATATTATGCCCTCGAACCCACCCGCCATCCACACCCCACCGAGTGCCGCTCCCGCTGCACCCGGCGCGGTTCATTCTCCGCCTGTGGTGGGTGTCACTTATCGAGCCGCCCGCATCGTAGGAGGTGTTCATGACGGTTTGATTCTTCGCGAGCAAGGGACTTCATACGGGAATGGGAAAGTGCTTTTCGGCTTGGATTATGTCTCCTATCCCGTCACTTTCATCAATTGGGGTAGTTCTACATACAGTTTCAATTACAACACCAACGGCGTGGGATTTTCTGCCGCAGCGATTGGAACGGATTATCCATGGGAGGCCGATTGGACCAGTGCTGGGTTTGATGTTGTCGAAGATGCTGTAACCGGTGCTGGTTTATCCGCCACCCACCTCGGCCAATGGTGCAAAGCCACAACCGCATGGTGGCAGTGGGATGGAACGATCTGGATTCCAATCCGCCTCCTGACCGGCGAGCCGATCACCACCGACGGCACGAATTACTATGCGATTACCCACGACGGATCATCCCTTGGCTACACACCTTTCCCATAACATGAAAACACTGAAATACCTACTTGTCGCCCTACTCTTGGGCGCGTCGGCATCCGCTCAAAACGTCCCCATGGCACGTGCGGATGGAACGAACATCACCAATGCTGCCCAGTGGCGTGCAAACTTGGATGTTCCGTCCACAAGCGAGGTTGCGCTGTCATGGGAAGACTTGACTGGAAAACCTACCACGCTATCAGGATTTGGAATTACCGATGGAGTGAATACTTCGCAGCTCTCCACCACCGGAGGAGCCAATAAGGTTTTGCAGAATGATGCAAATGGTAACCTGATAATGGGGGACTGGAACAATGGGGCTGTTAGTCAATTTCTATCCAACGGAAACATCAAAATACCTGACTTGCAGGGTATTCAGTGGATGTCACCCGATGATGGAACTACTGCGGCAAGCATCCATCATTGGTTTAATCACGATGAGGGCGGAGGAGAAACCCTTTATTTGTCCAGAAACCTCATTGCCATCGCCTGTCGCGGACGGTTGCAATTCGGATACAACGACTCAATCCGGGATTCCATGTGCTTGAACATGCGGTCTGGTGCAGCAACTAACACGGACACCATCCGCAGTTCAAAAGCGATTTTCATGGAGTCGCAGACATGGACCGGTGGCGCTGGAGTTGACAGCAACATTGCAATGCAAGTCACCCCGCTCGACTTGAGCGGGACAAACTCGGTGCTGCGCACTTACACGAACTCAGCAGTTGTCGGCTACTCCGGTCCTGATGTTTATGCGAACAGAGGAAATGTGACAGGAACGCTGGTTTCCGAGCTTGGCAATGAAGGATTGTGGCATGCGGGCAGCGAACCGGAAGTGGTGACACTAACACCCGGAGCGACCGCAACATGGACGCTCAACAAATACCACGCGCGCCAGCATGCGGCACTGGCGATAGATCAGGCTACTACTCTTGCGTTTGCTAATTTGGTCGATGGCATGACCGGCACCCTGATTGTCACCCAGCCCGCTACTGGTAGCACCTACAACCTTACGCTGCCAAGCGGCAGCAAAACCCCCGCTAATGGCCTTGGAGCGATCACGCTTTCCCCGGGAAACAGTGCGGTTGATCTGTTGGAGTGGCGAAAAATTGGAAATTTCATTTATTGGATTCTGACTAAGGAGTTTTCCGGGACGCTCGAAACAGAAACCACCGACTTCTTGAGCCGTGCGAGCATTGCGGATGCGGGGATTGCAACGGATATTAACAACCTTGTTTTGTCCCTCAAGAACACCACAGCAGAAGGTGGTGGTTCACTCTGGAGCCGGTTCTACGCGATCTACCCGATGGTTGGAGGCACATCGCTGGCACACGCTCAAAACCTCAAGGCGAATGCCTACAATATCACCAACTCAGGGGCTTGGACGACGGGTGTGACGCACAGTGCGGCGGGTATCACGGGCGACGGTTCGACGGGATTCGGGGACACCAATTTCAATTTTGATGCTGTCAGTGCGAAAGACTCCGCCTCGGTTTATGTCTATTGCCGCACTCCTATCGCCTCACTGAACACAGGAGGACACCTTTACGGTGCGGAGGATTTAGGACCGGATCGTGTTTGCTTGGAACATTATTCCACCATTGCCATCCGCTATCACGGATTCCACGCGAACAACGTCAGCATCATGGCCCAAACGGTCACAGGACTTCGCCGCTTTGCCTTCAACCGTTCAAGCTCAACGGCGGTTCAATCTTACCGTGACGCGACTCAAAGCACTCTGACACAGACATCGGTGGGTGCGTGTAGCTACGACATTTACCTACTTGGCGAAAATAGCCAATACGGCAGCGGAACCAAATCGAACGCCACTCTCGCTTTTGTTGCATTCGGTCAGAGTTTCACAGCGAACGACTGGACCAACATCCGCGCAATCGAAACGGCCTTCCAAACCGCTCGCGGGCGCACTGGCGATTATCCGTGAACCTTCCACATCACCCACTCACCGTAGAAACCACCCATGACATCAGAAGACCGGATAGAAAAGCTGGAAGACCGGGTGGACCGGTTAGAAACATCCATCGCCAGCGACTTGCGGAGGATATTTGAGAAGCTCGAAACGCTCAGCATCGAAGGCGCAAAAAACGCATGTCCAAAACCGGGAGCGTGTCTCAATCTCGGCAACGACCTAGAACACCTGTTGCGCGCGCACAACGCGACCATGTTGCGAGTTGAGAGGCTGGAAATACAACTCATCGCGCTCAACCAGCAAAAGGCGTGGATCATGGGAGCATGGGCCGTTGTCGCCATCGTCGCTGCGGCCATTGGATCACTCGGCGGAATCATCATCGCTCACTACATCGGCAAGCTATGACACCGAAACAATCCACAGCCCGTTTGATTCTTTACTGCCTGATTTCCATGGGGACATCGGCCAGTGCCGGGCTCCCCACCATTGATTTCTCCAACTGGCGCGAAGTCACTGGCTTTG
>Ga0315903_10010037_pt1 | contig 11357 bp, 9 predicted proteins | sample LakEriMetagenome_7_FD_203524 | JGI IMG/M metagenome (GOLD analysis project Ga0315903, IMG submission 203524) | Freshwater fungal communities from buoy surface, Lake Erie, Ohio, United States - Buoy 2 MA119 | ecosystem: Environmental > Aquatic > Freshwater > Lake | place: USA: Lake Erie, Ohio... | reverse complement strand
CGCCTGCCGTTCACGGCCAGCCAGCAGCTCCAGGCGTTTCCGCCCTTGCCGCGGTCGGTGCAGGAGAGGGATCCGAGCTTCGATGATCCAGCCACGCCCAGCGATGAGGCCCTCAGCGCCGAGCTGACACGAGATGATCCGCGGTGGCCTCGGGCTCACCATGTCGCTGGATGGCACAGCGCTGAGGCTGATCAATGCCCATTTCAAAGCATAGTCGATGCAGGCCGAGCCCAGTCCGCGCGGTTGGCGCTTCACCATGTTCGACCAGACCGGCAACCCTTCGCCAGCTGCCGCCTGGAGCAACGGCAGCTGAGCTGCAGCTGAGTTGGGGGGGGCGGTGCCAGGGCAATCCCACCATGACCCGGTCGGCTCCTGCATGGCCCATGGGCCCCGTTCGTTGGAGCATCGCAGGCTCTGGAAGGCCCTCGCCCTGCGCTGGCGCCATCCTGGGCAGATCACCGCCCTGCCCCGCAGGGTGGCAGCGGTGTTCCGCCGGCTTCCGCCTCGATGAGGTTCCTTGTGCATTCCTTTTATCGAATCCTGTTTGCCGTCTGCTCGCTGGTGATGATCACCCTGGCGCTGCCGGGTCGTTGGAGCCAGCTGTCCTCGCCGGGGTTTCTGGTGCTGGCGCTCACCATGATCGTGGGCCTCGGTCAACACGACCGCGAGACATCCAGACCAGGTCCAGCGTGGCATGGATATCGGGCCCTGGGTCTCGTCACCATTGGCTCAGGTCTGGTGTGGTCGCTGACGCCGCTGCAGCACCGCGATAGCGGCATTCCGCTGATCCTGCTCTGGGCGCTGTTCAGCGTCTGGAGCAGTCTGCGGTTGGTGCAAAGGCTGGCGGCAGAGCGGCGGGTGAGCCAACCGGTGATCATCGGAGCCTTCGCCGGTTACCTGATGCTGGGGTTGACCGCCGGTCTGCTCTGCTGCGCCCTGGAAACGATCCAGCCGGGCAGCTTCCGCGACAGCGGCGGAGCCGGCGGCGGCGTGCTGGGCCCCCAGAACGCGACGGCGTCTGGCCGACCGGTCTGGACCTTCAGCTTCGTGCGGCTGATCTACTTCGCTTTCGTCAGCCTGACGACGGTGGGCTATGGCGATGTGGTGCCAGCTACCCCCCAGGCCCAGATGCTTGGCATCTCGATCGCCACCCTTGGCACCCTGTATGTGGCGGTGGTGATGGGCCTGTTGATCAGCCGCCTGATCGCCGCGGAGGCTGCTGAACCCTGAGGACTAAGCCTTGGGGGGCTCAGCCTTGGGGAGCCAGCGGATGGCTTCTCAATGCTCCCCATCGCGCATCTTGCTCACAAAGGCCGCTTCCGCTTCGGCCCCGGCCAGGGCGCCATCATCGACGATGATGATGCGGTCGGCCACATCGAGGATCTTGTTGTCATGGGTCACCATGATGATCGTGGTTTGCTGTTCGCGGGCTAATTGCTGCATCAGCGTCACCACGGTCCGCCCGGATTCCTTGTCGAGAGCGGCGGTGGGTTCGTCGCCCAGCAGGATCTTCGGCTGGCTCACCAACGCCCGGGCGATCGCCACCCGCTGGCGCTGGCCGCCGGAGAGGTTGGCGGGCATGTACTCGACCCGATCCCCGAGGCCCACCTGCTCGAGCATCGTGGTGGCCAGTTGATCCATGTCCTGGTCGAAATAGCGGTCGTGCAGCTCAAGGCTCATCCGCACGTTGCGGCGGGCATTGAGAAACATCATCAGGTTATGGGCCTGGAAGATGAAACCCACATTCAGCCGCAGTTCCGCCAACTCCTCCTTGCTGGCGCCGTTGAGTTCGCGGCCCAGGATCTTTAAGCTGCCGTCCTGGCAGGAACGCAAGCCGCCCAGCATGGTGAGCAGGGTGGTTTTGCCGGATCCGGAGGGGCCCGTGCAGATCACGATCTGGCCGGCATAGATGTCCAGCGAAATGTCTTTGAGGGCGTGCTTGCGGGCCTCGCCACTGCCGAACCAATGGTTGACATGGCTCAGGCTGATCACCGGCTCGCGGCGATCGGCCGCCGGCGTTGGGTTGGTGGAGAGATCAGAAGACATCGGCCGGATCCAGCTGCACCAGCTTGCGGGTGGCGAGGGTGCCGGATCCCACGCACATCACGAACGTCAGGATCAGCACCAGCAGGGCGCGGTTGAAGGTCATCATCACGGTGAGCTTGGTGACGTTGGCCAGCAGCCCATAGAGCACGGTGGAAAGAATCACACCGGGTACGAAGCCCACCGCCGCCAGGATCGCCGCCTGCTGGATGACGATGCCGATCACGAAGGGATCGCGATACCCCATCGCTTTGAGGGTGGCGTACTGGGGCAGGGAATTCATGACATCACCATACAGAATCTGGTAGACGATGATGCTGCCCACCACAAAGCCAACCAGCACGCCAAGGGAGAAGATGAAGCCCACCGAGGAATTGCGTTTCCAGTAGTTCATCTCCATCTGCTCCAGCTCTTGGCGGGTTACCACCATCACCTTGCGGCCGCTCAGGATGGGCGCCATCGCCGCTTTCACTGCTGCGGGCGAGGCGCCGGGCTTGAGCCGGATCAGCCCCAGCTGAAGGCTGTTGGGATCTAGCTTGTTGAACAGATAGAGAAATGTATTGTCGGCGGTGATCAGGTTGGCTTCGGCGGCGAAGGTGGCCCCCATCTTGAAGGTGTCGATGATCTTCACCTGCTTTTGATTGATCTCCACATTGAACGTTTGGCCGCCCCGCAAACTGGCTACCACGTCGCCGTACTGCGCCTTGGAGTTGCGATCGAATAAGCCGTTGCGCAGAATTTGCAGCGAACCACGGTTGGCCTCGATTTCCGGGAAGGCGAGCGACGGCAGGGCAAGGTTGACGCCGTAGACATAAATATCATAAGACTTGCGGGTGCTTGGCGTGATCCAGGTGCCGCGCTTGATCCGCAATGGTGACACGGATTCCACGCCATCCACCCCGAGAACCTGGTAGAGGCGGTTGCGCGGGAAATCCTGAAGATTGCCCATATTGCTGTATTCCGAGCTGACCATCACCAGATCAGCCTCCAGCTTCATGATCGGTTTTTTCTGGCTGTTGTAAAGGCTATCCATCAGCCCCAGCTGGAAGAACATCAGCAGGTTGGAAAAACTCACACCGGCGACACCGATCAGCAATTTTGTGGGGTTGTTGCTCACCTGCAGCCAGGCGATCGGGGTGCGCTGCAGCAGTTTGTGGAGAGCGCGCCGCATCAGGGTTGCCTCGCCGCGGCACCAGCTGGTGCCCCGGCCGGCGCGGCTCCGGAGCCCTGGGCAGCGGGGGGAGCGGCAAGGCTCTGGGCCCGCTGCTCGGCGCTGAGCGGATCGAATACTACGTTCACTTGCAGGTTGGAGGCTCCGCCGATGGAGCGTTCGCGCAGATCCTTGCGATCGATCCGCAACCGCACTTGAAACACGCGCTGGTCTTGGTTTTCGCCCGCCTCGCCGGCGAAGATCGATTGCCGCTGCACCTGGGGCAGGATTTGGTACACGTTGGCGCGGGCCTGGCCCTCGAAGCCATCGGCGCTGATCGAGGCCCCCTGGCCGAGGCGGATGTCCTTGATGTCGGTCTGGTACACCTCGGCGGTCACCACCATGCGGCTGGTGTCGGCCATCTCCAGGATGCCGGCATCGCCCACCTTGTCGCCAGGTTGCACCACCACCTTGAGGATGCGGCCGTCCTGGGGGGCGAGCACCGTGGCGAAGGCGAGCTCCTGTTTGGCCTTATCTCTTGAGGCGATCGCCTTGCGCAGTTCGCTCTCGGAGGCGGCCACATCCACCGGCCGCACCTCCTTGACCTGGTTGAGCTTCTGTTTTTCGCTCTCGATCTCGGCCCTCAGGCTGGAGAGGGTGCCGGCGCGGGTTTCGATCGCCCGGTTGAGCTCGGCCTCGCTAGTTTGGGCGCGGGTGCGATAGCGGTCGCGCTCCAACTCGGAGGCGCCGCCGCTGGTGAATAGGGCGTCGTAGCGCTTCGCCTCCGTGCGCGCCTCCTGCATGCTGGCCCGCTTGCTGTTGACGTTTTGCTCCTGGGCAAGCTTCTCGCCGGCCAATTGCCGCTCCAGGCTCTGCACCTTGAACACCTGCGCCTGGATCTCGCCCTGCTTGGCGCCGGCCTTCACCTGGTCCAGTTTGCGCCGCGCCAGGGTCACGTTCTCCTCCGCCTCAGCAAGGGAGGCCTGCAGGCTGGCCTTGCTGTTCAGCACCGCCAGGGGCTGGCCCTGCTTCACCTGTTGACCCTCCTCCACCAGGATGTCTTCCACCCGGTCGCCGTTCAGGGAGCTGGGCACCGACACCTTGCGGATGCGGGTCTCCGGCTCGAGCCGCCCCAAGGCCGAGATGCGTCGCGGCGCGCTGGCCGCCGGCGGCTGCGGCGCTTTGGGTTGGCAGGCGCTGAGGCTGGCGGCCACGGGCACCAGGGCAAGGCCCAGGGTCGCAGCCCAGCTCAGCCAGCGCTTGCGGGGGTGAGCACAGGGGAGGCGTCGCTCTGGTTGGGCCGGCGGGAGCGCTGACGCCAGACGCTGCGACGGGTTCACGGGCTCGGTCATCCAATCGGCCTGTGGGCCGCAGCGTACGCGCTTCAGGTCCACCTGTCTGCCGAACCTGGAGCGGCGCTGGGATCAGCGGCCCTCTTGCCGCCTGCTCCCCGCTCGCCGCCTGCGGGGCGGCCCCCCGGCGCTGGCGATCGCTTTCTTCTCATGGGGCCTGCGGGTGGGTGAGCGGCGAGCCGCAACGCTGGCTTGAACCAATCAATCCCAGCGATTTCCCGCTCTTTTCCCAGGCCACTCGCTAACGAATGCCCCGCGCCTGAGCTGGAACAGCTGGATTTGGCCATGGCTTGCCGTGGCCCCGTCGCCATGGGGGGCGGCTTGGGCTGGGCAGCCCTTCCCAGCCCAACTTGCTCCTGACCGGCCCAGCAAGCCGCGCATCCTGAGGCTGGTTCAGAATGGGGGCGCTGTGCTGACAGGCTGGGTTTGTTCCGCTTCATCCACACCGCTGATTGGCAGATCGGTAAACCCTACCGATCCGTGGAAGACGCCAAGAATCGCTATCGCCTTCAGCAGGAACGTATCGCCGCCATCGTGCGCATCGGCGAGGCGCTGCGCTCCCGGCAGGCCAGCGCCGTGTTGGTGGCGGGGGACCTGTTCGATTCGTCCACCGTGGCCGGAGAAGCGGTGCTGGAGGTGCTGGAGGCCATCGGCGCCCTGGCGGTGCCCGTGCTGGTGATCCCAGGCAACCACGACCACGGCGGTGCCGGCGGCATCTGGCAGCGCGACGACCTGCGCCGCCATCAAGAGTCGATGGCGCCCAATCTGCGCCTGCTGCTGGAGCGCCGCCCGCTGCTCCTCGAGCCGGCGGTGCTGTTGCCCTGCCCGCTGCTGCGCAACCAGGACAGCAGCGATCCCACCGCCTGGCTGCGGGCGTTCGACTGGGGTTCGCTGCCGACTGACCGGCCGCGGATCGTGCTGGCCCACGGCGGTGTGCACGGCTTTAGCGGCCGCGATTTTGGCGACGATGAGGAGGCCCAGGCCGGTGCCAATAATCTGATCGATCTCCATGCCCTGCCTGAGGCCGAGATCGACTACATCGCCCTCGGCGACTGGCATAACCTCAAGCAGGTGTCCCCCCGGGCCTGGTATTGCGGCACCCCCGAACCGGACCGCTTCGATCAGGGCGCCGACAACCAGCGCGGCCAGGTGCTGGTGGTGGGTGCGCAGCGCGGCGGCCTGCCCCAGGTGGAGCCACTGGCCACCGGCCGTTGCCGCTGGCACAACCTCGCCATCCACTTCCATGGCGACGACGATCTGCCCCGCTTCAGCCAGCGGCTGGAGGCGCTGCTCGGGGGCCGCGTCGCCCGCGATCTGCTGCGGCTGGAGGTGGGCGGCAGCCTCAGCCTCGCCGGTCACCGCCGCTATGAGCAGCTGCTGGAGGATCTGCGCCGCCGGCTGCTGCGGCTGCGGCTCAAAGGGGAATGCCTGCCGGCGCCGGAGGCCGAGGAGCTGGAGGCGTTGGTGGCGCGGGCGGAGGATCCGCTGATCGCCCGAGTGGCCGCCCAGTTGCGGCAGCGGATCAGCGCCGACGCCGATCCCGCCGCCACGGCCCTGGCCCGCACCGCCCTCGCCGAGCTGTTCCGCTTCGCCACCAGCGCCTGATCCCGATGCGGTTGCTCCACTGCCAGCTCCAAAACGTGCGGGTCCATGGCGACCTGCGGCTGTCCTTCGCCCCCGGCCTCAACCTGATCGCCGGGCCGAATGAAGCCGGCAAGAGCACCTTGGTGGAGGCGTTGCACCGGACCCTGTTTCTCAAGGCGTCCGCCACCGGACCCGCGGTGGAGGCGCTGCGCTCCAGCCGGCATCTCGGCATCCCCTTGGTGCAGCTCGGCTTCGAGGCCCGCGGTGAGCGCTGGTTGCTGCGCAAGCGCTTCAGCGGCGCCAACGGCCAGGTGAGCCTGGCGGCCGAGAGCGCTGGCCGCACGGTTCAGGGGCCAGTGGCGGAAGAAGAACTGGCGCGGTTGGTGGGGGTGGCCGAGATGTTGGGCGGCCGTCAGGCCAATTCGCTGCTGCCCAGCCGCTGGGCCCATCTCTGGGTATTCCAGGGCTCCGCCGGCGACAACCCCCTCCTGGCCGGCAAGGCCAGCTACGACGCCGACACCCTGCTCGATCAGCTGGAGCGCAGCGGCGGGGCCGCCGTGCAGCAGTCGCCCCGCGATCAGCTGGTGCAGCAGCGGCTTCAGGAGGCCTTGGCGGAGAACTACACGTCGCGGGGTCTGCGCAAGCACGCGCCGTTGTGGCAGCGCGAGGCGGAGCTCCGGGCCGCTGGCCAGGCCCTTGATGTTGCCCTTGAGCGCCTGCAGGCCTACGAGCAGGCCGCCGAGCGGCTGGCGGCGTTGGAAACGCGGCTGGAACAGCTGCAGGGCCGCGACCTGCCGGCCCTGCTGGACCGGCAACGGCAGCTGCGCGAGGACGCCGAAACCCTTAGCCGCCTCGACCAGCGGATCCACCTGGCCCAGAAGGAGCTCGAACCGATTCGCATGCGACACAGCGCCGTTCAGGAGCTGCTGCGCGAGGGCGATGCCCTCAACGGCCAGATCCACGCGGGCCAGCAGCGCCTGCTCGATCTGGAGGGGGCTGAACAGCAGGCCCAGCAGCGGGAGCGCCAGCTGCTGGTCGCCCTGGAGGAGCAGCGCCGCGGCCGCGATCAGCTGGCGGCCCAGCGCCAGCTCCTGGAGCCACGCCAGCAGCTGCTGGCCGATCTGCTGGAGCAGGCCCGCCTCGCCGAGGACCGCCAGCGGCTGTCAGCGGCTTTGCAGCACCAGCGCCAGCTCCTGGTCACGCGCCAGGACCTGGAGAGGCAACTGGCGGCGCTGCCGCCCCTGGATCGGGCCGGGATGCAGCGGCTGCGCCAGCTGCAGCAGCAGTGGCGCGATACGCGCACCCGCCAGGAAGCCCTGGCGGCTGAGGTCACCCTGCTGCGGGCCGATCAGCCGGTGCGCCTCAACGGCGAAGCGCTGGCGCCGGGCGAGCCGCGTTTGCTCAGCGCCCTGTTCGAGCTGGGGGTGGGCGATGGCGTGGCGGTGCGCATCCGCCCCGGCGGCGGCCAGGCCCTCGGGGATCTGGATCAGCAGTGCCAGCGCCAGGAGGCCGCCTTGGCCCAGGCCCTGGCCCCGTTGGGGGTTGCCTCTCTGGAGCAGGCCGAGGGCCTGCGGGAGCGGCGTTCCCAGCTGGAGCAGCGGCTGGCCAGTCTCGGTGGCGCCGTCCCCCCCACGGCAGGCCCAGGGGCTGGCTCCGCCAGAGGTTCCTCCGCTGGCCCCGGCAATGGCCCCCGGACGGGCTCTACGGCCGCCCCCGCCACCGGCCCAGGGGCCGCCCTCGCCACCGGCCCAGCGGCCATCGCTGAGCTGGAGGCCCAGCTGGAGCTGCTGGAGCCGCGCGGCGCCGAGCTGGAGCGTCGGCTGGGGCAGCAGGCCGTCTGCCGCCAGACCTTGGAGGCCGAACGGCAGCAGCCGCTGCCGCAGGACGCCGCGGCGTTGCAACCGCTGCAGCGCCAGCTCGGCGAAACCCTGGCCCAGCTGGGCCGGCTGCTGCGCCAGCAGGAGATGGAGCTGCAGCGGGCCCAGGCGAGCCTGGAGCAGTTCCGCCAAGGACGGCGCCAGGCGGAGACGGAGCTGCCGGCATGCCGGGCCGAGCTGGCGGAGCGACAGCAGCGCCTTGCCGACCTGCTGCGCCAGCACAGCAGCCGCCAGGCCCTGGCGGACCTGGTGGCCCAGCGGGCCCAGGAGCGGCAGACGGCGGAGCAGGATTTCTCAGAACTGCAGCGGCAGCGGGCCGCCCTGGGTAGCGATGACCCGGCCCAGGCCCTGCGGCAGGTGCAGACCGCCATGGAGGCCGCCCGTGAGCAGCTGGAGCAGTTGCTCGATCAGCGCGGCGCCGCCAAGCAGCAGTGCGACAGCATCAGCGCCGCGGATCCCCACGCGGCGGTGGAGCAGGCCCGCGCCCAGCTGGAGGTGGCCGAGGCCGCCCACCGCGGTCTCCAGCGGGTGTGTGACGCCCAGGGGGAACTGCTGCGCTTGTTCGAGGCGGCGGTTGCCGATCTCTCCAGCAGCTATAGCGAACCTCTCGCCGGTTCCATCCAGCGCTATCTCGCCCCCCTGGCCCTCGGCCCCACGGAGGTGAAGCTGCGCTACGACCAGAGCACCGGCTTCCACGGCCTGGAGCTGCGCCGCGGCTCCGACTTCTTCGGCCACGACCAGCTCAGCGGCGGCATGCGCGAGCAGCTGGCGGCGGCGCTGCGGCTGGCCATGGCCGACGTGTTGCGACCGGCCCACGACGGCTGCCTGCCGCTGGTGTTCGACGACGCCTTCGCCAACGCCGATCCCGAGCGGATCGAGGGTGTGAAGCGGATGCTGGCGGTGGCGGTGGAGCGGGGATTGCAGGTGATCCTGCTCACCTGTGACCCGGCCAGCTATGCGGGCTTCGCCGATCACAGCCTGGAGCTGCCCTCCTCGGTGGAGCCGTCTTGAGCGGTTGCAGGGGGCCATCAACCGCTGCTTGGGCCCAGCAACCGCTGCTTAAGCCCAGCACTTGGCCCTGTGGAGCGGATCTCTTGATGAACGGGCCCGCTGGCTGAATGGGGCCGCTGGCTGAATGGCGCCCGCTTGGAGCACGTCCCCTAGGAAGGTTCTGGACATCCCTGGGCATCAGCCAGGCAATCAACGAAGACGGAGGCCATCGCCTTAACCGGGATGGGGGCCGTGGAGTTGTCCAGACCTTGACGAGGGCCTTCAGTCGGCCAGGATCTTGGGAACGCGGAAAAAGTCGCCCTCGCGCTGGGGTGCCAAACCCAGCAGCTCCTCTCGCACATCCGTGAGCTCCTCTCGGTCCTCGCGGGTCACGTTCGTCACCTCCACGGCGCGCGTGGTGGGAGGCACGCCCTCGGTGTCCACCGCCTGGAGTTGGGCCACGTAGTCGAGGATGCGCTCCAGCTGGGAGGTGTAGGTGGCGATCGACGCATCGGGCAGATCGAGGCGCGCCAACTGGGCCACCTTGCGGACGTCGTCGGCGGTGATGCGGCTCATGGCGTTCGGCGATCACTGGGCTGACCCTAGGTGGAGGCCCCCCGGCGCGTGAACCGCCAGCCCGTCGCCGCGGACTGTCTCCATGGGCTGTCCCCATGGGCTTTCCCCATGGACTGTCGCCATGGGCCTTTGCCGCCAGCCTTGGCCAGGAGCCCGATCGCGCTAGCGACTCCTGCCAGCCGCTTCCGCCGCCCTCACTCGGCCAGGAAGCGCTCCAGATCGGAAGCGAGGGCCGTGGCGGCGAGATCGAGGAAGCGCTCGCCGTGATCGGCCTGGGCCAGGAAGGGATCCGAGCCCATGCGGCCATCGGGGTGGCGGCGGCGAAAATCCTCTGGGCCATGGATCGGCCCCGCCGGCGCGGCCTCCTCCAGCGGTCGCTGCTTGGCCACCAGGCTCGGCTCCAGATGCAGGGTGAGGGCGATCTCGCTCGGGGTGGCGTGGTGCCCCTCTCGCTCTCCGTAGAGGTTGCGGGCCTCCCGCATCACCGGCCCGGCCATGAACCAGTTGGCCAGCTGACAACGCAGGCGCTCGGCGGCCGGCAGGCCCCGAGAGGCAGCGCTGCTGTGGGCCTGGGCAAAGGCGGCTCGGCAGGTGGCGATGTTGCCGCCATGGCCATTGATCACAAAGATCCGCTCGAAGCCGTGGCGCGCCAGCGAGAGCACCACGTCGTGCAGCACCGCCAGCAGGGTGGAGGGCTGCAGGCTCACCGTTCCGGCGAAGCCCAAATGGTGTTCGGCCATGCCGAAATTCTGGGCCGGCGTCACCAGCACGCCGGTGCGGCGGCCCACTTCCAGCGCCACCGCTTCGGCGGTGAGGGCATCGGTGCCGATGGCTCCGGTGGGGCCGTGCTGTTCGGTGGAACCCAGGGGCACGATCACGCCGCGGCAGCGCTCCAGATAGCCCTCCACCTCAGGCCAGCTGCGCAGTTGTAGGCGGATGGCTTCCGTGCCTGGCGCGGGTCCTGGCAAGCCAGGGGTGCTGGCCGAGACGTCCGGGGCGAGGCTGTGGGTCATCGCGTTGAGGCGGGTGCAAAAAATTTGAGGTTGGGCGGATGGCTTGCTGACCCCGCCGCCGAAGCTGCTGGCCGCTAGGGATCCTGACCGTTGAGAAGATTGGCCACCAGGGAAGGTCGGCCACCAGGAATCTGGGCCGCTGGGAAGGGTGGCGCTGGCCGGAGGGCTCGCCCCGGGGGAGGCTGCCGGGGCTCGAAGGCCGCCCCCTGGGGGGGATGGCCGTGGCGGTCTTCGCCGTGGCGAACGTGGCCGTGGCGGAGGCTCAGTGGGCCGTGCCGTTGCCGTCGTAGTCGTCGGTGTCGTAGTAACCGCCGCGAGTGCCGAAGAACAGGGTGGTCAGGCAGAACAGCCCGCTGCCGAACAGCAGCACGCTGGCGAGGTTGAAGCCGGAGTCCATGGCGTGGGGGGCAGGTTGGGCGGAGGCCCAGGATTTCCAGTCTGGCGGCGCTGGCTAGGGGTTGCAGAGCTGCTGCGGGGGACCAGATCGGTTGGCATGGTGAAACCCCATGCCCACGGTCCGCCCATCGCCCCGACATCCGCCACGGCTTTCCCGGCGCTGCCGCCTTCCTTCTTTCGCCGCCGGGCTGAGGAGGTGGCGCCACGACTGATCGGCTGCCGGCTGGTCAAACGGTTGTCCAATGGAGCGTTGCTCTGGGGAGTGATCGTGGAGACGGAGGCGTATTGCCAATCCGAGCCCGCCTGCCACGGGCATCGCCGCCGCTCTCCCAGCAACGAAACCCTGTTTGGCAAGCCTGGGCGGTTTTATGTCTAT
>Ga0315903_10010036_pt1 | contig 11357 bp, 8 predicted proteins | sample LakEriMetagenome_7_FD_203524 | JGI IMG/M metagenome (GOLD analysis project Ga0315903, IMG submission 203524) | Freshwater fungal communities from buoy surface, Lake Erie, Ohio, United States - Buoy 2 MA119 | ecosystem: Environmental > Aquatic > Freshwater > Lake | place: USA: Lake Erie, Ohio... | reverse complement strand
TATTTAATTTTACCATAACCTGGTCTACGATTTCTTTTGAATTACCGCCAGTAATATTGAATGTTGGGCTAATAGTAAGATTAGATGTTGGATAATTTTTGTTTTCTTCTTTGGTCAAGACACGCTCTCCCTGATGAAGAATTGCTGCCATATCATGTGGGACATTTTTGATACCAGTTTCAAACTTTGGAAGAGACTTCATCATACTTGAGCTAATATATCCACCATCAGCAAAACCCTTTCCAACAGGCGACTCCATTAACTTAAGTCCAAATCCTTTATTACCAACAAGCCAATTTGTCATGCTGAGGCCAGGATTATTTCCTATATACCCTTTCTTTAATAAATATTGAACTAAAGGATCATCCACTGATGTTGCATCACTTAGCCTTCTTCCTCCAAGTCCTGCATTTCTGAGCTCTACTTCCATGGCATCAAATTGTTTTTTGTTTATATATCCCTTAGAGCGTAACACTTTAAGTTTCGCAATAGGACTCATATTCATTTTATATAAATAGTCACCATGGTGTCTAAATAATTGACGTGCTGCTAATTCGCTTTCTGCAAAATATGTTCCAGGTCCGTATGCTCTGCCATATGTCATTGCAACTTGTTGTTGTGGTAATGCTCTTGTTATTGGATTTTGAGACCTATGAATCATTTGAGATGATTGAGAAAGAGCTTGGACTCCAGGTAGCTTAGTGAGAGACTTTAGGCCTTTCATAATTTTTAATGCTTTCCCTGGACCGTAGGTTAATAGAGCCGTTTTTCCAAATCCTTTTAACATATTTGCTGTATAGTTTAAAAGTCCACCAGATTTATTTATTGCATTATTAACAGCTTTAGCATCTGTTACTGATCCCCTGCCTTGATAGACTGGTCCGCCATCTTTCATACCATTTATTGCATTAAGAAATGGAACTCCAACCTTATTAACAGATTTTGCATTTACAACATATTCACCATTTGAAAGCATTGCTGGTATTGAATCAGATCTTGATGTTCCTGGACCAGATACTGAACCCCCAGAATTATAAGTTCTAACTCCATCTAACCAATCTTCATAAGTTATTGCATCATTTTTAACATTTTTTATTTCTATAGGAAGCCACTCTTTTGTTTTTGTATCAAAATATACGGTCCAAGCATGTCCATAATACTTTTTTGTTTTTTCATATGATGGCCACGGGTCAGTAAGGTGTCCTCTTATTGGTTTTGGTTTTGGAGTATCAGCTTGTGTATCTTTTCCAGTTACTGGAATAGAAGTACCTGATGTTCCTCCTGTTGCACCAGTAGTACCAGCTCCTCCTGAACTACCTACAGATCCACCTTTAGCAAACATGCCTGCATTAAGCTTTAACAATCTTCTTTCTTGTGTAGTTAAAACAGCTTTTTTGCCTTGATTTTCAAGCTGACTAATTCTATCTTCAATCTTATCAATCTGTTTTTGCAGTTCAATCTCTCTGGATTCACGATTAAATTCTGATTGTCGTATTAATTTTTGTTGAGAAAGAGCTGCTGCCTCAAGGTAATTTCCAGATATTTTAGCTTCTGTAATTTTTGTTTGAAGATCCATCTGATCTTGTATATATTGATTTTGTCTATCAATTTCATCATTAACATCTTGCAATGCTTTTTGTTTTTTCTCAAGGCCTCTTATTTGTTTTTGATAAATTTTTATTAGTTTTTCCTGTAGTGTTAATCCTTTGCTATCTATAGCATTACTATCATTCTTATTTGTATTTAACGCATCAATAAGTGGAGCTAATGTTTTAAAATATGTAGTCATTGAATCCTGAAGATTTTTTCTTGATCTAGCAACAACTTCTGGATCTGGACTTTTTAGACCTTTTATATCTTCTTCGTTACCAACACCAAGTGTTATAACTTGTGCCAACAATAATTTATCATTTAAATCTTTTACTCCTTTTGCTGCTTCTTGTGCTTCTGACCCCATTGCTTTAAATACTTGATTAACTAAGGCAAGTCTAGCTTGATTATCTGAAATACCTAATATTTCTGTATTAATACTTTTTACTTGAGTGGCATAATCTTGAGCTGATATTGTTCCATTTTCCAGCTGTAATTGTAATGAGCCAAAAGCACCAGCGATTGATCTTCCAGTAAGATTTAAGCTTTTTGCATAAGCCTCAGTAAAACCTATTTTAGCCTTTTTACTAAATCTTGACACTAAGGTTTTTATGTTTTTATCAATAGCTTCAAGGCTTCCCTCAGTGCCAATTTTTAAAGACTTAAAATCAATCTCTACATCTTTTTTACCAGAGGCTTTTTTGAGTGCATCAATAAAAATTCTTACCTGTTCTTCTGTTGCTCCAGAGGATTGAAGCTGTATTGCAAGTCCTTCCATTACAAGTTGTGCTTCTTTATTTGTTGCATTTTTTAATGCTTTAACATCTTTTGCAAAAGGTTTAAAATCTTCAGATGCTATAAGTCTTTCAACTTCCTGCCTTCTTTGTCCAGTCATCGCTGGTGCTGCAGTAGCTCCTTCAAATTTAAAGTTTTCAAAAGCTGGTGTTCTTAAATTAATTCCAAAAAAGTTAGATAGTCCTTTTAATTTTTCTCCAGTAAGCTGTGCTGCATTACCAAGGCCATCTACTCTTTCTTTTGCTGCTTGGTTAGATTTATATAAGGCGATAACAGCAGTTGTTACTATACCAAACCTAAATACAAGTTTGCCTATTGAAGTTCCTAATCCTAAAAGAGTTCTAGCAAAAACTCCAATTCTTCCAATAAGTCCAAGAATTCCGCCTCTTGATGCTAGGCCTGCCCCATATGTTGCCAATGAGGATGCTTGTTTTGCAGCTGCTAGTCTTGTTGCAGCTATTTCTAATAACTTGGCCTGTGTTAGTGTTTGCACAACACCCTGTAAAATAAACATGGCTGAAGAAACTTTAAACAATATATCTCCAGTTTTACCAAGATCTTTTCCAAACATTGATAGCCCACCAATAACAGAAGATAAACCAAAACTTCCTGCCATAAGTTTGTTATTCCATTTACCAATATTTTCTGATGATTTTTTTGTTATTTCTGCTGCTTGTATGGTGACGGTTTCAAAATTTCTTACAGCATCAATAGGCATTGATGGTCCTGGAGTAATTCCTCGCCCAACAAGACCTGGTATTGCTGGAGCCAATAGTGGGTTGACTGATGGCATTCCTAACTTTCTAGCAGCTTCATCTTTTACTGCAATAGCTGCAAGAGTTACATCATCCATTCCATCAAGAATGCCTTGACCAAATTGGTCTGTAAGAAATTCACCTTTTCTTCTTAGTTCATCCCTTATTAATGAAACATCGTCCATGCCCTCTAAAATACCCTGCTCAAAGCCATCTACAACGTTTTGTCCTTGTTGTTTTGCTTTAATAGATGGTGATGCAGAGCCAGTACCTTCTGCTAAACCATCTATTGCTTTTTGTCCAATTTTCTTTGTAGATTGCTTTACAACCTCACCAGTTTGCTCAATTTTTGCAGCTAATTCTGCCTCTGCTTTTTCAATAGTTTTTTCTAAATAATTTAATGTAGATATAGATGTTTCTGTATCTGCCTTTAAATCTTCTAGCGCAATCCTTGTTGGCAAACCCATTTTTTCTCTAGTTTTAATATCAAAAACATGTCCAACATCTAGATTTTCTGCTGGTGTGCCAGAAACCATTTCATAAGCAGATCTTGCAGCTTTTTTAAATTCTGGATCTGTAAATGAAGTTGGAGATACCCCAGCTGGATATCTTGGAGCCCTTCCTCTAAAGCCTCTTTTCAGACTAAATTCTCCTGCTATTGTTCCATAAGAATCTGGGTCAAGACCGAAAGCTTTTCTAATTAAATCTCTTTCTTGTGGACTTCCTATTTGAGTAAGTTCTGACTCAACAGATTGTCCAGCAACTCTCCACGCTTCTGCTAGTCTTTCACTGGTATCAGTTATAGTATCTGCATTTCTTTGAAATTCTGCTTCTACTTCAGACAAAAATTGTTGAACAATAGCTCTATATTCTTCTACAATAGATGGATAAGCAGATACTGCTTCACTGCCAAATCCAAGTCCACGACTTTCTCCTACCCTTGCTGTTAATGGCCCTAGAACTTCTGCAATAGATGGAACAGAAGCTCTTTGAGCTATATTTTCAGCTCTTGGTTGTAATCTAACTGCTATATCTCCATATACTGGAACCTGTCCAGCTCTTTCTGAAACCGATTTTATATTACTCTTTCTATACCCAGGTATATTATCAGAGACAATGCCCTGAATTAAACCAAAATATTTTTTAGATTGTTTTTTAGGAATAACTATTTCGCCAGGTGTAAGCATTGCTGGAACTGTATCTTGATTTCCAGATCCTGGAACTGCAAAAACCTCTCCTCCTTTTGCATAGCCTTTTGGCTTAAATCCTGGCACCATCATTGCTGGGAATCTTGTTGCTGCAGTATTTTGTGCAGCAATCATTCTTTGATATTCTGCAACTAATGCTCTTACTGCTGCAGCCTCTCCAGTAAATACCTGTTGTAGTTTTGAATGAGACTGTTCCATAGATGCTGCAGCTGCAACTGCTTGCTGTTGTTCTACAGTCAAATAATTTGTTTGCTCACTTAATACTTGAGACTGACCAGTTAATCTTAAATAACCATTTCTTAATAATGCTATTCCCTTGATACCGTTAGCTACAAAGTTAGCAAGCAAACCCGCTGTCATCAAAACAATAGGTGCAACAGCGCCTAAGCCAATAACTACACTGGCAATTATTTTTTTAGTTCCAGAAGAAAGGTTATTAAATTTTTCTAAAACATCTCCAATTTTTTCTAAGAACGGAGTAAGTATTTCTAAGAATAGTTTTCCTATTGGGGCAAGTGCAAGCTTAAGATCTTCTACAGATTTTCTAAATTTATTCATTGCAGAATTTGCTGTAATACCTAATTCTTGTTCTGCTAATGATGCAAGTTCTTCTGTTGATGTACCTGCCAAATCAAGAACCCTTGATGCCTGATTTCCATCACGAATAACGTTTGTAAAAAGAGCAGAAAGACGTGCTTGCTGGAATTTACCAAATAGCTGCTCAATTGCTCTTTGTCTACTTAGGCTGCTTAATCCATCAAGTGCAATAGCAAAATCTATAACAGTTTGTTTTACATTGCCAACATTTTTTTCAACTATTGCATCAATATTAATTCCAAAATCAGCAAGCATTCCCTTAGCTTTATCTGTAGGATTAATAAGAGAAGCGAGACCAGATTTTAATGCGTTAGCACCTTCAGATGCATTTATACCGCCTTCTTTCATGGCTGCCATAAAGAATGCTAAATCTTTTACATCTCCACCGAGTTCTTGAATAATTGGAGCTGCTTTTGGAATAGCAGTTGTAATATCATCAAGAGAAACAACAGTTTGGTTTTCTACTACGTTAAGAAAGTTAATTGCTTCTGCAAGATCGGCAGATGAAAGCCTAAATGCATTTTGTAATGATATTGTTGTTTCCAAAGCTTTTTGTTGTTCAACTTGACCAAGAACCTGTAGACGTGTAGCTTCAGTAACCTGTCTCTGTAAATCTATTCCCTGAAAACCAGCAGCTGCTGCTTCTGCAGCAAGTCCAACTGTATCAGCTACTGCAATACCATACTTTGTAAACGCTCTCCCAAGACCCTCTATATCTCTTAGAGCCTGTTCTCTTTCTGCTGTCGGTGTAAATAAATCTCCATACACTTTTCTAAACTTTATGGCTGCAGTTTCCATATCCATAAATGTTTTTGATGCAGCAGTACCAAGACCAATAAGCGGAATAGTGAAACCAACCATAAGCTGGCGACCAGCCCACTGTGTATTTTTACCAAAGTTTAGAAGATTAGTAGATCCTTGACGAACTAGCTGATTAAATAATGCTTGTCTTTGGGCAGCTATTTGCGTTTGTGTAGAAAAACTTTCTAAATCAAGTCTTGTTGGTGTTATAGCTATAGCTTTTAGTGCACCGCTGGCATCACGGCCCATTTTAACATATTGAGTTTGTAGTCTTTTTACATTATCTAACGCTACTTTATTTATTGTATCAAACTCAGAAGCAAAAAATCTGCCAAATGTTTTTGTAGATGCCATTGAGTACCTGAAGTACTCTCGCATTGAAAGTTTATTTTTTTGTAAAGAATCTGTAAAGCTTTCAGCTGTTGTTTTTACTGTGCGAAGCTCTGCAGAAAAACCACCAATAGCATTAATGCCATTAAGAAAGTTCTTCTGCAGATCTCGTTGAGCAAGTGCTGCAGCTTCACTACTTTTTGCTACAGATAGATGAAATCTTGCTATCTCTCGTTGGAGAGACTTAAGCTGTGCTAATGCATTTGACGTATCAATACTTACGCCAATTTGGGCATTTACATCAGCCAATTATTTCACCTCATTTTTTAGTTGTCGTCAAAATCAAGATTAGCAGCAACTGACCCAAGCGTAGCGCCTGAAGCAGCTTCAACAATCTTGTACACTGTTGGCAGATCTAATACATCTTCCAACTTTTCAATATCATCAGCAAGCTCTGGTTTGTACTGTTGCATAGCAATCTGAACACATTCAATAAGAATAGTCATTGACTTATCATTATCTTCCGCCACTGCCGCAACCCCCTCAAACTTCTTCAAAAAGGGACGAAGAAGAGAGATTTTTAAAGGACGTACCTTGATTTCTGTACCATCAATTAGCTTGAGAGATTTTTCCTCATGCACGGTTGTCTTTGCCATTATTATATTTTCCTCCTATATAGGCTATGTTAATTATATCATAGCGATCATCGTAAATCTTCATAATCAAGACCCATGCCAATTCCAAAGCCAGCAGACATTGCATTTTGACCTTGGAGGGCTAATATGTCTTTACTATCAGTTGCTTTGCCACGACTAAATACTCTTGCTTTCATATCTTCCCACTCTTTCTGACCACGGGAGGAGTTAGTTTCTTTATCTAGGTCTACCCCTTGTATTGCTGCAAAAAACCTTTTTTCTTGGTAGTCAAGCTCTCTTTTATTTGATAAAATCTCAACAAGTTCTTGCATACATAAAGATGTTTCTAGTTCTTCGTAGTTTTTCCAAGCACCTATTAAAAATACCTCAGATTCCATTTTTAAAACATCTATATCTTCCCATGAGGTTCCTGGTTTACTATTTTCTGCTTGAGACTTTACAGTTTCTTCAGAATCTTTATTAATTTTTATACCAGCAGCTATTTCTAATATTTTACTAATAGTTGGCATATCAAGATTATCTTCAATATCAGCAATAGTATTTGATATTTTAGGATAATATTGTTTCATGCATATTCTAACACATTCTGTTAATAATAATATTGCATCATCATCACTAGATACATTTTTTACAAAAACAAAAGTATCCATTACTTGTCTTAAGTACTTAATCTTTAATGGTGATATTTCTATTTCAGTTCCATCAAAAAGATTTATGGTATCTGTTTTATATATTTGTTTTGACATATTATTCCCTACCCCATTTTAGCATAAAACAAAGCCCGCCTCAAAAGAAGCGGGCTAAGCTTATTAATCTAATTATAGATTACGATCCGCCCCATGTGCGATCAATGATCTTACCATAGGAGCCAGATGTGTCTTCAGGGAGAAGACGGAACGAAACCTCAAACATTGAGGGCTCATCACGCTTTGCAGAAACGGTTACGTTCTCAATTGAGAGAGCACGATATGCTACGTAAACACGCTCAACTACATCAGAGTTTGCACAATCTCCTGTTCCAGGACCAACTGCAACGATTCCTCGCTCAACTGGGCACTCACCAATTTCACCTGCAGAGAGATTAAGTGTTCTTCCTGCTGAAACTGCTGCGTTACCGCTAAGCTGACTGTCGTTATATGCTAATGCTAACAAAAGATTTTCTAATGTTGCTTCGGCAAAAGCAGTAGCAAGATTAACCTGCATTCCCTGCTTGTAAAGCTTTGCAACGTCAAGAACCTGATCTACCTGGACTTCACCGAAGTCTGGTTGGAACTGAAGCTCAAGACCGTTCATGGTGTAACCAATGTTTGTATAGTCTGTATCATCAGATAATGTCTCTTTAAACGATTCTGCTGCATCAAAAGATGCTATAGTATTCGCTGTAAGAGTAGTATCTGCAACAAACATGGCTGCAGCACCAACGATAATGTTGCTTGACGTACCACGAGTGTATGCCATATTTTTTCACCTCTTTCACATTAAAGTGTTATTAAGTTTTGGCGTGTTTCCTCAACACAATTATAACAGTGTTTTATATTGTAATTTTATTATCACCAGTAAGCTTAGGCTCTGGGGACCACGAGCTATTAGTCAAATCAGGCATCTGATGATAGTCAAAATCAATAATAATCTTATTACCAGCATAGGTTCTGGCTGTTCCAAAGTCTATAATATCTCTTACCTCTTCAAGCTGATATACCTTAAAGTCATGAAAATAGAACATGTTATCTACTAGTCCCTCAGTACCACCAAGATCTACCCTGCGATTAGAGCACCAACTATTTACCTCTTGAGCTGATTCATCTGACCTATCTAAAAGCCTATAAATAGCTTCCGTTATTTTAACCATATTTTCAACATTATTGTCAGCTGTTGAATAAAAATAATATAAAAGCTGCTCACATTTAATATGCGGAAAACTGCTTCTATTCATTTTAAACATTCTGTCATATGTTGCCATAATTCCACCAGATGGGAAAAGCTGTGTCAAAGATTCAATTGTAGATGGCTGTGTAGGAAAAAATGGCACTCCATCAAAGCCATACTCTGATAGCTTATCTTGTAAATATTTATTAATCCAAAGTACTGGTGTATTTAATACTGTATCGTTTGCCATTATGGTTTATAACCTGCCTTTGCAATCCATGAGTAACCTGTTGATACTCCAGCAGATTTTCCAACCTTTTTTCCTTTTTGAAGATTTTTTTTGTATACTACTGGATTATTTAAGTATTCTCGTATACCACTTGATCTTAAAAAAGCTTGTGTAAAATATTTATTAAAAAATAAATTAAGAGTTTTTTCAAATCCATTTTGTGCAGCTGTGCCACCAGGGTTTAAAACTTCTACTGGACCTTTTGTAAAAACTTGTTCTCCATTATCTTCAAATGATAGAACTTGTGCTCTTACTGGTCTAATAGTAACTGGAATTCCTTTTTCAATAATTTCAGCTTTATTGTAAAATGGTACCGTTGATCCTTGCTTAATTGTTTGTGATTGTTTAAAGTTTGAATAAAAAGAAAGACCCAAGCCACTAACAGTATAATTAAGATCAAACAATCTAGCACTCGGACTTCCTACCCTATACCACTCATAAACATGACCAAGCATCTGTGGATTAGACCTTGCATTTGAATCAATAAATTGTTCTAATAACTCTTTTGTCATAATACCAATATTATTTAAAAACAATCTTTTTCCTTTATGAATTCCATCTAAAAATCCAAAAGAATATTGAACAATATTGTTTAAATCAGAAATTAGTCTAGTTTGATTTAACTTTACACTTATCATAAGTCTGATGCCTGATTTTCTGATCTACGAATTACAACTTTATAATAATCTATATCTCCAAATGGGCCGACAATTGGCTCACTTGAAGCTACCTCAAACAGTGTTGATCTTCCAGATCTTGGTCCAGCAGTTTCAATATAAACTGGCTGATCGTTTCTAGTTCTTATATTAGTAACAATAACATTAACTATAGAGTCTTTGTTGTTAGAAGATGTAATTCTTAAATCTGTTGGGGTTCTTCCTAGCAATGTTACTGAAATATTAATCAGAGGATTTGGCTTAACCTCTTCTTCCCATGCTGTTCCAGCTGGAGCAAAGTTACATCTTGTTGTTCTATCCATTACCCATGTTTTTTGAATGTTACCATATGCGCCTTGATCAACAATTGGATAATATACGTCTGCTTTTAATGGATATAAAAAATCACCATCATTGCACACGCTGATCATTATAAAACTCCAGGCTGCGTTATATTAATTTTGTATTTATCTAATATCTTATCAACTAAAATATTTCCAGTACCATCAAATGCTGATTTATCAATTTGCATTCTATATTGATCTGTTGAATAGTTAACTATGTATCTTTTATAGTAATCAAGCTTTCCACATTTAATATCATTAATAAGCATTAAGGCTGCATCTTTTATATCATTTGGAACAACTTTATATCCTTGTTCTACTTTAAAACCATAGTCGTATCCTTTCGGAAAAACTACTCCAGAGGATATTGTATAGATATTACCGCTATCCTCTGTATCAAACAGTTCATATGAATCTGATGGGGCAACTCTAATATTTAATTGCTGTTGTTCAGAACGATTAAACTCTTGTGCACCAGAAGCTGGTTCTTTTGTTATAGCGCTCTTGTCTTTAATAATAATATAGTTCCAGTCATAAAGTGCTGGTCCATTTACTGTATCAGAAGAGTCATATACTAAAACATTGTTTTCATAAACTTCTAAAATTTTATATGTTCGGTTCCACAACGGGATATAATCTGTTCCTTGACCAACTACTTCTAAGTCTTTTGTATTAAAATAAAATCCACCAGTTACCGAATCAATCAATGCCCTTGCTAATTTTTCATAATCAGTATATTCAGATATTTCTGTTGCAGTAGTTCCCAAAGATGCTGGATCTATATATGGCCTTACAATTTCAAGAGTATCTTCTACTACAATTTCGCCTAAATCTCCACCATTATCTTCATAAATTTCTAATGAATATGAATCATCATATTTTGATAAACTATCTGATATTTCATAAATTAGTTTTGAATTTAATCCAGATTCTATGGTCTGCTCATCAATTATTTCATCTTTAGACTGATCTTTGATAACTACAATATAGTCAGTTGATGCTTCTGGAACATCATAAGTTGCTGATAGTGGGTATGGAGGCTTTCTTAATATTTGCATTATTTTTTAACCTTATAGTGTTTTGCTATCTCATCTGGAGTTGCTATACGAACTGCCTTATGAGACAACCACTTTTCGGATACCTCCTTTGATAAAATTGTATATCCACGGTTTAGCTCTCCCACTCCATTCCAGAAAAGATTTCTTGATGAAAAAACTGCCACCTTTTCGTCTTTATCTGGTCTCTCTTTTTTCTTCTTCATTTCAATTTGTTCTGGGGTTGGTATAAAAGAAAAAATAACTTCAAGCATTTCATTTTTTGTACTTACACCAAATAAATCTATATTGTTTTTCTTAGCATATGATTTTAATTGTGGAACTGTTTTCTTTTTTAAATCCTCAATAAGCTCTAATGACATTTTTTGTCCTCCACCGCTATTATATCAGAATGTGAATAAGGAGGGTAGATATT
>Ga0315903_10010034_pt1 | contig 11358 bp, 10 predicted proteins | sample LakEriMetagenome_7_FD_203524 | JGI IMG/M metagenome (GOLD analysis project Ga0315903, IMG submission 203524) | Freshwater fungal communities from buoy surface, Lake Erie, Ohio, United States - Buoy 2 MA119 | ecosystem: Environmental > Aquatic > Freshwater > Lake | place: USA: Lake Erie, Ohio... | reverse complement strand
TCAACAACTCGTAATCAGTTGTTAGATCAATTGGCATATTCACTTGGTGGTCGCGCAGCCGAAGAGCTAATCTTCCACGATCCATCAACTGGTGCATCAAATGACATTGAAAAGGCGACAGCACTTGCTCGCGCAATGGTTACTCAATACGGAATGACCGAAGCAATTGGTGCAATCAAATTAGGTGCAGATTCATCACAACCATTTATGGGTCGCGACTTTGGGCACCAACGTGATTACTCAGAAAATGTTGCTTCAGTTGTCGATGCGGAAATCCGCAAACTCATTGAGAATGCGCACCAAGAAGCCTACGAATTATTGGTCGAAAACCGTTCAACTCTTGATGTGATGGTCTTGGCTCTTCTTGAGAAGGAAACTCTTGATAAAGAAGAGATTGCAAAGATTTTCAAGAAGATTAAGAAGCGCAACAACCGTCCTGCATGGACTGGTTCTTCACTGCGTATTCCATCTCGCGTTCCACCAGTAGATGTTCCGGCGAGAATTGAAAGCACACCAGAAGAAGTTAAGAAGCGCACAACTCGCACGAAGAAGAGTGAAGAATGAGTGGAATAAGCCCAGCGTCAATGGGTCCACATGATGGTCGTGCACTCCATGAATACGATCACGAACGTGCAGAGCGTGCAGTAAAAGAGTTATTGCTTGCACTCGGTGAAGATCCAGAGCGCGAAGGTTTGAAAGATACGCCTGCACGAGTTGCGCGTGCCTTTAAAGAAAACTTTGCCGGCTTATGGCAATCACCTGAAGATGTGTTGACAACAACTTTTGATATCGGTCACGAAGAACTTGTAATCATTCGCGATATCGAAGTCTTTTCACATTGCGAACACCACCTGACACCTTTTCATGGTGTTGCACACGTTGGTTACATCCCAAGTGGAAAAATCACTGGGCTATCTAAAGTTGCTCGTCTTGTTGATTTATTTGCAAGACGTCCACAGGTGCAAGAGCGCCTGACATCTCAGATAGCGGATGCAATGGTGGAAATCTTGGATGCAGCAGGTGTCATTGTGATTATTGATTGCGAACACTTGTGCATGTCAATGCGCGGTGTGAGAAAATCAGAAGCACGAACTGTTACAAGTGCTGTGCGTGGAATCTTACGTGATCCAGCAACTCGTGCCGAAGCAATTAGCTTAATTACAAATCGGTAAATCCCATGTTGGTCATGGGGATCTTAAATCTCACTCCAGATTCATTCGCCGATGGCGGTCGCCATAACTCATTTGATGCAGGTGTTGCACGAGGCCTAGAAATGATCGCCGAAGGTGTGGACATAATTGATATTGGTGGTGAATCAACTAGACCGGGCGCCGATCGCATTAGCGCAGAAGAAGAGCAATCTCGCGTAATGCCGGTGATTGCAGAGCTTTCAAAACACGGCGCAAAAATCAGTATCGACACAATGCGCGCAGATACAGCGGAAAAAGCTGTGCAAGCAGGTGCTTCAATCATTAATGATGTCAGCGGTGGATTGTCTGATCCTGCAATGTTTGCAACTGTAAAAAAATTGGGCGTTCCCTACATTCTGATGCATTGGCGGGGCGAATCCAAAGAGATGAATTCACGCGCTATTTATACAGATGTTGTTAACGATGTTATTTCAGAGATTAATTCACAGATAGAAGCAGCCTTGGATGCTGGTATCAAAAAATCACAATTAATTATTGATCCAGGTTTGGGCTTTGCAAAGGATGCCGAGCATAACTGGGAGATACTCAGATACTTAAAGAGATTTACATCTATGGGCTATCCAGTGTTAATTGGTGCATCTCGTAAACGCTTCTTAGGTGGAGACAATCCCGATGAACGAGAAGCGGCGACAATTGAATTAACAAAGACGCTTGTGCCACAAGGTATCTGGGGCGTTAGAGTTCATAGCGTGAAACCACATGTTGATGTCATTGCAGGTGCCAAGTGAATGATTTGATCACAATCACTGGCATCAAAGCCTTTGGCTATCACGGTGTCTTCGAACATGAAGCAGTTAATGGACAAGATTTCTTTGTAGATGTCGAATTGCGGGTTAATTTAGATAAAGCTAGTGCAAGTGATGATCTGAAAGACACTGTTGATTACGGTGCTATAACCGATGCGGTTGTTGCAGAAATTACTGGCGAGAGAGTTCAATTAATCGAACGCCTTGCTGGTCGTATTGCAGATCGAGTACTAACTGAAGATGCACGAATTAAAAGTGTTGCAATTACTGTTCACAAACCAAGTGCGCCAGTGAGCGCACCAGTTAAAGATATAACGGTCAGGATTGATCGCACCCGATGAGAGCTGTTGTTGCACTCGGTGCAAACCTAGAAGAGCCACGAAAAGCAGTTGAATTAGCAATTGAATTACTCAAGCAATCAACTGACGTCATCGCTATTTCATCGATGTATGAAACTGCCCCTGTCGGCGGTCCAGAACAAGAGAATTACATCAACGCCGTAGTCACGCTAGAAAGTGAGTTACCAGCTGCAGATTTATTGGCGTTATTGCACGGCATTGAAAAGAGCATGGGTCGTGTGCGCGATGAACGTTGGGGCCCAAGAGTTATCGATCTTGATTTAATTCAATACGGCACTCTGTTATCAAAGAGTGAAGAGTTAACGTTGCCGCACCCACGTGCACATGAACGTCGATTTGTTCTAGAACCATGGCATGAGATTGATGCTGAAGCGATATTGCTTACGCACGGCAGAATCGATCAACTTTTGGAACATTTGCCACCATCGCTTTAGAATTAACCCATCATCGCCCGGTACCTGAAAGGACTGGAGCCACAAGATGAAGATCGCAGTAACAGCTAAAGAGTTATCAGCCGATGGCGCCTGCGCATTTGTTCCAACAATGGGCGCACTACATGCCGGTCACGCCTCCCTTATCAAGAGCGCGCGCGAATGTAGCGACACTGTTGTTGTCAGTATTTTCATTAACCCACTGCAATTTGAGAATAAAGATGATTTGGCAAAGTACCCGCGCACACCAGAATTGGATATAGATCTTGCATCACAAGCAGGCGCAACACATTTATGGCTGCCAACAGTTGATGAGATTTATCCAGGAGAAGTACAAAAGATTTCCGCGGGTGTACTTGGTGATATTTACGAAGGCGTAAAACGCCCTGGTCACTTTGATGGCGTGCTGACAGTTGTCAATCGCTTATTTGAATTAGTAAAACCACAGTGTGCCGTCTTTGGAGAAAAAGACTTTCAACAACTAACTCTCATTAAATCTATGAAATCAGATGTAGAAATAATTGCATCACCAACCATAAGAGATGCAGATGGCTTGGCTCTATCTTCGAGAAATGTTCGACTCTCGGATCCAAAAGCAGCACTAGTTATTTATCGTGCGCTACTTGCTGCAAGAAATGAAAAGAATATTGATGCAGCCCGCACAGCAATGAAGGAAGTTCTAGCGAGTGAAGCAGCCTTCACTCTGGATTATGCCGAAATCATTAATGAGTCTAATTTTGAGAAAGCGTCAGAGAGCGATGAAAGTAAGCGTGCGATCATCGCTGGTTGGGTAAATGGCATCAGATTGATTGACAATATGCCAATGAACGGCGGCGCCCAATGAAGTTACTAGCTCCCACTGCTGGGTGGACTTCGCGCGCCGATGTCATCGTCGTTGGTTCTGGAATTGCAGGTTTAACAACTGCGCTTCAAGTGAGAACATTTGGTTTATCTGTTCTGCTTGTGACAAAAGCGCGCGTTGATGAAGGTTCAACAAAGTGGGCACAAGGTGGCATTGCTGCAGCACTCGGTCCTGGTGACTCACCTGATCAACATGAAAAAGACACACTCGATGCGGGCGCAGGTCTATGTGATGTTGCAGCAGTAAAAGTTTTAGTAAGTGAAGGACCTGATGCAGTGCGCAGATTGATCGAACGCGGTGCATCTTTTGATTTAGAAGAGAGTGGCGAAATCGCGTTGACTCGCGAAGGCGGTCACCATCGCAATCGCATTTTGCATGCAGGCGGGGATGCAACTGGCGCAGAAGTTTCACGTGCATTACTTGCTGCAGTACATAACGATCCGCAAATCGAAGTTCTAGAACATGCGCTCGTATTAGATGCGCTAAAGAATTCAGATGGCGTTGTTTGTGGCGTAACACTGCACGTTATCGGCGCAGGATCTCGAGATGGAGTAGGCCGTGCAATCGGTCGAGCTGTCGTCCTTGCAACTGGTGGGCTGGGACAAGTATTTGCACAAACCACTAATCCATCTGTTTCAACTGGTGATGGAGTAGCACTTGCACTACGCGCAGGCGCCAAAGTTTCTGATGTGGAATTCATTCAGTTCCATCCAACTGTTTTGTGGTTGGGCGATAACACTGAAGGACAACAACCCCTAATCAGCGAAGCTGTTCGTGGTGAAGGTGCTTACTTACTCAATGATGCTGGCGAAAGATTTATGCAGGGTCAACATGAGATGGCAGAGCTTGCACCACGCGATGTTGTTGCAATTGCAATCATGCGCGAAATGAATCGCACCGGCGCGCACCATGTATGGCTAGATGTTCGCCACTTGAATGGTTTCAAAGAGAGATTCCCAACTATTTACGCATCATGCATTGCACACGGTATTGATCCAACGAGTGCGCTGATTCCTGTTGCACCTGCTTCTCATTACGCATCTGGTGGAGTGCGCGTTGATTTAGATGGCCGCACCAGTGTTAAAGGTTTGTATGCATGCGGTGAAACTGCTTGTTCTGGTGTTCACGGAGCTAATCGACTTGCATCAAATTCATTATTAGAAGGTCTTGTCTTTAGTGCGCGCATTGCAGCCGATATCAGCAAAAACTTGCCTGAATTTTCAGAACCTGTGGCTAATGATTCAGCAGAGTTCTTACTTGATCCAAGTGTTCGCAAAACCTTGCAAGAGAGCATGAGTCGCGGTGCAGGTGTATTGCGATCTGCGGATTCATTGATTGCTACATCATCTGATTTATCTCGACTGGAGAGTCACACAAGCACCGTTGCTTGTGTTGAAGCGTGGGAGACAACAAATCTCTTTCAATTAGCAAACACAATTTTGCGTGCAGCGTTGATTCGCCAAGAGACTCGTGGTTCGCACTGGCGAGAAGATTTTCCACATCAGAGCAATGATTGGCACAAAAGAATTGTTCAGCAGATGGATCAGCGTGGACATTGGCGCACTGAATATCAGGAGGTGAAGAACGCATGATCGATCGCGAGTTAATTCAGCGAGCAATCGCTGAAGATTTAGATGGTGGCGTTGACATCACTTCTGTATCGACCCTGCCTGAAAATGCGACCGTGAGCGCACAATTTGTCTCACGAAAAAATGGCGTCGTTGCAGGCATTGAAATGGCTATTGCAACTCTTGCCGAAGTTGGCGTCTCTGATGCAACTGCTTTGGTTAAAGATGGTGATCAAATAAAAGCTGGTACCGTGCTGATTAAAGTCTCCGGTAATGCTCGCGCCATTTTGCTTGCAGAGCGCACAGCACTTAACTTTTTGGGTCATCTCAGTGGAGTTGCAACGCTGACATCGCAGTGGGTTCAAGCAGTATCTGGAACAAAAACCAGAGTAAGAGATACTCGTAAAACAACACCTGGCATGCGTGCGCTAGAAAAATACGCGGTGCGCATGGGCGGCGGAACAAATCATCGAATGTCCTTAAGTGATGCAGCGTTAATTAAAGATAATCACATTGCAGCAGCTGGTGGAGTCGTTGCTGCGTTCTCACTTGTACGCGAGAAATATCCATCTGCAGAGATCGAAATTGAAGTAGATAACTTGAAACAATTACGGGAAGTTCTTCCGCTAAACCCCGGTTTAGTTCTATTAGACAACATGAGCCCAGCACAGTGCGCCGAAGCAGTGGCGATCGTTGCCGGGGCCACAAAACTTGAAGCATCAGGTGGGATCACAATTGAGAATGCGCGAGCGTACGCCGAAACTGGCGTTGATTTCATCGCAGTTGGTGCGCTAACTCATTCAGCGCCTAATTTTGATATCGGACTAGATATGAGAGTGGAGTAAACAATGTTGCTCACAGTAGATGTTGGTAACACCAACACAGTTCTTGGGATCTTTAAAGGAGAAGAGTTAATTCGCTCTTGGCGCGTGAAGACAGATCCACGAAGCACAGCAGATGAGCTGTGGCTGCAATACGGGGCACTCGTTCGCGATTACAAAATCTCAGCTTTAGCTATCTGTTCTACTGTGCCCGCAACTCTGCGCGAATTACGAACAATGATTGCTGATTACTTTGCAGATACACAAGTAATAATTGTCGAACCAGGAACAAAGACTGGCGTACCACTTTTGGTTGATAATCCAAAAGAAATTGGTGCTGACCGAATTGTTAATACTCTTGCCGCCCATACTCTGTTCGGCGGACCTGCAATTGTTGTGGACTTTGGAACATCAACAAATCTCGATGTTGTTTCTCCTAAGGGCGAATTCCTTGGTGGCGCACTTGCTCCAGGCATCGAGATTTCAGTTGATGCACTAGCTGCTCGCGCTGCGCAATTACGCAAAGTGGAACTTGTGCGACCAAAGAGCGTTATTGGAAAGAACACCGTAGAAGCCTTGCAATCTGGAACCATCTTTGGATTTGCTGGACAAGTCGATGGTTTGGTTGACCGAATTACTGCTGAATTATTAGATCAATTTGGTACGCAGCCAACTGTTATTGCAACTGGTGGACTTGCCCCACTAATAATTGGTGTCAGCGAAACAATTGATCACCACGAGCCTGATTTAACGTTGATTGGGCTGCGCCTGATACACGAGAGAAACTCGTAACTCGGTAGGATTACAAACCTATGAGCATCGAAGACGATCTACCCGAACAACTGCGCATTCGCCGCGAGAAGCGTGCGAGCCTTATCGAGCGTGGAATCGAGCCATATCCAGTATCTGTGCCTCGTACAAAAACTCTTGCAGAAGTCCGCGCGCAGTATGCAGACATCGCAACAGATAGCGCAACAGGTGATGTCCATAGCGTCAGCGGTCGAATTATTTTCAAACGCGATACAGGAAAACTCTGTTTTGCAACACTTCGTGAAGGCGATGGCACCGAACTGCAGGCAATGATTTCTCTAGACAAAGTCGGCGAAGAATCACTTGAATCGTGGAAGAGCGATGTTGATCTCGGCGATTTTGTCAGTGTTACTGGCGAAATCATTTCATCAAAGCGCGGCGAACTATCTGTTTTAGCTAACTCATGGCAGATGGCATCAAAATCTCTTCGTCCACTGCCAAATGAACACAAGCCGATGTCAGAAGAGACTCGCGTTCGTATGCGTTATGTAGATTTGATTGTTCGCCCCGAGGCACGTGAATATGCACGACTTCGTCCAACAGTTATGCGCTCACTGCGCGAAACTTTCCATAACGAAAGCTTCGTAGAAGTAGAAACCCCAATGCTTCAAGTTATGCACGGCGGAGCCGCTGCTCGACCATTTATTTCACATTCAAATGCTTATGACATGGAGCTCTTCTTGCGCATTGCCCCCGAACTCTTTCTAAAGCGTTGCGTTGTTGGCGGAATCGAACGCGTATTTGAAATCAACCGTAACTTTAGAAATGAAGGCGCTGACTCTTCACACTCACCAGAGTTTGCGATGATTGAGAGCTATCAGGCATATGGAGATTGGCGATCAATTGCTGATTTAACTCGCAAACTCGTGCAAAACGCAGCGATGGCTATTTCTGGTTCGCATGTTGTTACACACCACGATGGTCGTAAAGCAGATCTCGGTGGCACATGGAAAGAAATTTCACTCTATGACGCAATCTCTGAGGGCGTTGGCGAAAAAGTTACTGCCTTGACTTCGATGGATGATTTGAAGCGTATAGCAACGAAATTAGCCATCAAGATTGATCCGAAGTGGATTGCAGGAAAACTTGCAGAAGAAATCTTTGAGCACGTTGCAAAAGATCAATTGATTGCACCAACATTTGTTATGGGTTTCCCAGTGGATACTTCTCCACTTGTTCGTGCGCATCGAGACATCCCTGGCGTTGCCGAAAAGTGGGATCTCTACGTTGATGGATTTGAATTAGCAACTGGATACTCAGAGTTAATCGACCCAGTTGTGCAACGAGATCGTTTAGTTGAGCAATCAAAGCTAGGCGCAAAGGGTGATCTAGAGGCAATGCAAGTAGATGAAGATTTCTTGCGTGCAATGGAGTTTGCAATGCCACCAACTGGTGGAATGGGAATGGGTGTTGATCGTTTATTGATGGCGCTAACGGGACTTGGAATTCGCGAAACAATTCTCTTCCCATTGGTAAAGCCAGAAGCCGAGTAATTGCAGATGGAAATTCGCCCAGCAAGAACATCGGACATCAAAGGCATTCGCGCACTCATTGATACGTATGCAATCGGTGGTCGCTTGCTAACAAAAGAGACAGTGACGTTATACGAAAGCGTTCAGGAATTTACTGTTGCAGTAGAAGATAATGAAGTTGTTGGTTGCGGTGCACTTCACGTTCTCTGGGAAGACCTTGCAGAAGTTCGTACCGTTGCAGTTGTTGAAAGCTTGCGCGGCACAGGTGTTGGACACCAAATTATGCAAGCAATCGAAGGACGTGCACGCGCGATTGGTGTTAAGAGAATTTTCTGTCTTACATTTGAAACACAATTCTTTGGCCGACATGGCTTTGAAGAGATTCAAGGAACACCAGTTGAAGCCGATGTGTATGCCGAGCTCCTTCGTTCGTACGACGCCGGTATTGCGGAGTTCTTAGACCTTGAGAGTGTGAAACCAAATACGTTGGGCAACACTCGGATGCTCAAAAAACTCTAAATCTGCGGGTAAATCGGGCATAAATACGCCATATATGGGGTTCACACCTATGTAAAACTCACATCGCGAGCCATGCCCCCTTCGGGCTAGGCTTGTCCATAACATCTAGAAGGAGTCCGTCAATGTTTGAGCGCTTTACCGATCGAGCCCGTCGCGTTGTTGTCTTGGCGCAAGAAGAAGCTCGCATGCTCAATCACAATTACATTGGCACAGAACACATTCTTCTTGGTCTTATTCACGAAGGTGAAGGCGTTGCTGCAAAAGCACTCGAATCACTTGGTATTTCCCTTGAAGGCGTACGCGCACAAGTTGAAGAAATTATTGGTCAAGGTCAACAAGCACCAAGTGGCCACATTCCATTTACTCCTCGTGCAAAGAAAGTTCTCGAACTCTCACTACGCGAAGCGCTACAACTTGGCCATAACTACATTGGCACAGAACATATTCTTCTTGGACTTATTCGCGAAGGCGAAGGCGTTGCAGCACAAGTTCTCGTAAAACTTGGCGCAGATCTAAACCGCGTACGTCAAAGTGTTATTCAACTTCTCTCTGGTTACCAAGGTAAAGAAGCTGTTGCATCTGGTGGACCAGCAGAAGGAACACCATCTACATCTTTGGTACTCGATCAATTTGGTCGCAACCTCACACAAGCAGCGCGCGAAGGAAAGCTTGACCCTGTAATCGGTCGCGAACTTGAAATCGAACGCGTAATGCAGATTCTTTCTCGTCGCACAAAGAACAACCCAGTATTAATCGGCGAACCAGGTGTTGGTAAGACAGCTGTTGTTGAAGGACTTGCACAAGCAATCGTTAAGAACGATGTGCCAGAGACTTTGAAAGATAAGCAGCTTTATTCACTAGATCTAGGTGCACTCGTTGCTGGTTCACGCTACCGCGGAGATTTCGAAGAGCGCTTGAAGAAAGTTCTGAAAGAGATCAAAACTCGCGGTGACATCATTCTTTTCATTGATGAAATTCACACACTCGTTGGCGCAGGCGCTGCAGAAGGCGCAATTGATGCTGCAAGCATCCTCAAGCCAATGCTTGCTCGTGGTGAACTCCAGACAATCGGTGCAACCACTCTCGATGAGTATCGCAAGCACCTAGAAAAGGATGCAGCGCTAGAGCGTCGCTTCCAACCAATTCAGGTGAAAGAGCCATCTGTTGCTCACACAATTGAAATTCTTAAGGGTCTACGCGATCGCTACGAAACACACCACCGTGTATCAATTACAGATGGTGCACTCGCAGCTGCTGCAAACATGGCAGATCGATATGTATCTGATCGATTCTTGCCAGATAAGGCAATCGATCTCATTGATGAAGCAGGTTCACGTCTTCGCATTAAGCGCATGACTGCGCCTGCTGAATTACGTGCATACGATGACAAGATTGCTGCAGCACGCAAAGAGAAAGAGTCTGCAATCGACGGACAAGATTTTGAAAAAGCTGCAGGACTTCGCGATACCGAAAAAGCACTTATCGCTGAAAAGGCAGAAGCTGAAAAAGCATGGAAGGCAACTGATCTAGATAAGGTCACAGAAGTTGATGAAGAATTAATCGCACAAGTTCTTTCTGCATCAACTGGTATTCCAGTCTTTAAGTTAACTGAAGAAGAAACTGCGCGCCTTCTACGTATGGAAGACGAACTACACCGCCGCGTGATTGGACAAGACCAAGCAATCAAGGCGTTGTCACAAGCAATTCGTCGTACACGCGCTGGATTAAAAGATCCAAAGCGTCCTGGTGGATCATTTATCTTCGCCGGTCCTTCCGGTGTTGGTAAGACAGAACTTTCACGCACACTTGCATCATTCTTATTTGGTGATGCTGATGCGTTAATCCAACTCGACATGTCTGAATACTCAGAGCGTCACACTGCATCACGTCTCTTCGGTGCACCTCCAGGGTACGTCGGTTATGACGAAGGTGGACAGCTCACAGAGAAAGTACGTCGTCGTCCATTCTCTGTTGTGCTCTTTGATGAAATTGAAAAAGCACACCCAGATATCTTTAACTCACTTCTTCAAGTACTCGAAGATGGTCGCCTAACTGATTCACAAGGTCGCACTGTGGACTTTAAGAACACAGTCATCATCATGACTACAAACCTTGGAACACGCGATATCTCAAAGAGTCTTGGACTTGGTTTCGCTAACTCTGGTGATGATTTAACGAATTACGAACGCATGAAGGGCAAGGTTAGTGACGAACTTAAGTCACACTTCCGTCCTGAGTTCTTAAACCGTATCGATGACATCATCGTCTTCCACCAGCTCACTAAGGATCAGATCATTCAGATTGTTGATCTCATGATCGCAAACCTTGATGAGCGTCTACGTGCAAGAGATATGGGAATCGAACTTACTGCCGCTGCGAAGAACTTACTTGCAGACAGAGGTTACGACCCACTACTTGGTGCACGTCCACTTCGTCGCACAATTCAACGCGAGATCGAAGATGCACTCTCAGAGCGCATTCTCTTTAGCGAACTCAACGCTGGTGAAATCATCGTTGTAGATGTTGAAGGCGAAGGCGCCGATGCTAAGTTCACTTTCA
>Ga0315903_10010033_pt1 | contig 11359 bp, 17 predicted proteins | sample LakEriMetagenome_7_FD_203524 | JGI IMG/M metagenome (GOLD analysis project Ga0315903, IMG submission 203524) | Freshwater fungal communities from buoy surface, Lake Erie, Ohio, United States - Buoy 2 MA119 | ecosystem: Environmental > Aquatic > Freshwater > Lake | place: USA: Lake Erie, Ohio... | reverse complement strand
AATAACGATAATACCAAAGTTGCGATTGATTTCATTTTGAATCCTTTTTAAGTTAATACAGAATTTATCTGTATACTATAATAACGCCATAGCCAGGATAAAAGTTTACACAAGTCAAAAAAATAGAGCACCGAAGTGCCCTATTTTATTATCTAATTGGCTATGCCAGTATATTATTATTTTTTAGTAGTTTGATTGCTTTGATTAACAAAACTATACATCTTTTCAGCAGTTTCTAGAACCTTGTCAAGTCCTGGAAACTGTGGCATTTCAACCCTACTAACGATTTGACCAGTCTTCTCATCACGAGTAGCAGTCAGTTCCCAACCTTGGAATTTGGCGTGGAAATCGTCTTGTACTAGGCTTTTTGCCATGCCCAAGATATCTGTACGGATTTCATATCCGTTCTTGTTGAATTTTACTTCTGGTAGTTTTGGTGTTTCGAATGACATAATAATCTCCTTGTGTGTGTATGTCTTACATAGGTACTTCCTTTTCCCTATGCACTATTATATATGCTTTGCAATAAAAAAGCAACTATTTTTTGATTCTTTTTACTCGTTCTTTAATAATATCTATTACTGTCTCATTGAGAACTACTTCGTAGTGATTGTAGTCCACTTCTAACAACTCCATGTCCTTGTGATGCTTTTGACTGGCAATGCTGACCACACCATCATTGGGCTCGTGCATAAACGGACTTTGGCCTTTGACAGTGACCACATTGGTCCATGGATGCTGTATCTTAATCTTGTCTGCTTGTTTCATTGCCCATGAACTGGGTCCAATGTCGCGCATGAGTCTGCTGAATGGCAGGAAGTATTTGACCACGTCTGCACACTCAGCACCACCATAGGGTGTGCTCAATGTGACAGCACCCAATATCTGTTTGGGAACAGCATTGGCTAGATGTAATGCATATATTCCGCCCAAACTGTGAGCAATGAAGAATACATCCTTAGTGGTGCCTATTTGTTCTTTGATGGCCGCTAGATTGTTTTCAAACCCATTACGACTGTCATAGTTGATGACCACATCCTTTCCGCCAATGTGTTCTCTGATATAGTTGAAACTTTCACTTGTGGCACTGGCACCGTGTATATAAACAAGTGTCATTGTTTACTCCCAAGGAGTTGGATCAGGTATGTCGCAGGGTCCTTGTGCAGGTTCTGTGCCATAATCTGCTGGTGTAATGATTTCCAAATATTCCATGTCTGGACTATAGTCGTACAGGTAATGCACAATGCCCGGACGTTGCTGTACGCAGTCTCCTGCTTCAACCAAATGAATTTTGTCTTCGTACATGAACTTGGCCCAACCTTTTAACATGTAAACGATTTGGAACTCAGCCACGTGGATGTGCCAACCAGTACCGCCCGAACCTTCTGGGGGTAAGTTGGCTTTTGTGATATGTGCTAGAACACGGCCATTGGTTGCATCTGCCACGCCAAGATCCTTGTACAGAAAAAAGTCGCGTAATCCGCCACCCTTAAACTCCGCTTCAGAACCTTTGACGTGTGAAAATTTTGTAGTCATCTATAAGACTCCTTCTGTGTGTATGTATATATGCCTTGCGGCGCAGTATTTTATTTAGATAACATGATTGTTTTGGCTTCTTCGTATCGACCCATGCGAGCCAATGCACATGCCGCTCTAGTCTGTCCAATTGATACGCAAATGTTGTACACGGTGTTTAAAAAGTTTTTCATAGATATTGTTCCTTTTGAGAATTGAATTGTCGGATATAGTTTTCCAACTGTGCGGCATCGGTAATGCCTTTGTTGCTTAGATAATAATCCAAGCGAGTTTGATAAGTGTCTCCAGGGAACATTTCGGTTAAACGTTCCAAGATAGACAACATTTTGTCTGATAAGTATTTCATTTTTATTTCCTGTATATGTGTTTGTGTAGTTACTCATGGTTTCTACTGATATATTTATCCGTACTGCGTGGCACTGCACAATATCTAGCACTTGACTTTTTTAAATAAAAATGTATAATCAGTTAAATAATACATCAGTTAGAAGGTTATATGAAAAAACGTACACGTTCCATACTAGAAGAACTCAGCAGTTTAGGCCATAGTCGAAATACTGAATTGCTGATTGAAAATCGCGGTCAAAACATCATTGAAAGCGCAGTGAATTTACTGTCTCTAGTTAGGAAGAATTTCAACGAAGATGAAGCCGGTGAATTAGAGCGCCGTTTTTTAAATGCCATACGCACTGGAGACCCACGCAAGTTCAAACGTGGTGTACACAAGATCCAAGAGGCTCGCAGAGTAGCCAAAGAACCTCCAGAAACTGACCTATAACTCACATTTTTTTCTTGTTTGGCTAAATAAAAATACAAGTCCTACAGAGTAGTAGGCAAAGCCAACGAGGAGAAAATATCATGGCATCAGTTCTATCAACAGCAGGCGTTAACGCCAATAAGTTCGTAATTTCACAAAGTGACGCAGGTCGCGAGTTAGTTGTTAAGTTTGCTAAGTCAAACATGACAGACGCAAACCTACTTGCTTTCTATCGTGCTATCACACAAGCCGGTGGTTCAGCAGGTACTTTACCAGCAGACACAGGTGATGCATTCACAGTGGCAGCATTTGGTACAGCAGACGGTTCAGCATTTGAGTCCGGTGTAACAGACACAGTGTTTTTCCGTGTACAAGGTACTGGTACTTTCAGTACTGTTGATGCAGCCGCAGGTACAGGCGCAACTGTAACTGTAGAAGCAACATTCGCACCAGCACTGTAATCGACTTACCCCGGGATGGGAAGACTAAGCCTACTTTCATAGTAGGCTTTTTTACGGCTGTTAAATATACCTATGCAACGGTTTATGATAGAGACATTGGTAGATATTACAGAAACAAAACAATATCGGCACCAACCCGGCGAGGAGTTGGCCAAACACCAGCAACAGAATTTTGTTACGTTGTTACAGACAATAGGGCTTAGGGCTAACCCTATTTTTTCAAAAGGCCCAACCATCACTGACAAAGATCTAAAAACCTGTAACTTTGGCAAAAACTATTCAGGAGTACATGCTGTATGGACATTTGTATTTGACATAGAATATGAAGGAGCATTTACTGATGGCAACAATGACCATGCATTGCTAATCAAAGACCTGCGTTTTGTTCCTATAATTACTGGACTAAACGAAACAATCGATGTTGACCTTGCAGTTTTTGATACCTCCAATCCAGATACTTGCAACACAGTGGTATCTACCGGTAGTTGATAAATAAAATTATACATTAGGCACCCACAACTTAGGCACATGGCTCGGAGCGAGCACCTGACTTAACATACAAGGAAAACAGCCTACATGGCCACAACAGCAGAACGACTTGGTATCGTAGAAACCAAGGTAGCAAACCTAGATGAAAAGATCGATGATATCAAAATAGATATCAAAGATGTGCATGACTGTCTAGACCGCACGGGCGAAGTGCTAAAAGCACAGTTACAAATCATGCACGATGATTCCTGCCGACAGCACAACGAACTATCCTGCAAAATTGCTGACTTAGAAAAAAGCAAAAACAAAATGATGCAGTATGGATTAGTGGCCATGGCCTTTGCCGCTGGCGCTGGTTGGATCGGTAACACAAACTTAGCAAACCTTCTTAAATTCATCGGTTTATAATCCTCAACTAAATACAGTATGCTAATCAACGAGTTTACTGTAGAATCTCCCACCGAGTTTAGTCTAAACACGGCAGTGGTATTTCATAAAGAACTAAACCCTAAAATATTCTCCAACGAGAGAATGAACCCCGACATACGTCAAGGCTTGCTAAAAATAGCAGACCACTTTCAAGAATTTATCGGTGTCAAGTTAGATATTGTGGACATCACAGTCAGCGGATCCAATGCGGCTTTCAGTTATACAGAATACAGCGATTTGGATCTACACCTAGTAGTACAAGTTCCCAACACTACGGAGTACAAGGAACTACTTGATGCCAAGAAAAATGTATATAATGCTAGACATGACATCAAAGTAAAAGGCATAGATGTTGAACTATATGCACAAGACGTAGATCAAGAACATCACAGCCTGGGAATTTATAGTGTGCTTAAAAACACATGGGTAAGTAGACCAGAGCGAGTAAGTGTTGAGATTGACAGCGGTGATGTCAAAGATAAGTATAAAAATTACAGAGATAGACTTGCAGTTGTACTAGGCAATGACGAACTGGAAGTGGCAACAGCAACCTGGGACGACCTTAAAAGAATGCGTAAAGCAGGACTAGAAAAGTCTGGCGAATTCAGCACAGAAAATATAGTGTATAAAATGCTTCGCAATCAAAAATGGATCGAGCGTTTACAGGATCATATCTCTAATTTACAAGATCAAGAACTAAGTATCGAACAGAGGACAATGCAATGAGAATTGACGAACTAACCATGCCAGGGCTTGCACCTCCAGCCACAGGAACAGCCCCAACTCCTCAGGATGCGCAAAAAGGAATAAGCCCTCAGCAACAACTAGCACAAGTTCAAAAAGAAAAGATGGCTAGGAAAAAGCAGATAAATGATCAGATAGCCATGATGATGAAACAGATAGCCGATTTGAGAAAACAGTTAATGGACATCGGACGATGAGATTAAACGAACTGGTCAGAACTATTCCCACTTGGCTCAGCAACGAAGAGCAACAGGTTCTTGATAGAATCAAAGGACTGGAGCCAGCATCTATATTTTCGGAAAGAGAACAACAGATTATTGAAAACCTAGTTCGTAAAAGTCTAGTCATCACTGTTACAGACAAAGGAAACACTTATCTATACCCAAATGCTTAACTTAAAAGAAACTGCCAGCGAATTAGAAGGCATGTTGAGAGATATTGCCCTTAAATCAGGCATCTTTGTTCCAATCACCAAAGACTTAATTAGATACAAAAAGTATTCAGTTATCAAGTTAGAAGATGGGTCTTGGGCTGTGTTTCATACCGATCCCAAGAAGCGACACATTGCATCGACATTTTTAAAAGTCAGTGCATTTGCTGTGTGCAAAATGCACGAAAAACGCTTGTCAGGGCGTATTCGAGAAATTGAAAAACATGACGGTATTTTTGAAAAAAACTATGCCGATAGTTTGATATATAAACAAACATACAGAAAAACCACAGACAATGTGCGAAAAGATACAGCATTATGGCGTTATGAAATCGCCCATGCAAACGCCAAGCAGGCCAAGCAAGCCATAGACAGTGTGTTCTATGCGTCGATTACATAAATATAATATCAACTCCTAGGAAGAGATCATGCGAATTACAGAATTTCACAAACCAATAACAGCACAAGCACTAAATGAAAGTGCAGAAAAAACCTTCGGGCAAAAACTAAACTTAGAAAGTTTTAGCATGGAACAGTTAGAAGATGCACGTAACAAGTTACGTACAAAACTCTACCAATTTGAAAACACAGAAGGCTTCAATGCTGTGCATGAAAATGATTCATATGCTAAGAACAAACTATTTTTAGATGTTCTAAATCAAGAGATTGTAGAACGCGAAGCAAGCATCAACGAAAGTTCATTCACAGCAATGGAACAGTTGGTGCTGGATAAAGTAGAAGAAGGCATCATTGACTTTGAATCTCTACCAGAAGAATTACAGGCCAAGGTAAGACAAGTTCACGAAAACCAGTCAACAGACGAAGACATGTTGGCTGAAGGCGAAGAAGAAAAAGCAGAATTCATTATGTCTGCACGTGACATGGCTGATCGTATCACAGGTTGGATGGAAGACACAGCCAACATGCAGGCTGAAAATATGTTAAAACTAGTAGACGCGATACGCGATGAATTAGGCGCGGACACTGCCATGGAGTTTGAAAGTATTATCAAACCAGCCCTAGCAACTGTCTATACAGCATTAGAAAGTTCACGTCAACAATTAAATCAAGGTGTTGGTTTGTTAACAGGAGAAGGCGGCGCTGAAGATATGATGGGTGCAGACCCTAGCATGGACATTGGCGCAGAAGAAATGCCAGATGATCAAGGTATGGAACCTACTGATGATTTAGATTCTGAACCCACTGACGAGTTTGGAGCAGCCGCTCCGGCAGCAGGTGGTGACGAAGTAGCAGGTCGTGCCAAGCGTGAGTCAATTGACTACAGCCGCAGACTAGCAAGCATCCTAGCACCAAAAAAAAAGTAACTGAGTCTGAACAAAAACTTAATCTAGTATTAAAGCAACTCATCGGCGGGGCAGATCAAAAAGGTCGTCCTGCCGTTTTCACCTGGGACGAGTTCAATAGTAAAGTTGATTGGAAATCTATAGGCATGGAACAATTTGATTACGGTACATTTAAAATGGCCTATGATAAGGATCCAGTAATACAAGCACTAGTACATAGATTTGACACCAACGGTGTGGAACTAGAAACCGAAAATAAAACAGACAAGCCGGAAGTAGGCAACAAATCGGGCAAAGACACATTGAAAACAACAGCAATGAGAGCAACTAATAAAAATCTAGGTTGACATTATCACTCTTTTTTGTTATAATTAGGCATGACACTATTACAAGAACGATTTACCTACGCCAAATTATCAAGAGACGAATCGCAGGGCAAGAGACTTTATGCTTGCCCTGACGGTTCTAAAGTTCCTAGTGTGACCACCATACTAGATAAAACCAAACCCGCTGAATCCCGTCTTGCACTAGCCAATTGGAAAAAAGCCGTTGGCGAGCAAAAAGCACAGGAAATTGTCACAGAAGCAGCCAGTCGCGGAACTAGGATGCACACCTACTTGGAAAACTACATCAAGGGTGAGCCTCTCAAAGAAACTGTAACTAACCCATATGCCCAACAAAGTCTAGACATGGCTAAGATTGTGGTTGCGCAGGGATTTCCCAAGATCAAGGAAGTATGGGGCAGTGAAGTACCTTTGTACTTTCCTGAACTGTATGCTGGTACCACAGACTGTGTGGGCATACATGATGGCGATGAAAGTATCTTGGACTTTAAACAAACCAACAAGCCCAAGAAACTAGAGTGGATCGACGACTACTTTCTACAACTCACAGCCTACGCCCTAGCACACAACGAAATACACGGCACTAACATTCGCAAGGGTGTTATTCTAATGTGTAGCAAAGACTATGCATATCAAGAGTTTATACTAGAACCCAAGGATTTTGACTATTGGACAAATCGCTGGTGTGACAGAGTTGGTGAATACTACAGACTAGCATAACTGATAAATATCCTATATAGAGGATATAACATGGCAGTCGTTCAAATTTCGCGCATTCAAGTGCGCCGTGGCAGAAGTAACAGCGGAACAGGAATTCCACAATTGGCGTCAGGTGAATTCGGCTGGGCTGTTGATGACCAAGCATTATACATTGGAAATGGTTCTGTTAGTGAAGGTGCTCCTGCTGTAGGAAACACACGTATTCTTACAGAAAATACAAACATTTTTGATCTAGTTGAGCAGTATCAATACAAACGCAGTGATGCCAGTTACATCACAGGCGAAGGCGTTCCTGTACAGCGTACACTGCAACAACGACTGGATGACCAAGTATCAGTAAGATCATTCGGCGCCCTGGGTGACGGCACCACTGATGACAGAGATGCTATACAACGAGCCATCGATGCTGTCTATATCGACTACACCGCAGAAAGTATTGTAGATCCTGAACCTAAACGCAGAGTTGAATTGATAATGGAGCCAGGTAACTATCTAGTGTCTGGTCCCATCTACATCTATCCTTTTATAACATTAAAGGGCGCCGGCAAAGACAAAACAGTAATACGTGCCGATGGAGAATTTTCTGCGGCCATTGCCATATGTGATCCTTACAAGACAGATCCGTTAAACGATGCTACATTGATCAAATACGAAACTGACGTAAATCAATACAGTGCCGCAAACGAAACTGGTAAAACACAACCACGATACATCAACATCACAGGTGTGACATTTGAAACGTTGGCAGAAAATAAACCAGTATTCATTGCCAACGCCATGCGTAACAGTCAATTTGTTGATGTCAAGTTCAAGTCAACTTTTGAAATTGGTACATCACTAGACGGTGACGTTGATTTTAATATTGGACTAGAGTTGGTGTCTAAGTCAGTGTCAGTTACTTGCCAAAACAACATCTTCGATAATTGCGAATTTGAAAATTGTGCCTACGGTGTTGATTCTACTTATGATATTCAACACAACACATTCCGCAGTTGTATCTTTACTAACTTAGGTATTGGTGCATACATGGGATGGGATGTTGTGGTAGGTGTTACTGACCCCACCATCGGCTCAGGTCGACAAGTTGGTCCACGTTGGACACGATTTGAAAAATGTAAATTCATAGACATCGATCGACAAGGTCTATACATCGGTCGCGGTGTTGGCAACGTCAGCAGTTTTAACTCTTATATCGAAGTGGGTAACAATAATGGCGGTAGTGCCAGTGTTATAAAATATCCAGTCATTGAATTCGAATTTGACACTAACATTTCGGAAAATGATTATTTCGAACGTGCCTATGAACTATCCCCAGCCGCAACAATAGCATTTAGAGACACTGGTTATGTTAGTGAAATTGCCGGTACTGCCATTGCTAATCAAAAGTATTTCCCACCAAAGAGCATCACAGGTACTTCAGAATCGATTTTATTAAAACTACCAGGCAGTCAAGATGCAGTCTACAGAATAAATTACTATTATATATGCCCTCTTTTGGCGTTTATGAGAAGAGGTACAATTACAGTATTGGCTGATCTATCTAATGACCGTGTTCATGTTACTGATGATTTTGATGTAACTGGTAGCAATCTAAGTCAAGGAGAAAACTTGACCTTCACAGCAGACTTTGCCGACTCCGACGCCAATGGCATCAAAGATTCAATCTTATTGAATTATTCCTCAAATCAAAATGGAACTTTGAAATATTGGTATGATATCCAAAGTTAATCATTGACTTTTAATCTGCGCACTGTATAATATAAAATGTTCACTTTATGAATTGAGTTAGATTCATACATACAAAATATTCTACAAAAGATAAGTGTCAATAAATAACGCATTAGAACAAGAATACACAGGGAGTAACGGATGACAAAAAGCATTATGATCGTCAAAAGGGACGGTCGTAGAGAACCACTCACCATTGAAAAATGGCAGGCACAAGTGGCTAAAGTGTGCAGTGGTATTGCGGATGTAAGTCAATCGATGATTGAAATCAAAGCACAGCCACATTTTTATGACGGAATGACTACAAAAGAGATAGACGAAGTTACACTCAGGGCTATTGCAGATTTGATCGATGTAGAAAATAATCCAGATGTCGGACATGTCAATTATCAATATGTAGCAGGCAAACAAAAACTTAGTATGTTACGCAAAGATGTTTATGGAGACTATGAGCCTCCACATCTTTATGAAATCGTAAAGAAGAATGTGGCCACAGGTCTTTACACTGCCGAACTTCTTGAATGGTACAGTGAAGAAGACTGGAACCGAATGAATGACATGATCGATCATGCCAAGGACGAAGAATACGGCTATGCAAGTATTGAGCAGTTAATAGAAAAATATTTGGTACGCAATCGTGCGACAAAGGAAATTTATGAAACTCCACAGGTTAGATACATGGTGGCGGCAGCAACTGTGTTCCATAAAGAAGAACCGAACAGTGCAAGGATGCGTTTCATTAAAGAATACTATACAGCGGCATCCGATGGTTTGTTTACTCTTGCTACACCTGTGCTGGCTGGGCTCGGCACTCCTACTAAACAGTTTTCTAGTTGTGTGCTTATCCGCAGTGACGACGATCTGGATAGCATATTTGCTTCTGGAGAGATGATGGCCAAGTATGCCAGCAAACGTGCAGGCATTGGTTTAGAGATTGGCCGACTACGCCCATTGGGCAGTCCTATACGTGGTGGTGAAATCATGCACACTGGTATGATTCCTTTTTTAAAGAAGTGGTTTGGTGACTTACGTTCTTGCTCACAAGGCGGCATTAGAAATGCTAGTGCTACAGTGTTTTATCCTATTTGGCATCATCAGTTTGACGACCTTATTGTTCTTAAGAACAATCAAGGAACTGAAGAAACTCGTGTTAGACACATGGACTACGGAGTGGTCTTATCAGCGTTCTTTTGGCGTAGGTTTAAAAACAAAGAAAATATTACTTTCTTTGATCCTAACGAAGTGCCTGATCTTTACGAAGCATTTTACAAAGACACTAAACTATTCGAAGAACTGTATGTAAAATATGAGAAACAATCAGGACTGAGAAAAAAATCTATCTCAGCCGAAGAAGTTTTCAAGGGTGGTATACTGAAGGAGCGCACAGACACTGGTCGTATCTATTTGGTCTTTATCGATAATGTTATCGATCAAGGACCTTTTAATCCTGAATATCACGCGATATATCAGAGTAACTTGTGCTGTGAGATTCTATTACCCACACGTCCCTTTAAAAGACTTGACGATGCTGATGGTCGCATAGCGTTATGTACACTGGGATCTCTCAACTGGGGTGCGTTCCGGAACCCAGAAGATATGCGTAGGGCCGCAAGGATTCTACAGCGTAGCTTGTGTAACATCCTTGATTATCAAGACTTCTTATCGATACAGAGCAAACTCAGTAACGATGAGATACAGCCATTAGGCATAGGAGTGACCAATCTAGCCTACTGGCACGCCAAACGTGGTCTGAAATATGGAGAAGCTGATGCTCTAGCCGAAGTAAAATCTTGGATGGAACACCAGGCATTTTATCTAACCGAAGCCACAGTAGAGCTGGCAAAAGAACGAGGGGCTTGCGTAGACAGTGCCAAAACTCGTTACGGACAAGGAATCTTTCCTTGGGAACTTCGAGCCAACGGTGTTAATGAACTTGCTGACTTTACTCCTGAACTCGATTGGGAACATTTACGTGAGGAGATGAAGCAATATGGTGTACGAAATGCTACTCTTATGGCTATCGCTCCAGTTGAGTCTAGTAGTGTTGTTATTAATTCTACAAATGGCATTGAAATGCCTATGAGTCTTATATCAACTAAAGAAAGCAAGGCCGGAAGTTTTACACAGGTAGTTCCAGAATATAATCGATTAAAAAACAAATATCAACTTATGTGGGAACAAACTGACTGTGCAGGATATTTAAAGACTGCTGCTGTCTTAGCTGCATATGTTGATCAAAGTATTTCAACAAACACTTTCTACAACCCTGCACATTTTCCAGATCGTAAGGTTTCTACTACATTAATTGTTAAAAATCTTATGCAGGCACATAAGTGGGGTATCAAAACTTTTTACTATAGTTTGATCAACAAGGCAGGAAGCAAAACATCTAATGAACCTGCCGAAGAATTAATTAA
>Ga0315903_10010030_pt1 | contig 11360 bp, 11 predicted proteins | sample LakEriMetagenome_7_FD_203524 | JGI IMG/M metagenome (GOLD analysis project Ga0315903, IMG submission 203524) | Freshwater fungal communities from buoy surface, Lake Erie, Ohio, United States - Buoy 2 MA119 | ecosystem: Environmental > Aquatic > Freshwater > Lake | place: USA: Lake Erie, Ohio... | reverse complement strand
GGTTGCCATCAAGTGAAAGATTTGGGTTCTGATCTAAAAATCTAAAGCTCTCAATCAGCCCAGGCTCCGCCCAACCATTGGAATCCCACTCAGCAACAACAGTTGCCAGTGGACCTGAATGTCTGGCAACGGCTATGGGCTTTTTATCCCCTGAGCCCCTAATGACAACAGTTTCAACAAGATCTGAATCAAAGCCCTCGGCAACAGCCACTGTTAATTTCTCACCTGAGCTGGTGTGTAGGTGAGCGCGAAACTCGTTCAGACCAGCTTTTGCCATCTTGGCTAGCTGAGACGGTGAGCGACCTTCTTCAATTGCTAGCTGCGCGTAAAGTCTTACGTACCACTTTCGCCAATCGGGCGCTCCGGAGATGTTTTGGTAAAGCTCGTGATTATCCTTGGCGGCGGCTGCCAGAGTGCGGCGGGCAAACTCGGTCGAGCGCACATCGGCACCGGTTGCAGGATCAATAAATCTTATGGACACCGCTAAAGCCTATTGGCTTTTGGACAATAGCCGAAGCTTCGCTAGGGTTGTAGGACTTAAGGAGAAATACATGTCAGATCTAAAGTCAAAGAACATTCTGGTTCTAGGTGCCTCAGGGGTATTGGGCTCGACCTTGTCTACCAAACTTGCGGCCCAGGGTGCGACCGTGATGGCAACGTCTTCGACTGTAGAATCAGCCGAGCGAGTGCCGCAAGTAGGAAACCCAAGACTGCTGGTTGATCTAACAAACCCTGAATCAATTCGAGTGCTGATTGACTATCTAATTGAATCCGAAGCCAAAATCGATGGCATCGTAAATGCCACCGGTGTGGTTGCATTTGGAAACTTTACTGACTTGACTGCAGAAGTTCTGACAAAACTATTTGCGGTAAATGCCACGGGCCCAATTCATCTAATCCAAGGATTACTTCCAGCGCTGAAGCTCTCCGCAGCTGCCGGCAATGATCCATTTATTGTCAACATCTCCGGTGTGGTCGCCGAATCCCCAATGGCAGGACTTGCTGCTTACTCATCCAGCAAGGCGGCTCTGTACGCATTTGATCAGGCGATTTCTCGCGAACTAAGAAGAGACGGCATTCGAGTTATCGATGCCAGACCAGGCCACACCGAAACTGGGCTTGCCGGCCGAGCAATTGGCGGTGTAGCGCCTGCATTCCCGCAGGGAATGAGCGCTGACCAAGTGGCTGATCGAATCGTGAAAGCAATTGTTGAGGACGAGAAAGACCTTCCTTCAACTGCCTTCTAGGCCCTGCGCCGCCCCGTCAGGCTTATTAGTAAACTTTGGCAAGTGAGCTCAATCAAGAAAGTTTCGGCCAAGTTATTTGATGGTCGCGACATTCACTACTTCGATGACGCCGGATCCTCGCATCCGAATACCAGAAAACCCGACCTTCGAGATTCAGCCGAGCGTCCACCACTTGCGCAGCTTCGACAAGACCCTTTGAATGGCGAGTGGATTGCAGTTGCAGCTCACCGCCACACCAGAGCTTTTTTGCCACCTAGCAATCAATGTCCGCTGTGTCCATCAACTGCAGACAACCTAAGCGAAATTCCCGACAACTTCGACGTAGCAGTTTTCGAAAACAAGAACCCTGCTTTTGGCGACTTACCTGTTGGCATATCAGTTCCAGATCTTTCGGTCAATAGCAAGATTGCACTGGGTGAAACAAGGCCTGCAGTTGGAAGATGCGAAGTCGTTGTCTTTAGTCCGGAACATAAAGGTTCACTTGGTCAGATGCCAGTAGCCCGAGTGCTAACTGTCCTTGAGGCGCTGGCGGATAGAACTGATGAGCTTCAGCGTCTGCCTGGAGTCAAGCAGGTTTTTCCATTTGAAAATCGTGGACAAGAAATCGGTGTAACCCTTCATCACCCTCACGGTCAGATCTACTCTTACCCCTACGTCACCCCAAGAACTCAAAAACTTTTAGAGATGGCAACAAGCAATCCAAGTTTATTTGACGAGATTCTTTCCTTCGAGAAAAACTCAGAGAGAGTTCTGATCGAGACCGATTCATTCTTGGCGTATGTCCCATTTGCTGCCAGGTGGCCGATGGAAGCTCACCTTCTTCCAAAGCGTCAGGTTGCCAATCACACAGAGCTATCTTCAGATGAAAGAGGAGAGCTAGCCGGTGTGTATTCAAGTCTGCTTCGAGCCTTTGAAAATGTCTACGAAACTCCATCGCCTTACATCGCAGCTTGGCACCAGGCACCGCTTGTGGATGGAGCTAAAAACTTGAGACTTCAGCTTCAGATAACTTCCCCAAGAAGAGCTGCTGACAAGCTGAAGTACCTGGCTGGATCTGAATCTGCCATGGGAGCCTTCATTGCTGATATCCCAGCCGAAGTAATCGCCGACCAGCTAAGGCAAGCACTTTCTTGACTGGTGCACTAACCGCTTCCGCTAGCGCAGGATTTGCCAAGCAGTTCGGGTCGGCTCCAGAAGGCGTATGGTCAGCTCCTGGTCGGGTAAATCTGATCGGTGAGCACACCGACTACAACGAAGGTTTTGTTCTTCCTTTTGCCATCAACCGACGAACTTATGCTGCTGTCTCGACTCGAAACGACGGTATTGCTCGGGTGGCTTCTAGTTTCTCCGATGAGATCGTAGAGATACCTCTGACGAATATTTCAAACAGTACTGTTTCTGGTTGGTCAGCTTATCCACTTGGAGTTGCTTGGGCCCTTATTCAAGCTGGCGCTAAACCAACAGGTTTTGATTTGTATGTCGACTCAGATGTTCCGGTGGGTGCCGGGTTGTCCTCTTCGGCCGCCATCGAGTGTTCGGTGGCCATGGCACTAAACGATCTTTGGCAAGCAAATCTTGATAGAAGTGCCCTTGCAAAAATTGGTCAGCGAGCCGAAAACGAGATTGTTGGCGCACCAACAGGAATCATGGATCAAACAGCATCGCTATTTGGAGTTTTAGACCACGTGGTCTTTTTAGATTGTCAATCACTGGTCGCCGAAGCCATTGCTCTAGGTCTAAAGCAAAACTCTCTAGAAATAGTTGTCATGGACACTAAGGTTTCCCACCGACTTGTTGATGGAGGCTACGCTGCGCGCCGTGCTGCTTGTGAGCAGGGTGCCAGCCAGATGGGTGTTTCTTCACTTCGCGATCTTGGAGTTTCAGATCTTGCCAAAGCCGAGACAATTCTTGACCCGTTGGTTTACAAAAGAGTGCGTCACGTTGTCACTGAAAATGCGCGAGTTCTTGAAACCGTCGAGTTATTGAAATCTTCCGGTCCGAAATCAATTTTCGACTTGCTATATGCCTCCCACGAATCAATGCGTGATGACTTTGAGATTTCCATCGACGAGCTTGATCTCGCTGTTGAAACCGCAATGGGTGTTGGGGCCGTTGGGGCTCGAATGACCGGCGGTGGCTTTGGCGGAGCAGCCATTGCGCTTATTGACTCCACAAAGATTGAGAATCTCAAGAGTGAAGTAGCAAAGGCGTTTGAAGCCAGGGGCTTCAAAAAGCCTGAGCTATTTAGCGTTTTGGCAGATGCCGGCGCTAAGCGCGAAGCCTAAAGGCTCGCTACTACCTCAACGCCGCTATCGATCATCTGATCTATCGCAGCCTCAGTGCTAACTTCCGAAACCCCGGCTGTCAAAGAGCTAATAACTCTTACCTTTAGTCCATGCTTTCTGGAATCAAGTGCGGAAGCCAAAACGCAGTGATCGGTGGCGATACCAACCACGTCAACTTCATCAATGTTGTGAGAATTCAATAGCTCAACAAATGATTGGCCACTGCCTGTGACTCCTTCAAAAATTGAATAACCATTCTCACCCCGGCCCTTGAAGATGTGCTCGTCCACCGGCTCAGTGTTGAGATTTGGGTGGTAGGCAGCTCCATCGGTGTCGGCAACGCAGTGCACCGGCCAAGTGGTTGTGTAATTCGGCTCTGATCCGGCATCAGCAAAATGTCCCGAATTGTTGCCTGTTGGGTTATGCCAATCTCTTGAAGCGATAACCAAGTCGTACTGGGAATTTTCAAGAAACTTAGAAATCTTGCCGGCGACCGCAGCTCCACCGGATACGGCTAAAGCTCCGCCTTCACAAAAGTCGTTTTGAACATCAATAACCAGCAGCGCCCGTGGCATTTTTGTGTCCTACTCGTTAGAGAGATCGTTGCCACAGCGATAGAAGGCTGTAGCGAGAGTGTCAATTGCAGTTCGAACATCGCTGCCGGTATCACCTAATGCGTAGATAGCAAATGTTAGAACAGTTCCATCTTTGGCGTTGATGATTCCATTTAGGGTGTGGACTCCGATGATGTAACCGTTCTTGGCAAAAATATCACCGGCGGCATCCGCGATGTTGCCCTTGAAACGACTGCCCAGAGTTCCTGACTCCCCGGCGATTGAAAGTGAGCGCTTTATTTGACCGAAGTCAGCAAACTCTGAGTTCACAAGTCTCATCAGTTCCGCCATGAATTTCGGGCTCACCATGTTCAGCTGCGACAAGCCAGAAGCGTCCCTGACTCTAACTCCGGTGAAATCAAGTCCGGTTGTTCCAAGTGCTCTCTTGAAGGCTGGGTCAAATGACTCGAAAGAACCATCAAAGCCAAGATCGATTGAGACCAGCTTGGCCATCATCTCGGACTGGATGTTTTCAGATCTTTGAAGAATGTATGTAATCCAGCGGCTCATCGGCTGGGACTGCACTGAACCAATCTCGATGAATCCGGCAGGGGTTTCGCTTTCAACAAGCAGAGCAGTCTTGGCAAAATCGCCAAGTTCTTTCTTGAATGCCTCTCCAGCACTAAGAACTGGTTTGCCGGTTCTGGCCGAGGTGAACTGACCTGGACGGATTCGATCGCCATCGGTTTGCAAAGCGGTGACTTCTGATATCCAGCCATCTGTTTGATCCTGGCGAAGCCAAGAGCTTTCCCAAGCTGATCCAGCAAACAATGTTGAGTCAAGGATGATCTCATCAATTTGAGTTACGCCATTTTTCTCGGCCCAGACCCTAACTTGGGTAGCTAGGGTTGCAAGCTTTGGTGCGTCTTTGTAAATCGACTGCGAACCTACGGGAGTCTTCGAAAGAGTCACATCTCCCCCACCAACCAGCGAGATAACGCTCTTTGCCTGTGGGTCAGCCATCACCTTGGTGGTGGCTCGATAGTTCGGGCCAACAGTCATAAGCGCCGCTGCTGCGGTAAGTGTCTTCATTACCGACGCTGTAGCAGCAGGTTTATTCGCATCGCGGTCGTATAAAACCTCGCCAGTTTCAGCGTTTAGAACAACAGCTTGCAAAGTACCTAGCTGGGGGTTGGAAGCTTGCTCTTCAACTGAACAGGAACGAAGTGTTGTTGCCGTTGGAGAAGCTGATGGACTAGCCGATTCGGAAGCTGTAGGAGTCTCAGTTGGAGTTGGGCCAAGGTTTGAGCTACCGCCGGTAACTGCGAAGCCGCCGATAATCAGTGTTAGAACTAAAAGTCCTGATCCGGACCCGATTAGAACTTCTCGAAGGTAAGGAAACTTATCTACTAACTTGGCCAACTGGCTAGACTCCTGAATACTCGATACCGGTTTGCTGCCTAATCTGATCCATAACTTCCATAATCTCTATGGTTTCATCAAGGCTCATGATTGGGGACTGTCGTAGTCCCGATCGAATGCAACGTTCGACCTCAAGGGCTTGGTACTGCATTCCCCGTCCTTCAATATTACCTTCGTAGCGGAAAATCACATTGTCCTGAGTGTCATAAACCGTGAATGAGCTGTGCTCGTAGAACGGCTTATCTAGCTCGATTCGACCCTTATCGCCTAACACGAAGGCCTTGATCGGACCGTTCACCCGAAGGCTGGAGTGAACCAACGCTTGCCTACCACCGGAGTATTCAAAAATTGCGGCAACAGATTCGTCGATGTTGCCAGGTAGCAAATTGGCTGAAGCCTTGATAACCGTTGGCTTACCAAATACTCGATGCGCAAACGAAATCGGATAAATTCCAAGATCGAGCAATGATCCACCTCCCAGCGAGGATTCGTGAAGTCTGGCTGCTCTTTCCCTTGGAATGTGTTGATTGTGATCGGCCATGAGATAGATCGGCTCGCCAATAAGCCCCTCTTTGATCTTTTCAAAAATTGCCACGTGGTTTGGCAAGAACCTGGTCCACATAGCTTCCATGAGAAATACATCTTTCTCCTTGGCAAGTGCGGCCAACTGTTTGGCTTGATTGGCATTCAGAGTAAAAGGCTTCTCGAGCAGAACATTCTTACCGGCACCAAGTGCCAGCATCGCGTTTTCGAAGTGAGCGTTGTGTGTAGTAGCGATGTATATGACATCCAGATCTGGATCGCTAACTAGCTCCTGGTAGCTGCCATAAGCCTTGGGAATCGAGTTAGCTTGCGCATATGCGTTAGCTCGATCAATTGACCTGGAACCAACGGCATCGAAGCGAATTCCAGCTAATCTGAAATCCGACAAGATGGTAAGTGTGATTTTTCCTGGGCCCATGATGCCCCAGCGAAGTTGCTCGCTCATTTTTATGCGCCTAATCTGTCTGTTTGCTCTTCAGCTTAGACTGAAGCCATGCGCCTTAAATCCTCCCTAGCCCTTGCCTTGCTGGCAACTGTTGTATTCGCGTTTCCCGCAAAGGGCCACGACCTACTAATTGATATTCAGCCCGCATCTCAAGCGGTTCTAACTGAGGGAAGCTTCGAGGCGAAACTCACCTTCAATAACCCACTACTTGTTGTCGAGGGCGAAACTAACGCAGAACTATCCACTAAGCCCGTGGGTTCGGATGACTGGGTAAGTCATGAGATAGCGGTTATGGATTCAGTATTAACTGCTCAAATCAATTTGAGCGAATCTGGTGATTACGATCTGCGCTGGAAGGTGGTTTCTTCAGATGGGCACCCAATCAGCGGTGAGTCAACTTTTACCCTGGAGCTAGCGACATCGCAGCCGCAGGAAACCGAAGCGCCAATACTGATTGCTCCGGCTCCAATTCAAGAATCAGGTGAAGGCGACTCAATGGTCGGTTTTTACATCGGCCTTGCAATGGTGGTGCTCGGAGTTATCTTCGCGCCGATTGGGCTAATGATCAGAAGACGAGCTAGGAAGTCCTAGGCCTAACTAGGGCATCGATGTTTCCTAGCAGCTCATCAAATTGAGCTGCGGTCATTAGCTTTAGCTCCAAGACAACCTCACGAACACTGGTGCCATCGGCTAATGCTTTCTGAGCAACAATGGTGGCGTTCTCATAGCCAAGTAGTGGTGAAATAACTGTTACCAGTCCGATGGATTGTTCAACGCTCATGCGGAGTTTTTCAACATTGGCTGTAATTCCAGATACGCAAGCGTCCGCTAGAACGTAGCAACCCTGGCGAAGCTGAGTGATGCTCATCATTAGCGCGCGGCACATAATCGGCTCGAAGGCATTCAGCTGCAACTGACCAGCTTCTGCCGCCATGGTTACAGTCACGTCGTTGCCGATTACTGCAAAGGCAATTTGATTCACAACCTCAGGGATAACCGGGTTTACCTTGCCGGGCATTATTGAAGAGCCGGCTTGCCTTGGAGGTAAGTTGATCTCATCAAGGCCAGCTCTTGGCCCACTGGAAAGCAATCGAAGATCATTTGAAGTCTTTGAAAGCTTGACCGCAATTCGCTTGAGAACACCAGAGACCATCACAAACACTCCGGCGTCTTGCGTGGCCTCAACCATGTCCTCGGCAACCATGAAGTCAAACCCTGACAGCTTGGAAAGAATTAAGCATGCTTTCTGGGCATAGCCAACCGGGGCGTTGAGTCCAGTTCCAATTGCAGTTCCACCGAGATTGATCTCTCGAAGCAGTGGAACGGTTTCCTGAAGTCTTTGGATATCCTCCATGGTCATTCGAGAGAAAGTGGCGAACTCTTGACCGAGGGTCATCGGAACCGCGTCTTGCATTTGAGTGCGGCCCATTTTGATGACGTCTTTGAACTCATCGGCTTTGCCTTGGAAGGCGGCCTGAAGATGCGCCATTGCCTTTAGTAATTCATTGATTTCCAGAATCAGGGCAAGTTTTAGAGCGGTTGGATAAACGTCATTAGTCGACTGGGATTTATTCACATCATTCAGCGGGTGAACGATGTCGTAGTCACCTTTTGAACCACCCAAGATCTCGATAGCACGATTGGCGATGACCTCGTTGGCGTTCATGTTGGTCGATGTACCGGCACCACCCTGAATCGCGTCCACCACAAATTCGCTGTCGAATTTCCCATAGGCAACTTCTTGGCATGCCTTGGAAATAGCATCGTTGATTTCAGCGGAGAGTTCACCGAGCTCAAAATTTGCTTGGGCGGCAGCCTGCTTCACGATTGCCAAAGCTCTAATTAGCGATCGGTAGTGACCGATGGGTACGCCTGAGATGGGGAAGTTATCTACTGCTCTAGCGGTATGTACACCCCAGTAAGCGTTAACGGGAACTTGATAATCACCGAGCAAATCATGCTCAAGCCTTGTTGATGACATGTGTTAAGTCTGCCACGAAACTTACTGGGTAAGTGACGCCCCACAGCTGTAGAACCTTGTCACTACGCGGTCTATAGCGCCTTGTGCTGTGTAGGTGACCGAAATACCGTTTTCACTATCAGCTCTTGCAAAGACAGCAAATGCAAGACGTGAGCCATCTGACGCATTTACGATTCCACTCAGACCATAAAGTCCGGGGATGTATCCGGTTTTTGCAATTACGTTTCCTCTAGCAATGGCCGATTTTCCTTGGAATCTATATCTCAAAGTTCCAGTTTCTCCAGCGATTGGCATCCACTCCGTCAAAACCCCAAGTCCGTTTTCTGCCTTGGCAACTTTAACCATTAGTTCGGCTAGCAGTTTGGAATGCACCCTGTTCTCATCTGATAATCCAGAAGCATCTCTAATCACTAGAGGTTTGGGCTTTAACCCAAGCTGTCGTAAAGATTGTTTTATAACTTTGTTTGCTCCAGCAATACTTCCCTCGAGACCGGCGGCCTTAGCAGCGTGTCTAGCGATGAACTCGGCGGCAGTGTTGTCGGAATGGGTAAGCATGTGCCCGAGCCAACTTAGTCTCATATCCTGAGACTGGACTTCACTAACAACGTATGCATCCGCCGGAGTTTTTCCAACCACTAACTCAGCATTGACTGCGCGCTCTCCCAACGATGCACGCAGAGCCTCACCTGCTGTAATCACCGGGTCTTTGCCTCTGCGGAAACTGTACGAGGAGATCAGGCGATTGGGTTGCACTCGATCGCCATCGGCCTGGATAGCGGTGATGTTTGAAACGTAGCCAAGAGTTCGGTATTTCGCGGGCCAGTCCGGATTCCACGCTTCGCCACTAAAGAAACTATCGTCCAGGATGATCTTTGTTATTGGAACATCGACTGGTATCTTTTCCAGAGCCTCCTTGGCAAGGTTTCTTATCCTTGGCGGCTTGGAGTAAACACTTGATTCACCAGGGCCCAAACGAGAAAGAGTAAAGTCCCCGCCACCTTTAGAACAAGCGTTGAAGGCTCGCTTGGAGTTGCTAGCACCTGAGTTACAGCTCTGTATTCAGGCGGAAGCTTCTGCAGGGCTGCTACCGCAGTCAAAGTCTTGATTACCGATGCCGAAGGAGTTAGCTCTTTACCCAGAACATCTACCAAGACTTCACCGGTATCGACGTTGATGACATAGGCGTGAAATTTTCCGAGAGTCTTCTGAGACATCGCCTTGTTGGCCGTGCAGGGGGCCGCTTCCGTTGAAGTATCAACGGCCGTATCGTCGGGGTTTGCGTAGCTGATTGGGGCAAAGGTTGCGCTCATTGCCACGGCTAGCGCAGCGGCTAGCAATAGCTTCCCTGTACTTTTGTGCATTAGCCAAGGCTAAGCTCAAGCGCTTGATTCGTTAGGTTCCCACTCTAAGAGGCAGGAAATTCTCAGGTAAGAATCGGTGGTACTACCAACCCATGCGGCAGAATTCTTCTACCTGAGAAGTTCTTCCGGAGACGATCATCACATCACCGGTATGCAAAACGGTCTCAGGAAAAGAGGGCATGTAGCTTTCGCCTTCCCTACGAGTAGCAACCACTGTAACTCCGTGATTGGAGCGGAATTTCATATCCGACAGTGTTTTACCGTTAAAGCTTTCTGGCACTTCGGTCTTAGCCATTACAAAATCCTCATCCAGCTGGATGTAATCCAATGACTCACCGCTAACCATGTGAGCTACTCGCTTACCCATGTCCATTTCGGGGAAGATAACATGGTGCACGCCAAGCTGCTGAAGAATTCGTCCATGAGAAACACTTGTTGCTTTAGCCCAGACTTCTGGAACTCCGAGCTGTAGTAATAGTGAAGCAGTAAGAATTGATGCTTCTAGGTCTGACCCAATAGCAACAACTGCGGAGTCATAATCAGGAATACCTAGCTCACGAAGGGCTGCCTCATCGGTCGAGTCTGCCTGCACGACTTGAGTCAGAGCCTCGGCATTGGCCTGAACTAACTTTTCGTCAGAGTCGATTCCCAGCACCTCGCGGCCAGTTTTTACTAGCTCTAGTGCCAGGGCGGTTCCAAATCGGCCAAGACCAATTACGGCGATTGTTGAAGCGCCGTGCTTTTCTTTACCGATTGTTTTTAGGCGATTAGCCAATTTTTGCTCCTATCGAGAACTTGTTTATTCTAGCCAATGAGTGGCCTCTCCTTTGGATACTCAAAGTGCCGCTTGGTTCGGCGAAGGGCCAATGATGTAGCCACGATAATCGGGCCCAGCCTTCCAAAAAGCATCAGAAGCGACAGCAGGAATTTGGCGTGCTCAGGAAGTTGGGTCGTAATTCCCGTTGAAAGCCCAACAGTTCCAACGGCTGAAACAACTTCAAACAGAATCTGATCAAGAGTAAATTCTGTAGACGCTCTCAAAATTAAGAGCGCACCAATTGTGACGATCGCATAAAGCGAGACAATCGTTAGGGCTTGTCTTTGCATGGAACGAGGCAATCTCCTATTGCCGATGTTTACCGCTGTATCGCCACGAATCTCTGTGTACACGATGAAGATTAGAACGACAAATGTTCCAAGTTTGATTCCACCAGCGGTGGAAGCGCTGGCTCCACCGATGAACATCAAAAAGCTCGTCACAAGCCAAGAAGTCGGCTCCATCTGCGAAACATCAAGAGCATTAAATCCAGCAGTTCTTGGCATCACGGAGGCAAAGATGCTGTCCATTATTTTCTGAAATGGATTTAGTGAACCAAGCGTATTGGGATTGTTCCATTCAAGAATTGCTATCACAGCCGTTCCCAGTACAACCAGTACCAAACTTGCCCATAAAACAATTCTTGAATTTAGAGACCACTGTTTTGGCATTGAATAGCTTGGGGTCACCTTGAAAATTAGGGCA